>Ga0075521_10000374_pt1 | contig 12663 bp, 6 predicted proteins | sample NGEPerD_FD_74785 | JGI IMG/M metagenome (GOLD analysis project Ga0075521, IMG submission 74785) | Arctic peat soil microbial communities from the Barrow Environmental Observatory site, Barrow, Alaska, USA - NGEE PermafrostAB12-D | ecosystem: Environmental > Terrestrial > Soil > Wetlands > Peat ...
GAATAAGCTGTCCCATGGCCGCTGAACATCAGCGTTACCAGCAACAACGCCAGCATTCGAATCATGTGCGTTCGGCAGTTACTTGCCATGGCGTTTCTCAAAGTTAGCTCAACTTCCATTCCGGATCATCGTTACATTTGCTCATCGCGCACGACGGAATACTCGGCGGCACTAATCGAATAGCGCTATACACTTATGCCACTACACAACAAGAGTAAGCAATACGGCGTTCTACGTATGTACACATCTGCTCACATTGCGCGAATGGTGGAATGGAAATAAACTCTGCCTGCGTCTAGCTATCATGCATCCAACATTCTGTGAAGTATGTCGTCTTTCATCTCGCAGCGGTGCTGCTCCTCGGATGCCCGTGCTACTCCGGCCCCCCTGCGCCAGATTTGGGCTCTTCGGCACAAGATCTTATGAAGGATGTTGTTGCGAATGAATTGACGGATCGCACGGAACACAGCAACTGGATGTACCGCGTCACCAAAGTAGTCGAGCAACAGACACTGACCCAGCTTGAAGTTGAGACGAAGGACGGCCCAGTGCATCGGCTCCTTTCGATTAATGACGCACCCTTAGATTCGGCCCAGCAACAACGGGAGACGACACGGCAGGAGCAACTCGTTCGTGAGCCGAGCCAGCAACTTGCGGTCAAGAAGCAGAACGATGCGGACGAACTCCGGCTGGAAAACTTTGTGCGTCTGTTGCCCAGCGCGTTCCTGTTCCAATACGACGGTTGGGATGGCCCGGATCTGCGACTGAGCTTTCGGCCTGACCCGGCATTTGTCCCTCTGACGATGGAATCAAAAGCGCTTCAGAGCATGGCGGGAACGATTTTAGTCAGTCCCCAGCAGAAACGACTGGCGCGCATGAACGGGCGTTTGGTGGAGAACGTCGATTTTGGTTTCGGGATTCTCGGGCGAATCGCCAAAGGCGGTACGTTTGAGATTGAGCGAATCCAGGTGAGCCCCTCTCATTGGAAGACCCAACTCGTCGATATTCACGTGGACGGGCGAATGCTGTTGTTCAAGACGGTGAGTAAGCAGCAACATGAGACACGGTCTGATTTTGAATCCGTGTCGAAGGACCTCGATCTGAGCCACGGGGAAGCGCTCTTGCAGTCGCGCCCGAATTAGCGGGCGATTCCATTTAATCCATCCCACGCAACTGAAGCGAAGACGATCTCGGTATTCCGTAGGCGATTAATAGGTCTCCTTCTCCACTTCGAGATCATCCCCTACCCCATAACAATGCGCACCTGGTGCTCCTTGGCATCATCGACAAGCGGAACATTGGGGGAGTTGAGCAGGCGAGCGCCGTCCATTTCAGCCAGGGCGACACCCCGTGAAACGCCCGACGGATTTTCCACCTTGATGTTGTATATGGTCGAGTGATAGCGAAAACGGATGGAGTAGCTCGGCCAGTTTCGCGGGATGCAGGGATCGATCGAGAGCACTGTTCCCCGCAGTCTGAAGCCGAGAAGCCATTCGATGGCGCCACGGTAGAGCCATCCGGCCGAACCGGTGTACCAAGTCCATCCGCCGCGCCCGACGTGCGGAGATTCGGAATAGACGTCGCCTGCCGCTACGTAAGGCTCCACCTTGTATCGCTGCACAGTCGCTCGCGACGAGGTGCGGTTGATCGGGTTGAGCATGCGAAACAGTTCGACGGCCTTATCTCCGTCGCTGAGTGCCGCAGATGCCAGGACCGTCCATGCGGCAGCGTGGGTATACTGGCCGCCATTTTCGCGGATTCCCGGCAGATAGCCCTTAATGTAGCCAGGGTCGTGGTCCGTCTTATCGAAAGGCGGAGTCAGTACCAAAACCAGGCCCTCCGGACGCCGCACCAGATATTTCTCCACTGCGGCCATGGCTCGCGCCGCACGGGCTGGTTCAGCGGTGCCACTTAGGACTCCCCAGGACTGCACAATCGAGTCAATGCGGCACTCCTTGTCTTGGGCGGTGCCGAGCGGAGTGCCATCATCGAAGAAGGCCCGGCGATACCACTCACCGTCCCAGCCATCGCGCTCGAGAGCGGCCTTGAGCGCGCTGACATGCAGCCGCCAGGTTTCAGCGCGCTTGCGTTCGCCACGCGCATCCGCAACCTTGGCGAATTCCCAGAGAATAGTGTGCAGGAACCAGCCCAGCCAAACACTCTCACCCTTACCATCTTGTCCAACCCGGTTCATTCCGTCGTTCCAGTCTCCCGTGCCGATCAGCGGAAGCCCGTGGATACCGACGGCGAGGCTCCGGTCGAGCGCCCGGGCGCAATGCTCAAAGAGGGAAGCCCGCGTCTCGGAGACCCGTGGCTGAAAGTAGGATTCCAGTTGTCCCTCCGCGAGCAAATCGCCTTCCAGGAATGGCACCGCCTCGTCAAGCAGGCCCCACTCTCCCGTAACCTCGATGTAATGGATTACGGCATAAGGCAGCCAGAGCAAGTCATCGGAAATGCGAGTTCTGACGCCGCGTCCCGACGGTGGATGCCACCAGTGCTGGACGTCGCCCTGGATGAATTGGCGTGAGGCGGCACGCAACAGATGCGCATGCGCGACATCGCGTTTAGCCACGGTGAGCGCCATCACGTCCTGCAGTTGATCGCGGAAACCGTAAGCCCCACTGGTCTGATAAAACGCGGCGCGTCCCCATACCCGGCAGGAAAGCGTCTGGTAGAGCAGCCAGCGGTTCACCAGAATATCCATCGACCGGTCAGGAGTTGTGATCTGCACCGAGCCGAGGACTTCGTCCCATTGCCGGGTGACCTCGGCCAGGACATGGTCGAGGTTCGCCGCGCGATAGCAATTGATCAATTCGCGCGCTTGCTGCCGGTCTTTCCCCTGGCCCAGCAAAACTACAATCTCGACGCGTTCATCGGGACGCAACTCCACCACCGTCTGCAGCGCGGCGCATGGATCGAGACTGGCACCAACCTTTCCGGAAAGCGGCCCGCCCCTTTGCAGTGCCGCAGGCCGCGCAGTCACTCCGTTACGTCCCAGGAACTCGGTGCGGTCGCCCGACCATGAGGTCTGCCGTCCACAGAGGTCAAGGAAAGCAATTCGCCCTCCAAACTCGCCGCCCCATCCGCTGCGGGCAAGTAGAGCGTTCGTTTCCGAATCGAGTTCCGAAATAATGTGCGGAGCAGTAATGCCACGCGAACTCCCCAACACCCATTCCGCAAAAGCAGTCACCGAAAGACGGCGAGTGCGGGCCGAACGGTTTTGCAGAACCAACCGCGAGATCTTGATCGAATCGCGAATCGGAACGTACTGCAGCAGCTCTGAAACGATACCCTGCGATCCATTGCGGAACCGGCTAAAGCCCTGGCCATGCCATGCCGCATAGCCGGATGCCTCATCGCGGACCGGTAGCGCCGTCGGGCTCCATACCGCACCGGTCTCCTCATCGCGAAGATAGATGGCTTCACCGGGCGGGTCGGTCACGGGATCGTTCGACCAGGGAGTGAGTTGATTTTCATGACTATTGCCCGACCAGGTATACCCGGAGCCAGACTCGGAAACCAGAAAACCGAACGACGGATTTGCGATCACGTTGATCCACGGAGCTGGGGTGCGCAATCCTTCCCCAAGGACGGTCACATATTCACTTCCGCCTTCGGCGAAGCCGCCTAAGCCATTGAAGAATTCAAGATCCGGCGCGTCCAACGGCACTTCTGCGTCTTTTCCCAATCGAGGCGGACGAGGCGCCGGTCGCGTTAGAGTCTCCGAGCGTTGCGACCGGATAACCTGCTCGGCTAATGTCCCGTGGCGGCTGAGCAGCACTACGCGGGCTGCGGATTGCAACAGCGCGCGCTCCTGCACTGAAATCAAATCTCCGCGAAGCAGAAAGACGTTGCCGTGGACCTCGCCGTGTTCCGACGACACTCGCTGCCGGTGGGCACGTACCAGATCGTCCAACGAACCCTGGAGTTCCTGTTCATAGGAAGGCGGCTTCTCGTTGAGAATCACGATGTCAACCGACAACCCCTTCGTGAGCAAATATTCCTGCGCCCTCAGTAATTGCCGGATGATCCCAACATCCTCGGCCTCGTCTATCCTTACCAGGGCGATGGGCAGATCGCCGGAAATTCCGTGCGCCCATAGGGCAGGGAGGTCAATCGTGGTGCGGCTCAGCATGTCGGCAGACGGTCGCAGGGATGGATCGGAGTACACGATGCCATTGGCCAGTCGCTGGAACAAGTGGGCTTCGTCAGGGGTGATGCCAAGATGCCGAAGTTGCACTTGCGCCTGCGTCCATGCCGCCATCACCGTCCGCTCCCAAGTTCGCGCATCCCTGTATTTGTCCGCCAGATCGAGCACCTGCTCGCGCGCCGCGGCGACGAGGGTCGAGAATGCAATCCGCGCGGTCCCACCCGGCGGGATGCGAACGGTCCGTCTCAGACTCATCACGGGGTCGAGCACCGGGCCGGCAGTATTGGAAAGAGGGCGACCATCCGCGATAGATATTGCCTCGCGTACCGAGTGGCCCCGTCCCAGGAAGCGGGCGCGATCCGTCTCGAATTGCAATTCTCCAACTGACTCGCCTTCGATCATCGCAACGTGAGCGAGCCAGGCCGGCGTGTCTCTTTCGGACTGCCGCCGGCGTGTCGCCAGCAATACTTCCGCGCTGGCGACGAACTCTGTTTCCACAAACAGATTGGAGAACGCCGGGTGTGCTTCATCGGCAGCCTGAGGAGCGAGCACGACCTCGGCGTAGGACGTGACCTGGACTTCACGGGTCCGGGTTCCCAGGTTAGCGATGGAAACCCGGCGAACTTCCGCATCGTCTTCTGGCGAAACCACCACCTCCAGCGTGGTGACCAGCGACCCGTCGCGTCGAATGAACTCGGCTCGATCTTCGGCGAAGCTGGCTTCGTAGCTGTCCGGTTCGACACCTGAGGGCTGATATCCAGCCGACCAAATCTGGCCGCTCTGCCCATCACGAAGAAAGATGTAGGATCCCCAGCAGTCCCGGGTAACGTCTTCGCGCCAGCGAGAGACGGCGAGATTCTGCCATCGGCTATAGCCCGATCCGGCCGTTGTCACCATCACCCCGTAGCGCCCGTTGGAAAGCAGATGTGTGCGCGGGATCAATTCATGAGGTGAGCTGAAGCGGCGCACTACTGGCGGAACCATTTCGCGGACGTGCGCTGCCGCAGAGACTTCTTCGGCGCGCGGACGCGCCACCAGCACGTCACGCGGCGTCCGTTCCTGTAGCAGCAGTTCAGAGGCCTGCACCATCGGCTCGGCGTGGAAGCGGTCCCGCATCGCGCCGTCGCTCAGGACGTTGGCGAGTGCAACCAGCGACATTCCCTGATGGTGCGCCATGTAAGCCCGCACCACCGCAACATTTTCTCCTTCGGGCAGTCGCTCACCCGTGTAATCGAGGGCTTCGTAGAACCCGTAAACGCCTTTGCCGCCGGCGGTAGCGAGTTGCGCAAAGTTCTCCGCCGCCGCATTGGGGTCAATCATCGCCGCCAGTGCGGTAGCGTACGGTGCAATCACCAGATCTTCACTGAGTCCGCGTTTTAGCCCCAATCCCGGAACGCCAAACGCCGTGTATTGATAATTGAAATCCAAGTCCCTCGCGTTGTAGGCCGACTCCGAAATTCCCCAGGGGACGCCACGCTCCGCGCCGTAAGCAATCTGCCGGCGCACCACCAGTTCGTACGTCTGGTTCAGCAAACTGCCTGTCGGCGAAACCATCATCAGCGCGGGCATCAGGTATTCGAACATAGACCCTGACCACGAGATCAGGGCTGAGCCGCGGCCCACGGGCGTGAGTGCCCGCCCCAGGCGGAACCAGTGGGAGGAGGGAACATCGCCTTTCGCGATCGCGATAAAGCTGGTAAGGCGCGCTTCCGAAGCCAGCAGGTCGTAACAGTTGGCGTCCAGCTTGTTTTCGGCGACACGGTATCCGATGGAAAACTGCTTGCGCGTGGGATCAAAAAGAAAGCTGAAGTCCATCGCCTGGAACATGTCGTCGGCCTTTTGCGCGATGGCGGACAGACGGCGAGCGAGCGCGATAGCATCCTTCCCCGACTGCCGTAGGGATTGGGTCAAGGCATCAACGCGCGCCAGTATCTCGAAGTTCGCCGACGAATCGTTGACCAGGCTCGTTCGCAATAAGGCCAGTGCTCGCTGGGCTTCTTCGGTTCGTTCGGGAATGTCCGCCAGCTTAGGTACCGACCCAAAGAACGGTTCAATGGCTACCCACTCGGGCGCCTGCTCCTGTGAACGTCGTGTTATGGCGGGATTGCTGACCGAATCGCGGCGCAACCAGGGAAGCAGAATTTCCGCGTCTCTGATATGACTTTCGACGCAAGCCTTAACTGCATCCGCCCAGACACCCAATTCGGAATCCGATGCATCGCCGCGTTCCTGGGCCATGGTCTGAGCAATGTCAGCGACGGTCACAGCCCGCGTCCTCAGTTCTGCGAGACGTATCGCCCACTCCGCCGGATTAATGGGCGCAAGTTCCAGCGAGTTGGCCAGTGCGTCGATGGCATTGCTGAGCTGTTTCCTGGTAACCGTGTTCGTCCGCCGCGTTTCTGCGATCTGGCTCACGGCTTCCCGCAGGAGCTCGATCGTGTCCTGCACGCCGCCAAGCGTGCTCGTTCCCAGTGAGGATTTCTGGATGAGTTCACGGCAGCCGTTAGCCAGGGCCAGCAAATGTCCGGCGAGGTTTCCACTGTCTACGGACGAGACATACTTGGGATCCAGGGGCCGAAGATCGCGAGTGTCGTACCAGTTGTAGAAATGCCCTCGCACTAATTCCAATTGGCTCAGGGTCCCGAGCGTGGCTTCCAGTCGGTCGACTGTGTCCAGCGTGCCCAGGTACCCCAGATCGTGCGCCGCCAGCGTGGACAGCAGATACAACCCAATATTCGTTGGCGACGTTCGATGGGCGATAACCGGCGTCGGTTCTTCCTGAAAGTTGTCGGGAGGCAAAGCATGGTCGGCCGGAGCGATGAAAATCTCGAAGAAACGCCAGGTTCGGCGCGTAATCAAGTGCAGGGCGCGGGCGTTCGCCGCCGAGAGCGGCTCGGCACCGCTGCGCCGGGGAGGAAGACTGATCTGCCATGCCACCGCAGGAGCGGCAAGCCAGAGAGCAATGAACGGGAGCAGGACGCCCCAACCGCGATGACCCCAGGAGGCGACGATCACCAACGCCGCCATCGCGAACAGCACGCCCCCCGCCATGCGCCGATAGACGCCGGTGATCGTCAAATCGACAGCGTGTTTCGCTCTGGCCGCGGTCACCCATTCCAGCAGGTGCCGATGTGTCACAGTCATGCGAACGAGTGTGCGGATGATTGCATCCAGCATCAGCCAGGCTTGGTAGGCCAGCATCGTGATGGTCACGCCTAACTGGGAGGCACCGAGGGATAAGTCGCTCAGCATTGACCGGAAGTGACTGCGCTTGGAAATGCCTCGACGCGGCGGATTGATGCCGATCAGGAAAGAGAGGAGAGCGGGGATCGCCATCGTGGCAAGAATGAATCTCGCCCACACCCACGAAGAAGCTGCAGGGATCAGGCAGGCCGCGATCAGCGCAAAAAACGCAGCCGGTGCAGAGAGCGAGCGGCGCAGATTGTCCAACATCTTCCACCGGCCAATCGCCGGAATGGCGACCTTGGGGTGACCTTCAGACCTGGCCCGCGGGCGACCCATGATCCAGGGTAGAAGTTGCCAGTCTCCCCGTACCCAACGGTGTTGCCGGGCAGCCGCCACCTCATAGTGGGACGGATACTCTTCGAAAAGCTCAATGTCTGAAGCCAGTGCCGTGCGCGCGAATTCCCCTTCAAAGAGATCGTGGCTCAACAACGCGTTTTCCGGCACCTTGCCATCCATGGCCTTTTCAACCGCATCGACGTCGTAGATTCCTTTTCCGGTGAACGAACCTTCTTCGAACAAGTCCTGGTACACATCCGAAACCGCCGAAGCGTACGGATCGATGCCGCTGGGACCGGCAAAAAGCGCCTGGAAAAATGATCTCTCGTGATCGGCTGTCAGCGAATGTGTGATTCTCGGCTGAACAATTCCATAGCCCTCCACAACTCGCCCGTGGCCTGCGCTGAACCTTGGCTGATTGAGAGGGTGCGCCATGGTGCCGACCAGACGGCAGGCTACGCCTCGCGGCATCCGCGTGTCCGCATCCAGTGTGATGACATACCGGACTCCCGCGGGAGCTTGCGCCGGGCGTCCGCCGACCGGAAGAAACGTAGTATTCATACCGCCGCGGAGAAGCTGGTTCAGCTCAACCAGCTTTCCTCGCTTGCGTTCCCATCCCATCCATTTGGCCTCGCTCTCGTTCCAGACGCGCTTTCTATGCAGCAGCTGGAAGCGCGCGTCGCCGTCGGGAGTGGGACCATGTATTTTGTTCAGCCGGGCAACCCCATCCACGGCGAGCGCCAGCAGTTCGTTGTCGGCGGGGATGGTCTCGCTCGCCGCGTCCATCCAGTCGGTGAGCAGCGCAAAGCGAAGATCACCCTCGGAATTAGCCAGGTAGTGAACTTCCAGCCGCTCCACCAGTTGTTCGACGTCATGCTGGTTCGTAAGCAGGGTCGGGACGACGACCATGGTCCGCAACTGCGGCGTCACGCCATCGCGCAACTCCAGCCGCGGCAACATCCGTGGGCCGAGCAAATCTGTTACGAACCGGTTGATGAGTGCGATGGCGAGATCGGATGCAGGCACCACGGCGAGGAGTCCGAGCAACCACAGCCCCCACCCTGCCACTCCGGCTTTTCTTTCGTGGAGCAGCGGCAGCGCCACGATCAGTGCTGTACCCAGCGCGATCGTCCCCAGGTAACTCAAGGTGGCGCTTCGCATATAGAAACGCAGCACCTTGGTTTTCCACGGCACGCGGAAGCCGAGTTCGCGCTCAAACGCAATACGTCCCGTGGATATGAGGTAATAGCCGGGATCGGTGCTTCGGTCCCCGCGAGGTTGTCCGTCTCCGGGCGGCGCAGTCCGGGCCCGCTTGATGCGGTGTACGACGTGCTCCGCAACCTCGATTTCCTTGTGGTCTGAGCCCCGCGAGAGGTCCTCGATCGCATGCCGGTACGTATCGCGCGTGGCAAAATCCATTTCATCGAAGTTGGTTTCGCTCCGCAAAACTTCGTCCACCAGGCTGATGCTCTCGACGAAATCATTCCAGTCAAAGTCCATCATCAGGCGCATGCTGGGGATGATGTTCCGCACCGTGACGTTCATCGCCGTTTGTTCCTGGTACTCGATGCGGACGGTTTCGTCAGCTGTGGTCCCTTGTTCAGCCAGACGCTGGTCGAGCCAACGCAGCACGGCCCCCATGTTCGGATCCACGTCGCGCAAGCGTTGCACAAGCTGCACCACGAACGCCTTGGCAAGCGGTGTTCTTTCGAATCTTCGCAAGGCCATTTCCGGGGAGAGGGTGGTCTGTCCGCCTGTGCCCAGCAGGCTGTCAGCCAGCAGGTCGGCCTCTTGGCGCTCGTTGCGGCTTCGCACGATTCGATCCATCAGCCGGCGCAGATTTTCCACCAGCACCACGCGCAGGGTGATTGCCACCGCCCACAGCTCACCGATGTCGAGCGGTTGTACCCGCTGATAGGCCGTCACGAAGCGTCGCAGTCCCTCCGGATCGAAGTGGCTATCGGTGTGGGCTACATAGGCCCACGCCACTCCGTAAACTCGCGGATAGCCTTGCAGATGGCCGGACGCAAGCTTGGGTAGTTTGCGGTAATAGGCGGCCGGTAAGTCGTCCTGGATTTCGCGGAGTTGTTCCTCGACGATATGGAAGTTATCGACCAGCCACTCCGCCGCAGGGGTGATGGCGCGATCCTCCTGAATCGCCCGGGCAATTGCACGGTACGAATCGAGAAGCACGCGGCCGTTCTCCATCACCCGCGGAATGAGCGGACGGCCCTGTTGCGGTCGCTTGGTGACCGTCTGCGCCGCCGCAAGGGATTCGGCGTGCTGCTCAATCCGCTCCACGCTGAACAGTTCGGCGCGGATGGGCTCGTCCAGTCCGCCAAGAGTGATCGGCGCCCGATGATTCTTGGATGGAATCTTGGTTTCTTCAGTCACAATCGGCGGCACCCCAAGCCTGGTTATTTGCTAAAGTGATTTTAGTCGACCAGAGCGCTTCAAATTGTCAGGAGAAAACCGTAGAAGAGGGAAATCCGCGCCGATTCAATGGGTCTTGCAGACAAGCGCGCCGCGAAACGTGATCTGTCAGATGAAGACTCATCGCTGGAGATCTTTCGCCCGGACTTGGAACTCGATTCGAACCGCCGCAGCGATCACCGAAATGAAACTCGTTTGATGGGTGCTGAAGAGTCCAACGGCACAGCAGCAATGCGGTATGACTCGATCAAAGCGATACGGGTTGGGACGGCAACCGATTCATGAAGTGAGCCCTGCACAGCCGCAGATGTTGTTGTGCAATCGTGGAGGTTTCCGGTCGTTTCGTTCCAGTAACAGTTGCCGGTGTGCTCCAATTCGGCGGGCACACCGGCATATCTCAACTATTTGGCTTCAGCATTTTCGTGGACGTTGGCTTTTTCGACGGCCGCATGTACCGCCGCGAGAAACGGCTCACTGCTCGCTGGGGCGTGCACATCGCCTGACAGCGTCTTGCGGAAGGAAACATCTTTACCGTAGATCGCAACCGTGGAGTCCTTGTCCTGCTGGATCTTGGCGCCATCGACCGCAACTCCAGCAAATAGGCCCTTGGTTCGCGAGTAGCTCAAGGCCTCAGTGTTCATCTTCCAGTCAGTGCCCGCCGATGCGTGCCTTCCGACCGGACCGGCAGCAGCCGACGCTTCGCCGCTGAGTTCGAACTTGCTGGAGAGCAGACCCTGTACACCCTTGTCATTCATGAACAACATGACGAGATCGACTGACTGCGCGCCAGCCTGGAAGCCAAAATTGCCTCCGCCAATCGAAATGAATGCCGGAGCACTCCAACCATGGGCCGTGCGGCAGGTAACCACGCCGCGTCCGTGCTCGCCGCCCACGATGAATCCGCCCTTTGCCATGTCTGGCACCACGGCGATACATTTGGCGCCATTCAGCACTTCCTCCGGGATGCCCTTGTCCGGTGCCGCCATGATTTCATGCAGAACGACGCCGGCGGATTGCAGGCGCGCGGTGCTGTCTTCCACTCCCGAACCGGCGAACGCAAAGGGAGCCAAGGATAACGTCAACAACGCAATTACGAGTTTCATACGCTATTTCCTTTTCATTCCACATTGTCTTTGTGGGCGAACTTGTGAGGGGCGACTACCGCCGTGAGGATCAGGCCGTTCTGCGGCCACTGATCAGGTTGATGACCAAAACTACAACGGCAATGACCAGCAAAATGTGGATCAGGCCGCCTGCGATGTGGAAGCTGAAACCCAGCAGCCACAGAATCAAGAGAATTACAAAAATCGTCCAAAGCATGAGTGCCTCCTTGGCCCGGTTGGGGTGGATGGATGCTGTCGCGAGGCATCAGGGCAGTTGCGTTCGTGCTACCAGCGGATCTCACAACTACCCCCGCTGCTTTGCCATGCGCCCCCACGGCTTGTGGGAGAACGTCAAACGCTGCTGCGAATTTCCGCTAGATCCGTCCCAGCAACAGCAAAATGATCACGATGATTAGTAGCAAGCCGATCCCGCCGCTGGGAAAGTACCCCCAGGAACGGCTGTGATTCCATGTCGGGAGAGCTCCTATCAGAAACAAGACCAACAAAACAATCAAGACGGTTCCAATCATATTTTCCTCCTCGAATCTATGAATCCAGCGCGGTCGGGTTGATACCTTCGTGAGCAACTCGACAGGCTGCGTTCGTCGCGATCAAACTCGCGATCGCTGTCAACAAATTCTGTGGGTGCTGCCCTTTAGGGTAGAACCGGTCGGCGATGATGCCGGCAGGCACAGCATCCCCTTGGTAGTCGCCGCTCATCGCGACAATCGAAACTGACGGATGATAGCTGCGCACGTGTGAAATCAGCTCGACTCCCGACATGTGCGGCATGTTCAGATCGGTAACTATCAGATCGGGGATCGTTTTGCTCAGGTAATAAACGGCACTGACGCCATTGTCGGCCGTGGCTACGTCGTACCCCGCGGACATCAGCAGCATCGCCATACTCTTCCTCACCAATGGGTCGTCGTCGACTATAAGAATCTGGCCCTTCGATTGGTTCAACATGCGCCTTCCCGTCAGTGACATATAGAACCGCATTCCACCTCACTACGATGTCACGCCCGCTCTTCTGCCGTATGGTCAATACAGAACACATCACCTGAAGATGAGGGTCGAGGCGAAAGCGCGTATAAGTCGTGCGATTCCGGGAAGTGGGTTGGTGAAACTCGTCACGGTAAAGCGGGCACGGCAAAAGTTGCAGAAACAGCAATGCCGGAGCTTTGCAGCTCCGGCAGAGGAGAAAGTGCCTCCTGAAGAATCACAGAAGCTTACGCCGAATCACTCCGGCCAATGCGAGGATGCCCCCACCCATCAGCGCAAGAGTACTCGGTTCCGGGACGAGGGTAGCCTGAAACGCGATCGCGGACTCCGCGGGGTTCCACACCACGTAACTGCCGCCGTCGAACCCGGCATCGTATCCCAGGTTCACGTCACCACCGTTCCAACTCAGCAATACGCCGAAAAGGTCGAGTTGTGGAGTGGAGTTTACAT
>Ga0075521_10000375_pt1 | contig 12656 bp, 13 predicted proteins | sample NGEPerD_FD_74785 | JGI IMG/M metagenome (GOLD analysis project Ga0075521, IMG submission 74785) | Arctic peat soil microbial communities from the Barrow Environmental Observatory site, Barrow, Alaska, USA - NGEE PermafrostAB12-D | ecosystem: Environmental > Terrestrial > Soil > Wetlands > Peat ...
AGTATGAGCAGGGGATCGCGATCGTCGCCGTGCTGTCCACCGATGCGCTCCTGCTGGTGCTCGCGCAACCGTCCGCGAACGTCGGGCGCCTGCTGTTCGAGCTGCGCCGCAATCGCGAGAACATTTCGTCGCTGGTTTGAGCATGCTCGCGCAGCAACGGATTCACGTGCTGGTGGCGGACGACGAGCCGCACATCGGCCGCATCATCAAGATGAAGCTCGAGCAGGGCCCCTTCGACGTCACGCTCGTCTACGACGGCCGCGAGGCGCTCGAGGCGATGGAGAGCGATCCCGAGATCGCGCTCGTGCTACTCGATGTGATGATGCCGTACATGAACGGCCTCGATGTGCTCGCGAAGCTGCGCCTCGATGCGCGGTGGCGCACCGTCCCGTGCATCGTACTCACCGCCGCCGGCCAGGAGGCGCATCACAAGCAGGCGATGGCCCTTGGCGCCTCCGAATTTCTGACGAAGCCGTTCAGCCCGAAGAAGCTGTACGCGCGCGCAGCGGAGCTGACCGGCGTGCCGAGTGAGGAGCTGGGAGCGACGGAGCGTTGAGTCGCTGGGCCGTAATTCTCGCCGGGGGCGTAGGGTCGCGCTTCTGGCCACTCAGCACGCCGAAGCGCCCGAAGCAGCTCCTCCCGCTCATCACCGACGCGCCGCTGCTCGCGGACACCGTTGCTCGTCTCGCCGCGATCGTGCCCGCGGATCGCACGCTCGTGGTCACGAATGCGTCGCTCGCGGCCGCCGTGCGCGCGCTGCTGCCGCAGCTGCCCCCAGAGAACATCATCGCAGAGCCGCGCGCGGCCGGCACGGCGCCGGCGCTTGCGTGGGCGGCAGCCACCGTCGCGCGCCGTGGCCACGCCCAGGACGTGATGCTCTGCGTGCACGCGGATTGGGCGATCGGCGACGATGCCGAGTTCCGCGCGACGCTGGCGCGCGCGGCGGCGGTGGCCGAGCGTGAACAAAGTCTTGTGACGGTGGGGATCGTGCCCACGCGTCCCGACCCCGGCTTCGGCTACATCGAGCCGGGGGCGCCGCTCGACACGAGCAAGGCGGAAGGTGCGCGCCGCGTCGCGCGCTTTGCCGAGAAGCCCAATCGCGAGACTGCCGCGCGCATGGTGACGGACGGCTTTCTCTGGAACTCTGGAATTTTTGTGTGGCGCGCGAGCGACTTTCTCGCCGAGGTGCGCGCGCACTCGCCGGAGGTGGCGCCATCGCTTCCGTTGGCCGAGGCGAACGACATCGCGGCGTTTTTCGCGCAGGTGAAGCCGATCTCCGTAGACGAGGGCGTGCTCGAGCGCAGCGCGCGCGTGCTGGTGCTCCCAGGCGACTTCGGTTGGGACGATGTCGGGACGTGGGCCGCGCTGCACCGGGTGCGCGCACGCGACGATGCGGGGAATGCGACCTACGGCGACGTGCACAGCGTGCACGCCGCGAACAACGTGGTGCACGCGGACGCGGGCTCCGTGGTGCTCTACGGCGTGAGCGATCTCGTCGTCGTCACGCGCGACGGGCTCACGCTCGTCACGACGAAGGAGCGCGCCGCGGAGCTCAAGCTGCTGCTCGACGTGCTGCCGCCGCACGTGCGAGATCGCTCGTGACCGATCTCCATCTGTATGACGACGCGCTCGCGCGGAGCTTCGAGCCGTTCGCGCTGACGCGGCCGTTCGGCGAGATGCGCGCGGGGATCGCGCTCGGGCGCGCGCGATGGGAGCGCGCGCTCGATGCGAGGGCCACGGGCTTCGTTGGCGCGGAGCATCTGCGGGACTTCGACGAGGCGGGCGCGCCGCCGGCCGCTGGCGACATCCGCGCGGGCTCCATCGTCGCCAACAGCCGCTGCATCGTCCCCCTCGGCTGGAGTGCGCCGGAAGCGGATGTGTGGACGTGCGACGGCACGATCGCGGCGGTGCGCGTCGCGAGCGCCATCGGCGTGCTGGAGCTGGCGGATGGATCGCGGCCGCTCGAGGCGCTGCGCGCTGCGGGCACGCGTGTCGTCGACATTCCGGGGCGATGGGTGAGCGCGGTGTGGGAGCTCGTGACGCAGCTCGTGACCCAGCTGCGCGAGGACATCGACGCGCTGGGGCCGCACCTCACGTGCGAGATCCCGGCGAACGCGATCGTGATCGGGAGCGATCGCGTGTGCGTGGAGCGCGGCGCGAACGTCGAGCCGCAGGTGGTGTTCGACGTGACGAACGGACCGATTCTCGTGCGGAGCGGCGCGAACGTGCGCGCGTTCACGCGACTCGTTGGCCCGTGTGCAGTGCTCGAGTACGCGAGCGTGCTCGGCGATCGCGTGCATGGATGCTCGATCGGCGAGTTCAGCGTGATTCGCGGCGAGATCTCCGAGACGATCGTGCTCGGACACGCGAACAAGGGGCACGATGGCTTCGTCGGCCATTCGTATCTCGGGCGCTGGGTGAACCTCGGCGCGGGCACGATCACCAGCAACTTGAAAAATACGTACGGGCCGGTGCAGCTGTGGACGCCCGGCGGCATGCGCGATACGGGGGCGAGCAAGCTGGGCTCGATGATCGGCGATCACGCGAAAACCGGGATCGGCACGCGACTGACGACGGGCACCGTGGTGGGCGCGGGCGCGAATGTCTTCGGCTCGGAGATGCCGCCCAAGTACGTGCCACCGTTCTCGTGGATCGATGGAAGCGAGATCACCGACTTCCGGTTGGCGAAGTTTCTCGAGATCGCGGCACGCGCGATGTCGCGCCGATCGATCGAGCTGAGCGAGCGTGGGCGGCGGCAGCTGAGCGCCGCGCACGCGAAGAGCCGGGGGGCGTAGCGTGCGGGTGTGGGTGCTCGGGAGTGGGAGCGCGGGGAATGCGGTGCTCGTCGAGAGCGGCGGCACGCGCATTCTCATCGACGCGGGCTTCCCCGTGCGCGAGCTGGCGAAGCGGCTCGGCGCGATCGGCGTGAGCGGCGAGTCGATCGAGAGTGCGATCGTGACGCACGAGCACAACGACCACGTGCGCGGCGTGTGCGCGGCAGCGAAGAAGTGGAAGTGGACGGTGTACGCGAGCACCGGGACGATCGCGGGCCATCCGCTGCTCGAGGATATCTGCGCGCGCCCGTTCGCGGCGGGGGCGACGCTCGAACTCGGAGAGCTGAGCGTCGAGACCGTGCGCACGCCGCACGACGGCACCGAGCCGGTGGCCGTGGTCGCGACGTCGCGACTCACCGGCGCGCGCGCGGGAATTATTTACGATCTCGGGCACGTGCCCGCATCATATCGAAAGACGTTCGAGCGTCTCGACATTCTCGTGCTCGAGTCGAATCACGACGAGGGGATGCTGCGCGCGGGGCCATATCCGCCGAGCGTGCAATCGCGGATCGGTGGGGCGTATGGGCATCTGAGCAATCGGCGCGCGGGCGCGTTCGCGCGCGAGTGCGTGCACGCGGGGCTCGCGCAGCTCGTGCTGGCGCACCTGAGCGAGCGGTGCAACCAGCCTGAGATCGCGCTCCAGTCGATGCGGGACGCGGTCGCGCGGACGAGCTTCCGCGGAGTGATGAGCGCCGCGTCGCAGAGCGCAGTGTGCGGACCATTTACCGCCGGGCGAAATACCCGCGCAGCGGTGGCAGCGAGTCAACTGACGCTCGAGCTCTAGCCCGCTGGACAAGATTCCGCACCGTTTCTACCTTCAAAAAGACAAGAGAAGAGCCGTTCGTCCGGTGTTTGGAAGGTGATTTCACGGGGCAAGGAGGAACAACCCCTCAACTGTGAGCACACACACCGGGCGGACGGCTCTTCTATTTTTGTGTCTTTTGACACGACGCAATTGCACTGTCGTGCGCACGGGTTCCGGGCCCGTACTGTTACTACGTCCGCTTGGCCGGAAAAGTTGCAGGCCATCAATGCGTCTGCAGCAGCCCCGTATACGCTCGCACGCGCTCGAGGTAATCGGCCGCCTCCGCCTGAGCGCCCGTGAGCTCGGTGAGGTGTGAAACCCAGCCGTCGCCGTATTTGTCGACCAGCGCCTTCACCTCGATGTAACCCCTATTGTAGCTAACGGTTACGAGGTCGAACATCTGGTGTTGGGTGAGCGGCTTGCCGCCGTTCAAGCGCTGGCGCGCCGACGGGCCGTAACCGCCGGGCCAGAAGTCGGTGGTCCACTTGTTCTCGAGCAGACGGATCCAGAAGACGGCGGCGCGGGCGCTCGTTTCGGGATCGAACAGGTACTCATTACGCGACGTGACAGCGCCGCGGGCGAGCAGCGAGTCGACCGAGCTCGTGGAGGCCGATGGCGAGTGCACCGTCGCGTTGCGCGCCCAGCCGTTCACCTCGGGCGCCATCCACTGGAAGTGATACTCGGTCACCATGAGGCGCATGTCGGAGTCCGCGGTGGCGGTGAGCTGCGCGAGACCGAGCGCGGGCGCGTTGCTCACGGCGAGCGAGTCGCCGCCGCTCTCCTTGAGCATCAGCGCGGTGACGTACGCGGGGTCGATCGCGAGACGGCTGTCGCGCGACCACTTCTCGAGCAGCGGCACGATGCGCCGGCGCACGAACGCGTATTGATCATCGCGGAGGCGCGGGCTGCCGTTCGCGTTGCGGAAGGCGGAGGCGGGGAGATCGGCGACGTGCGCGCGTGGTGCGGCGCTCGTGTCGATCGAGACGTGCGCCTCGCGCGTCTGCGCCGCCGCACGCGACGAGATCACCATCGCACAGCTGACCACGAGCGTGCGCATCGAGTGCATCACGTCGAGCGAGTCACGAATTGCATCATCACGAAAGGTACGAACGAAAAGCGGGGGCCCGAACTTCGGACCCCCGCCCTTCTTCACGCCGCGAAATGCGTGTGCGGCTAGTACATCCCGCCCATGCCGCCGCCAGGACCGCCCGACGGAGCACCCGACTTCTCTTCCTTCCTCTCGACGATGATCGCTTCCGTCGTGAGCAGAAGACCGGCGATCGACGCCGCGTTCTGCAACGCGGTGCGGGTCACCTTGGTCGGGTCGATGACGCCCGAGGCTACCAGATCCTCGTACACGTCGGTGAGTGCGTTATAGCCGTACTTGTCGTCCTTCGAGTTGCGAACCTTCTCGAGCACGATCGAGCCTTCGCCGCCCGCGTTCTGCACGATCATGCGGAGGGGCTCCTCGATCGCCTTGCGGATGATGTCGACGCCGATCTGCTCTTCCGCGTCGTCGAGCTTGAGAGTCTTGAGAACCTTCTGCGCGCGAATCAGAGCGACACCGCCGCCGGGGACGATTCCTTCCTCGACCGCCGCGCGCGTGGCGTGCAGCGCATCCTCGACGCGAGCCTTCTTCTCCTTCATCTCGGCCTCGGTCGCAGCGCCGACGTTGATCACCGCCACACCGCCGGAGATCTTCGCGAGACGCTCCTGGAGCTTCTCCTTATCGTAGTCCGACGTTGCCTTGTCGATCGCGGCGCGGATCTCGGCAATGCGGCCCTTGATCTTGTCCTCTTCACCGGCGCCATCGATCAGCGTGGTGTTGTCCTTGTCGACGACGATGCGCTTCGCCTTGCCGAGGTCGGTGACCTGGGCGTTCTCGAGCTTGAAGCCGACTTCGTCGGAGATGACCTGTCCACCCGTGATGACCGCGATGTCCTGCAGCATCGCCTTGCGACGATCGCCGAAGCCAGGCGCCTTCACGGCCGACACGCGAAGCGTGCCGCGGAGCTTGTTGACGACCAGCGTCGCGAGCGCCTCACCCTCGACGTCCTCGGCGATGATGAGCAACGGCTTGCCGAGCTGCGCAACCTTCTCGAGCACCGGAAGGAGATCCTTCATCGACGAGATCTTCTTGTCGTGAATGAGAATCAGGCCATCCTCGAGCACGGATTCCATCTTCTCCGGATCGGTCACGAAGTACGGCGAGAGATAGCCGCGGTCGAACTGCATGCCGTCGACCGTCTCGAGCGTGGTCTCGAGGCCGCGAGCTTCCTCGACCGTGATCACGCCATCCTTGCCGACCTTCTCCATCGCTTCGGCGATCAGATCACCGATTTCCTTGTCGTTGTTCGCGGAGATGCTGCCGACCTGCGCGATCTCCTTCTTGCCAGCCGTCGGGACGCTGATGCGCTTGAGCTCTTCGACGACCGCGGCAACCGCGCGATCGATGCCGCGCTTGAGCGCCATCGGGTTCGAGCCAGCCGTCACGTTCTTGAGGCCTTCACGGAAAATCGCCTGGGCGAGCACCGTGGCGGTGGTGGTGCCATCGCCTGCGATGTCGGACGTCTTCGTCGCGACTTCCTTCACCATCTGCGCGCCCATGTTCTCGAGTGGATCGGCAAGCTCGATCTCCTTCGCGACCGTGACGCCATCCTTCGTGACCGTCGGCGCACCGAACTTCTTGTCGATGACGACGTTCCGTCCCTTCGGGCCGAGCGTGACCTTCACCGCCTCGGCGAGCTGGTCGACGCCGCGCTTGAGCGCCGCGCGAGCCTCGGTATTGAAATGCAGTTCTTTGCTAGCCATATGGATTATCGAATGAATGAGAGTATGAAATGCGAATCAGCCGCGGCGGGGATAACCCCGCGCGACGCGCAACGCGGTTTTAGATGATCGCCAGAACGTCGGACTCGCGAAGGATCAGGTACTGATCGCCTTCGATGGTGACTTCGGTCCCGCTGTACTTACCGTAGAGCACCTTGTCGCCAACCTTGACTTCCATGGGCACGCGCTTGTCCTTCTCGAAGCGACCCGGTCCAACGGCGACGATCTCGCCCTGCTGCGGCTTTTCCTTGGCGGTGTCGGGGATGTACAACCCACCACGCATCGATTCCGTCTCTTCCAACGCCTTTACGACGACACGATCGGCGAGCGGACTGACCTTCAGCGCTGCCGCGCTCTTAGTAGCCATGAGTCGCGTTTCTCCTTCAGTATGAGTTCAGACTTGCTGCGGACGACTAAACTGGAACCGCTGGCACTCAACAGGTGAGAGTGCTAACACCCCAAAGTTAGACGGGCGGGGCTCGCGAGTCAACCTGTCGGAAGGCATGAAGCGTTCCTAGCTAAGTCCGTTACAATGAATGAGTTACATGTGTGAGCGACGAGCTCAGCAGAGCTCAGCTGGTCGCGAGCAGCACCGCAATGTCGGTGAGTGCCCAGGCGCCCAAGGCCGCGTACATCGCGCGCTTCGAGGCCTGCCGCGACAATCCCGGGGCCTTGATGAGCCAGGGCACGAGCACCGCCAACCACACTGCCGCCGCAACGGCGAGTGTTTCGAGTGGGCGGGCGGAGACCGTCTCGCGATGCGTCGCCATCGCCGCGCGAGCAAAGCACGCGAAGGCCACGAGCATGGCGACGATCGAGAGCGCCAGGCTCGATCGCGCGCCGAGCACCAGCGCCAGTGTGCGGTCTCCGCGCGCGCGATCTTCGTCGAGCTGGTAGAGTTGCGTGAGCGGGTACAGGGCGGCGAAGAGCGGGGCGAATCCGCCGAGCGCCCACGCGCCTGCGCGCGTGAGCGGCAGCAGCGTAAGCGCCCAGCCGGCGTACGGCGTGAGCGTGCCGAAGCCCACCATGTTGATGATCCAGTCGGCGCCCGCGACGGCTTTGAGTCGCACGGGCGGCACGCTGTAGAGCAGCGACATCGCGATGCAGATGGCGTACGCGATCGCGAAGCCGCGCGGCAGCGCGAGTGCGATCCCCTGCCCCGCGAGCATCAGCGCAAATCCGAACAGCGCAAGATGCTTCGGCGGTGGAGGCGGCGCGTCGAGATAGCCGATGTCACCCTCATCGCGATCGAATGCGCTGTTGATCGCGAGCGTGCCGCCATTGAGCAGCACCACCCACACCACGAGCCCTGTGAGCAGCGAGCCGGCACGCACGTGGTGCACGGTGTTCGTGACGCCTTGCGCCAGCACGAAGCCCAGCGTCGTGTGCGCGATCATGATCGGCCACTCGCGGGGACGCATGTGGAGCACGTAGCTGAATCCGTCTCCCGGCAGCAGGCGATAGCCGAACGCGCGGATACGGCCGTGCTCCCTCGCGTGCCGCGCCGCGCCGCTCACGCCGTGGCGGACTGCTCGAGAAACGCGAAGGCGATCTGCAGTCCGTACAGCGTGAGGTACGGCTCGACGATGTCGATCTCCTTGCAGATCGACGTGACGAGCGGCGCGAGCCCGCCCGTCGCTACGATTCGCGGCACGCGCTTCGTCGGCCACTCGGCCTTGATGCGCCGCACCAGCCCATCGATCGCGTCGGCGGCGCCGAAGAGCACTCCGGCACGGATGCACTCTTCCGTGCGCGTGCCGATCGCGTGCGCGGGCGGCACCAGCTCGGTGGCCGGGAGCTTCGACGTGCGGCGAATGAGCGTGTCCGCCGACGTGCGCAGCCCCGGCGCAATGATCCCGCCGAAGAAGACGCCCTCGGCCGTGATACAATCGTAGGTGGTCGCGGTGCCGAGGTCGACGACGACGGTGTCGACCTTGTAGATGCGGCTCGCGGCGAGCGTGTTGAGGATGCGATCCGCGCCGACGGTGAGCGGCTCGTCGACCCGTAGCACGATCGGAAGTCCGGCTCGCGCGTCGAGAACCCGCGCGCGGACGCCGAGCCAGCGGTCGCACGCCTCGGCGAGCGGCGCCGTCATCGAGGGCACCACGGAGCCGATCGCCGCGCCGGTGATCTGCGCGCGATCGAGACTGCCGGCGCGCAGCAGCTCGTGGAGCAGCAGCCCGAGCTCGTCCGGCGTGCGCTCGACGGCGGTGGTCAGTCGCCAGTGCGCGCGCAGCGAATCGCCCTCGAAAACGCCAACTGTCGTCTCGGTATTGCCGATATCGAAGACGAGAATCACAGATCCTCCTCGAGAATCAGGGAGCCGCTGCGCGCGGCGACGTCGCCCACAGCGGTGTGCACGAGCAGGCCGCCGCGCGCATCGATGCCGCGCACGATGCCAGCGAGTGGCGCGGTGCACCGCCTGCCGCGCGCCCAGTCGCGCCGCTCGAAGTCGTGGAGCTCCGGCGCGCTCAGCGCACCATGCAACGCGGCCGCGGCACGGATTGCGGGCACGAGCTCCGCGAGCACGTCGATGCGGTTCGTGTTCGCGCGGAGCGAGCGCGCATTCGGGATGTCGCTCGGCACCTTGCAGTTGATGCCGATGCCGATCACGATCCAGTCCGCGCGTTCGTCGCGCCACCGGCTCTCAATGAGGATGCCGCCGAGCTTTCCGTCGTCGAGCATCAGGTCGTTCGGCCACTTCACGCGGAGCTCGCCACTCGTGAACGCCTCGAGCGCGCGTGCCGCCGCGAGGCCGACGCGAAGCGACAGCACCTCGAGCGCCGCGTCGTCGCGCGGGCGCACGAGCAGTGTCATCCAGATGCCGGCGCCGTCTTCGGACGTCCACGCGCGGCCGCCACGCCCCCGCCCCGCCGTTTGCCGCTCGGCGAGAATCAGCGTTCCCTCCGGCGCGCCCTCGCGCGCGAGCGAGTGCGCGTTGTCGAGCGTCGACGTCACTTCGCTAAAGAGCTCGACGCGCGGCACGCCGCAGCGACTCGCGATGGACTCTGCGCTCGCACCGGCGTAGCGCACCGCAGTGAGCGTGTCAGCCATGCATGCGCACATAGAAGAGCGCCAGCACCGCGAGGCCGACGACAACGCGATAGACCGCGAACACACCGTAACTATGCGTGCGCACGTAGCGCATGACGATCGCGATCGCGAGCCAGCCGCTGCTCGCGGACGCGAGCACGCCGACGAGCAGCGGCATGGTCGCACCGCCGACCTTCAGGAGGTGCGGCACCTTGAAGATCGCCGCCGCCGCGATGATCGGCATGCTCATGAGAAAGCTGAACGTCGCTGCGCTCGCGCGGTCGAGGGCGAGCGAGCGGCCGGCGGTAATCGTCGCGCCGGAGCGCGAGACGCCGGGGAGGAGCGCCGCGGCCTGGGCGAGTCCGATGAGAATCGCGTCGGTCCAGCCGATCGACTCGAGCGGACGATTCGCCGGCCGTATCCGGTCGACGAACCAGAGCACCACGCCCATCACCGCCAGCGCGCTCGCGATGAGCGCCGGGGAGCGAAAGGTCGACTCGGCGTAGTCGTTGAGCAGGATCCCCGCGATCGCGCCCGGAATCGTCGCGATCACGAGATAGACGACGCGCCGCTGCTCCACGCTCTGGACGCGCTGCGTGCGCACGATCTCGAACGCTGCAATGGTCAGCTTGATCCACTCGTCGCGAAAGTAGAAGAGCACGGCCACGAGCGTGCCGACGTGGAGCGCGACGTCGACGGCGAGTCCCGGCTCGGGCCAACCGAGGATCCACGGCGCGAGCGCGAGATGCGCGGAGCTCGAGATCGGAAGAAATTCGGCGAGCCCCTGCAGGATGCCGAGCACCAGCGCCTGAAAGACGGTCATTTCGTGGATGAGGGAGTGGAGTTCATGCGCGGGCGACGAGGAGCGCGGCCATCGCGCACACCATCGCCAGCTTGAAGAATGCCGGGCTACCTGGCCGGCCGCGCAGCGCGAGCGTGGTCGCGAGTGCGAGCGCCGCCATCGCCGGCACGAGCGCCGCGAGGAGCAACGCGGGCGACTTCACCAGCGGGGCGATGCCAATCGCGAGGGCGGCGCCGGCGGCGACGAGTGCGGCGACGAGCACGAGTCGCGCGGGGCGTACGCCAGCGACCACGGGCAGTGTGCGGCGCGTGCTTTGGTCGGCCTCGCGATCATCGAGATCCTTCGCGAGCTCGCGCGCGAGATGCAGCGGGATCGCGATCAGCACGAGCGGGAGCCCTCGCTGCCAGCTTCCAGCGGCGTAGCTGCCGTAAGCGAAGGGGAGCGACGCGAGCACGGAGACGACGAGATTCCCCGCGAAGCCCGCGCGCTTGAGCCACGGACTGTACAGCCGCATGAGGGCGAGCACCGCAACGGTGCACACGCCGAGCGTGACGCTCACCGCGGACGCGCACACGACGGCGATCGTCGCCGCGGCCATCGCGATGCGCTCGGCATCTGCCGGCGTCAGCGCGCCGGACGGAAGCGGGCGCTCTGGGTGCGCGATGCGATCGATGTCGACATCGGCGATGTCGTTCCAGGAATTCGCAGCGGCGGTGAGCGCGATGGCGGCGAGCGCCGCGAGCGCGATCGACTGTGCGTTCTCCACGCCGCCCCATCCCGCCCACCACGCGCCGACGACGACGCCCGCGGCGGCGGTGAGCGCATTCGCCCACCGCGCCAACCGCAGCGAGGCGCTAACCGCGAGCGGCGAGGGTGCGCGCATAGAAGCTCTCGTATTCCGCGACGATGTTCTCGAGCGCAAAGCGTGCATGCGCATCGGCCGCGGCCGCATCGCTCATCGCGCGCCACGTACCCTGATCGCGAAGGATCGCGATCCCCGCCGCCACCATTCCCTCCACGTCGCCCACCGGGCGGAGCACACCGGTGACGCCGTCGCGAATGACCTCCGGCAGCCCACCCACATTGGTGGCGATCACCGGCACGCCGCACGCGAGCGCCTCGAGCGCACTCAAGCCGAACGACTCGTTGAGGCTTGGCAGCAGAAAGAGCTCAGCACTCGCGAGCAGCGGCGCGACGGAGTCGATCTTGCCGAGAAAGAAGACGGAGCGCTCGACGCCGAGCAGTCGCGCTTCCTCTTCCGCCTCGGTGCGATCGGGACCGTCGCCTACCATAAAGAGCACGCTGGGCACCTCGCGCTGAATCCCGGCGAAGATGCGCACGACATCGCGCACGCGCTTGATCGGCCGGAAATTCGAGACGTGCAGGATGATGCGCTTCCCTTCACCCGTCTGCTCTCGCAGCACCTGCTTGTAGCGCGAGCGCTGATAGACCAGCGGATCGACGAAGTTGTGGATGACCTCGACCTTGCACTGAGTGCAACCGAAGGTGGAGATCGTCTCCCGTTGAAGATATTTCGAGACCGCAGTGAGACCGTTCGAGCGCTCGATCGAGAACTTCGTGATCGTGCGGAACGAGGGATCCTGGCCAATGAGCGTGATGTCGGTGCCGTGCAGCGTCGTGATGATCTGCACCGAGCTGCCGGAATCCTCGAGCATCTCGCGCGCGATCCACGCGCTCGTTGCATGCGGGATCGCGTAGTGCGCGTGCACGAGCTCGAGATCGTGATCGCGCACGACTTCGTGAATGCGCACCGCGAGCGCGAGATCGTAGGGCGGATACTCGAAGAGCGGATAGCGGACGACATCCACCTCGTGATAGAAAATCCCGGGGGTGAAGCCGCGCAGGCGGAAGGGCTGCTGGTACGTGATGAAGTGGACCTCGTGGCCGCGCGCCGCGAGCGCTATGCCGAGCTCCGTCGCGACGGCGCCGGATCCGCCGTACGTGGGATAGCAGGTGATGCCGATCTTCACGCCAGCACTCCTCCGTCGTCGGTCGCATTCCACCAGCGCATCGCCTGCTCGAGCGCGTCCGGCGCGCCCGGGTCGATCATCGTCACTCGATTCGCCGGCAGTTGGTGCCTGAACCAGGTGCGCTGCCGCTTCGCATACTGCCGCGTGTCCGTGCGCACCTTCGCCAACGCATCCTCGCGCGAACACTCCTTCGCAACCGCCGCGCGAATCCACTTGTAACCCGTGCCGTTCCACGCGGGCGCATCTGCAGGCACGGTGCGCATGAGCTTCTCCACCTCGCGCTCCCACCCCGCCTCGAGCATCGCGGCGAAGCGCTCGTCGAGCCGCGCCGAGAGCCCGTGCCCGGGATCCACCACAAGATA
>Ga0075521_10000378_pt1 | contig 12615 bp, 12 predicted proteins | sample NGEPerD_FD_74785 | JGI IMG/M metagenome (GOLD analysis project Ga0075521, IMG submission 74785) | Arctic peat soil microbial communities from the Barrow Environmental Observatory site, Barrow, Alaska, USA - NGEE PermafrostAB12-D | ecosystem: Environmental > Terrestrial > Soil > Wetlands > Peat ...
CCCGGGCAGGATGGCGGGTAGTGCTTTTCGAAAAAGAATCTTATCCTTTTCACAAAGTGTGCGGAGAATATATCAGTATGGAAAGCCGGGAATTTTTAACCGGACTGGGACTGCCTTTAGCGGAATGGAAACTACCTGTAATTGAAAGATTATTAGTCACTTCTTCAAACGGTGAATCGGTTCGTGCTAATCTGCACCTGGGGGGGTTCGGTATCAGCCGGTACAAGCTGGATGCCGCGCTTGCGGAAATTGCCCGCAACGCCGGAGTAACTCTGTTGGAAAATACCAAGGTATACGACGTTCAATGGGAAGATAGCAAACATAAGATACAATCATCAGCCGGAACATTTTCATCTTCGGTTACAGCTGCATGTTATGGGAAAAAAAGCAATCTCGATGTAAAGTGGAACAGGACTTTTGTTCAGGACAGTCAGGCAACCAACTATGTAGGTGTCAAATATCATGTAATGACGAACTTACCCGAGCCTGAGATTGCCCTGCACAATTTCCCCGGCGGTTACTGCGGCATTTCTAAAATCGAAGGGAACCGCTTTTGCTTATGTTATCTCACAAAATCTGTAAACCTTAAGAATAACGGACAATCCATTCCGGAAATGGAAAAAAACATTCTGAAACAAAATCCGGTATTGGAAAAGATACTTAATGAAATGACTGTGGATTCAGAACAACCGGTCACCATTGCACAAATCAGTTTTGCAAAGAAAACACAGGTTGAAAACCATGTACTTTGTGTTGGCGACGCCGCCGGCATGATTACGCCACTGTGTGGGAATGGGATGAGTATGGCCCTGCATGGTTCAAAAATTGCGGCAGAATCCATTACTTATTTTTTATTGCAACGAATTACCCGGGAAGAGATGGAAAAATCTTACCAGAAAAACTGGAACCGGCTGTTTGCCCGGAGATTGAGAACCGGTCGGATCATCCAGCGGTTTTTTGGAAAAAGGTTCTGGTCTGTCGCCCTGATCCGAATCCTTAAACCCTTCCCATTTTTAGTGCGGGCTATGATCCGGCAAACACATGGGAAACCATTTTGAATGCCTGATCGATCTGTAAAAAGGCTGGTCCATATAAAATGACAATAAGTTTTTATATTGTCTTATGAAATCTCTTTTACTCACGTTTTTTTGCGCGGGCTTCTTGTTAGCCAAATCACAGGATAAGAACCAATTTTATGCACTGGATGCCCATATGAATCAGACTGTTCTCGATTCTTCAAAATACATATTGTGGATCCATGAAACAGACAGTTCAAGATGGCAATGGGATTATTATTATACCTGGGGATCTCTGGTCAAATCCACCAGTTATGCAGATCATGACGGGACTGTCAAAAACGGGAGATTTTGCATGTACAATACATTTGGAAACCTGGATTCAACCGGTGTTTATGAGAATAATAAGAGAAATGGTTTGTTTTTAAAACTGAGAAGTATTACAAAAGACAGTATCGAATTTCTGAGTCAATATGGATATGTTCAGGACAGCCTGGTCAGTTTCACCAATCTGATTGCTGACAGAAACAAAAGAAAGCAGTCGGATTCTTCCGGAGAAACGGAATCGGAGTATCCCGGTGGCCCCTCTGCATGGTTATCTTATCTCGCTCACAATCTGCAATACCCGGAACGGGCTCGTGGTAAAGGAATACAGGGGACGGTTAAAGTCTGTTTCGGGGTTGATCAGGAAGGCATTGTTAAAGAACCTTATATTTTAAAATCAATTGAATATTCTCTGGATCAGGAATCGATCAGGCTGATCAAAAATTCAGGGAAATGGATATCGGGTCAAAAACAAGGCAATTCCGTATCAACATATAAAATACAGTCCGTGAATTATACATTGGAAAACCAATAAGTGCATCGCCAATTCTGTCACCTTGTTATATTCACATATGTCTTCTACCAGTAAAAAAACGCTTGTTCTTGGTGGTTCACCCAATCCGTCGCGGTATAGCTATCTCGCAATAAATAAATTGCGCGAACATCACCATCCCGTATGGGCAATCGGGAAAAGACCTGCTCAGGTAGCAGATGTAACAGTACTTCAGGAAATGAAACCCATAGAAGGACTAGATACTGTAACGGTATACCTGAACAAGGATAATCAGAAAAACTATTACGATTTTGTTATTTCCCAGCATCCCCGCCGGGTCATCTTTAATCCCGGAGCAGAAAATCCGGAATTTGAAAAAATTCTCATTGATCACGACGTGGAAGTGATTGAAGCGTGCACACTGGTTCTGCTGGCAACCGGGCAATTTTAGCCTGATGTCAGGTGCCTTCTACTACTTGAATTCCCATGATGGGAACAATTCCATGGGCATAATTTCGTTTTATTTTTGACAGATCCCTATCCTGTCCCCAATCCGAATGCATACCCTAAAGTCCATCTTATCCGGCCTTTTCCTGCTTTTCAGTATCAGCCTGATTGCACAGAAAAAAGATGCAGTCACCGACCTTCCTTATTCAAATAAAACAGAAATCAGCGATCAGGTTCTTGAGTCCCTGTTCCAATCTACGGGTAAAATATCCATCAACCTCGCGCCCGGTTTCCGGCTGGAGGGAAATATTCAAAACAAATCATATCATGGGGATTTAGTGATTTCGCTGCTGATCAAATTGGAAAATCGGGAGGGTGCTCTGTTAAGTATAACACGTTTTAAAGAACCGAACGGTCATTTATTTTATTCTGGAAACCTGTTGAAATTGCATGACGCCGAAGGATTGGTACTTACCGAAAAAGACAATCATTATTATTTCATAGAAACACAACAAAGATTTTTAGTCTCCGAATGAAAAAATTCTCATTATATATCATCTGGAATCTGGTTGTTATAAACCATATGCAAGTATTTGCACAGGCACCATTGCTCAACAGCTATTCTCCTGCGGCGGCTACAATATACCTGGATTTTGACGGGGCCGTGGTAGAAGGCACTCTTTGGAATGCAGATGGTAAAATTATTGCTGAACCTTCGGGTCTGAGTCCGGCAACCATCACCTGGATTCACAGGATCATTTCAGATCATTTCAAACTATTTAACCTGAATATTACTACCGAACGGGCCGTTTACGAGCGGGCACCCGTTCGCCAGCGTATTCACGTGATCATTACACCAGACGGAAGCTGGTACGGACCTGTTACAGGGGTCTCAGCCATTGGTTCTTTTTCATGGGGGAACGACACACCTGCCTGGGTATTCATCCACGCACTTTCAGATAATCCATCTTTTATAGCTTCCTGTGCAACACACCAGATCGGGCACACCCTGGGATTACAACACCAGAGCGAATACGACTCTTATGGCGTGATGATTACAGAACTGAGTGGTGGAGAAACTAATATTTTTTCCAATGAAGCACCATTAATGGGCATCCCTTTTTATAAAACGGCTGACTGGAGAGATGGACATCCATCTACGGGGGCCCATTACACACAAAGCGATACTGCCCGGATAGCCGGCGCACCTAACTACATAGGATACCGGAAAAGTGCAGGAAATAGTGGAACTGATGAAACGGCCATAAAAATAGATAGGCAGGATCCCGGGCTGCTGGAACTCAATAGCACTGGGAATTTCAGCTACCGGCTCTTTGATGTCAACGGGCGCTTACTAAAACAGGGAATGCTGACAACAGGCTACAATCGGATACCCGCGAGTATGGCCGCCGAGGGCGTATATGTGTTACAGTGGTTGGGAGAATCTTCGTCCGGTTTCAAAAAGATAATGCATGATTAACAAGTATTTTTCCTACAGATATGATTTTTCGGTAAATTCGAAAAACCTATTACCATATGCTATGGCGAAAATTTAATGGCGACCTTATAGAACTGCCGATTGCCCGCGAAGTAGAAAACGCCATCCGGCGTGAAACAAAAAACGGATTTCATCTTAAAGTCTGCATTGGAACAGACTCCCAGGTCAAGGGAGCTGAAACTGAATTTGCTACCGTAATCGTTTTTTTACGTGAAGGACACGGCGGATTCATGTTCATTCATAATGAAAAAACAAAAACACGTTACAGCATTAAAGAACGTATGCTGGTAGAAGTGGCAAAAAGTATTGAAATTGCTTACGAGCTCTGTCCGTTGTTCACATTGTACAATGTGGACATGGAAGTGCATGCAGACATCAATACCAATCCGCATTTCAAAAGCAATGACGCATTGAAAGAGGCCATGGGATATATTCTGGGCATGGGCTTTGCCTTTAAAGCCAAACCCGAGGCCTTTGCCAGCAGCAGCTGTGCAAATAAAGTCGTGAACTGATTAAACGGCTGTATTTTTCCAGTCCTCATTCATCTCTCCGATTTGCCGGAGAATGTCTTTCCTTCCCGTTTTCTTTTCTGCACTGGTGATGAAATGTGCCGGCAGGAACTGCCATGTTGCCCTCATTTTTTGAAGAAATCCTTTTACATTGGCGGCTACAGTGCGTTGGTTTTCCTTGTCTGACTTTGTAAAAACAAGAGTAAAAGGTATCTCCCATTTTCCCAGCCGGTTCACAAAATCAAGATCGAGCTTCTGGGGTTCATGCCGGCTGTCGATCAGAAGGAAAACATGGGCCAGGGTCTCTCTTTTTTTTAGAAAGTCCTCAATCATCGTTTCCCATTTTTTTCTTTGTGTTATGGAAACTTTTGCAAATCCATACCCTGGCAGGTCTACCAGCCACCATTTGGAAACTACCCTTTTTTCGTCAATACTCTCTATAGTAAAATGGTTGATCAGCTGTGTTTTCCCGGGTGCCGCCGAAGTTTTCGCCAACTTGTCAATATCAGTGAGCATATTGATCAGCGACGACTTCCCCACATTACTTCTCCCGATAAACGCGTATTCCGGGAGGTCAGTCACAGGGCAGTCCTGGTATGAAGGACTGCTGATTACGTAAGAAGCTGAACGAATCTCCATACTGCAAGGTATGATTCCCGGATGATCCCCTTGTCTCTCGTTAAATTTTGCATCATACTTGGTCTGAACCGGTTAATTTTGCAGCCCATGCCGGAGTACCAGCACGATAAGATAGTACCATTCAAAGATTCTGATATCCCCAAGAAAGAACAGGTGGCAGAAATGTTCAATCGGATCGCTTACCGATATGATTTCCTAAACCATTTTCTCAGTGCGGGTATAGATAAAAGCTGGCGAAAAAAAGCCATACAGGAACTGGGTTCAGTTAAACCCCATGCGATTCTGGATGTGGCAACGGGAACCGCGGATATGCCGGTGATGATGATGAAATTTCTATCGCCCGAAAGAATCGTGGGAATTGATATATCGGAGGGAATGCTGGAGCTGGGTAAACAGAAAATTGCCAAAGCCGGTCTGCAAAAATTGATTTTCCTTCAAACAGGAGATGCGGAAGACATTGGCTTTCCGGATTGCTCTTTTGACGGAATATCGGTTTCATTCGGAGTACGAAACTTTCAAAACCTCGAAAGAGGCCTTTCAGAGATGTACAGGGTATTGAAGCCTGGCGGAAAACTGGTGATCCTGGAATTTTCCAAACCGAAAAAAGGAATTTTTCTTCCTTTTTATTCCGTCTACCTGCGATTGATCGCGCCCCGAATTGGCAAAATGTTTTCCGGAAATGCGGAGGCATACAAATACCTTAATGAATCGGTCAATGCGTTTCCTGAGGGAAATGCCTTGACCGGAATATTGGATAAAACCGGGTATCAGCACACGCGGTTTAGAAAGCTCAGTTTGGGGATTTGCGCGATTTATTCCGGCATCAAATAACAGATTTTCTCAAAAAACTGTTATTACCTGACCAGTCGGCAATTAATCGATCTTTTGGCCGTTATTTTGATTCATAACGGGATCAGATAACTGATTTTTAGTTCTCGTCGAATAAAATATACATCATCTAAACTACAAGTTATTGATTGACTGTTACTTATGAGCTTACGATGTTTAAGGCCGCACAAAAAAGGAATCTTCAGGATTCTGTTTGTTTTAGTATTTATATCTGCTTCATTTCCTACCCTGGCACAGTCACGGGATGGCATTAACCTGCCAGACCATGACGATAAGTTTTATCATCTGGGTATCGCCCTGATTTACAATAATTCGCATTTTGCCGTTACGCCGCATCCGAATTTGCTTTTAAGTGACAGTATTTTGTATGTTAACCCTGAAAATACCGGAGGATTCGGCCTCGCAGGCATGCATACATTCAATATCAATCCGCACCTGGAATTCAGGATCGTATTTCCTGAACTGATGTTCTCCTATAAAAACCTGACATACAGTATTAATTACCCGCAGGGCGGTCAGAAAGCTGTTGCGACCAAACAAATTGAAACCATCTTACTTGGATTCCCCCTCCAGGTAAAATATCTGTCTGACAGGATGCACAATTTCAGATTTTACATGTTGGGCGGAGTGAATTATCAATACGACCTGGCGTCGAACGCAACGGCCCGGAAAGCAGATGATCTGGTTAAAGTAAATCCCTACGACTGGAGTATTGAAGCCGGCATCGGTTTCCAGTTTTTTTTCCCGGTGTTTATTTTATCACCTGAACTTAAAATCAGCAACGGGATTATTAATGTGCATCATCGCGATCCCAACCTGATTTATTCCAGTACAATCGATCAGTTGCATTCCCGCATGATCGTATTCTCATTAATTTTTGAAGGCTGAAAGAAAGTGTGGGAGTTGGGGAAGTGGGGGGAGTCTGGGGTGATGGTTTGAGTAGACACCCGGTCTTCCCCAACTCTCCCAACTCTCCCAACTCCCCCACTGGTTAGTAATCGTATTGTCTTCGAAACATATTCAGTCTTATACCGAAAGTAAAGGTTGTGGACTTTGATGTCAGAATGCCGGCGGCAGGATCAACTGTCCTGGTTGTCCTGTACATAATAGTTCCTTCAAGAAACAGGTTTTCCAGTGCCTGATAAGAAAGATAAGCCGTAGTATTTACTATGGTTTTAGGAATGCCTGACCCAATATAAAAACCATAATCCCTTGGCCTGGTGTCGTAATTAACCAAAACGTTGCTTCCGAAATTTTCTCCGGCGGAATCCAGGCCCTGTTTATTATAAATACATTTCAGTTCGATATTCCAGCGATAAGCCGGTTGATAGCGCAGGATCCCGATGAGTTCGAAAAAATTTGCGCCAAAGGGATGCGCCAGGGGTTGATTGTAATGCGACCAGTTGGCTACCGTATCGTTATGTGCGTAGGTATATGGCCGCATCACATTCATTTCAACCTGCAGATCAAGATTTTTTACCCGGAACATATCGATATATTTTACACCCAGTTGCAATCCCTGTTTGTTTCCCCACCAGCCATCCGAATAATGCGTGATCTGACTCCACACAAACTCGTTAAACAGCAGTTCACCATAGGCCTGCACAGAATGCGCGATGTTGGCCTTGAAATCAAATCCGATCGTGGTTTTATCAGGACTGCCATTCTGTTGTTGCGCCGCAGGGAGAAATATTACCGGATTCAGATATGAAAATTCGAACTGGTTTGCTCCGCCGAAAGCAATATTTCCATACAAACCGATATTAAGCCATTTGGTAACGTTTACACTCAGGTGATGGACAACGGCATATTTTTTCGGGTACAGATAATCGCCGGGCAGGTGCTGGCTGGTCAGTTCCATCAGAATATTCTGGTAATTGATTTTCCAGATGCGAAGATTCAATTTCAGAAATAAATAGGGCGCGGCATAGTCGCTGACGTAAAGCGTCCTGTATCCATTGCCGATAAAATTCTTATCGTAGCCAAACTGAAGGGTAAAATACTTCCAGAAATCGAAGTCAATCGAACCCCTGGCGTCCCAGTAGTCAAATGCTGTTGCCGAGTTTTTGAAATGTTTGAAATATCCTTCACCGGGCACAGCGGGATATCCGGAAGCATATACCCTGTCGGTGAAAAAATCAGGTCCCCTTTCCTGGTTATCCGTAATAAAACTGGAGAAACCTAAATGGTCTGCAATCTTACCCCGGAATGTAAGGCCCTTACTGTTGAGATAAACCTGTTCGGGGTTACCGGTCTGATTGGAAAGTTGAAACTGGAGTACGGGATTAACAGCCAGAAAGAAATCCTTCTCATTGACTTCAAAAAAATTAGCCTTTGTTTTATAAATGGCATTCCAAACCGGGTGTTTGCTTTGAAACGATGCCTGACTGCCTTTTACCCACTCACTGTTATTAACCAGGAGACTTTGGGCATTGTCCTGATCAGTTTTGTCCAGGTGATAGGCTTCTCCGTAGGGATAAATAGCGCTCAAAGAATCAGCCTGCTCGGTAACTTCAACTGCAACTTTCCGGCTGATGGGTTTGCAGGTGAATATGTTCAGGTCCGGATTCGTTTGCATCTTGATACCGATACGGTCGAGAAAATGCTCAAATTGTGAACCCTGGGGAAGATAAGTGGACTGCGAAAAAGCGAGTGTGGGCAGGATCAGAATTATAACAAGCCTTGCAACGGTTTTGATAAATTGCATCATTAAGTAGTTACGAATCAGATCCAAGATATGCAAAATTACCTGATTAAGAATATATCTGTCGTTAATGAAGGCCGCACATTCAGCAGCGACGTGCTGATCAGAAATGGGCGTATTGAAAAAATTGACAATAACATATCAATAACCGGTCCGGCGACTGAAATAATTGGAGAACATCTTCATCTCTTACCGGGTTGCATAGACGATCAGGTGCATTTTCGCGAACCCGGACTGACGCATAAGGCAACAATATACTCCGAATCGCGTGCTGCAGTTGCAGGCGGTATCACTTCCTTTATGGAAATGCCGAATACAATCCCCCCGGCCTTCACGCAGGAACTACTGGAAGAAAAATATGCTATCGCAAACAAAAATTCGTTGGCAAACTATTCATTTTACATGGGCACATCCAATTCCAATGCGGATGAAGCACTCAGAACCAACGACAAAAAAAATGATATATGCGGCTTAAAGATTTTCATGGGTTCATCTACCGGAAACCTGCTGGTTGACAATTATCTGACCCTTGACAAATTATTCTCAGAAAGCGAAGTGCTCATTGCCACCCATTGTGAATCAGAGCGGATTATCCATGAAAATCTCATTTTTTTTCAATCACAAAACAGAGCGCTTACTGCGGCGGATCATCCACTGATCAGGAATGTGGAAGCTTGTTTTGAATCTTCACTTACTGCCGTGCAGTTTGCAAAAAAGCACGGATCCAGGCTCCATATTTTCCATTTGTCTACCGAAAAAGAACTTAGCCTTTTTACGAATATGATTCCCCTGGCTGAAAAACGCATCACTGCGGAGGTTTGCGTGCACCACCTGCACTTTAGTTCCAGCGACTATGGGCGTCTGGGAAATCAGATCAAATGCAATCCGGCAATAAAAGCGGCCGAAAACAGGGATGCCCTCTGGAAAGCCCTGCTTGACGACCGTCTTGACCTGATTGCTACAGACCATGCACCACATACACTACAGGAAAAAGGGTTTTACAGGAATCCTGCCGGTCATCTCGAACCGTTGTCGGGCGAAGAAGGCTCCTACATGCATGCGCATGCCGGCCTTCCCCTCGTGCAGCATTCCCTGCCACTGATGTTATATTATGTGCAACAGAATAAAATTTCACTGGAAAAACTCGTGGAAAAAATGTCCCATGCGGTGGCTGTATGCTTTCAAATAAAAGAAAGGGGATTTATCAGAGAAGGTTACCATGCCGACCTGGTAATGGTTGACCTGAACCGGAATTCGGATGTGCTTGCCCGTAATATACTGTTCAAATGCGGCTGGAGCCCCCTGGAAGGGTTCCGTTTTCCTGCCACCATAATAAATACTTTTGTAAACGGTCACCTGGTTTATGGAAAAGGCCAGTTCGATGAATCCCAGAAAGGAAAACGATTGGAATTCCAACGATAAGCCATCTATTGACAATGAATATTGACAAAACAACTTATGCCGACCTTTCCGTTTTCCAGACAACGGAAGAATATTCCCTGTTCAGTAAAATGGACCGGACCCGTACAGTGGGAGGCAGAATACAACTCCTTGAATTTTTCAATCACCCCTTCAGCCAGCTGGATAAAATCATCCAGACCCAGGAAATCCTGCAGGTAATTCTGTTACACGAAGAAGATTGGGGCGCATCGATTTCAAACGGCACCGTTATGGTGATGGAACGATTTTATGAGACACCCCTGGATCAGATCCCCGCCGCCCACGATCCGGTCAGTGCACGGATGTATAAATTGCTGCATACCTCCGATTACGCACTTACCCGTTATTCCATTACCCATTTTGCAGATTTCATCAGGGGTATGAACTCTATTGTTGCCCTTCGTGAAAAAACAAAATGCCCCCAGATGTTATATACCGTTCTGGAAAGGGCAAAGATTTTGCTTAGCCCGGAAACTATACGAAAACTCGCCGACAAAAAACCTGGTGAAAAGTTTCAACCGGATGAAGTGGTGGTATTTGGAAATTACATTCGCAACCAATTTAAGACGGCCGCGCTGACCCTGATTGAAATCTATGGAAAACTTGACGCCTGGTATTCCATGGCCATGGCCGTCAAAGAATTTAACCTGGTTATACCAAAAATCAAGGATGTGCCCTATCCCTATATTGAAGTGAAAGCGCTCTATCACCCCTTGCTTGCGGAGGCTGTCTCCTATGATTTGTCCATGGATCCGGAGAGCAATTTCATCTTCCTGACCGGAGCCAACATGGCTGGCAAGAGCACCTTCATCAAATCGGTTGGCGCTGCTCTTTTTCTTGCCCATCTGGGAATGGGTGTTCCGGCAGATTCGATGACCATCAGCCTTTTTGATGGTATACTCAGCAATATCAATGTGGTGGATAACCTGGTGAAAGGAGAAAGTTATTTTTTTAATGAAGTGCAGCGAATCCGAAATACCATCATCCAGATCAGCGACCAGAAAAAATGGCTGGTGCTGATCGACGAACTCTTTAAAGGCACTAATGTACAGGACGCGATGAAATGCTCGTCTACCGTAATAAAGGGTCTCATCAAAATAAAGTCATCTCTGTTTATATTGTCGACACATTTATATGAAATAGGGGAAGAATTAAAAAAGTATCCCAATATCTGTTTTAAATATTTTGAGACGCGAATAGAAGATGGCCAGCTGGAATTTTCCTACCAGCTGAAAGACGGTATAAGCAACGACCGCCTCGGTTATTTGATCCTGGAAAGGGAAAAAGTCGTGGAACTTTTGAACAAACTGTAAATTCTCAAAAGCATATCCTCCATATTGCCTCCAATGATCCTCCAATGATTCTCCAGTCGGCTCCAATGATTCATTGGACGATCACTGGACGATCACTGGACGATCATCGGAGCCCATAAGGGCACATCGGGGAGGAACAGGGTGTTTTATTGGAGAAACAGCGTTTCGTCACCCGTTTTCATGGTGATCGTCACGGCATTCGCCGAACGCCGTCACATTTTTGAACAAACGGGGCGTCGGCCGTTATACATTTGCAGAGTCGGGTACTGACCAGGAGTGTGTTACCTTAAAACCATTTTATTAAGTTATAGTTCCCGATTTTTTTAATACAAGATTTAAATGAAATGTAATCGCTCAACCCAGATATTCACTGTGATGCTGTTTTTTATAATGGCGTCATGCAGTAACAACCATTCCGAAAAAACAGATCAAACTCAAATTATGGATACTACCCGGTCCGCGCCATCCATTAAGACGGCTGAAGTGACTTATACTTCGAATGGGCAACAATCAAATGGATACATCGCCTATGACGAAAACAGGAAGGGAAAACTCCCCATTGTCGTGGTCATTCCGGAATGGTGGGGTCTCGTAGATTATGTCAAAACCCGTGCAAGACAACTGGCGGAACTCGGGTATTTCGCAATCGTGGCCGATTTGTTTGGCAACGGAAAAACGGCAGACAATCCGCAGGCAGCCATGGCACTGACCAAACCATATTATGCAAATCCGGAATTATCAAAACCGGTAGTCGAAGCAGCGATCGCCAAAGCAGCGGGGTTTCCACAGGCCGATACCAGCCGTGTTGCAGCCATCGGTTATTGCTTCGGTGGATTTATTGTATTGAACGCAGCCAAACTGGGCGCGCCATTAAAAGGTGTTGTCAGTTTTCATGGGGGGCTGGGTGGAGTTCAACCAAAAAAAGGAGTTATCCAGGGGGAAATCCTGGTTTGCCAGGGTGGAGCCGATCCGTTTGTTCCGGAAGCTGATCAGCTTGCATTTAAGAAAAGTATGGATTCCGTCGGGGCCCGTTATACATTTATCTCATATCCTGGAGCCCTCCATGCTTTCAGCAATCCAAATGCAACAGTAATGGGCGAAAAATTCAAAATACCGATTGCATATAATGCAGCAGCAGACACTGCCTCCTGGAAAGATATGCAAACCCTGTTTTCGTCGGCGCTCAAATAACGATTCAGTTATTCTCCTGAAAAAAACCATTCAATGTATTTACAGAAATCGATTGAATACAAAACCTGAAATCAAACATATTCCTGCCGGCGGGAAAATGAAAACTACCGGTAGGCAATTGAATCCCAGCAAATAGGCTTCAGTGTCTACCTTGCTGGCCGGTTTATGTTCGCCTGACGTTAAGTTCATGAA
>Ga0075521_10000380_pt1 | contig 12587 bp, 6 predicted proteins | sample NGEPerD_FD_74785 | JGI IMG/M metagenome (GOLD analysis project Ga0075521, IMG submission 74785) | Arctic peat soil microbial communities from the Barrow Environmental Observatory site, Barrow, Alaska, USA - NGEE PermafrostAB12-D | ecosystem: Environmental > Terrestrial > Soil > Wetlands > Peat ...
CGAGCCAGACCCACCGGCAGCCGGGTGGCCAGGGCGGCCACCAGCGGCCCGGGCTCGGCGCCCCGGGTGAAGCCCACCAGGTGCTCGGCCCCGGGACCGCTCGCCCGCAACGGCTGATAGGGGCCGCGGAACGCGGCCGGCAGCCGACTGCGGACCCGCAGGCAGCGACTCACCACCAGCAGCTTCTCCTCGTCCAGTCCGCGCGCCGTCGGCGCAGCGGCAGGCGGGCCGTCCAGTGCCCGCAAGGCGGCGGCTCGGCGGGCGAAATCCACCGGCCGCCGGTTGTCCGGATCGACAAGTGCCAGCGTCTCGAACTCCGTGCCCTGGTACACATCCGGAACACCGGGCATGGCCAGCTGCAGCAGCTTCTGACCCAGCACGTTGCAGCGCGCCGGCTCGGCCAACTGTGAGCCCACCCATTCCCCGACATCAGCGAGCAGCAGGCGATCCGCGAAGATGGCCCGGACGAAATCGTCGCGGGCATTCTCATACACCGGGTCCGGATCGGTCCAGCTGGTATGCGTCTTCGCCTCCCGGGAGGCTTTCTCCAGGTAGTGCATCATCCGCAGCTCGTCCAGGGGCCAGGCGCCGACGAGCGTCTGCCAGCACAGGTACTCCAGGTTGGGATCGAGGAAACTGTGCCGGGACCGCCAACGCCGGACGGCGTCCGCCCAGGCCGCCGGACATTCGGACAGCACCGCCAACCGGGCCCGCATGTCCTCCGAGCGTTTGGTGTCGTGGGTGCTCAACGTGGTCATCGACACCGGCCAGTCGCGCTGGGTCAGGGCGTTGTCCCGGTGGAACTCGGCCACGCTGACACCGAAGTGGCCGGGACTGCCGCCCACTTCGTTGAGGGAGGACAGCCGGAACCAGCGGTAGAAGGCGGTGTCCTCCACGCCCTTGGCCATGACCGGGCCACAGGTCTGCTGGAACCTGACCGAGAACTCCTCATGGTCGACCGCCAGTTCGCGGAGGAAACGGATCTCCGCCTCGCGGTGGGGGAGCCGGGGCACGGCCCGCGACATGGCCTCGTCGAGCCGGACCGCCGACTCCCGCGGCACGGGCTCGCCGGGGCGGACGTAGGCCCGGTAGACGTCGAAGCAGGTGAGCAGGGCGCACAATCCCTCCCGGAGGCCACGTTCGGACAGGTCACGGCAGCGCTCGTCCGCCGTCCGGGCCGCGACCCGAGCCAGTCGGGTCACCTCCGCCGGGAGTACCCATGCCACCACGTCGTCCTTCGCGGCGTCGACCACGTCCGCAAAGCACGTCGGCTGCCCGGTCAGGTCGGCATAGAGCGCGTCCAGCCCGGCCTGTCCGTCCGGGTCGAGCAGGATGCCGCCGACGCGGCGCAGCGCGTCGTAGCCGACCGTGCCCGCGCAGGCCCAGTCCCGCGGCAACGCCTCATCCGGCTCGAGGATCTTCTCGACCACGATCCAGGCCGTGCCGCCGGTGCCGTGTGAGGGGCCTGCGCCGCCTGCGGCCGTCGCTGCCGCGCCCAGTTGTCGCAGGTAACCCGCCGGGTCGGCCAGCCCGTCCGGATGGTCGATCCGCAGTCCGTCGACCTCGCCGTCGCGGAAGAGCCGCAGCAGGCGGCGGTGGGTGGCGGTGAAGACGTCGGGGTCCTCGACCCGGACGGCGATCAGCGACGTGACGTCGAAGAACCGGCGGTAGTTCAGCTCCTCCGTGCCCAACCGCCACCAGCACAGTCGGTAGTGCGTTGACACCGGATAGCTGTGGTCGTAGTAGCGCACCCAGTCGCCGTCGCGCTCCACCGGAGCGTCCAGGAGGGGCTCACCGAGCACCGGGAGCAGTACCCTGCCCTGGCCGGCGTCCCAGTCGATGTCGAACCAGGCGGCTGCGGGACCGTCGCGGCCGGTGGCCAGCAGGGTCATCCACGCGGCGTTGCGGGGGTCGGTCGCCATGTGGTTGGGCACCACGTCGACCACGAGCCCGAGGCCGTTCGCCCTCGTTGCCGCAACCAGCTCCGCCCAACCTGCATCGCCACCGAGGTCGGTCGAGAGCCTCGAGTGATCCGTCACGTCGTAGCCGTGGGCAGAGCCGGGGACCGCCTGCAGCACCGGCGAGCAGTAGAGGTGCGTGATGCCCAATTCGCGAAGGTACGGCGCCAGTCGAGCGGCGTCCCGGAAGTCGAAATCCCGACGCAACTGCACGCGATAGGTGGCGCCGGGTGAGCTCACCTCAGAACGCCTTGCGCAGGATGATGATCGACCGCGCGTCCACCTGCATCTCACCGCGCGCCTTGGCATAGCGTTCGTCCGCGGCCATCGGGGCGGCTGTGTCGACGCAGACCTCCCAGGACTCCCCATAGGAGGAATCGGGGAGGCGGAAGCCGATCGTCTCGTGGTGGCCGTTGAAGAAGACGAGGAAGGAATCGTCGGTGACCCGCTGACCGCGGGCGTCGTGGTCCGGGATGCCCTGCCCGTTGAGGAACATGATCACGCTGCGCACGTACGCGGTGTCCCAGTCCTGGTTGGACATCTCCTCTCCGGCCGGGGTGAACCAGGCGATGTCATCCAGCGCACTGCGTTTGACGGGCTGGCCCTGGAAGAACCGGCGGCGGCGGAACACGGCATGGTCGCGGCGGAGCCTCGTCACCTGGGTGGTGAACTCGATCAGCGTCCAGTCCTCGCGTGCCTGCGACCAGTCGACCCAGCTCACCGCGTTGTCCTGGCAGTAGGCGTTGTTGTTCCCGCGCTGGGAACGGCCGAGTTCATCGCCGTACACCAGCATCGGTACGCCCTGCGAGATGAGCATCGTGGTGAGCATGTTCCGTTTCTGCTGCTCGCGTAGTGCCACGATCTCCAGGTGGTCGGTGGGGCCCTCGACGCCGCAGTTCCACGAGCGGTTGTGGTTCTCGCCGTCTTTGTTGTCCTCGCCGTTCGCCTCGTTGTGCTTGACGTTGTAGGACACCAGGTCGTGCAGGGTGAACCCGTCGTGCGCGGTGATGAAGTTCACCGACGCGAACGGTCGGCGGCCGCTGAACTCGTACAGGTCACTGGAGCCGGTGATCCGGTAGGCGAACTCCGCCAGCGCCCCAGGCTCGCCTCGCCAGAAGTCCCGCACGGTGTCGCGGTACTTGCCGTTCCACTCCGTCCACAGCGGCGGGAAGTTGCCGACCTGATAGCCGCCCTCGCCGACGTCCCAGGGCTCCGCGATGAGCTTCACCTGGGAGACCACCGGGTCCTGCTGGACGAGGTCGAAGAACGTGGCCAGCCGGTCGACGTCGTGCAACTCCCGGGCCAGGGTCGCGGCCAGGTCGAAGCGGAAGCCGTCGACGTGCATCTCCAACACCCAGTACCGCAGTGAGTCCATGATGAGTTGCAGCACGTGGGGATGGCGGACGTTGAAGGTGTTGCCGGTGCCGGTGTAGTCCATGTAGTACTGAGCGTCATCGGGCATTGTGCGGTAGTACGCGGCGTTGTCGATGCCCCTGAAGCACAGCGTCGGACCCTTGTGGTCGCCTTCCGCAGTGTGGTTGTAGACCACGTCGAGGATGACCTCGATGCCCGCGCGGTGGAGTTCGCGGACCATCGCCTGGAACTCCTGCACCTGCTGCCCGTCGCTGCTCGCGGCGTAGGCGTTGTGCGGGGCGAGGAAGCCGATCGTGTTGTATCCCCAGTAGTTGCGGAGGCCCTTGTCGACCAGGTGCGGATCCTGCACGAACTGGTGCACGGGCATCAACTCGACTGCGGTGATGCCCAGCCGGTGGTAGTGGTCGATCATCACCGGATGCGCCAGCCCGGAGTAGGTGCCGCGCATCTCCTTCGGGATCTCGGGGTGCTGCATGGTGAGTCCGCGGACGTGTGCTTCGTAGATCAGTGTCTCGTTGTAGGGCCGGCGGGGGTGCCGGTCGCCCCGCCAGTCGAAGAAAGGGTTGATCACCACGGACTTCATGGTGTGCGCCGCCGAGTCCAGGTCGCTGCGGTCGTCGGGGTGGGCGAAGTGATAGGAGAACAGGGACTCGTCCCCGTCGATCTGTCCGTCGATCGCCTTGGCGTAAGGGTCGAGGAGCAGTTTCGCGGGGTTGCAGCGGTGCCCGCGCGACGGATCGTACGGCCCGTGCACCCGGAAGCCGTAGCGCTGGCCCGGGGTGACGCCGGGTAGGAAGCCGTGCCAGACGAAGGCGTCCACCTCGGGCAGGGTGATCCGCGTCTCCGCGCCGTCGGTGTCGAACAGGCAGAGTTCGACACGCTCGGCGACTTCGGAGAACAGGGCGAAGTTCGTCCCGATGCCGTCGTAGGTGGCGCCCAGCGGGTAGGCAGTGCCGGGCCAGGTCTCCATGGCCAAACTCTAGGACGCCGCGCCGGCAGCCCTGGGACGGTGGGCGCTGGGTGGCGTCGCGGGCCCCGGCCGAAGCGACTTCGGTCAGAATGGGCGGGGTGACCAGTACGCGGGAACCCGCACCGCCTGGTTGCCGACCGCTGTCGGTGTTCGGATTGCGACTGCTCGTCGTCGGCACTGCCCGCGAGTTCTGGGCGGACCGCGTGCTCGGCCTCTCCGCCGAGGCGGCGTTCTGGGCGCTGCTGAGCCTGCCGCCGCTGCTGCTGGCGGTGATGGGCTCCATCGGCTTCCTCGGCGGCCTGCTCGGGCCGGACACCGTGACCGACGTGCAGAGGGTGATCCTCGCCGGGGCCCGCCGGGTGCTGGCGCCCAACGCCGTGTCCAACGTGGTCGCACCGGCCGTGTCCGGGGTACTGGAAGCCGGGCGGCTCGACGTTGTCTCGATCGGGTTCGTGCTCTCGCTCTGGTCCGGCTCCACCGCGATGAGCACCTACGTCAACACCATCACCATCGCCTACGACCTGCGGGACTACCGCTCGGCCATCCGCAGCCGGCTGCTCGCATTGGGGCTCTACCTGGGCGCGGTGGTCGTCGGCATCGTCATCCTGCCGGCGCTCGTGCTCGGGCCGACGCTGATCGTGCGACTGTCTCCGGCGGCGGCCAGGGCGTCGACGAGGAGCCTGACCACCATCCTGTACTGGCCGACAGTGGTGTGCGGCTGCCTCGCGCTGCTGGCCACCCTCTACCACCTGGCCGTGCCGGTGCGGACCAACTGGTGGCGAGCGCTGCCCGGCTCGATCCTCGCCATGATCTGCTGGCTGGTGGGCAGCATCGGGCTGCGCTGGTATGTCGGGTTGGTCGTGCGGGCGTCCTCGGCGTACTCCTCGCTGTCCGCCACCATCGCCGTCCTGCTGTTTCTCTACGTCACCGCGCTCGCTGTCCTGCTCGGCGCCGAAGTCAACGCCGAGATCGACAGACTGTGGCCCTCACCGACAACAGCCGCGGCCCGCGAGCGTGGCAAGCTCGCACGGATGGCCTCAGGTGCACGGCGTTGGGTGCCGACGTTGCGCGAGTGAGAAATCTCTCGCCGCCCGCGACGACCCCGACCGCGGCGCACAGCGGGCCGCCGGCTGCGGGGTCGGCAGGCGCACCCCGGATCAACAAGTGGCTCGCCGGCGTCGCCGCGGTCGTGGTGCTCTCCGGCCTGCTCTTCGGCTACGACCAGGGGGTGATCAGCGGCGCACTGAACGGGATCCAGCGTGACTTCCGCCCCGGCACCCTGGTCATCGAGATCATCACCAGCTGGGTGACGCTGGGAGCCCTGGTAGGGGCCCTGATCGCGGGGGGCGTGGCGGACCGGCTCGGTCGGCGCCGCACGATCGTCTGGGCCGCGGTGCTGTTCGCCTTGGGCGCGGCGGTCGAGGCATTCGCCCCCGGCACGGGGATCCTCATCATCGGGCGCCTGCTGGTGGGCTTCGGGGTGGGGGTGGCCTCGGTGGCCGCGCCGCTGTACGCCGCGGAGATGGCCCCCACCCGGCTCCGGGGCACCTTCGTGTCGGTCTACCAGCTGGCGATTACGATCGGCATCTTCGCCGCCTACCTCGTGGACCAGTTGCTGGCCGCGGGTGACTGGTGGCGGCTGATGCTCGGCCTGTCGGTTGTCCCCGCGATCCTGCTGGTGATCGCCATGCTGCCGCTGCCGGACTCCGCGGTCTGGTACCTCAAGGTCGGGCAGCGGGACCGCGCCGCCAAGGCGCTCCGCGACGTGCGGCCGGGTGAGGACGTCGCGGCCGACATGAAGGACATCGAGGCCAGCCTCGGCAGCCGGCAGACGTCCTGGGGCGAGGTCTTCTCCCCCACCTGGCGCGCCCCGCTGACCTTGGGGATCGTGCTTGCCGTCCTCCAACAGTTCACCGGGATCAACGCCGTCATCTACTACGGGGACAAGATCTTCGCTGCGGCCGGGTTCACGACTGCGCAGGCTCAGACCTCCGCCTCGACCTGGTCGATCGGCGCGGTCAACGTCCTGTTCACCTTCGTCGCTGTCGCTTTCGTCGACCGCCTGGGTCGGCGACCTCTCCTGCTCGCCGGCCTGGTCGGCATGGGGCTGTCGCTGCTGACGATCGGCTTCTGCTTCCGCCGCCTCGGCGACGTGACGATCCACAGCGATGCGACGTCCAACGCCCCGAATGATGCCGGCGTCATCATGCTCGTCGCCATGGTGATCTTCATCGCGAGCTTCGCGTTCTCACTCGGCCCGGTGGTCTGGACGGTGATCAACGAGATCTTCCCCAGCACCGTCCGCGGTCGGGCCGTCGCGGTCGCCACCGCCGCGAACTGGGGAGCGGCCTGGGTCGTGACGCAATTCTTCCTGACCCTCACCGACACCCTCGGCGAGGCCGGTACGTTCTGGCTGTTCGCCGGGATGTGTGTGGTCGCCTTCCTCTTCGTGTGGTTCTTCCTGCCGGAGACCAAGGGCAAGTCGCTGACCGAGATCCAGCAGATGTGGGTCGACCGGAACGAGGCAAGCGCGGGCGCCAGCGCGACCTAGCCGCAGTCTTGTCGCGCGGCCCCTCACCTGCCCGGTGGGGGGTCCGCGGTGGACGTTATCGCGTAGTCCAGGGCGTCGGATGGGCGCAAGGCGGCACCGGCCGCGCGCTCGCGGCGATCCGCGTCGGCGCCCACGGCGGCCCGTACGCCGTCGTAGAGCGCGTCGGTGAAGGGTGCCATGAGCGGCCACACCGCCGCCCCGATCGCGGTCCGGATCCCGGTCGCCGCCCCAACCAGCCGGGCGGCGGCGACTGGCGCGCCGGTGGCCAGCGCAACGGCCGCGAACGCGTCAAGGCAGTACGCCAGACCTTCCCGGTCCTGCAGGCGACGGTGCAGGGCGGCCGCGTCCACGAGCCAGCGACGGGCACCGGCCACGTCGGCGCCCAGCATGGCGTCGAGCGCCAGCAGGGTCAGCGCCTGCCCGCGGAGTTGGTCATCGTCGATGCGGTCGGCGATTGTCAGCGCCTGGCGGTGCAGGTCCGAGGCGGCGGCCGGGTCCCCGTCGCGGACCGCGACCTGCCCGAGCGGACTCAGGACGAAGGCCACACCCCACTCGTCGCCGAGCCGACGGAAGATGTCGAGCGCTTCATGCAGCATCCCCCGCATGTCGGCGGCCGCCGTCTCATAGGGAAGCGTCAACGCCAGACCGGTCAGTCCGTGCGCGAGCAGCCAGTCGTCCTGAAGTGCTCTGGCTTCCTCCACGAGCCGCTGGAGGAACGGTTGGGCCTCGGCGACCCGGCCCAGTGCGATGCGGATGACGCCCCGGCACCACAGCAGCAGGGCCACGGCATCCGGCGCCAGCCGGTCGACGGAGGGCAGGTCGGCGGTCTGTTCGGCGAGGTCCAGCATCGGCGCCAGCAGGGAGCGGCTCCACCAGTAGCGCGACAGCGGGGCCGCGATGCGGATGGCCAACTCCGCTTCGTCCGAGCCCACCGCCCATGCCAGGGCGGCGCGCAGGTTGTCCAACTCCGCGTCGACCCGTTCGATCCACAGCCGGCTCTCGACACCGGCCAGGCCGGCCGCCGCCCGCGGGCTGAAGTCGCGCAGATACTCCGCCAGGCGGCGCATGGTCTTGTCGTACTCGCCGCGCTCCACGAGCCGTTCGCGGGCGTAGTCACGGATGGTCTCCAACATCCGCAACCGCGGCTCGGCCTCGGGGCGCTGGTCGACGGTCACCAAACTGTGTCCGACCAGGGCGGACAGCGTCTCCATGACATCCATCTCCCCCCCACCGGCGCCGACCGCTTCGGCGGCCTCGATCGTCCAGCCGCCGGCGAAGACCCCCAGTTGGGCGAACAGCGCGCGTTCGGCGGGACCGAGCAGGCTGTGGCTCCAGTCCACCGTCGCCCGCAAGGTGCGTTGCCGTTCGGGGATATCCCGGTCGCTGGCCTGCAAGTCCAGCCGGCGGTCCAGCCGCCGCAGCAGCATGGCCGGGGTCAGCAGCTGCACCCGGGCGGCGGCCAGTTCGATGGCCAGCGGGATGCCGTCGAGTCGACGGACCACTGCGGCCACTGCCGGCGCGTTCTCGGCTGTCAGGGCGAAGTCCGGCCGCACGTCCTGGGCGCGGGCCAGGAAGAGCTGGACGGCCGGCGACGCGGCCGCCTCGACGAGCCGGGCCTCGGCCGGCGGGGTGTCCAGAGGGGTCAGCGGGAATGCCCGCTCGCCGCGCACCTGGAGCAGGCTGCGGCTGGTGACGAGCACCCGGAGGCCGGGTGATTCGGCCAGCAGGTGCGCCACGTCGTCGGCTGCGGACAGTACCTGCTCGAAGTTGTCGAGCACCAGCAACGACCGGCAGCCGGTCAGCCGCTCCGCGATGACGTCGAGCACCGGCCGGCTCCCCTCGCCGATGATGCCGAGCTCGGCGGCCAGGGCTGCCGGGACGAGCAGCGGGTTCGCGACCGGGGCGAGGTCGACGAACCAGACCCCGTCGAACTCCGCGTGCAGCGTGCTGGCCACCTCCAGGACCAACCGGGTCTTGCCGATGCCACCGGGCCCCACCACCGTGGCCAGGCGGATGTCGGGTTGGTGCAACAACGAGCAGAGCGCGGCGATGTCGGCACTGCGGCCGACCAACGGGGTCGGCGGTACGGGCAACCTGGGCGCCCGCAGCCCCGTCTGCGGGGGCTCGCCGCCGGCTTGCCGCGCGGCGGTGAATCGCTCGGTGAGCAGCACCGCCACGTCATCGGCGATGGTCGCCTCGAGTTCTGTCGCCGTCCGGTAGGGCCTCGTCGAGGCCCGGTCGTCCGCCCAGACGCGCAGGATCATCTCCTCCAGCCGAGGCTCACGGCCGGGGGCGGGGGTCTTGACGTAGATCAGTTTCGGCCGATCACCGGAGAGCAGGTACTCATCCTCCAGGCCGGACACCGCCTCACCGGGCGCGATCCATCCGTACTTCTCGCCGTAGATGCCGATGAAGACATCGCTCTGCTCCAGGTAGGCCCGGTACAGCGACCGCGGCGGGTGTGGCCGGGCACCGAGCTCGAACAGCACGGGAGTGAGCCGCAATGCGGTGATAGCTGCCTTGGCGGCTGCCCGCTCCTCGGCCAGCTCCTCCAGGGTGGAGGAGACGAAGACCCGGACCCGCTGGTCCGGAGTCGCAATGGACGGGCGGATGGTGCGGTCCCTGCTGGTGACCTCACTCATGACCTCACCCATGACCTCAACGTCACGGAGACCTCCACGGAGATGACAGCCTCGGACGAATAGTGTTCAATGTCCCGGTTCGATCTGGTCCCGTCTAGGTGAGCCGAGCTCCGATGCCGCACGACATCGCAACCGACCGCCGTCTGGTCGCCCGATCCCTGCGGGTCCTGCTTGTCGCCTTCAGTGCCTTGACGTTGTTGGCCGTGGCCAGCCTATTCGGATTGAGCGGCCGGACCGACCGCTACTTCGCGTGGACCATCGCCCCGCCCCTCACAGCTGCCTTCATGGGGGCCGGATACGGCGCTGGCACGACGCTGGTCGTGCTCTCCCTGCGGACCCGGTACTGGGCGGTGGCGCGGGTCCCCATCGCGACGATCTTTGTCTTCACGGTCTTGACCTTGCTGGCCACGCTGCTGCACCTGGACCGCTTCCACTTCACCGCTGGCGGTGGGATCGCCCGTTTCGCGGCCTGGTTCTGGATGGCGGTCTACGTCGTCATCCCGGTGTCGATGCTTGCCGTGATCATCCAGCAGGAACGGGAGCCCGGGGAGGACCCACCGAAACGGTTGCCCCTGCCTGTCCCACTCCGCCCGATCCTGGCTGCTCAGGGCGCCGTGCTCCTCGTCGCCGGCGTAGCGCTCTACGTGTTCCCGAAGCAGGCGAACCATTGGTGGCCCTGGCGACTGACGCCGCTGACCGCGCGCGCGGTGGCATCCTGGCTGTTGGCGTTCGCGCTTGCCGCCGGACTCAGCCTGTGGGAGCGGGACCTCGGACGGCTGGAGCTCGCCGCGATCGCCTACACCGTCTTCGGCATCCTCGAGCTGATAGCGCTCGCCCGGTACACCGGCCAGGTCCACTGGGACCGACCCGCCGCGTGGGTCTACACCGGGATGCTGGTCCTGATCACCGCGACCGGAGCGTACGGCTGGCGCATCGCACAAGGGGGGAGGGCACCGTGAGTGCCGAGGATGGCGAGACTTCGACGACCTCGCGGCCGGGCATCGTCCTGATCAGTCGCGATGCCGATGTGCGGGCCGGGACGGGGGAGCAGCTGCGTCGGCGCTACGGCGACGACTACGAGGTCGTGGTCTGCGAGGGCGTCGAGGATGCCGGCCAGGCGATGGCCACCCTGCGCGAGCACGGTGGGGTCGCCGTGCTGCTCGCCGGCTTCGGCGGCAAGGACCCGGACGGCCTCGACGTGCTGGCCGAGGTCGGCCCGAGGCAGCCGACAGCGCTGCGGGTGGCGGTGGTGCGTTGGGGGGACTGGTCCACGGCAACACCGATCTTCGAGGCGGTCACGCTGGGCCGCATCGACCGGTGGGTGACCCGGACCGACGGCGACCGGGGCGAGGAGTTCCACCGGTCGGTCACCGAGTGCCTGGAGGAGTGGGCAAGTCGGGGCGGGGCCGGCTTCGAGGCGGTCCGGGTGATCGGGGCCCGCTGGTCACCACGGTCCCAGGAGCTGCGGGACATGTTCGACCGGCAGCGTATCCCCATCGGTTTCTACGACGCCGACACGCCGGCGGGCGAGGCGATGCTCCGCGACCTGGATGTGGCCAATGCCGAACTGCCTGTCCTGGTGCTGCGCTTCCAGACCGAACGACCCGTGCTGGTCAACCCGACGAATATGGAGATCGTCGACGCGTTCGGGCTGATGTCGGGCCCGAGCGAGGACGAGGTCTTCGACGTCATCGTCGTGGGGGCCGGGCCAGCCGGGCTGGGCTGCGCCGTGTACGCCGCCTCGGAGGGGCTCAAGACGCTGGTCGTCGAGCGGGAAGCGGTCGGCGGTCAGGCCGGTACCAGCTCCTACATCCGCAACTACCTCGGCTTCCCGATGGGCATCAGTGGAAGCCGCCTCGCCTTGACCGCCTATCAGCAGGCATGGTCCTTCGGCGCCACCTTCTCCTTCATGCGGGAGGCGGGCAGCCTGCGCAGCGACGGTCAGCACCGGATCGTGTCGCTCTCCGACGGCACCCGGGTACGGTCCCGCAGCATCATCATCGCGACCGGGGCCACCTACCGGACCTTGGACGTACCCAGCTTGGAGGCCCTACAGGGCCGCGGCATCTTCTACGGCGCGGCGGTCAGCGAGGCACCGGCGATGGCCGGTAGGCAGGTCTATGTCGTCGGCGGCGGGAACTCGGCCGGCCAGGCGGCGGTCCACCTGGCCAAGTACGCCGACCACGTCACCGTGGTAGTCCGTGGGCGTTCACTCGCGGCCAGCATGTCGGACTACCTCATCCGGGAGATCGAGTCGCTGCCGAAGGCCAGCGTCCGGTACCGCGCGCAGGTGGTCGACGGCGGTGGTACCGACTTCGTCGAGTCGTTCGTGCTGCGCGACCTGGACACGGGTGAGGAGGAGACCGTCGAAGGCGTGCTGTTCGTGCTGATCGGCTCCACGCCGCGCACGGACTGGCTCGCTGATGCGCTGGTCCGCGACGAATGGGGCTTCCTCGTCACCGGTCAGGAGCTGGTGACTGACGGTGCCTGGACTCTGGAGCGTCCGCCGATGCTGCTGGAGACGAGTATGCCGGGGGTGTTCGCGGCCGGGGACGTGCGCCGCGGATCGGTGAAGCGGGTTGCCGGCGCGGTGGGTGAGGGTGCCGTGGCGGTACAGCTGATGCACGGATATCTTGCCGAGGACACGCTCGCGGGCGGCGGGTAGCTTGGGGTCGGGTCGGGTCGGCGGGGTCGTTGCAGACGTCGGTTTCAACGTCGGATTCGAGGTCGGCTGCGCCGCGGCTGCGCCGGGACTGCGCCGATCATGCTCGTTCGTACGTTGGAATTGATATGGCAACGACCTCTTGAGCATGATCGGCGCGGCGGAACCGATCCCGGCCACCGCGACGACTGGCGCGATCGCCTGTTCTTCTTGAGCCATTCCATTGTTCCGGGATAAGGATTGGGAGAGTACGTACAGCGGAGATGGCTCTTCCTGCGATAAAATTGCCATCGGCCGCCGTTCAGCTGAAATCCACCGTCAGGTGACGTATCGACTACCGCTGCGATCCCGTCCGCCGCGGCCTCTAGCGCTTTGAGAGAATCCGTACGACCTGAATTCGCTGTTCATTGGTCATCTCCAGAGCCCCGTC
>Ga0075521_10000381_pt1 | contig 12575 bp, 10 predicted proteins | sample NGEPerD_FD_74785 | JGI IMG/M metagenome (GOLD analysis project Ga0075521, IMG submission 74785) | Arctic peat soil microbial communities from the Barrow Environmental Observatory site, Barrow, Alaska, USA - NGEE PermafrostAB12-D | ecosystem: Environmental > Terrestrial > Soil > Wetlands > Peat ...
GCCCTGGACTACCGCTTCGACGGCGGCTTCGGCTTCGAGGTCGCGGCCGGCTTCGTGGCGCGACTGGTCGAGCGCATCGAGGACGTGCCGCTGCCGAGCCGGACGCTGCTGAACGTCAACGTGCCCGCGGGCGAGCCCAGCGGGGTGGAGGTCACGAGCCTGGGCAAGCGCATCTACCGCGACGAGCTGAAGCTCGAGACCGAGGAGGAGCACCGCCGCCGCTACTGGATCTACGGCTCTGACCCGGGATTCCACGACGAGCCGGGAACGGACCTCGCCGCCGTCGCCGCGGGCCGGATCGCGGTGACGCCGATCCACTTCGACCTGACCGACCGTCCGAGCCTCGAGGCGCTCCGCCGCTTCGATCTGGAGGAGCTGCTCGCGCCACCGATCGGAGATCGGCCAGCGCACGACGCGATGCCGTGAGCGCGAGCAAGGGGCCCGCAAGCACGGCCGCGGCCGCCGAGAGCAGGAGCCCGAGCAGATCCGACGGCGCGCCGCCCGAGCCGCCGCGGCAGGCACGCGAGCGGGCGCGTGAGCTGCGCGCCCTGCTGGAACACCACGCGCACCGCTACTACGTGCTCGACGATCCGGAGATCGGCGACGACGAGTACGACAGGCTGCTCGACGAGCTGCGCGCGCTCGAGGCGCGCCACCCGCAGCTGCTGACGGCGGACTCGCCCACGCGCAGGGTCGGAGGCGAGCCGGTGGGGCGCCTGGAGAAGGTCCAGCACCTGGAGGCGATGCTGTCGCTCGGCAACGTGCGCTCGGAGCAGGAGCTGCGCGCGTGGGTGGAGCGGATGCGCAACCACCTGGCGCGCGAGGGGATCTCAGACCCGCCGTTCACCTACGTGGTGGAGCCCAAGATCGATGGCCTGGCGATCAGCCTGCTGTATCGCGACGGCGTGCTCGAGCGGGGCGCCACGCGCGGCAACGGGGAGGTCGGCGAGGACGTCACCCACAACCTGCGCACGATCGGCGCGATTCCGCTGCACGTGCAGGACGCCCCGCCGCTGGTGGAGGTGCGCGGCGAGGTCTACATGTCGCTGGCGGACTTCACCGCGCTGAACGAGCGACGCGCGGAAGCGGGCGAATCGACGTTCATGAACCCGAGGAACTCCGCCGCGGGCACCATCCGCCAGCTGGATCCGGCGGATGCGGCCAAGCGGCCGCTGTCGATCTGGTGCTACCAGGTGGGGGTCGCGGAGGGCCTGTCCTTCACCGCGCACTCCAAGGCCCTGGAGTGGCTGCGCGAGCACGGATTCCGGGTCAATCGCGGCATCCGCGTGCTGCCCAGCGCCGATGAGGTGATCGCCCAGTGCGTGGAGTGGGAGCGGCGCAGGGGCGAGCTGGACTTTGAGATCGACGGGGTGGTGGTGAAGGTGGACGACCTCGAGCTGCAGCGCAGGCTCGGCGCGGTGGGGCGCGACCCGCGCTGGGCGGTGGCATGGAAGTTCCCGCCCACCACCGCCGTGACCACGCTCGAGCAGGTGATGTGGAACGTGGGCAAGTTCGGCGACCTGCGCCCCTACGCCGTGTTGAAGCCGGTGGCGGTGGGTGGCGTGACGATCAAGCTGGCGAGCCTGCACAACGAGGAGGACATCGTGCGCAAGGACATCCGCGCGGGCGAGGAGGTGATCGTGGTGCGTGCGGGCGACGTGATCCCGCAGGTGGTCTCCCCGGCGCCGCACGTTGCCGGGCGCAAGGACCGCCCGCCCACGCCCAAGCCGCCCGAGCGCTGCCCCTACTGCCACACGCAGACCCTCAAGCCGCAGGACAGCGTGTTCACCAAGTGCCCCAACCGCGACTGCCCAGCCCGTGCCTGGCAGCTGCTGAAGCACTTCGTCTCGCGCGGGGCCATGGACATCGAGGGCCTGGGCGAGAAGCAGGTGGCGCTGTTGCAGGAGCGCGGCCTGGTGGGCACGGCCGCGGACTTCTACCGCCTGGGCGAGCAGCAGCTGCTGGAGCTGGAGGGCTTCGGCGAGCTGTCGGTGAGGAACCTGCTGGCGGCGATCGAGGCCTCCAAGCAGCGTCCCTTCGCGCGCGTGCTGTTCGCGCTGGGGATCGAGGAGGTGGGGGAGGTGACCGGGCGCAACCTCGCGCAGGGCTTCCGCGACGTGGACACCCTGCGGGGGGCGTCGATCGAGCAGATCGCCGAGATCCCCGGCATCGGCGAGAAGATGGCGCAGTCCATCCACGCCCAGCTGCAGGACGCGCGCATGGGCAGCCTGATCGAAGAGCTGGGCGAGATCGGGCTGTGCTTGCGGGAAGAGGGCCAGCCGCCGTCGCAGGGGCCACTGGCGGGCAAGACGCTGGTGCTGACGGGCAGCCTGCCGGAGCTCTCGCGCGAGCAGGCCACCGAGCGGATCACCGCCGCGGGCGGGCGCGTGACCGGATCGGTGTCCGCCAAGACCGACTACGTGGTCGCAGGGGAGAGCGCGGGATCCAAGCTGGAGAAGGCCGAGCGCCTGGGGGTGCCCGTGATCGACGAAGCGGGGCTGCTGGGGCTGGTGGATCGGTAGTCGGCCACGCGGCTGGCGCTGCGTCCCATGCATGTATGATGCGCTGGGTCTCGTCGCCGGACGCAACGCGGGAAGGAGCAGCTGGGATATGGTTCGTAGTGTCGCCGAGCGCGCTTACTACCCCACCAGGAATCTGTTGGAGGAAGTCGGCGACATGATGATCCTCACCGGGCGGACGGTCTCCTCCGCGCTTCGCCCGCCGTACCCCTACGGTGGTGAGTTTGTCTCCCAGTTCCTGTTCACGCTACGGCTCGTCTGGTTCCCGCTCCTGGTCTCGACCGTAGCAATCTGTTACGGCGCTCCCGGACTCCAGGCGGCGAACTTCTTGACGCTCTTTGGGGCCGTGGATCGTCTCGGCGGCTTCTTCGTGCTGGCGGCGATCCGCGAAATCGGCCCCCTCATCACCTCAATCGTGGTAGCGGGCGTGGCCGGCACGGCGATCACTGCGGACCTGGGGGCGCGCAAGATCCGCGAGGAGCTCGACGCGCTGCAGGTGCTCGGCGTCGACCCGGTCAAGAACCTCGTTGTCCCACGCTTTCTCGCACTGATGCTGGCAACCGGGTTGTTCGACATCTATGCACTGCTGTTCGGCATCTTCGGGGGAATCGTCGCCGCCCTCACAAAGGGGCAGCCCCTGGGGCCGTTCTGGAACACGCTGTTCTCGAACTCCTCGACCGTCGACCTGTGGGGATCGGTCCTCAAGACAACACTGTTCGGGGCGATCATCGCGATCATCTGCTGCTACAAGGGGATGACCGCCTCCGGCGGCGCCGAGGGCGTCGGACGCGCTGTCAACCAGGCGGTCGTGACCACGTTTCTCGCGATCGGGGCCTTCAACTACGTGTTCACGCAGACGCTGCTGGCCACTCACCCAAACATCCTGGTGCTCAAGTGAACGAACTGCTTGGCTTGCCACGCGAATGGCTCGCGTCCGCAGGCGAAATCGGCAGATTCACCGGGCAGATCGTGCGCGAAGTCTGGAACTTCCGCGTCATGCGCTTCTTCGGCGAGGCGCTGCGCCAGTCCGGGATCCTCATCGTCGGTTCGACAGCCGTCATCTGGGGGCTGGTATTCATCACCGGCTTGGGCAGTTGTGGTATCGAGGCAGGGTACTTCAACCAGGCTACGGGCACCGCAGCCTATGCGGGCGTGTTCGCGGCGTGGTGCAATCTGCGCGAGGCCGTCCCCTATGTCTTTGGCTACATGATGGCCGCCAAGGTGGGCACCGGTATCGTTGCCGAGCTCGGGGCGATGCGCATCTCCGACGAGATCGACGCGCTCGAGGTGATGGGGATAAACTCAGTCACGTTCCTTTGCGCGACGCGCCTGCTCGCGGCCTGGATCGTATTGCCGTTCATGTACCTTGGCGCCATCGGCGTGGGGTATCTAGGCTCCTACATCGCTGTCGTACAACAACTGGGGTTCGTTTCCTCGGGTGGCTATCTGTTGATCTTCTGGCAGTTCCAGAACCCACCGGATTTCCTATTCAGCGTCATGAAGGGCATGTCCATGGCCACGGTGATCGTGCTTGTGGCGTGCTATTACGGCTACAACGCCAGCGGCGGTCCTGTCGGCGTGGGCACGGCGACAGCAAAGTCGATGGTGCTGAACCTCATTCTCGTGAATCTGATCGGCATGCTTGGGTCGCAGATCTTCTGGGGCTCAAGTCCGCGAGCGCCAATCGGGGGCTAGCCTGCGCGTCTCGCAGTTGTCGGTTCACGTTCGCCCTTTCATAGGCCCGCCGGGCCTGCGCGCCGCGGTCGCTCTTGCCGGGCATCGCTCCGCAAGCGGTCAGGTCGCCAAGACGCGATGAGACCAATCGAGGAAGCCACATTCGCCTACGCGAAACGCTATCAGCGCTACGTGGCCATGCTCGCGATCATCGTCGTGAGCCTGATCACCCTCTACACGCTCGTCTTCACGACCCACAATCGCCTGGCCGGAATCGCCCCTAGACATCAGATGTCCCCGTTCGCAGTCCCGCTGGCGGCAGGCCATCTCAATGGCGACGCAAACATCGCCACGCATGCGAACGATGGCTCCGCGGGCAGGCGACCCGCGTGCACGGTGCGCGGTCCGGAAATCCTCAACTTGTGCCAGCTCTACGAAGAAGGACCCGTTGTGCTCGCGCTCTTCATCGACACAGCTTCCTGCACGCAAGTGCTCGATTATCTCCAGAGCCTTGCGCCAGCCTTCCCGGGCGTGCGTTTTGCCGGCGTATCGATCAAGGGCAGCCGCGCGCAACTGCGGGGGCTTGTCGCGTCACATCATCTGAGCCTACCGATCGGCTACGACCACGACGGCGTCTTGGCGAGCCTGTACGGGATGGTGACATGTCCGCAGGTGACGTTCATCTATCCAGGCGGTATCGCCCAAAGCCACCCTCTGCTCACCGCTCCGACCGTCGGCACGTTGCGCTCACGTGTGAGCGAGCTGGTGGCCGGTGCGCGTGCGCGCGGATGGAGACCGAAGCGCCCGGCGGTCTAGGCGCGCGCTTGAGCGGCGACATGCATCGGCGGAGCAGTGCGGATGCGGCTTACGCGCCGCTGAGTTCGGCGGGCGTGATCTTCGAGTTGGCGATCGTGATGGCCATGTGGTCCTGGAAGACGTGCGCGGCTTCGACGGAGATGCCGTCGGTGAAGATGGCGAAGGCGAGCAGGTGCCCGTCGGCGGCTTGGCAGTAGCCGACGAGATTGGAGACGCCGGTGAGGGTTCCCGTCTTGCCCTGGCAGCGGCCGGCGGCGGCGGTGTGGCGCATGCGCAGGGCGAGCGTGCCGGTCCGCCCGGCCACGGCCATGTGTTCGCGCAGCACCGTGCCGAGGGGCGTGGAGGCGAGACCCACCAGCAGCTCTGCGACCTGGTAGGGGGATGTCCGGTCGGCGGGCGAGAGCCCGGAGCCGTCAACCACGCGCGGGTGGATGGCGAGCAGCGAGCCGAGCGTGCGTGAGACCACCGCGGCGCCCGCGCTGGTGGTGCCCTTGCCGCCATAGCGGGCGCCCAGGTCCTTCAGCAGCGTCTCGGCGAAGAAGTTGTCTGACGGCGGCAGCATCAGCCCGAGCAGCTGCGCGACGGTCGGCGACTGCGCGGCGGCGAGCTGGACGGCGCCGGCGGGGGCGGTTGCGGCGCCGGCGGAGCCGCGGATGCTGACCCCGTCGGCGCTCAACGCCTGGCTCAGCTTGCGCGCGGCGTAGGCAGCGGGCGCGTGGGCGCCCTTTTCGGTGGCGCTGGCGCCGCGGTCGAACGCCAGCGCGCTCAGGGTCCCTTCGAGGAAGGGGTCGGAGGCGTAGCCGCTGGAGGGCTCGCCGCGCAGCGAGTCCAGGTAGGACTCGTCGCCCTCGATCGAGCCGGCGATGTGATGGATGCCGTCAACCCGCACGAGCTGGGTGACCAGCGTGGATACGCTCGTGCCCACGCCGCCGTAGTGGCTGCGGATGAACGCGCTGCTGCCGAACGTCGGGTCGCCTCCCCCGTGCAGGTAGAGGTTGCCTTCCCAGACCCCGCCCGGCGCGAGGTGCCCGACGCCGAGGACGGTGGTATCCAGCTGCGCCGTCGCGCCCATCTGCCCGAGTGCGGCGGTGGCGGTGTAGAGCTTCTCCACGGAGGCCGGCGGGCGCAGCGCGCTGGCGCGCTCGGCGAACAGGGCCTGCTTGGCGGTGAGGTCGTAGACGTAGGCGCCGTTGCGGGCTCCGGCCAGGGCCAGCTGGTGGCTGAGATCGGCCTGCAATTCGGCCACGCCGCCGCTGGCGCCGGCTGGCGCGGGCGCGAGGACGCCGAGCAGCCAAAGTCCGCAGAGGAGAATTATGAGCTTGGCCGACGGGTTCGAGTGCACGCGCCCGTAGAATGTCCCTTTCATGGGCAAGGTTGTCAAGCTGGAGCCGACGGTCAAAGGCAAGGAACGGACGCGCCGCCAGGCGGCCCGCGGGGTCGGTGTAGCGGCCGCGGCGGAGCGTCGGCGCCGGCCCCGGCGCGACAAGACCGCGCTGGTAGTCGGCGGCGGCGGCTTCACGGGCGGGGTCTATGAGATCGGCGCGCTGAGGGCGCTCGACCTGCTGCTGGTCAACAGCACGGTCAACAACTTCGACGTCTACGTGGGCACCTCCGCGGGGTCGTTCATAGCGGCGCTGTGCGCCAACGGCGTGACCCCCGAGGAGATGATGAGGGTGGTGACCGGCCAGGGCAACCTCCCGTTCAAGGACGTGAGCATCGGCGATCTGCTGCGCCCGAACCTGTTGGAGTTCGCGCGCAAGGGGGCGCTGATGCCGTTGCGCGCGCTCTCGATGGCGCGCCAGCTGCTCTCCCAGCCCGGCGGCGTGTCGCTGATGGATGTGGTCATGGGCCTCGCGGACGGGCTGCCCTCGGGCCTCTATACGGGCGCGGGCATCGAGAGCTACCTGCAGAAGGTCCTCAGCGAACCTGGGCGCACGGACGACTTCGGCAAGCTCGACTGCGAGCTCTACCTGACGACCACCGACCTGGATACGTGCGAGCGCGTGGTGCTCGGCGTGGACGGCTCGGAGGATGTGCCGATCTCGACCGCCGTGCGCGCCTCGGGGGCGCTGCCGATGGTCTACGCGCCGGTGCGCGTCCACGACCGCGACCTGATCGACGGTGGGATCGTCTCGACCACCAACCTGGACATCGCCATCCAGGCGGGCGCGAAGCTGGTGGTGGTGATCAACCCGATCGTGCCGTTCGTCAACGACTTCTCCACCACCGTCAACACGCTGCGCGGCAAGCGCCCGCGCCGGGTCTCGGACATGGGATTCGCGCAGATCGGCTACCAGGTCTTCAAGCTGGTGGCCCACCAGCGCCTGCACGAACTGGCCAAGAGCTGGGAGGAGCGCTATCCGGGCGTTGACATCGTCCTGATCGAGCCGGAGCCCACCGACGAACTGATGTTCCAGACGTCAATGATGAGCTTCACCTCGCGCGTGGAGATCGCCCGCCACGGCTTCGAGTCGGTGACCAAGCAGCTGGCGGGCGAATACGACCGCTACCAGGACGTGGCGGAACGCCACGGCTTTGAGCTCTCCGCCAAACGAGTGCGCCAGGTGGTTGAGCACTTCGACGAGCGCGGCGAGGCTGTCAGCGCCTGGAGGAAGATCCTCGAGGGCACGACCGGCGCGCTGCTTCGCCAGTCCAGCTCCGGCAGCTGATCCACAGCCAGCAGGGCGCCTACAGCGCTTTGTCCACCGCGTCGAGCAGCCGGTCGCCGGCGCCGGAGGAATACAGCCCGATGCGCACGTGACCGGGCTCGCCCAGCGCGTCGCCCGCGGCCACCAGCACGCCGGCGCGCGCCAGGCGCGCGGCCAGCTCGGCGCCCTCCACGGCCGGGTGCGCGGCCCACACGAAGTTGGCCTGCGAGTCGCTGAGCACGAATCCGCGCTCGCGCAGCGCGCCGCTCAGGCGCGGGCGCTCCTCACAGATGGTGCGCATGCGACGCTCGATCAGCTCCGAGCAGCTGCGCAGGGCCTCCAGGGCACCAGCCTGGGAGACCTCCGAGACGCCCAGGTCGGGCTCCAGCTCGGCCAGCAGGCCCTCCGAGCCGGGCGCGCCGAGCGCATAGCCGATGCGCAGGCCCGCCAGCCCCCAGGCCTTGGAGAAGCTGCGGAACACGAGCAGGCGGGGGTGCTTCTCGAGCAGCGTGAGCGAGGTGTCGATCGGCTGCGCGTCGGCGAACTCGACCAGCGCCTCGTCGAGCAGGACGGCCACGCCCTCGGGCAGGCCGTCGAGCAGGCGCTCCAGCTCTGAGCCGGCGAGCAGCTCGCCGGTGGGGTCGTTGGGGCTGGCCAGGGCGATCACCCGCACGTCCGGCTTACGGGCGGCCTCCAGCAGGGCGTCCACGCCCCCGGGGAGGCGCACCGCGCGTCCGTGCGCGCGGCGGGCCATGAGCGGATACAGCGGGTAGGAGGGCCAGGGCGTCAGCAGCTGCTGGCCGGGCTCGATCAGGGCGCGGGCGGCGGCGCTCAGCAGCTCGGCGGCGCCGTTGCCGAGGATCAGGCGGGCCGGGTCCACGCCGTGGCGCTCTGCCAGCACGTGGCGCAGGCCGGAGCCGCTGAGATGCGGGTAGCGGTAGAGCCCGCGGCGGGCCACGTAGGTGATCGCGTTGACGATCCGCGGGTGGGGCAGCTCGGGCCAGGTGGTGTGCGAGAGGTCCAGCGTCTCCACACGGGTGAGCGCCTTGCGCTTGCGCTCCGCGGCGGCCTCGCGCAGGCCCGCGTTGACCTCCTCCTCGGTCATTCCCTCGAATTGGCGATAGTAGTCGAGCGGGCCCACGGTCTTGGCCCGTTCTAGCAGCGATCCTCGAGCGCAGCGCGGCCGCGAAGCGCGGGAGCGTCCCTCACACGCCCCCGTTGCCCGGTCCGTTGATGACGATGAACCAGAAGGCGAAGATCAGTCCGCAGACGGCGGCGGTGACGGCGAAGATCCGCCCGAGCGCCCCCGTGCGCTGGTCGTGCCCGGCGGCCCTGCGCACCAGGATCCAGGCGTGATCGAGGCGGCGCAGGACGGAGAGCGCTCCGAACAGCAGCACGAACAGCCCCACGAACGAGATCAGGATGCCCACGTCGACGCTGCCCGACAGGTAGTCGGCCTGCGAGCCCAGCCACAGGCAGGCGAGCGGGATCGGTCCCCAGCACAGCAGGCTGATCAGGGTGATGGCCGCCAGCAGGATGCCGGCGAGCGAGCCGTCGATGCGCCGGCGCAGGGGGCCGCCGCGCTCGGGCAGCGCGCGGAAGCGCACGGGCGCGGTACCAGGCCGGCGCCCGACGAACAGGCCACCGGTATCAGATGGATCGCTGCGCATGCGTCCTATGTTCGCAGCTGAACGGCCGGTTGAACGTCAGCCGGCATACAGCGCGTCGAACAGGTCCACGTATTTCTCGTTGACCACGTTGCGCTTGACCTTCAGCGTGGGCGTCAGCTCGCCAGTGGGCTGGGAGAGGTCGTGGTCGAGGATGGCGAACTTCTTGACCTGCTCCACCTGCGCGTATTTGGCGTTGGCGCGGTCTATCTCCTGCTGGATCAGCGCGTGGATGGCGGGGTCGCGCGACAGCGAGGGGATGTCCTCGGGGAGGCCGTGCTCGCGGGCGTAGGCCGGGATCTCCTCCTCGTCCAGGGTGATCAGCACCACGGGATACGGGCGCTGGTCGCCGTGCATGACAGCCTGGGAGATCCAGCGACACTGCTTGAGGTCGTTCTCGATGTTGGCCGGCGTGAGGTTCTTGCCGCCGGCGGTGATGATGATGTCCTTCTTGCGCCCGGTGATCGACAGGTAGCCGTCCGGGTCGATCGAGCCGAGGTCGCCCGTGTGCAGCCAGCCATCCGCCACGGCGCCGAAGCTCGCGGAGGAGGCCTGGTTGTGGTAGCCCTGGAAGATGTTTGCGCCCTTGATCAGGATCTCGCCGTCGTCGGCGATCTTGATCTGGACGCCCGGCAGCGCCCGCCCGACGGTGCCGAAGCGATGGTTCTCGATCGTGGAGAACGTCGCCGCGGTGGCCGTCTCGGTCATGCCGTAGCCCTCCAGCACGGGCACGCCGCAGGCGAGGAAGAATTCGAGGATCTCGCGGGCGATGGGAGCGGCGCCGCTGGTGGCCTGGCGCACGCTCCCGCCGAAGATGGCGCGCACGTTTTTGAACAGCTCCTCGTCCGCCTTCTCAAACGGCGCCCTGAGCTCCTCCGGGATCGCTTCGCCGCGCATCATCATGTTGCGCACCTTGACGCCCAGGTCGACGGCTTCCTGCGCCTGGCGTTGCTCCTCGGCGGGTTTGGCCTCGATGGCGCCGTGGGCGAGCGTGTAGATCTTCTCGAACACCCGCGGCACTGACGGCAGGTAGGTGGGCTTGACCTCCATCAGCTCGGGCACGATCTGCTTTGTGTCGCCGCCGAAGTAGACGAGCGTGCTGCCCAGATCGAAGGTGGCGAGCTGGATCAGCAGCGCGTAGGAGTGGGCCAGCGGGAGGTACAGGTAGACCACCTCGTCGTCGTGGATCCCGCCGGCCGTCCTGAGCATCTCGATCATTGCGCTGTAGTTGCCGTGCGTCAGCACGCAGCCCTTGGGCGGTCCGGTGGTGCCGGAGGTGTAGATGAACGTGAACGGGTCCTCCATGCGCACCGCCGCGCTGCGCGCCTCGAGCTCCGTGGCGGAGCGCCCGCGACCGCGCTCGCGCACCTCCTCCACGGTGATGGCGCCAAGGGGGCGCTCGGCGGCGCCGGCGTCGGCGCCCGCGGACTCGCCCGCCGGGGGATCCATGACGATGACCGTGTGCACGTTGGGGATCTGCTCGCGGATGGCCACGATCTTGGCCAGCTGCTCGTCGTCCTCGCACACGATCGCGCAGGCGCCGGAGTCGGAGATGACCCACAGGCACTCCTCGGGGGAGTTGGTCTGATAGATGGGCACCACGACCGCGCCGGCGGAGGTGGCGGCCAGGTCCACGTAGGACCAGTCGGGACGGGTGTTGGCCAGGATGCACACGCGCTCGCCCGGCTGGATGCCGAGCTCGATCAGGCCGAGGCCGATCTCCTGGACGATGTCCGCCACCTGCGCGTAGGACACGTCGTGCCATGCGCCGTCGCGCTTGTAGCGGACGGCCGCGTGCTCGGCGTGCTCAGCGGCCGAGCGCGGGATCAGGCCGGCGATCGTGTGCGACCCCGTTATCGACGCCGTGGCAGTGGCCTCCATCAGAGCTCCCTCCTCGAGAATCAGGCGAATTGGTCTGTGATGTTAGACCCTGGCGAACCGTTTGGTGATTGAGATCACACGGGGTTTGGCACGTCGAGGAAGACGTGACGAAGGCCGAACAGCTCCGCTAGGTGCTCACCCAGGCGCCTGACGCCGAACGTCTCGGTGGCGTAGTGCCCGGCGGCGATCAGGTGCAGCCCGGACTCGCGTGCCTGCGCCATCGAGCGCTCGGGCACTTCACCCGTGATCAGCACGTCCGCGCCCGCGAGCACGGCTTCATCGATGTAGTCGGCGCCCGCACCGGAGACGATCGCCACGCGGCGCACCCGCGGTGGGCCCGCGTCGAACACCAGCGGCTGGCGGGCGGTGATGGTGTGCACGCGTGCGAACAGCTCCGCAGCGGCCATGCCCTCGCTGGGAAGGGTTGCCAGGAAGCCGATGGGCTGCCCGCGGTGCAGGGCGAACGGGTCGATGCGCTCGGCGCCCAGCGCGCGGGCGAGCAGCGCGTTGTTGCCGACCTCTGGATGGGCGTCCAGCGGCAGGTGGTAGGCGGCCAGGGCCATGTTCGCGTCGAACAGCAGCTGCAGGCGGCGCCTGAGCACGGCGTCGATGGCGGCGACCCCTGCGCCCCAGAACAGCCCGTGGTGGACGATCACCAGCTCCACGCGCTCGGCGGCCGCCAGCTCGAACAGCTGGGCATGAGCGGAGACGCCCGTGGCGATCGTGGCGACCCTGGCCGGTCCGGGCACCTGCAGGCCGTTGACGCAGTAGTCCTCAAAGCGCCCCGCATCAAGCAGGCGGTCCACCTCCGCCAGGACCTCGCTGATTGCTGCGGGCATCCGGCGAAGATAGCGCCAGCGGCGGTGTGGGATACTCCTACGGGACATCGGGGCGTGGCGCAGCCTGGTAGCGCGCACCGTTCGGGTCGGTGAGGTCCCCGGTTCGAATCCGGGCGCCCCGATAAAAGCCCTGTAAATGCAGGGTTTTTGTTGGCTCGAAGTGGCCAACGGATCTTACCGACGAAAGCCGGATGGCACCTCCAGTACGAGGTCGGCTTTACGAGGAAGCTCCGGACGACCGCGAGCGGTCTCACGCGGCATCCAACAGACGCCTCCGTCGCCATGGCGAAGCAGAAGTCTGCCGGGCGGACACCGAGACGACTGCTGCGAGGCGCAACCAGGCGTCTGGGTGGCGTCGGCGCTGGCACCTCCCTGTCGTCCCTTGCGCTAGTGAGCCGCGGCGCCGCCGAGAGCGCCGCTTGGCCGCGAATGCGAAAGAGGGGAGGTCGGGTCCAGCCTGAGCCGGTGCGTGGGCTGTTCGTCGGCGGTTGAGCAAGCGACGTCATGGCCTGCTGATGCGCGTGATCGCGG
>Ga0075521_10000382_pt1 | contig 12573 bp, 11 predicted proteins | sample NGEPerD_FD_74785 | JGI IMG/M metagenome (GOLD analysis project Ga0075521, IMG submission 74785) | Arctic peat soil microbial communities from the Barrow Environmental Observatory site, Barrow, Alaska, USA - NGEE PermafrostAB12-D | ecosystem: Environmental > Terrestrial > Soil > Wetlands > Peat ...
CTCTGATCACCATCAGAGCGGTGGGTTTCGCCGACGTGCCGCCGGTCGACGAGCCGATCGTGCGGGAGCTGGTCACCCGGCTCTACCGCTTGCCGGAGCCGTGCACTGCGGATCGCTTCCTGGAGATCGCCGAGGCGTGGCGCCCGTTTCGCACGTGGGCGTCGGTGCTGATCCGCGCCGCAAGTACGCGCCTGAGCCAAGAGCCCCCGAGCCGCCCGATCACGACACCGCGGCGATGATCATGGTGCGCAGCCCGCGAAACGCCGACGACACGCCGAAAAGGGCGGGCTGGCCCCCATGATCAACGCGGGAGGTTCCAAACGCGCCGCTCGCGCTGCGCTCGTCGATCGGTTGTCCGCGCTACGCTCGCACACATGTTCGATCACGGCTGGGATGCCGGTCTCGATGACGCCCAGCTCGCCGCGGTGACGCACGACGACGCGCCGCTGGTCATCCTGGCCGGCGCGGGCACCGGAAAGACCAGGACGTTGACCGCTCGGGTGGCCGCGCTGATCGACCGGGGCGTGGCGCCCGAGCGGGTGCTGCTGCTCACCTTCACCCGTCGCGCGGCGGACGACATGATCGCGCGGGCCGCCGCGATGTGCACCCGCGAGGACGCCGGTCGGCGTGTGCAGGGCGGGACGTTCCATGCGGTGGCGCATCGAATGGTCGCGCGCAGCACCGATGCCCTCGGGCTGCCCGCCGCGGTGTCGGTGCTCGACCGATCCGACTCCGCCGACGCCATGGACCTGCTGCGCCACGATCACGACCTGGCCGGTGGCCGGGTGCGGGTGCCGGGAGCATCGACGCTGGTCGACATCTACTCCAGGTCGATCAACACCGGCCGCCCGGCGCGGCACGTCGTGGCGACTGAGTTTCCCTGGGTCGAGCCGCACGTCGAGCAGGTCATGGCCTTGCTGCGCGCCTACGTCACCCGCAAACGCGAGCGCGGACTGCTGGACTTCGACGATCTGCTGCTCGCCTGGCGCAGCCTGCTCACCGACCCGATTCTCGGCGCCCAGATGAGCGCCCGGTGGGACCACGTGCTGGTGGACGAATACCAGGACGTCAATCAGATCCAGGTCGACATCGTGCGGTCGCTGCGACCCGACGGTCGGGGGCTGACGGTGGTCGGTGACGACGCGCAGGCGGTGTACGGCTTCCGCGGCGCCGACAGCGCGCATCTGGTCGAGCTGACCACCGCGTTCGACGCCGTCCGGGTGGTCCGCCTGGAACGGAACTTCCGGTCCCGGCAGCGCCTGCTCGATCTGGCCAACCGGGTGCGACCGACCCGGGCCGGCCCGGGACTCGTGCTGCGTTCGGATCGCCCGGGCGGCCCGCGACCGCGACTGATCCGCTGCCACGATGCGCCGGGCGAGGCCCGCGCGATCACCGACGCGGTTTTGTCGGTCATGGAGGACAGGCGACTGCGGGATCAGGCGGTGCTGATGCGGACCGGCCACCACAGCGACCTGTTGGAGGTCGAGCTCACCGCAAGGGGAGTCCCGTTCGTCAAGTTCGGCGGCCTGAAATTCCTGGAGGCCGCCCACGTCAAGGACTTCGTCGCGGCGCTGCGGGTGCTGGACAACCGGATCGACGAGGTGGCCTGGTATCGCCTGCTTCGGTTGCACGACGGGATCGGGCCGGCCCGCGCCCGGGCCCTGCTGGATCCGCTGGCCGGCGCGGACCCGACCGACGGCAGCCACGCGGAGGCGGTCGCCACCGCGCCGCCGATGAGCCGGGTCCGGTTGGCCGCGACCCTCGACGCGATCGCGGCGGCGCGTGGGCAGACCCGGATCGGCGACCGCGCCGCCGGCTGTGTGAAATTCCTGCGCCCGCTGCTCACCGCCAGGTACCCGGACGCCATGGTACGGCTGGCCGACCTGGACCGGCTGGTCTCGGCCGCCGGCAGCGCACCCGACCTCGGTGCGTTCGTCGCGGAACTGACCCTCGACCCGCCCGCCTCGACCGGGGACCTGGCCGGCCCACCGCATCTGGACGAGGACTACCTCACGCTGTCGACGGTGCACTCGGCCAAGGGCCTGGAATGGCCGGTCGTCCACGTGATGCACCTGGTCGACGGGGCGTTTCCCGCCGACATGGCATTGTCAGCACCGGAAGGGCTGATCGAGGAGCAGCGGCTGTTCTACGTCGCCGTCACCCGCGCCGCCGACGAGTTGTCGTTGTACGCACCGTTGCGGATGCCGCATCACCGTCACGGCCGGGACGACAAGCACAGCTTCGCGCCGCTCAGCCGGTTGCTGGACGACGCCGTCCTCGGCACCCTGGACGTCCAGGACCTTGCCCCGGCACGACCGGTCGCGCCGACGCCGACAGCCGTCGCCCGGGTGGCGCTGCCGACCCTCGACGACCTCTGGGCGTGAGCGGCCGCCATCGCACGCCGCGGCCCGCACCAGCCACGAGCGGGTGCCGGCGGGATCAGAGCGTCGCCAGCCAGTCGACCACCGCCGTGCCGATCGCACCGTCGGCGTTGCGCGGGTCGTGCCCGCCCGTCAGCCACACCTGGGTCACCGCCCCGGGAATGGCGGCGACCTGGACCGCGAACTCGTCCGGTGACCCGAACGGATCCTTGGCGCCGGACACGAACAGCACGGGGACGGTGATGCCCGGGAAATGCTCCACCCGCAACTTCTCGGGTTGACCGGGCGGATGCAACGGATAGCTCAGCAGGATCAGGCCCGCCGCCGGCAGCCCTTCCGCCACCGCCATCGAGCACATCCGGCCGCCGTACGACCGCCCGCCCAGCACCAGCCGATCGGCGTCGATCGCGGCATGGGAGAGGAGATCCGCGGCCTGCGCCGCGACGTGCGCGACGGCCACCGGGGCCCGGTCGGGACCTCGCCGCCCGGCCAGCCGGTAGGGGAAGTCGATGCGGCTGCAGGGCAACGGAGCCACCGCATGTTCGACCGCGACGAGCGTGTGGTGATCCCGGTTGGCGCCGGCCCCGGGGGTCAGCAGCAGCGCGCCCGGCGACCCTGCGGCCCGCGCCGCGGTCCGGCGCGAGCCCGCCGACGCACCGCTCGTGGTGCTCACGCTCCTTGCCCGACCGGCGCACCGGTGCAACCCGCGCCGAAGCAGCACGCTCGTCTCACGTCGAACTCCGTTCCCGTGCCGCGATCAGGCCCGGACCGACACCAGGCAGGCGGTCGATCACCGCCGCAGCCGATCATGGCCACCATCGCCGTCACGCCACGGCCCGACCCATTCTGGCCGACCGTCGCTTGCCGTCGGGTCGCGGACACACCAGTCCGAGTTCCCGGCCAGTCGGCTGGACAACGCCTCCACCGCCGGGCCAGTCGACGGGCAGGCCACCGGGACCCGGCTCCGGCATCCCTCACACGGCGACGGCGGAGGTCGCATTCCCGCTGACGGCCGCGAGCGGCCGGGACAGCTGGACGCCGCGGTCGGGTTCGACGTCCCCCGGTTGTCCGCCCTGCCGCCAGGCGACGTGCCCGTCGGGGCGGACCAGAACGGCGCCCGCGGGGCCGATCCCGTACAGCGCGGGCCAGCCGGGTTCGAGGATCACCCGCGAGCTCACCCCGGTCGCCGGCTCCTCCACCGAACCTCAGTAGAAGCTGACGTGAATGTGGTCCATGTGGCACCCGCTGATGTTGGTCGGATCGGGGCAGCCATAGACCGTGGAGTAGTAAAGGCCCCAATTTGCCGAACCTGCGGTCCAGATGTAGTCCTGCCAGATGACATAATTGATACCCAGCTTCGCCTGATTGGCCACCAGCCAGTCGGCCAGTTTCCAGCCCACCGAAACCCCGGCGGCGCTCTGGTAGTGCTGGAACATGTCACACGCCTTGCCCAGGGGATGATCCGATGTCGGGTTCCAGAGATGCGCGTCCCAGCACCGCACGTTGGCCAATGCGATCAGCCCGGTGGACAGCGCGGCCCGCAGGCCGCGGTCCGTTCGCGCGGTGATCTGGGCCTCGGGGCCTCCGATGAACGTGAAGTCGCGGATCGACTTGGTCTCGACGGGGAACGACCGGTTGATCACCAGGTGTGGCGGGACGTACCGGACGGCGCTGCTGCTCGGAACGGTGAGTCCGGCAGGGATGGCCGCACGGGACCCGGGTCCGCTGGTGCCGGCCGACGACGAACCGACGGCGACGACGAGCACGAGAGCCGCAACGAGGCCGGCGATCCCAACCCCGGTCCCGATCATCGTGCGCCGTCGCCCGGCGGGGCGCCGATCGCCCAACCGCCGATCACCCAACCGCCAGCCGGCCTGGCGCGAGTTGCCGGCGCGGAAAGAATCCTCGGCCCGGACCGACGGATCGGCACAAGACGGGCCTGATCGGGACGGACCGGCGGGCAACGGAGCGTCCAGCGGTCCGGGCCGCGACGTCGCCTGCAGGTCGGAGCCGGTGATCATCCGGTCACCTCCGCCTGCGTGCAGGTGACGGGGGCCGTGGCGACCGCGCCTCGGGCGTCGAGCTCGTAGAGACACACCTCGTTGGCGCCCGGCGCGAGCGTCACGGGAACGGACAGCCCGTGTCGTCCGGTCAGTCCGCGTGCGGCGTTGACGTCGTCACGGATCCGGTCGGCCAAGACGCCATGGGTGACGCCGTTGATCGACAGTGCCATCCGGAGCGATTCGGTCGGCGTTCGTGGGTCGTACGCCCAGCCGGTCACCGTCCAACCGGCCGGACCGGGCGTGACGTTCTCCAGTGCGCCCCGTGCGTTGGTCGGCTGGGTCGGCGTGGTGACGATGGTCGAGTCGGGCCCGCTCGTCTGAGTCGGCCCGTTCACGGCCTGGGGCGAGGTCGACGCCGACGACGCGGCGGTTGCCGCTGGCGCCGCCGAGACCGCCGGCGCGGTCGCGGTCGAACTGCCGACCAGCGCGGGCGATGGGGTCGCCGTTGCCGTGGGCTGCGGCGGGATCGGCGGGGCGGCCGCACTTGCCGGGAGCGTTGGCGTCGGCAAAGGCATGCTGCCGTCGACGCCTTGCCGGGCAGCGGCCAATCGCCGGGCGGCCGTCGCCCCACTGCCCTGGACGGTCGTGCAGCCCGACAAGGTGTTGTTGTCCTTTGTCAGGCCGATCGCGTAGACGCAAACCATGTTCGACCCCGACCTTAGCGTCGTCGGCACGGAATAGCCGTGCACGCCGGTAATCCCGAATTTCCGATTGACGTCAGACCGCGACCGGGTGGTCTTCGACCGGCCCACGTATACGTCGTTGACGTACACATGCACGTCGATCGAGGTGGCCGGCGCGTTCGGATCGAATGCCCAGCCGTTGGCCCTGGCCGACATACCGGACGCAACGACGGAATCCAGGTGGCCGCTCGGGGGGACCACCGGCCCGCTGACGTCCCTGCAGCTGATCAGCGCGTTGTTGTTTGGGCTGACCCCTACGCCGTAGGCGCAGATGGTGTTCAGCCCTCCATTGATCGGCACGGACTCCATGAAACCGTGTTGACCGGTGATCCCGTATCTCCCGTCGACATCGGGGCGCGGCTTGTCTGCGGCAAACGAATACCCCTTTCCATTGACGTAGATATGGACCCTGATCGACGTGGCCGGCCAGGTCCGATCGAATGTCCAGCCGCCCACGGCCGCGGTCGTCCCGGACGCCGTTGCGACATCGAAGTGTCCCACCGGTGGTGGCGGCTTCACGCTTTGGACGGTCCGGCACCCGAGCGTCGTCCTGTTGTTGGCGTTGGCCACGCCGATGGCCGAGACACAGACCTTGTTCGCACCTTCACGCAATGGCACCCGGGCGGCGTATCCGTGCCGCCCGGTGACCCGGAAGATCCGGTCCACGTCCGACCGGGACCCGTCGGCGACGAACTGGTAGTTCACGCCGTTGACGGAGACGTCGGCCTCAATCGAGCGCGCGGGTGAACCAGGGTCGAACGCCCACCCGCGAACCAACGCGGCCGCGCCCGAGACCGTCACGGAATCGAGGCTGCCCCTGGGCGGCGGCGGCGCGGTGCTGATCAGCCCGATGATGCTCGCGCACGCCCACGGGGTCCAGCCGTGCGCCTTCCAGAGCTTGAGGGCCAAGGCGTCCTGCGTCGCCGGGCTCGCCGCATTCGGCAACCCCGTCCCGCCCAGGCTGTGCCACGTGTCCAGATCAAACTGATAGGCGCCGTAATAGCCGTTTCCGGTGTTGATGCCGTAATTGTTCCCGGATTCGCACTGCCGCAGGCGCAACCAGTCACTCGCCGACGGGTCGGCCGAGGCGGTCGCGCCGGCACCGGACAGCGCGATACCCACGCTCAAGATCACCGCGGACAGGACCAGCAGCGCGGTCGATGCGCGCGGACGATTCATGCGTCACCGGCAGGCCCGAAAATGGCTGCCGCGTTGAGTTTCCAGTTGGGCACAGTCGGGTCCGTTCTTGATAGTGGCTGGCGGAACAACCTTTCACCGGCCGGCCGCGGCCAACCGGTACGCCACCACGGCGGGACAACGACTTTCACCCGGCCGGAGTTGGTGTGACCTTCGCACGATAGGCCCGATCGGCAACGTCGGCATCGAAGTTCACCCGGAGGGAAGTGGGTCGCCACTGAAGATCGGCAGAGAGACAGGACGTCCCAGATGATTCACTACGCAGGAGTGACAACGTTGGACTCGTCGACACTCTGGGTGACCGGACCCGACCGTTGACCTCCACGCCGGCCGAGTCGCGCCGAGCTCCTGACGGCGCGTAGTCGGCCCGTCACCTGACTGGCACCGATCGGTCAACCGCCGAGGGGTGGGCTAGCCTCGGGCAACAGGTCTTGATCAAGGATGCGAGGGACGAGCCGATGACCGTGCGGCAGCACAAGTACCTGCTGGAAGAGTCGCAGATGCCCACAAAGTGGTACAACATCATCCCCGATCTGCCTGCTCCGCCGCCGCCGCCCCTGCATCCGGGTACCCACCAGCCGGTGGGACCGGATGACCTGGCCCCGTTGTTCCCGATGGACCTCATCGCGCAAGAGGTATCGACCGAGAGTTACATCGACATCCCGGAAGAGGTCCAGGACATCTACCGGCTGTGGCGGCCGTCGCCGCTGTACCGCGCGCACCGGTTGGAGCAGGCGCTGGGTACCCCGGCCCGGATCTACTACAAGTACGAGGGCGTCTCGCCCGCGGGCTCGCACAAGCCCAACACGGCGGTGCCGCAGGTGTACTACAACGCCAAGGCCGGCGTGCGGAAGCTCACCACCGAGACCGGCGCGGGTCAGTGGGGGACCGCCCTCGCCTTCGCCTGCTCGCTGTTCGGGGTGCAGTGCGAGGTCTGGCAGGTCGGCGCCTCCTACGATGCCAAGCCCTACCGCCGCACGCTGATCGAGACGTTCGGCGGAACCGTGCACCGGTCGCCCTCGGCGCTGACCGCCTCCGGGCGACGGTATGCGGCCGACCACACCGGGTCACTGGGCATCGCCATCTCCGAGGCCGTCGAGGCGGCCGCGAACGATCCAAACAGCAATTATGCACTCGGATCGGTGCTCAACCACGTGCTGCTGCATCAGACGATCATCGGCGAGGAGGCCCTGCTCCAGCTGGCCCAGGCAGGCGAATCCGGCGCCGACCTGGTGGTCGGATGCACCGGTGGTGGCTCGAACTTCGGCGGGCTGGCCTTCCCGTTCATCCGGGAGAAGCTGGCCGGTCGGCAGAGCCCGGTGATCCGCGCGGTCGAGCCTGCCTCCTGCCCGTCACTGACCCGCGGCGAGTACCGCTACGACTTCGGCGACACTGCGGGCCTGACCCCATTGTTGAAGATGCACACCCTCGGACATGACTTCGTGCCGGATCCGATCCACGCCGGCGGCCTGCGCTATCACGGGATGGCACCGCTGATCTCGCACCTCTACGAACTGGGATTGATGCAGGCGGTGGCCATCGAGCAGACCGAATGTTTCACCGCCGCAATCACTTTCGCTCGCACGGAGGGAATTGTTCCGGCGCCTGAGCCGACCCATGCGCTGGCCGAGACGATCCGGGAGGCCATGGCCTGCCGGGAATCGGGCGAGGCCAAGGTCATCGTGACCGCGCTGTGCGGGCACGGACTGCTGGATCTGGCCGCCTACGAGGACTTCCTGGCGGGCCGCATGGTCGATTCCGGGCTCTCGGACGAGAGGCTGGCGACCGCACTGCGCGCCGTCCCGGTGCTCACCGGTTGATCATGACGGCCCCCGACATCGCCGGCGGCCGAGAACTCGCCGCCGCGCTCGATCTGCAACCGTTGCCGTTGGAGGGCGGGCTGTTCCGCCGCACCTTCACCGGTGACGGCGGCACCGCCATCTACTTCATGCTGATCGGCGACGACATCTCCGCCCTGCACCGGCTGAACGGTGACGAGATCTACTTCCACCACGCCGGTTCGCCGCTGCACATGCTCGTCATCGAGCCCACCGGCGCCTCCCGGGAGGTGCTCATCGGACCGGATCCGCGCGCCGGTCAGCATCCGCAGTTCTTGGTGCCGGCGGGTTGCTGGCAGGGGTGCTCGACCGCCGGACCGTGGAGCCTGATGTCCACGGTTGTCATGCCCGGATTCGATTGGCACGACTTCACCCTCGCGGACCGCGATGAATTGACGGCCCTCAGCCCGGACGCGGCGGCACGGATCCACCAGCTGACCCGACCTGAGCAGCCGCCGTCGTAGCACGTCCTGCGTGACGACCGCAGCTCGCGAGCACGACCAGCGTGATCTGCGTCGTCACGCGGGCACCTGTTGCGTTCGCTTGACGATCGTCACACCGGCGCACTACGGTGGGCCGATCGCCGATCCACGGGAGCTGTGGTGACCAACCAGAACATCCGCCCGCTCGAGGACGGCATCGAACGGGACCTCCGCGGGCTCAACTACGGCAGTTACCTGCGCCTGGACCAGCTGCTCAGCGCCCAGCTCCCGTTGTCCGATCGCCACGACGAGATGCTGTTCATCATCCAGCACCAGACCACCGAACTGTGGATGAAGCTGGTGATCCACGAACTGCGTTCCGCCATGGCCCTGGTCGGCGCCGACGAGCTGGCGCCGGCGCTCAAGCGGCTGGCCCGGATCAAGCACGTTCAGAAGCAGATGACGGACCAGTGGTCGGTGCTGGCCACCCTGACGCCCAGCGAATACGCGCAGTTCCGGCATCTGCTCGGCAAGTCGTCGGGATTCCAGTCCGCCCAGTACCGGCTGCTGGAGTTCCTGCTGGGCAACAAGAACGCGGCGATGATTGCCCTCTTCGAGCACGATCCGGCGGCCAGGGACGAACTGCGGCAGGCTCTCTGCGCGCCCAGCCTGTACGACGAGTTCCTGCTGTTCCTGTCCCGGCGCGGCTACCCGATTCCCGCGGAACTGCTCGAGCGTGATTGGACCCAGCCGCACACGCTCAATCAGGAGTTGGTGCACGTCTTCGCCGCCGTCTACGAGAAGCCAGAACAGCAATGGGATGTCTACGAAACGTGCGAGGAACTGGTCGACATCGAAGACACCTTCCAGACCTGGCGCTTTCGGCACCTGAAGACCGTCGAACGCATCATCGGGTACAAGAAGGGCACCGGCGGGTCGTCCGGCGTCGCATTCCTGCAGCGGGCGCTGTCGCTGACCTTCTTTCCGGAACTCTTCGCCGTGCGCACCGACATCGGCAGCTGAGCGCGGCCCGAGATGCGCACAGTCCGACGTCCCCGTGACCGAACTTCGCAGTGTCCGAACTTCGCAGTGTCCGAACTTCGCGTGTCCGAACTTCGCAGTGTCCGAGAGCAGGAAAGGAACCATCAGTGGCATTGCCCACCGACCCGGTGACGTTCGGCCGCGACCGAGCGATCGCCCTGGACGCGGCCGACCCGCTGGGCGCGTTCCGGGACCGTTACGTTCCGCAGACCGATGACGTCATAGCCTATCTCGACGGCAACTCACTCGGGCGGCCGCTCTCCTCGATCGCGTCGATGTGGTCGTCCTTCGCCGCCGACCAGTGGGCCGGCCGGCTGATCCGCGGGTGGTCCGAGGGCTGGATCCAGTTGCCGCAGGTCGTCGGCGACGAGCTGGCCCTGGCCGCCCTGGGCGGGGCGCCCGGTCAGACCGTCATTGCCGACTCGACCACCGTGAATTTCTACAAGGCGATGCGGGCGGCACTGAGACTGCGGCCTGGGCGCCGGAGGGTGATCCTGGATCGGGACAACTTCCCGACGAACCGGTATGTGGTGCAATCGTTGGCCAGGGACCTCGATCTGGAACTCACCTGGCTGCAGGCGCCGGCCGATGGCGGCGTCACCGGACGGGACCTGGCGGCGGTGATCGACGAGCGCACGGCGGTCGTCACGCTCAGCCACATCGCCTACCAGTCAGGGTATCTCGCCGACATGCCGGCCATCACCGAGATCGCCCACGCTGCAGGCGCTCTAGTTGTCTGGGATCTGTGCCACTCGATCGGGGTGTGTGAGGTCCGTTTGGATGACTGGCATGTCGACCTCGCTGTTGGATGCACCTACAAGTTCGTCGGCGCAGGCCCCGGCGCGCCCGCTTTCGTCTACGTCAATCGCTCTCATCACGAGGGCCTCGAGCAGCCGATCTGGGGGTGGCTCGGGCGGGCGAATTCATTCGAAATGGAGCAGGGCTACGTTCCGGCCGACGGTATCCGCTCGATGCTCTCAGGCACACCGCCGGTCCCGGCGATCCTCGCGGTGCGCGAGGGCGCCGCCGTCATCGCGGAGGCCGGCATCGGCGCGATCCGGGCCAAGGCCGTGGCCCTCACCGAGATGGTGGTCGCCCTGACGGATGAATGGCTTGTGCCACAGGGTTTCTCGCTCGGCTCGCCACGGGCGAGCGCCCGCCGGGGTGGCCATGTCAGCGTGAACCGCGCGGACGCCCGTGAGGTCTGCGGGCGGTTGATCGACGCCGGTGTGCTCGCCGATTTCCGCCCACCGAGCACCATCCGGCTTGGCTTGTCACCGTTGCCGACCGGGTTCACCGAGGTGTGGGACGCGATCCGCCGAATGCGGGACCTGACCCGATAATGGTCCGCTCCACCGGTTCTGCGGTGTTGCCGGCAGAGCGTGCGGGTTCGCCGGGCTCGCTGATCGTTTCGTTCGCCGGCAGCTACCTTCGCGAGCTCGGCGGTTGGATCGGTGTGGCGGACCTGATCAACTGCCTGGGCGCGGCAGAGCTCAGCCCGACGTCGGTCCGGCAGGCGCTGGTGCGGCTGAAGTCCCGGGGATTCCTGATGGCCGAACGCCGATCCGGCGACGCGGGCTACGCGCTCACCCCCGCGGGGCGCCATGACCTGGCGACCGGGGATCGCCGGATCTACCGGCACGGCCAGGCCGCCCAGGAAGCCGGCTGGGTGCTCGCGGTGTTCTCCGTTCCGGAGCCCGACCGTCATCTGCGCCATCGGCTGCGGACCGAGCTTTCCTGGCTGGGTTTCGGCACGGTCGCGTCCGGGGTGTGGGTGGCCCCGCGGCCGCTCACCGCTGCCGCCCGCGATCTGCTGACCGCGGCCGGGCTGGACGGCTACGTCACCTGGTTCGCCGCAGATCATCTCAGCGATATCAATGTCGCCGCATGGTGGGATCTCGCGGCTCTGCGCGCTCGATACGTCGACTTCCTGTCCACCTGGCAGCCGCAGACCGGCCGATTCCGGGTCCCGGACGATCAGGCTTTTGCCAGGTACCTGCGGCTGATCGACGCCTGGCGGCTGTTCCCTCGGTTGGATCCGGGTCTACCGGCGGCGATGTTGCCCGATGGTTGGCCGGCGCACACCGCCTGGGAGGTTTTCCGCGATCTGCGGGAAGCCTGGTGCGAGGGTGGGTGGCGCTTTGTTCGGGCCGTTGCCGCGCACTCCGTCGATGCCCCGGCCTGACGCCCCGGACTGCCCGTCACACGGCGGCCGGCCCGTCACACGGCGAACCGACACATCACAAGTCGAACAGCACCGCCACAAAGGTCGCTGTCGTCAGCACGGCCAGAATCCAGATGACGGCGATGCTGAATCGGGCGACACCGGCCAGCGGGAGGAACACATCCGGTAGGGCCTCCGGCGCGATGCACGCACGGGTCGGGTCGGCCGGATCGTGGTAGACGGCGATCAGCGCTCCTGGCCTTGGCATCCCCGTCGCCTGGATGCGAGAGGTGAAGGTCACCTCGCGCCCGTCGACGGACTGGAAGGTGATGACCGGGCGGCGCAGGCGATCGGCGGGGTTGTTGCCCCGCTGGCGGGAGATCCGTTCGTCCACCACAACCCCGCGGGCCGCCAACCACCCGCTGGGCACCGTCCTGCCCCTGCGCCCTCGGTCGGCGCCGCGCACCTCGCGGGTGCCGAACACGGCTGCGATCACCACCGGGGTGACCAGCAGCATGAGGGCCAACCAGGCTGGCATCTGTCGATGATGCCCAGATCGCCGGCGGGACGCAGCATCGGGCGAGCATCGGGCGAGCATCGGGCGAGCATCGACGTGGGCTGGTCGCCCGACAGACCCCGATGTCCACGCGCGGTGGCCAAGCGCGGCTCGCCAGCGGCAGGGCCAAGCCCCCCGTGCCGATCCCGGGATGAAGCCTCGCACCGCCGGCGCCCACGCTATGACAGATCGCCGTGATCCTCCGATGGCGCGGCGGCCCGCCAAGGG
>Ga0075521_10000385_pt1 | contig 12551 bp, 12 predicted proteins | sample NGEPerD_FD_74785 | JGI IMG/M metagenome (GOLD analysis project Ga0075521, IMG submission 74785) | Arctic peat soil microbial communities from the Barrow Environmental Observatory site, Barrow, Alaska, USA - NGEE PermafrostAB12-D | ecosystem: Environmental > Terrestrial > Soil > Wetlands > Peat ...
GCTGTCGATCTACCCCGACCAGATCACCACCGGCGGAACGGCGACCGGCTTCCGGTCGAATGCTGCAGGGTCGGTCGGCCGCGGCGGTGTCGGTGGTGGTGGTGGTGATGGGTTCCAAGGCTTCGGTCCGGGAGGCGCGCAGGTCGGCGGATCGAACAGCGACCTGACCCAAAATGCGCCCACCTTCTATCAGTGGCTCGGGTCCGGGGCATCGACGGTGTGGAAGTACATCGGACTGGTCGCGGCCGGCTTGATGGTGCTGTTCGCCGGCGTGGTCAGCTGGCCTCGCCGCCGCCGGTTGACCACGGCAGAGATCGTGGTGCTGGCGACCACCCTGGTGCTGGCCGTTCCGTTCCTGTTACCCCAAATGCACGAGCGCTATTTCTATCTCGCCGACGTGCTGAGCATCGTGATGGCGTTTTTCGTCCGCCGGTACTGGCCGGTCGCGATTCTGGTCTCGCTCTGCTCGCTGCTGAGCTACGCGCCGTTCCTGTGGGGGAGCACCCCGGTCGCGCTGCCCCTGGTGGCGTTCGGGGAGTTCTTGGCGGTGCTGGCCACCCTGTGGGTGTTTCTCTCGATCATGCGCGATCCGGAGCAGAGCGCGCTGATCAGGGTCATTCCGGGTGGCCAGCGGAATGGAGTTGAGTCCGCAGGGCAGTCGCCGCGGCACCCCTGGCCAATTCGGTAAAGGTGATCGCGGGCGATTTCGACCGTGACGTCGCGCTGGGCGGTGCGTCGCGCGACATCGACGACTCACCCGGGCCAGCACCGAGATGCCCGGCAGCAGCGCCTTTCGCCGACCGGCCAAGCACGGGCCAGCAGCCCGCAACGACCCCACGGCCGTAGCCTCTGACCCGAATCCGTGCTGAGAGATCAATCCTGCCGAGATGCTCTCCAGTTCCCGTTTACAGCTGTAACCGCCGATGGTGGATGTTGACTGGACCTACGGCGCGGCGCACCTGCGGGACGGCCATCAAGTCACGGTGCCGGACGCGACGGAGGCTCTGACCGATCCGGATGCACTGCTGTTCGATGAGGACCCCAAGAGCCGGTCAGGGGACAGTGCCCGGCTGCTGGGATACTCGGCTACAGCTGGGGTGGTATTGGTTGTGATCTTGGTTCACAAGGACAGAGCGGGCTGGTGGGGCGCGAACGGCTGGCGGGCGAATGGTGCCGACCAGTGGACCTACCGTGAAGGGAACATGCCATCAGCGAAGACGTCGCGGAGGTGATCGCCGCGGCCGCCGTCGAGGCTGACGCCACCGTGGACCAACCAATGCCGGTCGGCGCGACTGCGACCAAACCCAACCGATCAGTGACCGTCGCGGTTCGCCTGACGCCTGATGACGCGGCCGCGATCGAGGCGCCGGCCGAGCGAACAGGTGGGCCGGTGTCTTCTCTGCTGCGCACCTGGATCACGGCCGGCCTCGCGGCCACCCGAACCGGGAACGTGAGCGCGGCGATTGATCGGCTTACCGCCGACGTCGCACTCCTGAGACAACTTGTGGTGTAGCCGTGTCGGCCGGCGGGGCCAGCCGTTTCGCCCGCACCACGGCCACATCGACGGCCACCGTGGCCCCCGGCGAGCTGCGACGACGGTGCCACGCGGCCACCACCGCTGGCCGGAGATCCGCTGCGGCCCGGTTACGTCGGGTCAGTCCCGGCGCGCCCCATCCGCCGGAGCGACAATCCGGGCAACCGGAGGAACGAATCCGTGCGCGGCGAAGTCCGTGCTCACTCGATCGATGATCGGGTTCACCAGATCGACTCGTGCCAGCGCGATCACCGATCCGCCGAACCCGCCTCCCGTCATGCGTGCGCCGGCCGCACCGGCAGCGAGCGCGGAATCAACGGCCAGATCCAGCTCCGAACAGGACACCTCGTAGTCGTGTTGCAGCGACCGGTGCGAGGCGACGAGCAGATCGCCGATGTCGCCGATCCTGCCCGCCCGCAGCAGTTCGACGGTCTGGATCACCCGGTCGTTCTCGGTGACGACATGCCGCACCCGTCGCCGCAGCACGTCGTCGTCGAGTTTGTCCAGGGCCACCGGCAGGTCATCGAGCGAGAGTTCCCGCAGCGACGCAAGACCCAGCACGGCCGTCGCCTGTTCGCAGGAGGTGCGCCGCTTGGCGTATTCGCCGTCGGCCAACGCGTGGGCGACCCTGGTGTCGATGACCAGGACGGCCAGATGCTGTGCCGCCGGATCGAACGGAATGTTCTCCACGGTGTTCGCCCGGGTGTCGAACAGCAGGACCGATCCCGCTCGCGAAGCCGCCGAGGCGGTTTGGTCCATCGGGCCGCACGGAACCCCGACGAAGTCGTTCTCGGCCTGCTGGGACAACCGGGCGATCTCCAGCGCAGGCAGGGTGATGCCGGACAGGGTCGAGACCGCCAGCGTGCTCACGCATTCGATCGCAGCCGACGAGGACAGGCCCGCTCCGGACGGCACCTTCGAATCCAGCGCGAGGTCGAATCCCGCAATCGCGTGGCCGGCCCGGCGAAGGGCCCAGATCGCCCCGAACGCATACCCGGCCCAGGACGCCGCTGCGGGCGAACCGGGCCTGAGTTCGTCCACGGCGACGGACCTGACCTCGCCGTGACGTTGGGCGGAGACGACGTTGACGGTGCCCTCGGCGTTGCGGGCGGCCGCCATCGATGCGCGGGCGTCGATGGCGAACGGCAGCACCAGACCACCCGTGTAATCCGTGTGCTCACCGATCAGATTCACCCGCCCCGGAGCGGAGAACACGCCTTCTTCTCGGCGCGAGTACGTGTCGCGGAAAAGGTCCGCGGCGCTCACGATCCCGCGCCGGTGCCGCCGGTGAACTCCCACGCGTCGGCGATCATCTGGGCCAAGGTCAGCTCGGGTGACCAGCCGAGCCGCTCGGCGGCCCGGGCGCCGGATGCCACCAGGCGGGTGGGGTCGCCGGCCCGCCTCGGACCGACCGTCACCGGCACGGGTAGACCGGTGACCTCCTCGATGGTGGCGAGCACCTCTCGTACGCTGAAACCGCTGCCGTTGCCCAGGTTGCAGATCAGGTGCTCACCGGGTTCGGCCGCGGTCAGGGCCAGCACATGGGCCCGAGCAAGGTCGGCCACGTGCACGTAATCGCGGATCGGTGTGCCGTCCGGGGTCGGCCAGTCGTCACCGTAGATGCTGAGCGCGGGGCGCCGCCCCGCCACCGCGTCGAGTGCGATCGGGATCAGATGGGTTTCGGTGCCGTGTCGCTCCCCGGCCCCGAAGGCCGCGCCGGCGACGTTGAAATACCGCAGCGAGACCGCCGCAAGGTCGGTGGCCGCGCACTCGCCGGTGATCATCATGTCGACCGCGAGCTTGGTGGCCCCGTAGGTGTTGGTGGGCCGGGTCGGTGCCTCCTCGGTGATGGGTATCACCTCGGGCTCGCCGTAGGTGGCGGCGGTGGAGGAGAAAACCAGCCGCGGGACCCCGTGGACGGCGATCGCATCGAGCAGAGCCCTGGTGCCGCAGACGTTGGTCCGCCAGTAGAGCGACGGGTTCGTCACCGACTCGCCGACCAGGGATTTGGCGGCGAAGTGGAGTACCGCATCGAAGCCGCGGCTGGCCAGCAGGTCGGAGGAATTCAAAATGTCGGTCACCACCAGTTCGACGCCCGCCGGAACCGCGTCCGCGTGACCGGTCGAGCAGTCGTCGAGCACCACGACCTCATGCCCCCCGGCAACCAGCCACCGGGTGACGACCGACCCGATGTAGCCGGCACCGCCGACGACCAGTGTCTTCACTGTCCCCCCATTTCCACCTCGCGGAGCCGCCGTGCGGCCACTTCCGGGGTGATGTCGTTGACGAATGCCCCCATGGCGGATTCCGATCCGGCCAGGTATTTCAGCTTTCCCACCGCCCGCCGGATCGAGAAGACCTCGATATGCAACCAGAAGTCGTCGTCGACCGCGTGGACCGGGGCCTGGTGCACACCGGTGATGGCCGGCAGGCTGTCGTCGAACATGCCCTCCATGCGGCGGACTGCGTCGAGGTACAACTCGGCCAGTGCCGCGCGTTCCGCGTTATCCAGCGCCGCGAGGTCGCGGACGTGCCGACGTGGATAGAGGTGCACCTCGACCGGCCACCGCGCGGCGAAGGGTACGAACGCCACCCAATGATCGTTCTTCGTGACGATCCGGGCGCCGTCGGCCAACTCGCCCGCGAGCACGTCGCCGAACAGGTTCGCCCCCGTGGCGGCCCGGTAGGCCTGCGCGGAGCGGATGGCCGCGGCCGACTTGGGGGTGACGAACGGATAGCCATAGATCTGGCCGTGCGGATGAGTGAGGGTGACACCGATTTCCACGCCCCGGTTCTCGAAGCAGAACACCTGCTCGACTCCGGGCTGGGCGGACAGCGCGGCCGTCCGGTCGGCCCACGCCTCGATGACCGTCCGCACTCGGGCGGCGGGCAGGGATGACAAGGTCGCCCGGTGGTCGGAGGTGAAACACACCACCTCGCAGCGGCCGTTGCCGGGGCGGCTGTCGAACAGGCCGCCACCGGCCGCGATCTCGCCGGTGCCGGCGAACGATGGAAAGCGATTCTCGAACACGACCACGTCGTAGTCCGGCGATGGGATCTCGCTCTGGTTGGTCGGCGTCGACGGACACAGCGGGCAGGCGTTGGCCGGCGGGTGATAAGTGCGGGTCTGGCGATGACCGGCGATGCCGACCCATTCGCTGAGCAGCACGTCGTAGCGGACGTGCGACGCGGGAATCACCGGCGGCAGGTCCCGAGGATCTTGCAGAACCCGCCGCGCGTCGGCCGTTTCGTCGAAGTAGATGATCTCCCGACCATCGGCCATTCTCGTTGCGGTGCGGGTCACCCGGACGTCGTCGGCTCGGGGGGCGGTCAACGTCACTGGTCTCCTGGCGGTCTCGTCGGGACTGCTGTGCGGGGGAGCGCCGGCGGTCGGTACGGCGCCGACCCAGTATATGGGTTCAGTCGAACGAAAGTCGACAGGTTCAAGCGGTCCTATGAGCGTTTGTGTTTGAATGTGTTGAGTTCCACGCGACGGACACGTTGGGCGCCGTCGAGTCGGTGCCGCGACGGTCGGTGCCCCTTCCTATGGACGCGACAGTGATCACATGGCCCGCGTCGAGGCCTATCCGCGCAGCCGGGTGGCGTGTGGGAAGTCGTTCGCCATGCCTCATCCGAGGTTGGTCCGCATCGTGCGGTCCGCCCGACGGCCGCTGTCGGGACGATGCCGCGCGGCGTTGGACGATGCCCGTGAGCGTGGTCAGGTCACCGCGAGTCTGCAAGGCATCGCCGTGGCCGAAAGCCCGCCCGCGCGGGACGGTTTCACGCCCGTCTCCCGCCCGCGGGAGACGGGTTCGCGCCCCAGATCAGAGGCTCGGAGTTGGTCCGCCGCCCAACAGGACGTCCTCCCAGCCAGGCATCACGGGGCGCTGACCGCGCCGGTGGTTGCGGCTGGATTGGCTCTCCGTGCCCGTGCGGGCGACTTCGACCGGTCGCTCCTCCGGCTTGGATGATGAGGCGCCCTGGTGATCGGCTGGCTCGACGGGCTGGTCCTGCTCGAGCCGGTCGGCGATCCGTCTGCTGCCGGCGGGATGATGCGAACCGGCCGCTGGATTCGGGCGCTCGGCCATCTCGGCGTCCGCGGCCGGAGCTGACTGCGGCGGCTTTGCCCCGGTCGACTCTTCGGATGACGATTCGAACGTCGGAAACGGTGGCGCCGAGTTCTTGGTCTCGTGGATCTCGCGCAGCGTCCGCGGGCTGGGATCGAGGATCTCGCGCGCGGCATCGTCTTTCGGGCGCAGCGTGGTGGTGCGCGGGCCGGCCTGGATGGCCCAATGCGCCCTGTTCTCACTCCGGCCGGCCTGCCACCGCAGGGCGAGCAGCCAGCCGTCCTCGTCCCGATAGGCGTCCCACATCACCCCGGCCGCCTGGCCTCGCACGGCCAGGGCGGCCGTCACCAGTTCGTCGAGGGACCGCTTCGTCGGGTTGCCGTCGATCACCCCACAGGCGTAGCGGGCCTTCTCGGCCATGGTGGACCTCTCCAGCAGGACCGGGTAGGCGTACCGCTCGATCCGGCCGATGCTCGTGCACGCCGCCGCGGCCACTTCTTCGATCGATGCCCCGGCCCGGATCCGGGACTGGATCTCCCTTGGCCGCAGTTGTGGCTCCATCTCGATCTCCAACTGACCCAGCCGGGACAGGTCGCCACGCGCCCCAGCCCGCAGTCGGTCGTCGGTGGGGATGGCGAACAGTTCGCCTGAGTGTTGATCTCCACACACCAGGCTCTCGCCGTCCTCGGCCAAGCCCAGGACCCGCAGAGTGCGCATGGTTCTCCTCCCGATGTCGTCCGGTTCCGACGCTATCGCGAGGCTCATCCCGACCGAACCAGGCGCGCCGTCGCGTCGTGCGACCCGTCCAGGTTTCGAGATGTCGGTCGTCGCGTGCTGCTACTCGGACCGCGGCTTTCCCGGACGGCCGGGCGTGCGGGTCGCCGATCGAACGCCGGTCCGGGGGCCGGTTGGCCGATGAAACACCCCGCGCGGGCCGGTTGGCTGATGAAAACCCGCCCGCGGGTGCGTACGTCTGGTGGCGAATGGCGACAATCTGCCCATCTCCGGCCGATTCCGCTGCCGGTGATCAGCTAATCGCGCGCCGGCCGAGACGGCGTGTCGTATCCGCGAGCAACCGTGGAATCGCCTGGAACCGCCGTCGAACACAAGACACTCGTGGTGTATTTCATCGGCGAACCGGTATCAGCCCCCTACCGGTCACCCGAAAGATATGCCGACCGCGTAGGCGCACAGCCCAGGAAGGGCCCGGGTTTACCCCAGCCGCTGCACGATGTAGTCCACGCAGGCGGTCAACGCCGACACGTCATCCGGCTCGACGGACGGGAACATCCCGACCCGGAGCTGGTTGCGGCCCAATTTACGATATGGCTCGGTGTCGACGATTCCGTTGGCCCGCAACGCTTTCGCGACGGCGGCGGCATCGACCTCGGTCGAGAAGTCGATCGTTCCCACCACCTGCGAGCGGAGCTCGGGACGCCTGACGAACGGCGTCGCATACTCGCTGGACTCCGCCCAGTCATACAACCGGTCCGAGCTCTCGGCCGTCCGTTTCGTCGCCCAGTCCAACCCACCGCGCTCGAGCAGCCACTCGATCTGATCGGCCAGCAGGAACAACGTGGCCACCGCCGGCGTGTTCAGGGTCTGGTCCTTGCCCGAATTGTCCAGCGCGGTCGCGATGGACAGGAACTCGGGGATCCACCGCCCGGATCCGGCGATCTCGGCGACCCGCGCCAGTGCGGCCGGCGATGCGAGCGCGATCCACAGGCCACCGTCGGAGGCGAAGACCTTCTGCGGGGCGAAGTAGTAGACGTCGGCCTGCCCGATGTCGACGGGCAGACCGCCGGCGCCGGACGTCGCGTCGATGAGGACGAGCTGGTCGTCGGACGCCCCCGCCGGGCGGATCACCGGAACGGCCACGCCCGTTGACGTCTCGTTGTGGGCCCAGGCGTAGACGTCCACGTCGGGGGAGGCAACCGCCTCGGAGGCGTCGCCGGGGTCTGCGGCGAGGACGACGGGATCGGCCAGGAACGGGGCCTTGCGGGTGACGGTGGCGAACTTGGCCGAGAACTCGCCGTAGGTCAGGTGCTGGGCACGCTCGCGGACCAGGCCCAACGCGGCCGCGTCCCAGAATGCTGTGGTACCGCCGTTGCCGAGGATCACCTGGTAGCCCTCGGGCAGCTCGAACAACGACGACAGACCCGTCCGCACGCGACGGACCAGGGATTTCACCGGCGCCTGGCGGTGCGAGGTGCCGATGACGGACGAGCCGGAGGCCGCCAGCGCCGCCAGCGCCTCGGGTCGGACCTTGGACGGTCCGCAGCCGAACCGGCCGTCGGCGGGCTTGAGGTTCGTGGGCAGGACGAGGTTGGTGACATCGGCCATGGCGGCGCGTTCTCTCCTTGCGAGGGGCGGCTGCGTTCGGCCGGCAGCCGCTCGATGGGGCGGCCGCGGTGCTGGACACCGGGCCCGATCCATCCTGCCACCGAATCGGGCGTGGCCGTGACCGACAGCCCCGGCCTGCGAGCACCATCACAGCAGGGAACGTCACCGACCGTGATCGTCGCACCCCATCGTGCGCCATCGCACTGATCGGCCCAAGGGCAGCTGCGGCGTGGGTCCGGCTCAGCTGGCCAGGGCCAGCGACTCGAAACCGGCGACCGCCTCCGGGGTGCGTGGGCCGTGCCCGGTGTAGACGGCGGACGGCCGGACGAGACGGCCCAGTTTCTTCTGCTCGAGGATGTGCGCGCTCCATCCAGCCGTGCGCGCGCAGGTGAACATGGCCGGCATCATCGCGGCGGGTACGCCGGCGAAGTCGAGGATGACCGCGGCCCAGAACTCGACGTTCGTTTCGATCGCCCGGTCCGGTCGGCGCTCGCGGAGGATGGCCAGCGCGGCCTGCTCGAGAGCAACCGCGGCCTCGTACCTGGGCGCGCCGAGTTCGCGGCAGGTGCGGCGCAACACCCGCGCACGGGGGTCTTCGGCGCGGTAGACCCGGTGCCCGAAGCCCATCAGCCGATCGTGGCGATCCATGATGCCGCTGACCAGTTGGTACGGGTCACCGGTGGCTTCGACCTGTTGCACCATGGGAAGTACTCGGGCCGGCGCTCCGCCGTGCAGCGGGCCGGACATCGCGCCCACGGCGCCCGCGACGCACGCGGGCACGTCGGCGGCGGTGGACGCCACCACCCGTGCGGTGAATGTCGAGGCATTCATCCCATGTTCGGCGGCGGAGACCCAGTAGGCGTCGATGGCGCGGACCTGCTCGGGGCTCGGCTCGCCCAGCCACGTGGTCATGAACCGTTCGACCACGGTGGGGCAGGACTCGATCAGTGAGGCCGGCACGTCGGGAAGATCGCCGCGGGCCGACCTGGCCGCATATGACAGCACCGCCGCGGTGGTCTGGGCGAGCTGGTCTCTGGCCGTTTCGTCCGAGATGTCCAGCAGCGGCGCGAAGCCGCGAGACGTCGCCAGCAGGGGCAGCGAAGCCTGGACGTCGACGCGGACATTGCCGGATCGGAACGCGGGTTCGGAGCTGTCGACGGGCAACGTGGCGCCGAAGGCGTCATCGACCAGCAGCGCCCAGATGTCATCGAATCCGACTCGGCCGACCAGGTCGTCGAGGTCAACGCCGCGATACCGCAGCGACCCGCCGTCCTTGTCCGGCTCGGCAATCTCGGTGTGGAACGCCACGACCCCTTCAAGTCCAGGGATGAACGTCGATCCGTTGGTCGACCCGATCGTCGATCCATTGGTGCTGGGGATCATGTCGTACCTCCACGTTGAGGATGCGGCGGCTCGGATGGCCGACAGGAGTGACTTCCGGAGACGGTGGTGCGCACAAGGTCGGGTCGAACGGGGTGCCGTGGATCGCAATGAACTGCTTGCACAGAGGGGCCGAGACGACACTGACGGCGTGGTGCGCGCTCACCACCGATTATGCCACCGTGAACGCCCGCCGTCCGAACGGCTCTAGCCAATAGGGTGGTGTGGTCACTCACACGAAACCTCTGTCGATGCGGACAGCACCCGCGTGGTGTCTGGGCGCTGCCCCGGTCCGTCCGTTGCCCGGCGTAACGTTCCGTAGCGACCTGGGTGATGCAGAGCACCCGCCCGGCGACGGTTGCCGACCTGAGCCGGGAGGCCGTATCAGAGGGGAACCTTTCAGATGGCCGGAACCGATTCGCCCGACGTCACGAACGGCCCCGACCTGGCCTCGATGCGCCGGAGCTACTCGGCGGCGGGGCTCTCGGAGTCCGATCTCGCGGGGGACTGGCTCACTCAGTTCAACAGCTGGTTCGCCGACGCCGTGGCGGCCGGTCTCCGTGAGCCCAACGCGATGGTGGTCGCGACCGCATCACCGACCGGAGATGTCTCCTGCCGGACCGTGCTGGCCAAGGGTGTGGACGAGTCGGGTGTGGTGTTCTACACCAACCTGACGTCGGACAAGAGCCGCGACCTCGTCGCAAACCCGCGCGCCGCGGCCACCTTTCCGTGGGTCGATCTGCAGCGACAGATCCACGTCCGCGGACCGGTGGTGCGGGTCAGCGACGAATTCGCTCGCGCCTACTGGGCGTCCCGTCCGCGGGGATCACAGATCGGTGCCTGGGCGAGCCCGCAATCCAGCGTGCTGCCCGGCCGGGACGCGCTGGAGGCCATGCAGGCCGGCGCCGAACAGCGCTTCGCTACTGGCGACGGGTCCGATACCGCTGACGAGTCCGGCATGCTCGAGCGAGCGGAATCGATTCCGCTGCCGCCTTTCTGGGGTGGCTGGCGCATCGAGCCGGTGACGGTCGAGTTCTGGCAGGGCAGGGTCGGACGCCTACACGATCGGCTGCGGTACCGCTCGACCGGCACCGGTGGCTGGGTCGTGGAACGCCTCGCCCCATGATCGGTCTGTGACGTCCGGGGACAGCGCGGCCGGTGCGGCCTCGTCCGGCGGATCACCACGATGGCGCCGGATCGGACCCGATATCCGGCCACTCGCGGTACCGGCCTACCGCAGGCTCTTCCTCGGCCAGGTCGCGACCGTCATCGGCGCGCAATTGACCGCCGTCGCGGTCCAGCAGCAGATCTTCGACATCACCGGGAGTTCCGCCTGGGTCGGTTTCGCATCGCTGGTGGCCTTGGTCCCGCTGGTGGTGTTCGGTCTGCTCGGCGGCGCGATCGCCGACACCTATGACCGGCGGATCCTGCTCATGATCACATCGGTCGGAATCGCGATGAGCAGCATCGGTTTGTGGTTGACCGGGTTGTCCGGAACGGAGTCGGTCTGGACGGTGATGATCCTGCTGGCCGCCCAGCAGGGATTCTTCGCGGTGAACCAGCCGACCCGCAGTGCCATTCTGCCGAGAATCGTTCCGGTGGAGATGGTGTCGGCGGCGAACGCGCTGAACATGACCGTCTTCAGCATCGGCGTCATCGCCGGGCCGCTGCTCGTCGGGGTGTTGATTCCCGTCGTGGGCATTGCCTGGTTGTACTTCATCGACGCGGTCACCATGGTGGCGATCCTGTATGCGGTCGTCCGCCTCCCGCCGGTTCCACCGCTCGGTGCGCACCGCAGCCGGGCCCGGGTCCTGGACGGCATCGCCTACCTGCGTCGGCGTCCACTGCTGCTGATGACCTTCGTCATCGACATCATCGCCATGGTCTGCGGAATGCCAAGAGCGCTGTTCCCGCAGATGGCGCAGGAAACCTTCGGCGGCCCGCCCGGTGGGGGGCTGGCGCTGGGTCTGTTGAACGCGGGGATGGCCCTCGGTGCGCTGATCGGCGCATCACCTCGGTGCTCTGGCTGGCGGTGCTCTACCTGGCCGTCGGCGGCTGGTCGGACCTGGTCAGTGCGGTCTATCGCTCGACGATCCTGCAGGTCGCGGCGACGGACGAGATGCGCGGACGGATCCAGGGCGTGTTCACGGTCGTCGTCGCCGGTGGTCCACGGTTGGCCGACCTGGTGCACGGACTCCTCGCCCAGGCGACGTCGACCGCGGTGGCCGTCACCGGAGGCGGGATCGCGACCATCGTCCTGACGTTGGTGGCGGCCGGCTGGGGACGGTCGTTGTGGCGCTACGACTCGCGATACCGCCAGGAGCCGGGCTCAGTGCGCTCCTGACCTTTCTCGCCGAGCGCCCGGCCCGCCGCCGCCCTTGATCGCAGGCGGAGCCGACCGCTCACCCGCGGGCGCCGTCCGGCAGAATCGCCCCAAGGGATTCACGACTGCAGAGGCCCGGGGAGGGCACCCGTCAGATGACCGAGCGACCGGCGATCATCGTGGCGTCCGGCCTCCACCCGTCAGTCCTGCTTCGGTCAGCGCGCCGGCCGGCCGCTCGGCCATGATCAGCAGGTCCGCTGCGCCCAGAGGAGCCGCCCGTCATGTCGCATCCCCGCCAGCATGTCCCGCAGGACTGGGCGCCCTATCAGCGGCTCGACGATGCCGTACACGCCTACATTCGTGACGCCGACGCCGCGCTCGAGGCGCTCGCCGGGGTGGTGGACGCGTCGTCGGTGGTGGCCTTCACGTGCGAGCGGGTGCCGACCACCCAGACCTGGGGCGACTCGCTGTGGCAGGAGGTGGCCGTCACCGACGGCCGGCGGCTGATCCTCTGGCACGGCGACGACGAGGTCGACGACGACCACCCCGGAACGCTGATGTTCTCCTCCTCGGTCCGCACCATCCCGTTGACGGCCATCGTCGACCAGGGGCTTCGTCATCGATTCCGGACGGACGCGGACGGCTCGCGGACCATGCAGGCGGTGATGCTCTACCTGTCGACGCAGACCCCGGAGCGGTCGATGACCGAACTCGCCGAGGCCACCGAGACCCGCACCGTGCAGTATGTGGAGACCTACCGCTTCTCCAAGTCGGTGACCGACGGAGGCCTCGCCCAGATGCAACGGCTCCTGCAGTTCGGTCGCGCGCTGTCGCACCTGGCCGGTTCGTCACCATGAGCGGCCCCAGGCCGGCGACCGGGCACCAACACGAGATCCGGCACGGT
>Ga0075521_10000386_pt1 | contig 12531 bp, 12 predicted proteins | sample NGEPerD_FD_74785 | JGI IMG/M metagenome (GOLD analysis project Ga0075521, IMG submission 74785) | Arctic peat soil microbial communities from the Barrow Environmental Observatory site, Barrow, Alaska, USA - NGEE PermafrostAB12-D | ecosystem: Environmental > Terrestrial > Soil > Wetlands > Peat ...
TCGTAGCGGCGGGAGACGAGTTGGAAGACCATGTTCGCCTCCGCCCGGTCCAGCGGTAGGTAGCCGACTTCGTCGCAGACCAGCAGCGCCGGTCGGAGGAACGCGGTGAGTTGGCGGGCGAAGCGGCCGGTGGCCTCGGCGGCGCGGAGCCGGCGGACCAGGTCGTCGAGGGTGGTGAAGTAGATGGAGTAGCCGGCTTGGCAGGCGGCGACGGCGAGGCCGACGGCGAGCATCGTTTTTCCGACGCCGGGTGGGCCGAGGAGCGCGATGTTGGATTTGGCGTCGATGAAGGAGAGGGAGGCGAGGTCGCGGACCTTGCGGGCGTCGAGGTCGGGTTGGAAGGCGAAGTCGAACTCGTCCAGTGTCTTGTGGTGCGGCAGGCCGGAGAGTTTCAGCGCGTTGCGGAACCGGCGGCCTTCCCGTAGGCCGAGTTCTTCCTCGAGGAGCAGGTCGAGGAAGTCGAGGTAGCCGAGCTGTTCGGCTTCGGCGCGGGCGAGGAGCTCATCGACGGTGTCGGTGAGGTGGGTCAGCCCGAGGCGGGTGGCGGACTCCCGGATCCGGGTGGTGACCAGCGCGGTCATGACCCACCGCCGGCGGCGCTCTGGTAACTGGCGAGTGACCGGCGGGCGACCTGCACCCCGGCGGCGTGGTGACGGGTCAGCAACCCGGCCAGCGGGCCCGCCGCGGCCGGGTCGGCCGGGCCGGCCGGCCCGCTCCGCTGGTCCGGTGCGCTCTGGGCGGGCGGGTCGACGACGGTGGCCCGGGAATGCCCGTCGGGCAACCCGTCCCAGTGCGCCGGGTCGATCACCCAGCTGCCCCGGGCGGTCGCCCGGGGATGCGTCGCGAGCAGCGTCGACCCGGGCTCCCCGCCAGGCCCCGCGGTCACCGCGTGGATGGCGATCTCCGGCCGGGACACCCGCAGCTCGACCCGCTGCCCGGCGGTGACCCGCCGGGCCGGCACCGAGTACAGCGAGGCCTCGAAGGAAACCAGGCAGTCCTTCCCGACCCGGCGCAGATGCCGGTCGGTGACCAGATACGGCCGCTGCGGCAGCCCGCCGAGCGCGGCGGCGTCGACCGCCCCGCGGGCGCCGATCAGCTCACCGTGGGTGCGGTGGACCTGCCCGCGGCGGATCGGCAGCCAACCCGCCCAGGCGGCGTCGATCTCAGCGACCGAGTCGAAGCTCCGGCCGGCGAGGACATGATCCCGCACGATCGCCACATCGCGTTCCACCCGGCCCTTACCGGTCGGCCGGTAGGCGGCGAGGACGTCGATCACGAATCCGTAATGCTCGGCGAACGCGGCCGCTTCCGGATGCAGCGGCACCGCCGCCCCCGGTGCGACATGCCGGCGCACCACCGTCTTCGTCCGGTCATAGACGATGCAGGCCGGTACCCCACCGAAGTGGGCGAACGCGCGGCGGTGGCAGTCGAAGAACGTGCCCAGATCCAGGCTGGTGGTGAAACAGCAGAAGCTGTCCCGCGAGAAGGACAACGTCATGTGGAAGGAGTACACCGTCGGCACCCCGACGTGGGCGAGCAGGCCGCCCTCCTCACCCCAGTCGACCTGCCCCTGCGCACCCGGGGTCACCACGAACCGGCGGTGCAACCCGGCCAGCCCACCGCCGGCCACGCCGAGTTCCGCTTCGATCCGCGGCCGCACCTGCGCGACGTGCATCTTCACCCGCTGGTAGTGCCCGTCGAAGCCGTGCTCGGCGACCAGCCGCTCGTGGATCACGCTCGCCTTCAACGTCACGTCGCGGCGCAGCCACGCCTCCACCACCCCAGCCAACGGTTCGATCTTCCGCGGCTGGGTTCCCGCCCGGGCCGGCGCCGACGGCGGGCTCCCCGGCGCTTCCTCCGCGAGGTACTTCTTCACCGTCTTCCAGTCATGCCCGGTCACCCGGGCGATCTCCGAGACACTCACACCCGCCGCGCGCAACGCGCGGAAACGACGCAGGTCCATCCATTCCTCCGGATCGAGGATCATCGAGGCGGGTCACCTTTCGGTCTCGTCTGCTAGCCGCTGACGAACCGAAGGGTGATCAACACTCAAGACAACAAGGACTCGACACGCCGGAAGCTCAGGACGTGAGGTCGTACGCCGCTAAGGACATGAGGTCGTACGCGGACATTGGGTCCCGGGCGCGGTGCGGGCCGGCTTGGTGCTGCGTGATCCCACGATCGACCTGGACGCCAGCGACGTCGTGGTCTACGGCAGGACCAAACGTGGCGTCAGCTGGAGATACGCCAGAGTCCGGTCCGTCCGGGTGCACCTGGCCAGCGGGGCGGCAGCCGAACTGCCGCTGGCCGCGGAGTTGACGGCCGGTAACGACGATGTCCGCCCGCGCGCCGGCGCGCTGCTGACCGGGCTCTCGCGGTGTCCACCGTCACGCAGGTCTGCGGCCGGCGCCGGGTGCGGGCCGACGCCGGCTACGTCGACGCCGCGCCGGCGACCGCCGCCGTCGGGTTGGGCTGCGACGTCGCGATCGCGGCGAAGCGGAACCCGGCTGCCTGGCGGGCGTTGCCTCGTCCCCTACGACGACTGGCAGGACGCCCATTTCATGGCAAGGCGCGCAGGTCGCGGCCTTCGACTACCCTCCGGCCGGCTGGCCGACGGGTGTCAACGGGGACCTACACCCTGATCCGCCGGGTCCAGGTCCCGACCGAGCGGCTCAGCGCCGATCCGCGGTCCCGCCGCACCCGGACCGTCGCCCCCGACCAGCTCGCGTTGACCCTCGGCGGCGCCGATGACGCCGAGGACGTCTGGGCGGTCAGCTTCATCCTCACCAACATCCCCGCCAGCCACGGGGACACGGTCTGGATGTAGGCCGGCCTCCTCGCCGGCGCACCAACGTAATGCCGCAGTCCCCGACCGGCCTGGACCGCCAGGCCCACGCCCCCGGCCGGATGCGGATCGCGACCCTGCGGCACCGGCTGCTCGCGGTGCCCGGCCGGCTCATCTCCCACGCCCGCGGCCTGATCTGCGGCTACCCCCCGACCAGCACAGCCTGCCGGCCGGTCCTCAGGAGCCATGATCCGATTACGCACAACAAGCGCAATGCGCGCCACGGCATTACCCCAACCCTCCTGTCTCCCGGCTCGGACAAACTCACTTGCAAAGCCAAGCAGACTTGACACGCTAATTTCCCGACCCAGAGTAGGCATCATCTTCCTTGGGCTCCTTCACTCGCCGAAGCCAGATCTCGCGCCAGTAGGGGAATATGGCTCGAGGACAGAAGTGGTGATAGTCAGCCGTACAGTACACTTCGTCAAGAATGATGCAGGGGCTCTTCATGTAAAGCATCTCGCCGGTGACCTCGTCGATGATTTGGCGAACTCGAGACCTGACGCGGGCGCGTTGCCCACAATATTTCAACATCTCGAAGTCAAAGAGCATGCCACGGTTACGATGGGACTTGTCCAGAGTCGCGAATATCTCTTGCTTTGATTTGATCTCCACAAGCTCGCCCGACGCTAAGTCGAGCCTCGCTTCGGGCGTTTTCGTTAGCACGCCACCCAGAAAAGGGTACCGCGCCCCTCCTCGAATCAGGTGGTGCTGGGGAAACCAACGCCGATTGAAACCTTGCATCTTGTTGAAAAGTCCAATAAGAAACCCCCGAATTACAACCGACGGCCTCGCGTTCCTAGTCTTCACGTCTCGGTAGTATTGGCGCAAGTCCCACCACGCCATCGGGAGGGACGCCTCGCGCAATTCGGTAGCTTGACACCGATACCTCTCTTCGCCGTTGACCGCCGGGCGGCGGGTCGCTGCATTCACGTCCTCGATTGTGCAGTCCGCCGCTCCTGCTGAAGGGTTATCAGGGGGGGGACCGGAGCGCATATCGTCTTCGGGGATGCGCTCCAGCCACGCTTCCCGCCAGTGTATAAGGCAGGCTGCCTGGCAGCCCCCGTGGGCGGAACCGTCACAACGCACGCCGTTGAGATGGACCGTGTCGTACATTCGACGTACACCAGTCTTCATAATGGTGTCGCACGTCTTATCAGCTCGCTTGAACACTGTCAGTTCCCGTCCCGCGAACTGCAACATCTCGGGCATAAAGGGAAGACCGTCGAGACGACCTGAAGCATCTAGTGTCCGTAGCACCTCCTCAGGGTCGCGGACACGCACTCGCTCGTCTCGTCGTAGGCCTTTGGAGTCGATCTCACCAGTCACGCTCTCTTCACGCCTCTCATTTCGCCCGACTTCTTCCGACCAGCTTAGGTGACCGATGCCAGCGGTGACTGGGCTTCATGGAAGCCGGAGAATGCCGGCGGCCCGCCTCGGTTAGGCTACACTTGGGTATCAGGAGGATTGGGGGTTGGCGTGCGTGTTTTGATCACAGGCCATGAGGGCTACCTGGGAATAGTGGTGCGTGAGGTTGTGGCGGGCGACGGACACGAAGTGACAGGGCTCGACTCCGGTCTGTTCCAAGAGTGCACTCTTGGCCCGGAGCCGCACCCGATCCCGACGCTGAGTGAGGACCTGCGCGATGTTCAGGTCGAGCAGCTTGAGGGCTTTGATGCCGTCATCCACCTTGCGGCGCTGTCCAATGATCCGTTGGGCAACCTCTCACCCGACATCACCTACGCGATCAATCATCGGGCCAGCACAAGACTTGCTCGACTAGCCAGGGACGCCGGAGTAAAGCGTTTCCTCTACTCGTCAACTTGTAGTGTCTATGGCGCCTCTGGAAGCGATGATCTCGTTGACGAGGAGGCTCCCCTTCGGCCCGTCACTCCCTACGCTGTGAGTAAGGTCCTTGTGGAGGAGGACTTGCACGACCTCGCCGACGTCGACTTTAGTCCTGTGTCACTGCGCAACGCGACAGCCTACGGCTTCTCCCCTCGACTGCGCGCGGACATTGTGTTAAACAATCTTGTGGGTTGGGCTTATCTCACGGGCGAAGTGAAGGTTCTTTCTGATGGGACACCGTGGCGACCGCTGATTCATGCCCGAGACATCGCTACCGTATTCTCATGCATGCTCACGGCAGACAGAGGGGCGGTGCACGACCAAGCGTTCAACGTCGGGAGCTGTGATCAGAACTACCGCGTTCGTGAAATCGCGGAAACAGTACAACAGACCGTACCCAATTGTCAACTCGTGATCACGGGTGAAACCGGTAACGACGCACGATCGTACCGTGTCGACTTTTCTCGCCTCCTCTCCGCCATACCTCGGTTCCGGACCGCCTGGGACATCCGTCGAGGTGCGGCTGAGTTGCTCGACGCCTATCAGCGTTACGGACTGACTCTTGAGACGTTTCAAGACCGCTACACTCGCCTTCGGTGGCTCGCGGACCTTGGCACGCGCCATGTCATAGGGAAAGACCTCCGCTACTTATCTCGATGATGCCTCTCGAACAGCTCCTGCAAGACTGCCGCGAGTCGGGGTGCGACTCGATCTCGGTCGCTCATGCCGGTCACCGGTAGGGGCCACTCGATTCCAAGATCCGGGTCATCCCATGCAATAGTCACATCCTCAGATGGATCGTGTTCTCGGTCGATGCGATAACAGACATCAGCCGGGTCGGTCAGAGCCTGAAAGCCGTGAGCGCAACCAGCTGGAACAATGACAGAGCGGTGGGACACGTCGTCCAGGAACACGGACATCCATCTGCCGTAGGACGGTGACTGCTGGCGCAGGTCCAACACGACGTCAAAGATCTCCCCCCAAGAGCAGCGGACGAGCTTGCTCTCGCCTTGGCCCGATCGGAGGTGAAGCCCACGAATGACACCCCGCGCCGTCCGAGACTGGCTGTCTTGGATGAAGGAGCGCGGAGTCAAGCCACCTTCGGTGGCGACGGCCACGTCGAACGTGCGGGTAAAGAAGCCACGACTGTCACGCGCGGGCGTGGGCGTGAAGAGGAACACACCGGGTAGGGCGCCCTGATCAACTCGCATAACTCCACGCTCTCCTCACGGCCGGTGTACAACAGCGGGATGACATCTGTGACGGCATGCCGATTGTGCCACGTACCACTTGTGACCCGCGTCCTCAATCTAGGTGAGCAACCGCCTTCAGATCTCTTTCCGCTGGGAGGTTCGCCTGACGACGATCCGACCGCACCGCTCGAGTTGTGGATGTGCGAGCGGTGCTTACTTGTTCAGCTCGGCTCGGCCCGCTTTCCCGAGGAGATGCCTCTCGCAGTGGAGTCAAGTACCATGATCCGGCTCGGCCGTACCGCTGTGACCGAAGTCTTGGGCAGATGTGGGCTGGCCCGAGGCGCAAGGGTTGCGGAGGCGGCAAGTCACCATGGTGGGTCCTGGTTGCCGCACCTGGCAGAGGCCGGGATGCAGGCCAGATCGCTGGATGACGCGAGGGACGGCGTGGATCTCCTCGTTGACGTGCACGCGCTGGCCCACATGGAGGACACGGCCGGTGCACTGCGCGCCAGAGCTTCTGCCCTGTCCCCCTTCGGATGGCTGGTTCTCGAGTTCCATCACCTGCTACCGCTGGTCCGCCAAGGACAATTCGATGCCGTTCGTCACGGCCACCCAGTGTATCTTTCCCTGCTGGCCCTCCAACCCGCATTGGAGGAAGTGGGTCTCAGCGTCAAAGACGTTACGTCGTCCGACGCCTTCGGCGGGAGCATTCGGGTGTACTGTCGGCGAGACGCGGTGACGAGTGACGCGGTTGATGAGCTCCTGCGGCAGGAGCGCTCTGCCGGCCTGGGGGATGCAGCCGCCCTGTCAGATCTTCAGCGCCGGGCCGCCAGGTCAAGCAAGGCTATGAGCGACTACCTGGCTAGGGCTAGAGCAGCTGGCCGACGCATCGCAGGGTACGGCGCGCCGTCGAAGGCTTCGGTGCTGCTACGTCATGCTGGCATAACCTGCGCTTTGCTGCCTTTCACCGCCGACCTGTCGCCAGCGAAACAAGGTCGTCGACTGGGCGGCACCGACATACCCATCGTCTCTCCGCAACAACTGCTCGAGTACCGCCCCAATGACGTGCTGATCTTCACTTGGGACATCGCCGCCGAGATCGTTGGGCAGTTGGGGGCAGTCACGCTGTGGGGCGGCCGCTTCATGGTTCCGATACCGGAGTTAAGGGAGGTGGGCTAGGTGACCTGCGGGCTGGCTCCGTCGTCGAGTGCGGCAATATTTGTGCGCCTGGCAAGCGCTCGGCCCTTGATTCCCATGGCTGAGGGACTCCGGCCAACGACAAGCCGATCAGCAGCGCGAGCAGGACGCTTACCGGTATAGCCTCCACGCCCGCTCCGGTTAACGAGAAGCCCACAAGAACTACCGTGGCCGGCATAGCCAATGACCAAACGGGCGACGGGCGAGGTCGGGCCCAGACCACGGCTAGTACACAGCACACGAAGAGGACCAGCCCAATGACGCCTCCCTCGACCATGTACTTCAGGGCAGCGTTATGCGCTGTCACGTGATGCCCGTTGACGAAGTAGGGGTCCAGAGTGTCGCCGGCGGAACCGGCGCCCCAACCCGTGAACGGCGCCATACAGAAGAGGTGCCACGCGTCCTGCCACGTGCCAACGCGGCCCAGCGCTCGGCTATCCGAACCTAGGCCACCCAGGGAGGCGGCGGCGGGGTCGATCTTCGAGATGCCACCATTGCTCGTTGACAACCACAGCACAACCCCAGCCACGACCGTCACGACGAGAGCAAGTGCACGTATCCGCCCTCCTCGCGAGGATCGTGCGATCAGCCACATGATGCCGATCAATGTTACAAGATAGCCCGTCCTGACCTGAGCAAGATATAGTCCGACTAGTCCCAGGGCGAACGAGATCAAGGGTAGCCAGCGTGCCGGTCCTGGTGCCCGGCTAACACGGTACAGGCCGGCAAGCACGAGAAAACTCGCGGCCATCGACGCATGAAACGGTCCAGCGAAGATTCCCTGCAGACGGGTGCCGCCTGCATAAAGATCAGTGTATACATCCGCCGACCGAGCGAACCCAGCTTCAATCCTCGGCGCTGCGAGATGCAGGGATATCGAAATCAACAAAGAGAGGCATAATAGCATCCACACGTAATCTGCTGTCCGGCGTAGCCGCCAGTCACGCGGCCAAGCTGCCCCGAGGGCGAGGCCGACAAATACGAACATCGACTTGCGCACACCGAGCAAGCCGACGCGGAGGGAAGGGACATTCGGGTTGCCAATAACGAGCAGCCAATAGCCGATGACGGTCAGGGCCAATAAGATCACAAGTCGCCGAGGCTTCGTGGCCTCATCGATACCCCGGAGTGTGATGAGTGCTTCGTGAGTCATGACCCCGGCCAGCAACAGAAGAGCCACAAGCGAAACGCTGGCGCCCAAGGGGAAGGAGAAGGTCAGCAGTGCAAGGGCGGCGGCGCCTGGAAGCCACGGCTGTTCCTCGCGATGCCCCCGAAGAACCATCGTGGCCGCCAGGCATCCCGCAGCAAGTAACACCGCCGCATCGCCGGACGACGGACTCAGCGGCAACCAGGCACCAACCCCAGCCGCGAGGATCACGAAGCCAAAAAGCCAGGTGATCACGCCGTGACGCTTCGCGTTCCGCGGCCGGGCAACCCGACGCGCCGGGCGGTCTCGGCGGCTGCCACCGCCCACAGCCCGTATGCCAGCAAGGTCATGACCGCGGCGCCCATCGCACCGAAACGGCCATCGATGAGCGCATTGCCGAGGAGGTTGAAAACCGCACAGCCCACTGATGCCGACGCCAGCAAAGCTGTCCGGTCTGAGGCAATAACCCGCACATAGAAGGGCATCGCTGCAGCGTAAAAGGAGATTCCAGTGGAAAGTAGCAGGGCCATCAAGAAGGGGGGCTGGTAGCGATCTCCGCTGAGGGCCGCGACGAAAGGGCCACTTGCCAGCGAAAGAACAGCCGCTAGCGCGGCGGTACCCAACCAGTACCCGCGGTGCCGGCTCCAGGCGCACGCGTCCGTCGCCTCCCAACCGTGGGTCCCGTCGGCGCGAAGGGCCATAGCAACTGGGAAGCTGGACTGGGCAGTCGCAACTGCGACCGCCCGGAGGGCGCGGTCCAGCAGTCCATAGATAACGGCGTAAAGCGCTACGGCTGACAGCCCCGCCCGCCATCCCAGAATCATCCGGTCCCCGGTCGACATGACCCAGAGCGCCAAATTGATCACGCCAACACCCGATAGTCCGAGGCGGGAGGTCTCGGAGTTGGGACCCAAGCGGGCAACGCCGGCACGCCAGCATCTCCAAGACATTGTCACGGCGGCGAGGCCGAGAGCGAGAAGGGCAGCCGGTACGGCCGCTGTGGCTGGAAGCCCCGTAACCAGGACTCCTGCACCCAGGACGGAGACGACGGTTCGCCAGCACGTGGACCAGGTCCACAGTGCATAGAGCCGCCGGCCGAGGACGATGCCCTGCGCGATTTCGGCCGCGATAATCGCGACGATGGCGCTGGCGGCCACCATAACTGTCAAGGGCCCCTGGCCCAGGACCACACACACGACGACGACTGAGACAACCGGAAGCCCTATTGCGTGGAGGAACGTCCGGCCGCTGATAAGAATTGGCCCCTCAAGCGTGGTTGCACTATCCCGCGTCGCCCGAATACCTAATGTGGTCCCAACGAGCGCGTTGGCAAAGGCAAACATCGACACGATAATGGAGTAGGTACCAAATTGAGCACTCGTCATACCCCGCGTCAGCAATGCAACGAGCCCGAGCGACCCCAGCATGCCGATGGCCTGACCGAGGAGGGTCGGCCGGCCCAGGGCCCGACTCAGCATGTGGTGTTAGGTTCGGGCAGAGCCTCCGTTGACAAGCGCTCAAGAAAGTTCTCGAACTGCGGGACGAGTGCAGAAACTGCGAAACGCTGCTCAAAGATGGTTCGGTTACGGCGGCCAGTCTCTTCGACTCGGTCCATGGTCGACCGGATTGTGTTCACTATCGCCCCATGCGCGGACCAGTCATTCACGGGCTCAATTGCATCTCCTGCCACCTGACAGATCGCGTAGGTGGGCGTGGCCAATACGGGCAACCCGAACATCAACGCGTCAATCAGTTTTGCGGGTACTTGATAGCGGGCCGCAACGCTGCCCTGATCCATCGGGAGAAGGATGGCGTCGACCGTCGAAAGTGCCGACACGGCATCCGGGTGTTGTACAAGCCGGTGACGAATTTGGGCCAACTCGCCCACCATCTCGTCGGCAAGCACATGAAGCTCAAGTTCCGGGCAATTCGACACCAACGACACAAGCGACGAGACCCCCTTGTGGCCACGCACGGTTCCCACGAAGCCTAACCGAATGCGTTCTGATCGGACTCTTGCAAAGCCGGATAGTGCCGCGGTCTCTAGGTCGCGAGGTCTGGAGTGCTGGAGAAACGCCACGTCCCGCACATGGCCGAGCCCAAGGCGATTGAGCAGTCCCGGAGTAGATGCCGAGATAGCAACCGGTTGCCGGCGTGCATCCGTGAGCACGCCCTCGATGTTGCGCGGATGATGCTGGTGAAATGGATGCACACGTATTCGGTTCAAGGCTGCCGTGGCCCGGAAGTCTCTGGCAAGTTGCCCGTCATCCTCATCCAGATCAAGCACGTGCCCACAGCCCGCTCCTGGACCGGCCAGGTAGCGTCGAACGGGCCAGTACGCGCGAGGCAGGGGTTTGCTCGACCACAACAGGATGCGGGGTCCGAAGTCGGCTCGCGCCGACTCAAGAAGAGAGAACAATTGGCGTCGTGACGTGAAGCGATGTACGGGGCACGGCAACCAGCGGGCACCCCGCCACATAGGACCGTCGCTGTACGCAACAATCATGGCTGGCAAAGTGGAGATGGCCACAGTTGCTACCGAGATCGCCCCACCAAACCCATTGCTGTTAATGACGGGCGAAACGACCACTACCCCGTCGAACGCGGAAGCCTTGCGCGTAGTCAATTAGACCCCTCCGCTTCAGCCCCATCAAGTCCTCACACAGCGACTCGTACTGGGATGCGACCAAGGCCCAATCATAGCGACTCCTCGCGCGCTCCTGAGCGGCGACAGCCCTGGCACGTCCGTCAGCCACATCCGACTCGTACATCTCCACCTGACGCGTAACCTGCTGCTGATGCCGGAAATACGTCCCTGTATCTCCCAACACCTCCCGGTTGAACACCACATCAAACGCGGTAACCGGGACGCCACTCCCCATGGCACGCAGGAGAGACGGATTTGTGCCTCCCACTGAGTGACCATGCAGGTAGCTTAGTGCGCCAGAATACAACGTGTTAAGTAGATCCTGGTCATAGATCGCCCCCAACAGCCTGATGCGATGGTCTTGGTCTGCTATCGCACGAAGCTGCTGGGCGTATGGACTATCGTAGGCCGCGTCACCCACTATTAACAGAGGGTGCTGGGCGGAACTCTTTGAGTAACCACTCATGAGCACGTCCAGGTTGTTTTCTGGGACCCACCGCGCGACGATAAGGTGATACTGACGTGCAAACACTCCCGCGATCGGTAGTTCGCCCTTCACTTCAAGTGTTCGTATCTCTGTGCCGTAGGCAATTTTCCTCGCTGAAACGCGGTATCGCTGCCGGTAATAGTCCGCGATTCCCCCAGAATCCGCGATTAGCGCGTCCGCGAACTTGACTCCGAAACGTTCCGCCGCTTTATAGTAGCGGCGTCCGAGCCCCTCCCACTTGCCGCGTTGCCATTCCATGCCGTCGACGTGAAGTGCAGCCGGTATGCCGCTAACGCTGAGCGCAGGCAAGAGTGGCGAGTTGGCCATGTTGAAAACCAATGCGACATCCGGCCGGTCCTGAAGTACTTGAATCATTGACAGGGCAGTATGACTAAGCGTTTCAGCCGATCGCAGCCGAATTGCCGGCAAGTTCCGCAGATTCATTCCCCGATAGGTCCTGAGCTCCTGCTGCGTGTTACGGCAGTAGACAGTGATGTCATGCCCGCGTTCAACGAGGCGTGCCCCTATCTCCTCGACGGCCGTCTCGAACCCGCCGTACTGCGCGGGCACCCCCCGAGTGCCCAACATGGAGATCTTCATCTGCCCCCCAGAGTGCTAGCCTTCCATAGAGGTTACGTCACGTGTCCGTGGTGGGTGGGATTAACCTCCGCAAGACCCAGGGATTGGGGCAATTAGGTCAGCGCACGGTTACGTTGGGTCATGGTCGGGAGGAAGTCATCCCTGAGCTACGCCACGTCATCGCAGCACTACGTCACGGCGCAGGTGGTGCAGCTGGAGGGAGGTCGAGTCCGAGCAAGCCACAGGGAAGCTGCGCCCCTTCTCGTGACGAGGAAGTGATTGTCTGTGATTCTTCTTCGGCTTATGCGACGGGGCGCAGCGCATCAAGTCGTAGGTTGCTCGTGGCGCGGAGGGGGTCTGTGCGTGTTCCCGTATGATGCGTCATCTGCCCCTGACGGTTTCCCCTCTGTGACCGACCCCTCACAGGAAGCGCCAGGTTGCGCGATTGTCCTCGTATCCGCAACCAGTAAGAGCAACGGGTTGGGTCGAGCGATCTCGATGGCCACGGCACTGCGCGCATTGGCGCCAACTCGAATTCTCGCGCACAGCGATGGCCCTCTCTGGCGTGGGGCGGCTACTTCGGGCATA
>Ga0075521_10000387_pt1 | contig 12522 bp, 12 predicted proteins | sample NGEPerD_FD_74785 | JGI IMG/M metagenome (GOLD analysis project Ga0075521, IMG submission 74785) | Arctic peat soil microbial communities from the Barrow Environmental Observatory site, Barrow, Alaska, USA - NGEE PermafrostAB12-D | ecosystem: Environmental > Terrestrial > Soil > Wetlands > Peat ...
ATGAAAGATACCCTCCGTCAGTATGAAAATACGGTGAAATCCTGCCGGGAAATTTTCCTCAAAAAAACAGTCGATTACGGAACCTCATGGCGTGTGTTGCGCCTGATCTCCATCTTAGACCAACTCTATATAAAAGCCAGAAGGATTCGCACCATCCAGGAAAAGGGCTCGCAGCGGGTGGAAGAGGACATCCGGGGTGAATTCCAGGCAATAGTCAACTACGGAATTATCGGACTCATCCAACTTGAGCTGGATCCTGAAAACATCGAAGAACTCAGCGTGGAGAAAACGACAACGCTCTATGATGAAAAAATTCTGGAGGTAAGAAAAATCATGGAAAACAAAAATCATGATTACGGAGAAGCCTGGCGTGAGATGAGCCAGGAAAGTTTTGCAGACCTGATCCTGATGAAACTTCAACGAATGCGCCAGATTATCGCAAATGACGGAAAAACGCTGATCAGCGAAGGCGTCGATGCGAATCTTACGGATATCATTAACTATGCAGTCTTTGCCCTGATCGGGATTGCAGAAGGACGTCATGCAGCCTAACCCCACCCATACCATGAAAAAAACCTTTCTGAATACTGCCCGTCTGCTGGTCGGCATTTTATTTATTTTCTCAGGGCTTATCAAAGCCAATGACCCGCTCGGACTGAGTTATAAGATGCAGGAATTTTTTGAAGTCTGGAATATGTCGTTCCTGGATCCTTACACCCTCGGGTTTTCCATTATTATAATCGTTTTTGAAATCCTCGCAGGAGTTGCCGTTCTGCTTGGCTGGCGTATGCGTCTTTTTGCCTGGCTGCTATTGATTTTGATATTATTTTTCAGCTTCCTCACCGGCTACGCCGTAATATCCGGAAAGATCAGGGAATGTGGGTGCTTTGGGAACTGCATTCCCCTGCAGGCCATGCAGTCATTCATCAAAGACCTGGTCCTGCTCGCACTCATCCTGATTCTTTTTATTTACCGGAAGGACATCAGGTCAGGATTTTCAAAAACCAGCAACCTGTTGATACTGGGTCTCACGATCATCCTGTCCTTTTCTGATCAATGGTATGTTCTCCGTTATCTTCCGCTGGTGGATTGTTTGCCATTTAAGAAAGGTGCCAATATTTTAGAAAAAATGAAACCGCCTGTAGGTGCGATTCCAGACAGTACGGTGATTCATTTTGTGTATGAAAAAAATAATAAAACACTGGAGTACACGGCAGACAACCTGCCCGCCGATCTCGACAGCACTTATACTTTTATCAAACGATACGATAAAATCATCAGGAAAGGAAATGCTGAAGCCGAGATCAAAGATTTTTCGCTTGTCAGCGAATCCGGAAATGACTCCACCACGCAGATATTGGACAGACCCGGATTTATGCTGATGCTGATTTCAAGAAGTTTTCCGAAGACCAATCCGCACTGGAATAAACAGTTCCTGCTATTATATACGCTGGCCCATTCGAAAAATATTCCGGTTGTTGTAGTCACTTCTAACAGGCAGGAAGCCACAACTTACCTTAGTGCCAACGAACTGGACAAGCGAATTCCCCTTTTTGGTTGCGACGCTACTGCAGTTAAAACAGCCGCCCGAGCAGACCCCACTCTGTACCTTTTAAAAAAGGGAACAATCCTTAATAAATGGAGTTACGCAAATCTGGATATGGCGGTGCCTGGAATTGCTGAACTTCCTGTACAAAACAAACCAAGCGACATCACACCATGATCAATCAGATCAGTAAAAGAATTTTTTATGGAAGCCTGGTCATGTTGGGTGTTGTAGTGATAGTATTTTTTCTATTCCAGGGTTTTGGGGATCCTGCCCGTCTCATCCTCGGTCAGCGTGCCGATGCAGGTACTATCAATAATATTCGCAAAGATTTATATCTCGACCAGCCCAAATGGAAACAGTTTGTGTACTACCTGAATGATGTTTCCCCGATCAGCATATATAGTAGTCAGGAAATTCAGGAAAGAAATATTCATTACTTCGGCATTGGCCGTGATACCAAACTTATTTTAAAATTTCCCTATCTGCGCAGGTCTTATCAGACCAGGAAACCCGTCTGGTCCATGCTTATGGAGGCCCTGCCAGGCACCATCATCCTGGCTTTCCTGGCCATGTTTATTGCCACGCTTTTCGGCATGGCCCTGGGCATCCTTGCGGCCCTAAAAAAAGACAGCTGGATGGATACGACGGCCATTTTTACAAGTATACTGGGCATCTCTGCGCCGTCTTTTTTCATGAGTATCGTGATCGCCTACATTTTTGGTTTTGTGTTGAACCAATATACCGGCCTTCAGATGACGGGGAGTCTTTTTGATACCGATCCGTTTACCGGCCGCCATTGGCAGATCCGGAATGCGATCCTTCCCGCGATAACCCTGGGAATAAGGCCCATGGCCATCATTGCCCAATTGACCAGGGGTTCGATGCTGGATATTTTGAACCAGGATTATATTCGAACCGCTTACTCAAAAGGATTATCACGAAATCAGGTCGTCTGGAAGCACGCACTCCGAAATGCGCTGAACCCCGTGATCACCGCCATTACCGGTTGGTTTGCGGAATTACTCGCCGGCGCATTTTTCGTGGAATATATTTTCGGATGGAAAGGTATTGGCAAAGTTACAGTGGACGCTCTGGCCAAGTTGGATTTCCCGGTAGTTATGGGATCGGTGCTGGTGACTTCCTTTTTCTTTATCAGTATTAATATCCTTGCAGACTGGCTCTATCGGGTTGTCGATCCAAGGGTCAGCGGATGACCACTTCTTTAATCAGATTTTCTCCCAGGGCTTCATTCACTCGTTCCCTGATCTTCTCTTTTTTATACAATAATTCCTGCTTTAACGGGGCTACAGATGTCTGGATGTATAACGTGGTTCCGTGAATTTCGATTTTATCGGTATACCGTGCAATGGTTTTCCCCATAATTTGTTCCCAGACTTCTGTGATCTGCAGAGCCAGCACATTACCTTTCAATCTGCTTTGCTTCAGAAACTGCCGCATGGCTTCTGCCATTGAATACTCGCTCATTGAGTAAAGGTAATTGTCAATTGTTAATTGTCAATTGTTAATTGTTAACGCTGAAGGGACATTGAATGTTATTGTCATTTGAATTGACAATTGACAATTAACAATTATAAACCGATCATCGAATAATCTGCTCCCAGGTTCTCCAGGTGTTCCCTGATCCGGTCCTGATGTGTATCAGTTATAAAAAGCTGACCGTTGCCAGGAGCACAGACTCTTTCCAGTAACTGATGCATACGCAGGGCATCCAGTTTTTCAAATACATCATCCAACAATATCAGGGGAGCGAATCCTTTTGTGATTTTCAGCATATCGTATTCTGCCAGTTTCATAGCAAACAGCAGGCATTTGCGCTGACCCTGGGATGCGATATTTTTGAACTGTTGCCCCCGAAGCCTGATATCGATATCATCCCGATGGATGCCTGCATGGGTACGCTGCAGCATCAAATCCCTTTCACGTGAATGATGCAACAGTTCAGCATAGGGAGTCGTGAGCAGATCGCTCTGATAAGTTAATTCCAGACCGTCGTCTGCCCCGGCAATATAACAATAGATCGCCCGGACAGACGGTAGGATTTCATGGAAGAAATGCTGGCGCTTGACAAAAATATAAGTGCCCGGTCGCAACAACTGTGCGTCGTATACTTCCAGCAGACTGCGGTCGGTGGAAATTCTTTCAGCGAGTGAACGGAGCAGGTGGTTACGCTGCTGAACCAGCCGGTTATACTCAATCAGGTGCTGGAGATATTGCGGATCCATCTGGCATAACAGGGCATCAGTGTATCTCCTTCGTTCATCACTTCCTTCCGTAATAATCCGGGCATCGTCTGGTGTGATGATCACACAGGGAAAACGTCCAATATGACCAGAGAGCCGAAGATATAATTCGTCGTTCCGGATGACTTCTTTTTTTCCTGTTTCCCTCAGAATGCAGACCACCTGCTGATTTCCGTCGTCCGTTTGGAAATTTCCTTCTATCCGGAATCCGGATTTGCCATGATGCACATTCTGCAGGTCTGATTTAAAAAAATAACTCCGGGTAAAACACAGGTAGTAGATGGCGTCGAGCAGATTGGTTTTACCAACACCGTTGTTACCATAAATACCAACGATGGGTTTGTCGAAGAAAAAGCTTTCCTGCAGATAATTTTTGTACTGGGTAAGTGTAATATTCCTGAGTGATTGCATGTAATGGTCCCGGTGTACGGAGATGTAATTTAGCTATTACCCATCAACTGATTGCTTTGATCTGTTCCTGAATTCTTTGGCCACATACAAAAACGCGTCAGCTGAAACCATAAATGTCAACGGCAGGAACAGCAAACAATTCCTGATGGAATTCCATTTTTTTTGTTTTCATTTTCAGGTCATGGCTGGTTGGCACAACTGAACAGCCACGCGTGCAAATCAACTTTTCCCCGATCATGATTCTGAGAAACCGGTGATGGTTTTTGCAGATTTGCCTGTTCGGAAAACAAGAGATCCGTTATTAGTGCCTTTTTGGTGGAAAATATTAAGCGTTAAGCTGTTGGAAAGGTAAAAAACAGTCCCAAAATCGCTGTGTTTGCGGTAAAAATTCCCCTTTACCCCTTATCTTTGCCCCCCGCCCGCCGATTCGGCGGGTATAAATCAAATTTAAGCAAGTGGCCACCAAGTTTTCCAAAGAAACCTATTTATACTGGTACGAACTCATGCAATTGATCCGGCAGTTTGAGCAGATGGCTGAAGAAAAGTATAAGATGGATGGAAAAATCCGGGGCTTTTTCCATGCCTACATCGGCCAGGAAGCCATTGCTGCGGGTTGTATGACGGCTACCCGGCCTGATGATCCATTCATCACCGGTTACCGCGATCATGGCCTGGCATTGGCCAAAGGCGTTAGTGCCAACGCCTGCATGGCTGAATTGTACGGGAAAGCAACCGGTGCGGCGAAAGGAAAGGGGGGTAGCATGCACTTTTTCGGAGTGGACGTTAAATTTTTTGGTGGTCATGGAATCGTAGGCGCCCAGATTGGTACCGGCGCAGGTCTGGCATTTGCTGAGAAATATAAGGGCACAGATAACGCCGTACTCACTTTTTTTGGAGATGGCGCAGCCAGGCAAGGCATGTTACATGAAGTGTTTAATCTGGCCATGCTTTGGAAACTGCCGGTTGTTTTTATTTGTGAAAACAACAATTATGCGATGGGAACTTCTGTGGAAAGAACTTCCAATGTTGTCGATATTTACAAATTGGCCGATGCATATGAGATGCCGGGAGATTCCATCGATGGCATGAGCGCTGAAGCCGTGCACGAAGGTGTTTCCCGTGCTATTAAGAGAGCCAGGGAAGGAGGCGGTCCCACTTTGTTAGAGATCAAGACTTATCGTTATAAAGGCCATTCCATTTCTGACCCACAGAAATACAGAACCAAGGAAGAAGTGGAGGAATACAAGCAAAGGGACCCCATCGCCCAGGTAGCCGATACCATTCTTACAAAAAAATATGCCACGCAGGCCGAACTTGATGCCATCAACAAACGGGTTGCGGATACGGTAACCGCTTCTGTAAAATTTGCAGAAGAATCACCTATTCCATCTGATGATGAAGTGTATAAAGACATCTACAACGACAAACAATATCCATTTATTAAAGACTAAAAAACAGTAATCCTGTTACACAATTCCCAGACATGAGCGAAATTAAACATCGTGAGCATTTAGAAAATGAGGTTTCCCCAATCGACAAATGGAAACATTTCCAGGACAACTACGGTCGAAAGACCGCTATTGGTCTATCCCTGGTCCTTATATTGGTTTTGGGTTATTTCGGGTACAAACAATTCATCCTGGATCCAAAAGAAAAGCAGGCCACAGAAGCAATGTTCAGGGCCGAGGATTATTTCCGTGCCGACTCTGTGCGTCTCGCACTGAATGGAGATGCGGTAAATGCCGGATTTGTAAAAATCATTTCCCGGTACAAAGGCACGAAAGCCGCAGACCTGGCAGCATTTTATGCGGGTGCCTGTTATTTGAAACTGGGCGATTTTAACAATGCCGTAAAATATTTAAAAGATTATAAAACTTCCGCCGTTCAGGTGCAGGCAAAGGCTTACGGATTATTAGGCGATGCGTACTCAGAACTGAACAAAAAGGATGAAGCGGTGGAACAATACAAAAAAGCGGGAACCTGGTTTGAACAGGATGAAATCATCTCTCCTGAATATCTTTTTCGTGCAGGGTATTTATATGAAAGCATGGGCAGGAATCAGGATGCCATAGCCATGTACCAGATTATAAAAAGCAAATACCCCGCTTCCCCAAGGGGCTTTGACATCGACCGCTACCTGGCCAGGCTGGGGGTGGTTAAATAAACAGGCATGTCTTCTTCCGGAAAAGCAAAATCTGCGGCACCAGAATTAAAAAAGGCTTCTGTCGTGGTAGTCAGAACGGAATGGAATGCGGTTATCGTGGATGAATTATTTGCAGGATGTAAAAATATTCTGAAAAAAAACAAAATTGCCATCCGGGATCTCCTGGTACCCGGGGCCTTTGAAATTCCTTTCGCTATAAAAAAATATTGGGAAACAGCCGGCAAGCAAAAACCCGATGCCTTTATTGCACTTGGATGTATTATCCAGGGAGATACACCGCATTTTGAATATGTTTGCCGTGCTGTAACGGATGGCATTTCCACGTTAAACCTGCAACTCCCGGTGCCCGTAATTTTTGGAGTATTAACAGTCAATAATCCGGAACAGGCAAAAGAACGGATCGGTGGCATACATGGTCACAAAGGGGAGGAAGCAGCAGAGACTGCACTGAAAATGATTTCTATTTCAAGGTCAATGAAACGATAATTTATATTGAATATCCAGCTTTTCATACCATGTTTTGTTGATCAGCTTTACCCGGAGACAGCTTTCAATATGATCCGGGTATTGGAAAAAGCAGGTTGCACGGTTCGGTACAATGCAGAACAAACCTGTTGCGGACAGCCCGCTTTTAATGCGGGTTTCCGGGATGATGCCAAAGAGGTTTGTATAAAATTCCTGAACGATTTTGCCGGTATTGAATATATCGTTTCGCCGAGCGCTTCCTGTACTGGGTTTGTTCGTAATTACTACCCCGAATTATTTAAGGATTCTTCATACAAAAAAGAAGTCAAAAACACGGGTAAACGGATTTACGAGTTTTCGGATTTTTTGGTAAATGTCCTGCACGTTGAAAATTTCAATGCCCGCCTGACGGGTAAAGCAACATATCATGATTCCTGCGCAGCCCTGAGGGAATGCAAAATAAAAACTGAACCCCGAAAATTGCTGTCGTTTGTTCAGGGACTTGAACTCGTAGAAATGGATGACGTGGAGACCTGCTGCGGGTTCGGTGGAAGTTTTGCTGTAAAATTTGAATCCATTTCGATCGCCATGGCCGATCAGAAGGTAAATCATGCTTTAAAAACCGGCGCAGAATATCTGATATCCACAGATCTTTCCTGCCTGATGCATCTGGATGGATATATCCGGCACAAAAACCTGCCTCTTAAAACAATGCATATCGCCGATGTCCTGAGTAGTGGCTGGAAATAAAACCACCCGCCGTGCCACAAGGGCAGGCAGGTGGTGACCTTAAAACAACCTGTCGCAAAAGTTTAGCCGGAACGGCCATTTTATAATACGGAGCTTCCATTGAAAAAGATGCCTGATAATTGTTAATGGTTAATTGTTAATGGAATGCTTCATGCAATTCTCATTGATGAGCGAATGGCAGCCTACAGTATTAAACTATATCTTTGACGCGTTAACAATTAATCCCGCTTTGCGGGAACAATTAACAATTAAAATGGCCCATTGGCTGATCAAGTCTGAACCCGACGTTTACAGCTGGTCCCAGCTGGTAAAAGATAAACAGACCCGTTGGGATGGAATCCGCAACTACGCCGCCCGCCTCCATCTCAGGGCTATGAAAACGGGAGATGAGGTGTTTTTTTATCACAGCAATAAAGGAACTGAAATCGTAGGAATCGCGGTGGTAAGCAAAGAAGCTTACCCCGATCCGACCAGTGCAGATCCGGCCTGGTTCGCCATCGATGTGAAACCATTTAAGAAACTCGCGAAACCGGTGAGCCTGGAACTGATAAAAAAAGAAAAAAAACTGGCCGGCATGGCTCTTGTCCGGATCAGCCGGCTGTCTGTTCAGCCTGTTTCGGAGGAAGAATGGGAACTCATTATGAAAATGGGAGGCATGTAATCCGCGATATGAACAGTAAAATACGGTACCTTTTTTTCATTCTTGGTTTCACTTACCCAACTATTGCAGGTGCCCAGCCATTGCCACCCAATCCATCCCTGATTAGTCTCAAACATTACGTAACCACCGAAAATCGGAAAACTTACGATACCGGTTTTTCCGATTTGCACTATGTAATCGGGGAAAACCTGAATTACCTGTATCCGCTGTATCAGTTATTGGGTGATGACAAAAAGTTCATGAAGTCATTTTCTACACCGTTTTACTATGATCTGCTCAGCCAGTATGTATCATTTGCCGGTGATTATTCTGCGGCCCTGGTTTACCAGCAGCTTGCTGATACAACGCACCTGACAGACGTTGACTACCGGCAAATTGCAAAAAGTATCCAGCAGCTGAAGAAGATTAAAAATGCGGATGCAAAAAGATTTATCTCCTTCATCGCATCCAATTACAAAGTGATCATGCTGAATGAAGCGTATAATAAACCGTTGCACCGCGCTTTTGCGTATTCGTTGCTGGATGTGCTGTACAATCGGGGATTCAGGTACCTGGCCATGGAAATGCTGAATCCGATGCCAGACCAGGAACTAACGAAACTCACCTATAAAACCGGACATCTGCCAACTGAACCGGTGGCCGGCGAACTGATCCGTCAGGCATTGGAACTGGGATTCAAACTGGTGGCCTACGAAGACCCGCTTGCTGAAAAACACTCACCAACCGAGCGGGACTCTATCCAGGCTTCCAATATCGCAAGAATATTGAAACAGGACCCGGACGCTAAAATTTTTGTATACGCGGGATACGGGCATATCGCCGAGAAAAGTACCACCCCGGACTTTATACCCATGGGTATGGCTTTCAAAAGAATGACCGGCCTTGACCCGCTGACCATCGATCAGACTGACATGACAGAAGAAAGCAATTTTTCGTTTGGAAAAGCATTTTATGATGCCTATGTTGAGAAATTCCCGCCGACTTCACCATCCATCCCCTTGGACAATGATGAACCTGTTAATGTAACCGGCACAACACTTTATGATCTGACCGTCGTTCATCCGAAAACTACTTATTATTATTCAAGGCCAACCTGGCTTGCACTTTCAAACCGTCGTCATGCGGTTTCTGTCAAAACCACCAATAGAAATATTTTTCTGGTACAGGCTTATTATCAGTTCGAGTCCATTGGCACCAAACCCGGACAGGTGGTTCCTGCAGATCAAACCTATTTCTCTTATGGTAACGGAGTGTATACTTTGTACCTGCGTAGTGGATTATATATCCTGATATTCCGGGATTTGCTATATAAAACCCTTTATACCCAACACCTGGAAGTTAACTAATCTTTTCCTGGAAACAGATTCCTTCTTTTTCCAATTCCAACAGTACCGGCTCATAAATCTCCCGGACAATAGGAATGTGCAGTCCATAAAGGTTTATTTTGTTTTCCAGAATGAGTTTTGCTGCGATACCCAATGGCAGACCTACAGTTTTCGCCATGGCTGTGTTCTGCGCATTTTCTCCTTTTACAATTAATTGACTTCTCAGGAAAACAGTCTGGTGATTCAATTCATACTCCAATTCATGAAGCATCAGGATCATGTCCCGGTCAGATTCTTTCATCTTCCAGTTCCTCTCCAACAATCCCTGCAGGATTTTTGCTGAGCTTCCTGCATTAACGGGCAAAGGTACTTTTTCAAACAGACCAAGCTGTTCATACATATGTCTGTTTGTCGCATCGACAAAAGGCAATAAGGAACTGCTCCAGTCGGCCACAGTTTTACTATTGGGATCAACCGGTTTTTCATCATTCGTTAATCCGGCTTTCACCAGGTTTTTCCAGCCCCGGCAATAATCCGGGTGACGCAGGGTCGTTCGTACAAAACTATGGGCCGACTCCAGTCCGTACACCGGAATATAAGCCAGAGAATCGCGATTGGGATACCAGGCATAGTTGCCCAGTGCATCGATATTTACCAATCCGGTTTGTTCAAAAAGATTTTGATAGGTTATTTTTTTTATAGCCCCATTTTCCCTGAAAACGGCACCGGATGACCCTGCCTTTACAACGTTGGCCGGATTCCAGCTGATCTTATAGTGCCATGGATTGTCGTCGCTTTCAGGTGCCACCAGTCCGCCGGTATGCGAACGGAATACCTGTATTTTCCCGCCCTGGTTATGGATGCGGTTAATAATTTGCATAGCGCTCATGTGATCGATGCCCGGGTCAAGACCCATCTCACACAAAAAAAGAAGTTTCTTTTCTTCCAGGACGGGTGCCAGCTCACGAATTTGATCATCAACGTAGGAGGCAGTAAGTAAAATTTTGTTTTTTAACAAACAATCCCGGGCGACGAGGATGTGCAGAGCTGGAGGCAACAGAGAAATAACGAGGTCTGCGCGCTCAATGATTACATCCCGCTCCTCTGAATTTTCAACATTGACCCGGATGGGATACAGAACAGGAGATTGTACACTCTTTTTTTTCAGTGCGTTAGCGTCCGCATCGCCAACGGTTAAAGTCCATTTCTTTTCAGTGCAGATTCTTGTCAGATAGGCAATCAGGCAGGTGGCCGATTTCCCTGCACCAAAAACCACGATATTATTCATATCCAATGATAGAACATTTCAGGCAAAAGCCGGAGATTCGGGCCGATTTCCCGTACAGAACCGATCGAATATTACTGGTTAAGTCTGATCTCGCCGAGGTTTAAACGCTGGCCTTCCTGAACCTGAATTCTTTTTTCCGTGGGAAGCGAATTGTATTCTTTCAGAGCTATGATCAGTTTCCAGTCCCCCGGCTGAAGCTCCATACCAAAATGGCCGTCATTGGCCATAACTTTAACTGAATCACCACCCCGGACGGCAATTACCGATGATGCCAGATTATCCGGAGAAATCTTTCCGACGACGGAGCCGCTATGTAGAATCCTTTCTGAATGAATACCAATCACCACTACAATGATGAGGCAAAGCTCCAACAATCCTCTTTGCATCTTCAAGCTGATTATAAAATAAAAAATAGAAGTAACGGAAATAAACCAAGAGAATAAAGCTGCTGCGGAATCACACAGGTTGGAATGGACAGTGAATTTCAACTTTTGTGCCAAGGCCTGAAACCGGTATGAATAAAAAATGAAATGTATGTCAACCCTTCATTAATTGGAGGAGCCTGGTTCCATCTGGCGTGGCAATACGTGCATGCGCGTACTGATTTTGACTCCCCTGGGGCTTTTGGGCGCTTTCAGAGTAACCGATTCACCCGGTTCAAGGTCATTAAAAGAGAGAGTTTCTGTTTTAAAAATTTTTTCGTTATTCTGGATATAATCGACACTGACCACCAGATCGAGCAAAATGGGCGAATTATTGGTCAGGGTTATGGGGAAGCTTGATATTCCGCCGAATACACCGGTACTGTATCTGCCGGCCTGTAAACCAACATAATTTTCGGGATGGGCTTTGATTTGCTGAAAGAGCAAATCCGTTTTTGGAAGACTTGTCTGTTTGAGAGTGTCCTTTAGGGGAATGGAAGATGCCAACGCGGGCGGGCCCTGAGCGGAATCCTTTTTCTCAAAGCTGATTTTGCCCGGTTTTTTCTTCTGTCCGTTTGCAGATTTACCGGCAGACAAGCTGACCATCCTAGCAGAATCTTTAGAAGCACCGGAATTTGACCCCTGGTCCACCGGCTTACCTGAGGATACTTCCGGTTTTGAAATTTCCCTGTATCCCGCTGGAACGGTGGATTGATCCATAACTTGTTTATGCGTAGGTTTTTCTGCTGTTGAGAAAAATTTTCTACGATCAGAAATGAATAAACCGGTAAGGATTCCCGTGCCAAACAACAGTATTAAGGTACCCGCCCACAAAATCTTTCCTGAAAAACGGGAGTTTCCGGAATTACGTTTTTTATACAAATCTGAAAAATCATACGTGGATTCCTGGATATAGGCAGCGGGGGTTTCCAGTTCGAACATGACCCGGTCCTGAGGTCTGGGTTTGATTTTCTTATCTGTTGGCAGATTAACATACACGGAACGGCCGGGTTCAGCCTTATGCCCATTGTTTTCCCTGATCCTGCCAGCGGCAGGCTCTGGTCTCTTGATCTGAGCAGATTCCTGAACGGGGGGATTATTTGAATCCGTCTTTTTATATTCCGGTTTGCGGGCAAATAGGTCGGTAAGTTGTTCGGGAACAGGTGGCGCAAAGGATTTAAGATCCTGAATTTCGCCCGGGTAACGCCAGGCAGCACTTTTCCCTA
>Ga0075521_10000388_pt1 | contig 12507 bp, 15 predicted proteins | sample NGEPerD_FD_74785 | JGI IMG/M metagenome (GOLD analysis project Ga0075521, IMG submission 74785) | Arctic peat soil microbial communities from the Barrow Environmental Observatory site, Barrow, Alaska, USA - NGEE PermafrostAB12-D | ecosystem: Environmental > Terrestrial > Soil > Wetlands > Peat ...
AATCAAACCAAAAAGACGAATCGAACCTAGCGCGGGGAGAGAGTCTCGCCCGTACATGATTCGATTCGTCGTTATTGGTTTGATTCGTGCTCGCAGTGCGCAGTTGGCAGTTCGCCCTTACCCCTTCGCTTCCTCGCTCATCACTTCCATCGCCACCGACACCAGCCGCTCGAGCTCCTCATCCGCATGCGCCGGCAGCAGCGTCTCCGCCCACATGTGATCCTCGGCGTTCGTGTAGCGGTCGAGCAGGCGGCGCACGAAGGCGACGAGCGTGATGCGCTGCAGCTCGCTGCGGCGCTGCGCGTGCTCCTGCGCCTTCTGCCCCGTGAGCAGCGTCTCGAAGCGATGCGCGTTGCGGAGCGCGTTTGCAGTGAGCGAGGCGATCACCTGGCAGAAGCGCACGTCGCGATCGGCGAAGGGCGCGGATTCGCGCTCGGTGCGCAGAAAGATCGCGCCGATGACCGTGCCGCGCCAACGAATCGGCACCACCACGATGGAGCGGACGTTCCTGAGCGCGGCCATCATCTCGACGCCCTGATACATCGGGTGCGTGCTGGCATCGGGGATGAACACCGTCTCGCCGCTCTGGAATGCGCGCTTGAGCTCGGGATAGCGATCGAGGTCGACGATCAGGTTGCCCATCGACGGATCTTCGTACGTCGCCACGAGGCGCACACTCTGCGCGTCGCCGGCGAGGTAGATGGAGCAGCGATCGAGGCCGAAAGTCTCGCCGAGCTTGCGGGCGATGGTGCGGAGGATGTCGGTGAAGTGAAGTGAGGCGGAGATCTCGGTGAGGATGTCCACCACGGCGACCAGATGGTCGCGCTCGCGCTCGAGCTCCGCGACGCGCGCGCGAAGCACGCTCGTCGCGTCAGCCGGACCGCGCTGCTCCTCCACCAACTGTTCCGCTCGCATGCTGATCATCGACGTCCTTCACGTTCGCGTGGAATTCGGCGCCGTCGTACTTGATGACTCTGTTTCTGCCGGCCGCTTTGGCGACATAGAGCGCATCATCGGCGGCCTTCACCAGCTGCTGCCGCGTATGAATGCGGGGATGCTTGTACCCCGCGACTCCTACGCTGATCGAGCAGATGAGCGCGCCCCCATGGTATTCGAACTGATGCTTCTCTACCTCCTGACGCACCCGATTGGCGAAAGTCACCGCTGCGTCGGGCACGGTGCCCGGGAGAAGGACCATGAATTCCTCTCCGCCGTAACGTCCAATTCGATCGATGTCGCGCGCGAGGTGCTTCAAGAGCTGCGCGAACTGGGAAAGCACCACATCGCCCGCCTGGTGCCCGTGCGTATCGTTGACGCGCTTGAAGTGATCGAGGTCGAACATCGCGAGCGCGAGCTTTTGGTCGAGGCGCGTCGAGTGCTCGAACATTTCGTCGAGAACTACGTCGAGATGGCGCCGATTGAAGACGCCCGTGAGCGCATCGGTGATCGCCATCTCGGCGAGCTGGACGTTCTTGGCCGCGAGCTCGTCCTGCGCCTTCTTCATGCGCAGCGCTGCCGTCATCCGCGCGACGAGCTCCGGATAGTTGATCGGCTTCGTGATGTAGTCGTCCGCGCCGGAGTCCAGCCCCGTGACCTTGCTCTGCGTGGTGTCGAGCGCGGTCTGCATGATGATCGGAATGTACGGCAGCGTCGTGTCGGCCTTGATGCGGCGCGCGACTTCGTTGCCGTCCATGTGCGGCATCATGACGTCGAGCAAAATCAGATCCGGCGGTTGCTTGGCGACCATCCGCAGCGCAGTCTCGCCGTCCGGCGCGGTGACGATGCGATAGCCCAGCGCCTCGAGCCTCACCTTGAGGACCTCGACGTTGTCCGGGTGATCGTCGACGATGAGTATCAGTGGCCGAGGTTGCTCCTCAACGGCCATTGCCCTTTCCGATGAACTTCTCGACTTCGCTCACGACGGCCTTGGGCTCGCAGGGCTTGGCGAGATAACTGTCGCAGCCTACCTCCATGGCCTTCTCGCGGTCTGAAGCGAGCGCGTGCGCCGTGAGCGCGATGATCGGGATGCCACGCGTCTCCGGATCGCGTTTGAGCACCTGGGTCGCCTCCCACCCATCGATCACGGGGATCGAGATGTCCATCAATATCAGGTCAGGGTGTTCGGCGCGCGCCTTGGCGATACCTTCCTCACCGTTGAGCGCCTCCATGACGACGTACCCGAAGTGCTGGAGAATGGTCGAGTAGACGATACGATTGTCTTCGTTGTCTTCGACCAGAAGTACTGTCTTACCACCGATGCTCATGCGTCTCCTCACCCCAAATGGGGCCCCGGGCGTGCGCCCGGGAGAGGGAACCCGGATTTTGTGCTGCGCTCGGCAATCGAGGCCCGAAGCGTGCACACGTCGACCGTACCCGGACACTGAGCAAAGCGAGTCACAAAGCGAAGGGTAGGACGAACGTAAGGGTGTGGTCCGCAAGATTCTTACCATATGGGGGGCGACGCTGAGCCCCGTAACAGGAGTTGTCATGGCACGCACAACGGATTTCTCGAGTGTACGATCCGCGGGCGCATCGCCGCGGGCGCGACAGGCCGACGCCGACGCGAACGAGTCACTCGACTCGGTCGCCTCGTCGAAGCCGCGCGGGAAGAGCTACTCCGAGCGCATGGAGATCAAGCACGCCGCGATCTTCGGCGCGGGCATAGCGCTCGGCGCGCTCATCGGCGCTGGCGCGGCGCTACTCTTCGCGCCGCAGAGTGGGGAAGAGACCCGCGAACTGATCGGCGAGCGCGCCCGCGGCTTCGGCAGCCGCATCGGGGATCGCATCGACGACGCGCGCGGCGACCTCGGCTGGTACATGAAGCGGGGGCGCCGGAAGATGCGTCGCGGTGCGGAGCGCGGTCGCTGGGCCGGCCAGGATCTGGCCGACCGGGTTCGAAAGGGCTGGTAGCCTCGGCGCGCGCTATTTCAGCTTGGCCAGCTCGTCCTGAGCTTCCCGCTTGTAGTGCGCGTCGTTGAAGTCCGTGATCTGACCGTCGATCACCGCCTGGAATTGCACCTTCGCCTTCTCGATGTCGCCGGGCTTGTTGCGATCGCGATAGACCTCGGCGAGGTCGAGATGGTGCGTGATGCGAACGGGGTCGAGCGCCACCGCGCGCTCCATGTAGCGCACCGCTTCGGCCCAGCTCGCGGTTCCAAAGACATCGCCGCCGAGGAAGTTCTTGGCCATGAAGCGCGAGAAGCCGCTGAGGCGCATGATCTCCGCGTTCCATCTCCCCATCACGTGATTCGCGCCCGCGTGCACTGAGTCGAGGCGCAGCGTCTCCATCGCTTCGGTGCGCACATCCTTCGCGAAGCGCACGCGCTCCTTCTTGCCGACGGAGAGCGCGACACGACCAACTGCGCGCGCGACGCTGAAGTGCGCCTCGGGATCGGACGGCTTGAGAGCGACCGCCTTCGTTGCGAGCTCCTTCGCCTCCGCGTACAGATCCTTCTGCTTGTCCTTGTCCGGCTCGTACTCGCCGAGGTCGACGAGGGTGCGCGAGGCCTTCCAGTACGCCTCCTCGGCGCCGGAGTCCGCGGCAATCGCGGCCTTGTAGTCGGCGAGTGCGGCGGTGGCGTTGAGCGCGACGGCCGCCTTGTCGCCGGCGGTGATGTGTTCTGCCGCCGATTGAGCTGACGCGACGGTCGCGAAGAGGGAAGCAGCGACGGTTACTGCGAGGTAGCGAATCAGCATGGAAGATCCGACATTGGGGTCGTCTCGGAGAGGCAGAGACGTGAATACGGCGAGCATGGTGCGACGGGAAGCATCTCTACATCATCAACGCGCGCGGATGCACCTTCGCTGACGAAGGTAGATATACCCCACAACCCGGTCAATGCTCGCCATCCGACTGATCGAACGAAAACGCGATGGCCAGCGGATCGAGCCGGGCGAGTGGCGCGCGCTGCTCGGCGCGTACGTGACAGGTCACGTGCCGGACTATCAGATGGCCGCATTTCTGATGGCGGTGTTTCTGCGCGGGCTCGATCGCGAGGAGACTGCGGCGCTCACTGACGCGATGCTGCGCAGCGGCGGCGCACTCGATCTCCGCGCGATTACTGCTCCTCGCATCGACAAACACTCTACTGGCGGCGTGGGCGACAAGGTTTCGCTCGTGCTCGCGCCACTTGCTGCGAGCGTCGGCATCGTGGTGCCGATGATGTCGGGGCGCGGGCTCGGGCACACCGGTGGCACGCTCGACAAGCTCGATGCGATCCCGGGCTTTCGCAGCGACCTCACGCTCGCGCAGGCGCACGCGCAGCTCGAGCGCATTGGCTGCGTGCTGTTGGGACAGACAGGCGAGATTGCGCCGGTGGACAAGAAGTTGTACGCGCTGCGGGACGCGACGGCGACGGTCGAATCGATTCCGCTGATCGCCGCGAGCATCATGAGCAAGAAGCTCGCGGAGGGGCTCACGGGATTGGTGCTCGATGTGAAGCGCGGATCGGGATCGTTTCTGCAGACGCTCGAGCGCGGGCTCGAGCTGGCGGAGACGATGATTGCGTTGGGCGCGGCGCACGACTGTCCGGTGGTCGCGCTCGTGACCGCGATGGACCGTCCGCTCGGCCGCGCGTGCGGCAACGCGCTCGAGACGGAGGAGGCGATCCAGGCGCTGCGAGGGGAGGGGCCGGCGGATCTGATGGAGGTGACCTACGCGCTGGCTGCGGAGATGATGCTGCTTGGCGGGCTCTCGCTCGATCGCGAGTCGGCGATCGAGACGTTGACGAGCGCCGTGTCGTCGGGAGCGGCGGCGGAGAAGTTCAAGGAGATCATCGAGGCGCAGGGTGGAAATCCCGCGGTGGTCGACGATCCCGCGCTGTTGCCGCAGGCCGAGGCGATCGAGCTCTTTCGTGCGGCGCGCCGCGGCTTCATCGCGCAGATCGAGCCGCGCGCGGTTGGGCGCGGGATCATCGCGCTCGGCGGGGGTCGGACAACGATGGAGGGCCACGTGAATCCGGGCGTGGGCTTCGTGATCACCGTGAAGCCGGGGGACTGGGTGGAGATGGGTGAGCCCATCGCGAGTGTTTTCGCGCGTGATGAGGCAGGGCTGCGCGCTGGTGCGGACGCGTTGCGCGAGGCGATACGAATTGGAGATGAGGCGGAGCCGCCGCTGGCGCTCATCTCGCATCGGGTGACGGCGAAGGGGGTGGAGGTGTATGCGAGCTGAGAGAGCAGCGAATCGATGGCGGGTGTATGTCGTCGCGTGCGTGCTCGTGCTCACGTCGGTCGCGAGCGCGGCCGCGGCGAGCGACGACCCGCGCATCGCGCGCATCCGCGCGTGGTTTTCGGCCACAGAAAAGGCGCTCCCGGGTAATCGAGTGGTGCGGCGAGATCTGGCGGAATTCGCGTCGCAGGGTGCGGTACTCACGGCGTGGTTCGCCGGCGACTCGCTCGCGAAGGTGAACGCGACATCGTACGTAGAGGGCGGACGATGGACCGACGACTTCTACGTGCACGACTATTCGCTCTACTTCGTGTCGCACACTGTGGGCAAGTATTTTCTGTCGGTAGATGGACAGCTGATCCATCGTGTGCAGTATCGGATGTACTTCGATCACGACACGCTGATCAGATGGATCGACACGACGGGGAAGGACCTCTCGCTGAAGAGCGCCGCGGCGGATTCGGCCGCGAAGCGCAATCTCGAGGTGGCGAAGATTCTCATCGATTGTGCGAAGATCGAGGGTGCGGTGCAGGCGTGCATTGCGCCGAGCAGGGATACGAGCAGCGAGACGATCGCGAGGTGATGGGGAGACGGGGCGAGGCGCGACAGGCGATGCGAAGGGCCCGCAAGCGATTCATCTATCGCGGAGCCGCAATCCTGGCTGTCGCGATCATGCTGGCGATCGCCGACGCGCAGCTAGCGATCTACGGCGTGGCCGGCTTGACCGACGGTGGATTCATTGGTCTGGACCTTGGGCTCGGTATCGTGATGTTCGTCATGGGCACGTGGCCCGCAGCTGCTGTCGAGGCGCTGACTCGGACGAGGCGGGAGCGGAGGAAGGGCGAGCCGCGCGTCGAGGATCTCGAGTAGCACACACTTTAGCGAGGAGAGCTGGACCATGGGCGTTGTGTTTGTCGATGTGGGAGTGTCACTGGATGGGTACATGGCGGGTCCGTATCGCAGTCCGGGCAACCCGATGGGCGATGGTGCGAGGTCGATACATCAATGGATGTTCGAGTGCGCGTGCTTTCGGGCGCATGTCGGGATGGAGGGAGGCGTCGCTGGAACTGCCGATGATGCCCGCATAGCGCAAGTCTTCGCGCGAAGCGGTGCCAATGTGATGGGGCGACGGATGTTCGACGAGGGAGAGGTCGCCTGGCCGGAGGAAGCTCCGTTTCACGGCCCGGTGTTCGTGGTCACGCACCACACGCGCGAGCCGTGGGTGCGGAAGGGAGGGACGACCTTCTGCTTCGTCACCGATGGAATTGAGAGCGCGCTCGCGCAGGCGAAGGCCGCTGCGAAGGGAAAGGACGTGCGGATTTCTGGCGGCGCGGAGACGATTCGCGAGTATCTCGACGCGGGATATATCGACGAGCTGACGCTGCACCTCGCGCCGGTGGTGCTGGGCGACGGGCTGAGATTGATGGACGGGCCGAGCTCGGGAAAGTGGAAGTTCGAGCAGACGGCGTCGAGCGGCTCGGCGCTGGTCACGCACGTTACGTATCGGGTGTTGCGCTCGTGAGAATCGGGGCGCGACTGGCGTGCTTGGTTGCGTTCGTGTTCTGTGCTCACGCGAGGGTAGTGGCGGCGCAATCGCCGGATTCCGCAGCCGCGTCGAAGCGAATTACCAAGGTTCGCGAGTGGGTCGCTGCGACGAATCGCGACCTGCCCGGGAATCGCGCCGTCGAGCGGGATCTGTCCGGATTCTCGGCCGAAGGAGGGAAGCTGAGTGCGTACTACGCGGCCGATACGCTACGGAAGCTCGACGCAATGCACTACGGTGAGACCGGTCGCGCGCGCGAGGAGTTCTACGTCAGAGAAGGCGAGCCCTATTTCGTGTTAGTCACGCAGGAGCGCTACGACCGGCCAATGACGGGACAGGTCGTGAAGACGATACGCACGCGCCTCTACTTCGATGGCGATCGCCTCGTCGCGTGGACGGATTCGACGGGACGACGGCGCGAAGTCACGGGCTCCGCACCGGAAGAACACGCGCACGATGAGCTGCAGAGCTTTCGCGATCTCCTGCGTTGCGCGACCGCTGCCACGAGCGAGGCGTGCGAGGCGCCAACCGATAGCGCAAGTCGGTAGCGAGCTCGAATCGGCGACTTATCGCCAGAACTGCCACCACCGTATTGGGTGATCGACGACGTCTTCGCTGTTTCCGAGTCGCCGAATGATCGCGCTGTCCTTCCCACTATACCGAATCGCGTTCACGCAACACACCTCCGCCGCGCGACACGCACACTCGATCTCTGCGGCGGTCGCGGGCTGACGCACGAAATACGTATCGAGGTTGTCGTCGCCGAGGAGCGCGAGAAGCGTCGGTGCCTCGTTCTCTGGAGCCTCGCACACCATGCACTCTCCCGTCGTGTAGAACGGGCCCTTCACGTTGAGTCCGAAGCGAGGCTTCTTCATCATGTCACCTCGAGCGTGCCGTTGAAAAGAATGGCGGGACGACCACTCTCGTCCCGCCATTTTCTTCATCAAGAATTATCTTGAATTCTAAATATCCAGATTTCTCACGAACTTCGCATTCTTCTCGATGAAGTTCCTCCGCGGCTCCACCTCGTCGCCCATCAACATCTGGAAGATCCGGTCCGCCTCCACCGCATCGTCGATGTCGACCTTCAGAAGCGTGCGCACGCTCGGATCCATCGTCGTCTTCCATAGCTGCTCGGGATTCATCTCGCCGAGCCCCTTGTAGCGCTGGATATTGATGCTCTTCGTCTCGTTGCCGCCCAGGCGGTCGATGTACTCGACGCGCTCATCCTCGTCGTACGCGTAGAACTCCTCCTTCCCCTTCGCCACGCGATACAGCGGTGGCTGCGCGATGTAGATGAAGCCCGCATCGATCAGCTCGGGCATCTGCCGGAAGAAGAACGTCAGCAAGAGCGTGCGAATGTGCGCGCCGTCGACGTCGGCATCCGTCATGATGATGATCTTGTGGTAGCGCGCGTTCTCGATCGAGAAATCTTCCTTGATCCCCGAACCGATCGCCGTGATGATCGTCCGGATCTCCTCGTTCGATAGGACCTTGTCGATGCGCGCTTTCTCGACGTTGATGATCTTGCCGCGCAGCGGAAGGATCGCCTGGAACTGGCGGTCGCGTCCCTGCTTCGCCGAGCCGCCGGCGGAGTCGCCCTCAACGAGGTAGATCTCGCACAGCACGGGATCGCTCAGCGAGCAGTCCGCGAGCTTGCCGGGAAGATTGCCGACGTCGAGCGCCGACTTCTTGCGCGTGAGATCGCGCGCCTTGCGTGCTGCCTCGCGTGCGCGCGCCGCCGACACCGCCTTCTCGACGATGATGTTCGCCGACTTAGGATGCTCATCGAGATACGCCGCCAGATACTCGTTGAGCACGGTCTTCACCGCGCCCTCGACCTCCGAGTTGCCGAGCTTCGTCTTCGTCTGCCCCTCGAACTGCGGCTCGTGCACCTTGATCGAGAGGACCGCCGTGAGCCCCTCGCGAACATCGTCACCGGTGAGGGTGAAGTTGTCCTTCTTGAGCCAGTTCCCCTTCGTCGCGTACAGGTTGATCACACGCGTGAGCGCGCTCTTGAAGCCGGTGAGATGCGTGCCGCCTTCGTGCGTGTTGATGTTGTTCACGAACGAGAAGACGTTCTCGCTGTAGCCGTCGTTGTACTGCATCGCGATCTCGATCGCGATGTCATCACGCTCGGCCTCGATGTACACGACGTCGGAGTGTAGCGCCTTCCGGTTCTGATTGAGATAGCCGACGAATTCCCTGAGGCCGCCCTTTGCGAGGAAGAGCTCGACCTTCTTCGAGTCTTCGCGCTCGTCGGTGATCGTGATGCTGATCCCCTTGTTCAGGAACGAGAGCTCCCGAAGGCGCGACGCGAGCGTGTCGTACTGGTAGACGAGCTCCGTGAAGATCGTCGGATCCGGCTTGAACCAGATCGTCGTTCCCGTCTCGGCCTTCGGCAGCTTGCGGAGCACCTTGAGCTTGGTGGTCGTGTCGCCGCGCGCGAAGTCCATGTAATACTCCTGCCCATCGCGGCGCACCCACACCTTGAGCTGTTCGGACAGCGCATTGACGACGGACACGCCGACGCCGTGCAGACCACCCGACACCTTGTAGCTGCTCTTGTCGAACTTTCCTCCGGCATGCAACACGGTGAGCGCGAGCTCGACTCCCGGAATCTTCTCGACGGGATGGATGTCGACCGGAATCCCTCGGCCGTCATCCACGACGGTGATCGAATTGTCGGCGTGAATCGTGACTTCGATGTGCGTTGCGTACCCTGCGAGCGCTTCATCGACCGAGTTGTCGACGACCTCGTAAACGAGGTGGTGGAGTCCACGTTCCGACGTCGATCCGATGTACATGCCGGGGCGTTTGCGAACGGCCTCGAGCCCCTTCAGTACCTGAATCTGACCGGCGTCGTACTGCCCCGGCTTTTCCTTTTCCTTCGCCATGAGCACCTTGTTTACGTAGTAAAACAGTGCACCGAATAAAGGCCGAATCGCAGCTGCGCTCCAACCTCTTTAATCTACTCCAAATTCCTTCCAGTTCAAGCAGTTAGCCCATTAGTCGCCAGTGTATCCTGGCGACCTTTCCAGCTGTCCTTCCCGCGTTGATCGCGACCAGCAGCTGCGGCTCCATCAACGACAGCTCGCTCATCCATGAGCTCGTCTTCACTGCCACGAACAACGTCCCGTCGCGCGTGATCATGATCGGCTCCGTCACCGCGGAAATCTGGTCGCCCACGAGCGACGGCCACTCGGGTACGACGCGCGCCTGATCGACGCGGCCGCCGTCCTTCGTCGTCGACATGAAGCTCGCGAGCACATCCGACATCTTCTCCGGCTTCTTCGACGGACGCTTCACGAGTCTCCTCTCACGCGTGGCTGCGCGTCAGCACGCCCGCGTCCACCTGCCACCGCTCGAGCCGCGTGAAGGCATCGGGGATGTCCGCGTCGCGCGGCACTGCGACGATCGTCTGCCCGCGCTCCTCGTGCGAGAGCAGCTCGAGAATGCGCGCCGCGCGCCGCGCGTCGAGCTCCGCGAAGGGATCGTCGAGCAGCACCAGCGGCTCTGCGCGCGTCGCCTCGCGCAGCGTCGCCGCCTCGAGCAGGCGCAGCGCGATCGCCGCCGTGCGCTGCTGCCCCGCCGAGCCGTACGTGCGCAGCTCGCGACCCTCGAGCGAGAGATCGAGATCGTCGCGATGCGGCCCCGCGTGCGTGATCCCGCGCTTCACGTCGATCGGCCGCTTCTTCTCGAGCGCCTCGAGCAGCGCCCGCTCCGCATCGTCGCGCGTCGCGTCGAGCGAGCTCGCGTAACGGAGAGTCGCGCTCCCGCGCTCACCGATCGCCTCGCACCGCGCCGCATACTGCTCGGCGTACATCTTCGCCCACTCCTGTCGCGCGGAGAAGATGATCGCACCATTCGCCGCGAGCGCCGGCTCCCACACCGCCGCGCACGCTTCGCGCGCCGCGTGATTCAACCGCATCTCACGCATCGCCGCGTTGCGACGCGCGAGCGCGCCGCGATAGCGCTGCAGCGCGGTGAGATACGGACGCGAGCTGAGCGCGAGCATCACGTCGAGAAAGCGCCGGCGCTCCACCGGCGCGCCCGTCACGAGCACCGCGTCGCGCGGCGAGAAGATCACTGCGGGGAAGGCGCCGAGCGCGTCGGCCATGCGCTCTGGCTCCGCGCCGTCCAGCATGATCTTCTTGCGGCGGCCGAGTCGATCGAATCCCACCGACACGTCGTGTGCGCGCGCGCCCTCGATCGTCGCCGCGAGGTGAAAGCCCGTCTCGCCAAACGTGACGAGCTCCGCATCCTGCGCGCCGCGCAGCGATCGCAGCAGGCGGAGATAGTAGATCGCCTCGAGAAAGTTCGTCTTCCCCTGGCCGTTCTCACCAACCAACGCGATCCCCGCCGCCGGCAGCTCGATCTCCGCTCGCTTCAGATTCCGGAAGGCGCGTATCGAGAGCCGCCGGAGCGCGCTGTGCGCCACCGGGAGCTCCGCCACCCTGCCCACCGCAGCCGTCACGCGCCCTTGAACACTGCGGGGCGCTTCTCGAGAAAGGCGCCCATTCCTTCCTTCATGTCCGACGTCGTCGCGATGAGCCCGAAGCAGTTTGCCTCGATCACGAGTCCCTCCGCGAGCGTCGTGTCGAGCCCGCGATTCACCGCCTCGATGCAGAAGCCGATCGCCACCGGTCCATTCGCGAGAATCTGCTTGAGCATCGCCTCGGCCGTCGCGATCAGCTCCGCCGCCGGCACGACCTTGTTCACAAGCCCAATGCGAAGTGCCTCCGCTGCATCCGTCATCTCGGCCGTGAGCATCAGCTGCAGTGCGCGTCCCTTGCCGATGAGGCGCGGAAGGCGCTGCGTGCCGCCGTAGCCGGGCGCGATCCCGAGCTTGACCTCGGGGAGTCCCATCTTTGCATTGTCCGATGCGATGCGGATGTGGCACGCGAGCGCCAACTCCAACCCGCCGCCAAGCGCGAAGCCGTTAATCGCCGCGATCACCGGCTTCGGCGACTGCTCGAAGCGCGAAAATATCGCCTGCCCAACCATCGCGCGCGTGCGGCCATCGAGCGGCCCCTGCGTCGAGAGCTCGGCGATGTCCGCGCCGGCGACGAACGCCTTCGCGCCGGCGCCCGTGACGATCGCGCCACCCACATCCTTCCGCGCGACGACCTCGCGGATCGCCGCGTCGAGCTCGGCGAGCGTCGCGTCGTTGAGCGCGTTGAGCTTGTCGGGGCGATTGATCGTGATCGTCGCGATGCGATCCTGAACGTCGAACGTGAGATTGGTGTAAGGCATAGTGGGGTGAGAGCGGCACGGGTGAGCGGCCTTCAACTCCTGAAATCTATACCGTCGGACTGCTTTTTGCTTTCCGGTTGAGGGCTATGAGTACCCAGTGGATCACGCGTCACGGCGGCACGCGCGCGGGCTTCAGCTACAAGCATTCGCAGGGCCGGGCGGTGAGTGACGCGAAGCAGCTCGCGCGCATCAACGCGCTGAAGATTCCGCCCGCCTGGCGCGACGTGCACATCGCCGCGACCACGCGCCCGGCGATCCAGGCGTGGGGCTTCGACGTGAAGGGGCGCAAGCAGTATCGCTATCACGAGCGCGCCGTCGCCGCGCGAGAGCAGCGCAAGTACTATCGCGTGCGCCGCCTCGCGCGCGACCTCCCGCGCATCCGCGAGTCGCTCTACTCGGAGATCGCGCACGGGAAGGGGCTCACGCGCGATCGCGTCGCCGCGGCAGTGGTGCGGCTCATCAGCAAGGGCTTCTTCCGCGTTGGCAGCGAGCGCTACGCGCGCGAGAACCGCACTTTCGGCATCTCGTCGCTGCTCAAGCG
>Ga0075521_10000392_pt1 | contig 12473 bp, 14 predicted proteins | sample NGEPerD_FD_74785 | JGI IMG/M metagenome (GOLD analysis project Ga0075521, IMG submission 74785) | Arctic peat soil microbial communities from the Barrow Environmental Observatory site, Barrow, Alaska, USA - NGEE PermafrostAB12-D | ecosystem: Environmental > Terrestrial > Soil > Wetlands > Peat ...
TTCTTGAGACGGAATTCTTGCACGTCCAGGAATAGCGCCCGGTACTGCTCCGCCACCTGCGGCCAGGTCATCCCTCGTGTGTAGGTGTAGGAGCGCTTGCGCACCACCTGCCGCTCATCCGGATCATCCAGCAGCTCGAGCACAGAGGCAGCCAGCTTCTCCGTATTGGCGAAGGGAACCAGCCGCCCCCGGCCCTTGGCCAGCATCTCCCGTGCATGCCAATAGGGGGTAGAGATAACGGCGGTCCCACTGCCCATGGCGTAAGCCAGTGTGCCCGACACCACCTGGGCCTCATTGGCGTACGGGGTAACGTAGATATCCGCGGACATCAAATACCGCCCCAGTTCTTCAATATCCACAAAGCTATTCTGGAAGACCACGTGGTCGGCTACACCGAGCTCCCGCGCCAGGTCTTGCAGAAACTGACGGTATTTCTCCCCCTCCTTCGCCTTCACATGCGGGTGAGTAGCCCCCAGCACCACATAGGTTGTACGCGGATGCCTCTCCACCACCTGCGGCAGGGCCTTCAACATGTGCTCTATGCCCTTATTGGGGGACAGCAGTCCGAAGGTAAGGATGACGTTACGACCCTCAAGTCCGAAGTCCTCCTTATGGTAGCCGGTATCCATGAAGGGGATGTCCGGGATCCCGTGCGGTATGTGAGCTATTTTGCCCCGGAGCTTCTCTTCTCCGTACACTCCGGTCAACAACTGAGCTCCTATACGGCTCATAACCACGACCCGATCGGAGAGGCGAATCAGCTCCTGCAATACCTGGCGCTGGTCCTTGGTGGGTTCCTTCATAACGGTATGGAGGGTGGTTACCACCGGCATGCGTAGACGCGGCACCAGTTCCAGCAGATGCCGACCGGCGGCTCCTCCGAATATTCCGTATTCGTGTTGGATGCAGGTGACGTGGTAATCGCCGCGGTTAAGAAATTGCGCCGCCCGGATGTAGTCCTCCGGCTCTGCCGCGTCCAGGGTGTAACGCACCCTCTCAGGATAGTCGTAGCCCCCTTGGGTATCGTTCATGGCCAGGGCGTGGACGGTGTCCGCCCGGTTCCCGGCAACCAGCGATTCGGCCAGATCTGTGGTGAACGTGGCGATACCACAGAGCCGGGGAGCGTAGTTCCCCAGGAGCGCAATGCGCAGCGGGTTTCCCTCCGATTCCAGGCGTTTTGTCACTGCACTCCTCTCAGTCTCATCCCATTCTCAAACGACGACTCATTTTGATACCCTGAAGCGTAGGGAACTACGCCTGCCGGGAGCGGCCCCACGCAGCAGATAATCCCACCTCAGATAATCCCACCTGCTAGATAGGGCTTTTCCTTCCTTCTTGTTCGGCCTTGTGGCGGAGGAGCTTGTAGATAAGAATTGACCAGCCGGCAGTCAGGACGATGGCCAGGCCCTGGCGCAGGCGGCGATATCCCAGAACGCAGAGGATGGCCACTCCTTTCTGTGTCGTTCTTGCGGCAATACGCATCTCATTCACCTCTGCCTGGTCATCTACCCACTCGGCCGACATTCAACCACCGTTCGTGCGTGGTAATCTTTAGTCATGGACGAAGAACGACAAACGGTCGGCAAGAAGTACGGCGAGAAGGCCATAGAGGAGAATAGGCTGGAGAGTTGGCCTAGCCCTTCACCGGACCGCCGCTATACGGTGTCTCTCCGTACTTCGGAGTTCACCTGTTTATGCCCGCGGTCGGGGTACCCGGACTTCGCTACTCTTCGCATCCGCTATCAGCCGAGGACTTCCATTGTGGAACTCAAGAGTTTCAAGCTCTATGTGAACAGCTTCCGAGACGTCCACATCTCTCACGAGGAGGCAGTGAACCGCGTACTGGATGATCTGGTGGGGCTTTTGGATCCGCACTGGATGCGGGTAATCGGTGACTTCAACGTGCGCGGCAACGTCAAGACGGTGATTACGGCAGAGCACGGAAAGCGTGACTAGAGGAGGCCGGACAGTAGGTGAGAGACCCATGTTGCGCCAACACCACATACTGTTGAGTGGTGGGAGTGATTCGACCACGCTGGTGGCGTGGGTTCAGCATCACCATCCGGGAGACGAGGTATCTGCAGTCACCTTTCTCTACGGACAGAAACACGCGGTGGAATTGGAGGCGGCTCGGGCGGTTGCAGCGCACTATGGGGTCCGTCACCGGGAAGTGGAGCTTCCGCGCATAGAAGGGTCGGCCCTCACTGATGTTGATAGTCCACTACCCGAGGATGGAACTTCCAGGAAGGAGGGGGAAGTGGCTCCTACCTACGTCCCGGCACGCAATCTGCTGTTCATCGCGTCCTTGGCCTCGCTTGCGGATGCGGTTGGGCCGGGTACGCTGTGGCTGGGCGTGCACCAGGATGATCGTACGGGGTATCCGGATTGCTCCCCAGGGTTCGTGGAGGCGGCGGGGGAGGCTGTGCGGCAGGGGACCGAATACGGTCTGGATGTCCAAGCACCATTTGTTACCTGGCCCAAGTCAGAGATCCTGCGGTGGGGTTGTGAGCACCAGGCTCCTTACCATCTTACCCACTCCTGCTACAAAGGTCTCCGCCCCGCGTGCGGGGTTTGCGATACTTGTCGTACTCGGCGGGAAGCGTTCGCGGCCGTCGGTGTTGAAGACCCGGTTCCGTATGCGGACGGGGTCTAGAATTCTGTTCCACCGGATTCCGATAGGACGATCATGAGAACTACAATAACTAGAGTATTCACGTTCGACTCCGCCCACAGCCTCCCAGAACATGAAGGAGAATGCCGACGCATCCATGGGCACACATATCGTCTCGAGGTGACGTTGTCTGGTCCGGTGCAGCAGTTGGGTCCGTCCCAGGGCATGGTCATGGATTTTGCCCGGTTCGCTGATGAGGTGGACCGGCTGGTGGTACATCGCTTGGACCATCAGTATCTTAATGAGATCCTGGACTTTGCTCCCACCGCGGAGGCCTTGGCGGCATGGACTTTTTCCACGCTTACCGAAAGCGGCTTGTCCGTCACTAGCGTCCGTCTCTGGGAGACCCCTACTTCCTACGCTGAAGTCACGGAGTGAGCTGCGGTGCGGGTAATGGAGATCTTCCCGTCCCTGCAGGGCGAAGGCGTGTGGGCCGGCACCCCCATGACTTTTGTTCGTCTGGCGGGCTGCAACGCCCCGGAGGAAGGTCTGGCCTGCGTGGAGTGGTGCGATACACGAGAGTCATGGGCCGGTTTCTCAGATGTAGGCGCAGCGGAACTCTCTTCTGAACAGGTAGCGAGGCAGGTGGATCTTCCCAGGGTCTGTTTCACGGGGGGAGAGCCTCTGCTACAGGCGGTGGAGGTGGACCAGGCGGTGCGGTTGCTGGCGTCCCGGGGAACCCTGGCCCACGTAGAGACCAACGGGACCATCGCGCCTTTCGCAGAGGGAGACGGGGAACAACCTATTCCTTTCACCTGGTCCACTGTCAGTCCCAAGCCTCCCCAGTACGTCGTAGCTGAAGGTTGGGAAGGGTTGGTGGATGAACTGAAGTTCGTGGTGGATGAAGGTTTTTCTGGTGATGCAGCTCTGGAGCTAGAGAGGAGATTCCCTGGGGCGGCGGTCTGTCTGCAGCCTGAGGCGGGCGGAGGTCACGGGGCTGTGCAGAGGACCCTGGACCTGGTTCAGGGCCACCCCCGCTGGAGGCTGTCTCTCCAGATACACAAGATCCTGGGACTGCCTTAGGCGCACCTTAGGTGTGCCTAAGGCAGTCCCTCGGCGGTCCAGCAGCTTCTTCCTGCTCTCAGCTCATCCCCATCGTCGTCATGACGCCCTTCTCAGTGGGGGTCAGGACCCACGATTCTTCTTCGTCAGCAGCGTCTGGAGCTGCCCGCTTTAGATAGCCCTGCTCCTCCAGGACATCTATATCCTCCGCAAGCTCAGTCGAGTCGCTCTGAAGCTGCTGTTCAAGGGAGAGCGGGTCCAGGTAGGCGGCGTTGACATTGTTGTCATAGTGTTGGACTGCCAGATGCAGAAGCATCTTCTGCCTGCCTGTGAGTGCCATGTCTGCACCTCCGCTCGCGTAGCGCCATGTCTTCTTGAGAATACCACCGTGCTGTGAGCAGTGGCAATCTGTGAGGGGTTGTGAACCATGGTAAATACTATAACGGTAGTGTAAACTCCGAAACAAGTGGGAATGGGAGTTGTAGGGTCGGTCATGGGTGGGTGGAGTGTGATGCCGGCCATTGTTCAGCAGTTACTACGGACGGAGGTATTGCGATGGCCGGCCGGCCAATCATCAGGATCGATGAGGAGTTGTGCACGGGATGCGGAGAGTGTGTGCCTGCTTGTGCGGAAGGTGCACTGGAGATCGTCAACGGGAAGGTGCGAGTGGTTTCCGAAGTCCTATGTGACGGACTCGGCGCCTGCCTGGGAGAATGTCCTGAAGGGGCGCTCCTCCTGGAGGAGCGCCCCGCTCCGGAGTTCGATGAAGGTGCCGTTGAGAAGCGTCTGGAGGAGTTGCGGCTGGAATCAGGCGCGAGGACTGAGGGCGCCAAGACAGCGGAAGCACTGGTCTCTCTGGGTTGCCCGGGTTCCGCTGTGAGAGATCTGCGCACTGGGGAGACCGCCTCCACGGAGACGGCGGGAACCGGCGAGTCGCGAGGCTTGGATGAGCGCGGGGGAGAGAGCCTGTTGGAGCATTGGCCCGTGCAGCTGGGATTGGCCAACCCTATGGCCCCGGTGTATCGGGGCGCCAACCTGCTCATCACGGCGGACTGTGTCCCTGTGGCCTACCGTCGTTTCCAGGAGGAGTTTCTGGAAGGGCGACGGGTGGTGATGTTCTGTCCCAAGCTGGACGATGCTCAGGCTCATCTGGAGAGGCTCACGGAGCTTCTGGCTACGGCGAAGCCGGCGTCAGTGATGATGGTCCACATGGAGGTTCCGTGTTGCTACGGTCTGAAGGAGATCGTCTTTCGGGCGGCGGAAGCGGCGGGCCTAGACGTGTCTATCGAGGAGGTAGTGATAGGAGTAAATGGTGGAGTGCTCTCCACAGTGAAAGGGAGCTAGCCGGGTCACGGTAAGCCAACCGGGTTCGGTTGGGAATCTGTTTCTCCGCCCTATCCGCTGGCTGCACAGTTCTTGCCCTCTCTCTTGCACTGGTACATGAACCTGTCCGCGCGGTCCAGGGCCGACTGGGCGTCGTCATCGCCCTCACGGAACACAGTTGCGCCTGCGGAGATAGTTAAGGAGAGTTCCTGACCTGCTTCTTCAAAGGTGGAGCTGGCCACCAGGGAGTGGCAACGCTCGGCTAAGGATGCTATTTCCTCCTCGCCGGTATTGCCGGCTATTATGAGGAACTCCTCCCCGCCCCAACGGCACACCATGTCGGCCAGTATCAAGCCGAACGACCACCCATAGCGGGTGTATTCGTCCATCCGTTGACCCAGGGTGATGTGGCCCAGACGGCGATTGGCCAGCTCGGTCAACTGGTCCATGTGGACCATCTTCTCAAGCGCTGTCATGCGATGCCGTTGCATCTGGTACCGGGAGTCGTCCGAGAAGACCTCAACCCCTCCCACGATCTCTCCGGCGCCGTTGCGGGTGGCTGCCGTCTTCACTTGTACCGGCACTCTGTGTCCTTGGCGGTGGTGCAAATAGACTCGAGCTTGACGGGGCACACCATCTTGCATGGTGGCTTGAAGTGGGCAACCATCGTGGCAGAGTTCTTTGCCGGAATCGTCAACGTGCCTCGGGGGGTTATCAAAGCAATAGAAGCCAGTGGTCGCGATCTTATCGTATCCAGTGAGGTTTTCGGCTCCGGTATTCCAGAAAAGAATCTTCCTGTCAGTGTCTACGAAGTACACTCCGTCCTGGATGTATTCAACGATAGTATGGTAGAAATCGAGATTGTCGATAATCTCCTGCCGTGCGTTGCCGTCAGATGGAGCTCCCTGATCATGAGAGTCTTGGATTTGGTTCTCCCCCTCAGCCATTTGCATGCACGCGCCATGGGCAACGTGTGCCATTCGCAGGTGAGTATTGTTGCGCGAATAGGCTGGGTTCCGGACTGGGGTGGCTGGGAACAGAAGATAGACAATTCGCATGTGCTAGAAGGAATCAGGGTCGACCATCAAGAATAATGGGTTGTAGGGTGCGGAGATACCTTGACCTCTAAGGGATTGTACTCCGCGGAGCACAACAGGGGATGGGCCCGTGTGCTCAGGCAAGTGGACGTTCAACAGGTCAAGGAGGTGGAGCCGGTGGACATGCAAGTCACCGTTAATCCACCGTTAGGAGAATGGAGAGCTACTTCAGTCTGCGTAGGGCCACAACCTGGCCCACCACCGCCCCTGCTTTTGCGCAGGCGGAAAGGAGATGGGTATGAGGAATACGATCTGGTAGATGCGTTGCGCGCGTGCAGAAGCGAGTTGAGATTGCGGCACCATAGCAAGCATTGGATGCTTGCTATCAAGGTGTTGCCTTGAGCGGGGGATCAGGGGCGAGTATGAACGACGCCACACGTACCCCGGCGGCTACGCAGCAGCGAGGTAAGGTTCTGAGTGATTCTCACTGGCTTCGCGCCTACGTCTGGGCCATAGGTTTGTCCTCCATATCTGCGCTTGTAGGACTGGTCTGGATGCAGATGAATTGGAGTGTGCTCCCCCGTTTCTCTGCCGCCGGGGTACTTTTCTTCACAGCGCTGGGAATCCTTGCTGATAGGTACCGTGTATCTTTGGGATCCGGTGTTGAGATGTCTGCAGGGTTCCTGGCTGACTTCCTTGCAGCTGCCATCTTAGGGCCATTGGGTGGCGCAACGGTTGCGGGTGCTTCCTTTCTGGTGCGTTACAAACCGGGAAGGGCTGAACAGACGATAGCTCACGCCAGTTCTTTCATGCTCACAGGCGCGGCTACTGGAACGGTCTACTGGGTGGCCATGAGTGAAATCGGAGCCAACGCCCTTGGTGTCGTAGTCGGCGGGTTGGGTGCGGCAGTGATCTACCAGTTAGTGAGTTGGGCGTTGCAGGTACCCATCGCCCGGGTGCGGCGTGGCATGGGTCCGGTTGCTTTCTTCAACGTAGTTTTCAGACCCTCCCTTCCCTATCACGCTTTCTTCCTCCTCCTCAGCCTGGTTCTAATGTACAGCTTCGTGACATCGGGACCCTGGGTGTTCGGCTTGTTCCTTCTGCCGGTTGCGGGCCTGATATACGCTTTCCGCGCTTTTGCTGAACAGCGTGATCTCACCGGCAGGTTGGAGACCTTCTCCCTGGAGATGGCGGCCAGTATGATTACCGCCCTGGACCTCAAGGACAACTATACGGCGCAGCACTCGGCCGCCGTCGCCCTGTATTCGCACGAGATAGCGACGGAGATGGGGTTGGACGAAAGCAGTTTGGGGTTGACTCAGTTGGCGGGTCTGCTGCATGACCTGGGCAAGATCAGTGTTCCCGATCATATCTTGAATAACTCGGAACCTCTGAAAGATCAGGAGTGGGAGCGGGTTCGTGCTCACGCCACGGCTGGGCACAAGATTCTCAGTAACATGAGCGAGTTTGAGAGATTGGGGGAAGTCATCCTCCACCATCATGAGCGCTACGATGGTCGGGGATATCCACATGGGTTGGTTGGAGAAGAGATTCCCCTGGTAAGTCGGATAGTAGGAACGGCGGACGCATATTCTGCCATGATTTCCGACCGCCCGTATAGTCCCGCTCGCACGCCGGAGGAGGCGATGAGTGAGCTATTGAGCCAGTGCGGAGGCCAGTTTGATCCCAGAGTAGTGGCGTCCTTCGTGGGATTGCTTGAGAATGGGAGTGAAGACTACCGTCACGCCCGGGATATCGACTTCCACGTGCAGTTCCAGAAGGTCCGTCTGCGTCAGAATATTATCTGAGAGTTGGGGATGCTGGTTATTCGCCCACTCCACCGCATCCTGGGCGCCCAGGCCCTTTCCAGCTTAGGTACCTCCATCTCCACAGTGGCCCTGGCCGTCATGGTGTTTGACATCAGCGGTTCGGTACTGCATATGGGAGGGGTTCTCGCGGCGTCAACAGCTCCTCTGATGGTGATGAGCTTCGTCGGGGGAGCCTTGCTGGACCGGTACGAAGGTCGGCGGCTGATGGTTCTCTCAGACATCGCCCGGGCTCTCTTAGTCCTGGCAATGCCTCTGGCAGCCACACAGTCGGTAGCGTTGATTTACGTTGTAGCAGGTGTGATTGGGGTCTTCTCTGCCCTGTTTAATCCCAGCCAGGTGCGATTGGTTGGGCAGATAGTCGCACGGAACATGCTGGTGAGGGCCAATTCACATCTGAGCGTGTCCCGGGAAGGTGCAGAGATTGGTGGCTATCTGGTAGGGGGTGCGCTGGTGGCCTCCCTTGGGTATTTTACTACCTTCACCATAGACGCTGCCACGTACGGGATTTCAGCCTTGCTGTTGCTGGGGCTGCCGAGAGTGGTTACAGGCGGAGAGAAAGCTCGGAAACTGTCAGATCTGTTGAGAGAATCCCCGCGTACCCTGGCTCGCATCTGGTGTTCAGTACGGCTGCGCACTAACTTGTTGCTCGCTGTCCTGCCCTTTCCCTTTCTGATGATGGGAACACCCAATGCCTATGGGCTTGCTCTGGAGGTGTTTGAAAAGGGTCCGCAGGGCTTTGCCCTCATGGAGGTCTTGACTTCAGGGGGATGGATTGCAGGAGGCCTGATTGCAGGCCGCATGAATTTTCGTGGGGACAGAAACAGCTACGTCTACTGGTCATCGATAGCCATGGCCGCCTGCATGGTGGCTGTGGGGTTAAGTGGGAGTTTCTGGCTGGCCGTGGCCTTTCTCACATTGGGTGCTGTTGCCAACGTCGGCCTGATAGTAGGCTCCATGACTCTCTACCAGGAAATAGAGGAGCGGCCCGACAAAGGGCGCATGATAGCCATCCGCGCAGGCTTTGGGCAGACGTCCATGACTCTGGGCCTCTTGGGAGGTGGGATATTGGGTGAGTACATCGGCATCACCAATGTCTTCTGGGTGATTGGCTTGGCGGGGGCGGTTCTGGGGACCTTGGTCTACCTGCCTTACCGTATGCGGGGGAGTGCCGGTGGTGGGGAGCCAATGAGAGCCGAGGGCGGAGAAGATGTTGTTGGTAGCACCGGGGGACGGCTGTAGTGCGGTGGGTGGGATGGAGTCGCCGCTCGGGGATTGTGTCACCCCTACCGCGCGCATTTGGGTCCTGTGGTAGTCTCTTGTGATGTGCGGTTGCCCTGTTCTCTACCTCGGGTAGTGGTCATGCTCAATTCTGGTTTCATATTCGCAAGAGATTCATTCGATGGTCCCGTTGCGGAGGCTGAGAGCGGCGAGGAACTCCGCTTGGGCGGGATGGCCCTACAGAACGGAGTCATGCTCCACTCTCCGAACTACTGGGCGGCGGCAGTGAGACGTGAAGAAGACGGGCGGCTGGAGGTGTTCTCTGATCGGAAGAAAATCAGTTTCAGCCAAGGCCGGTTGACTCAGGTACCGCTTGTGCGGGGGCTTGCCCGTCTGGCCGAGGCCATGGCCATCCTGCCGGACGTGAGATCCCGCTTGGGAGGAGCGGTTCTGCCCACAGAGGTACCCACGGTGGTGGCTGCCATGGTTGCGTCTACACTCGCTGCTGTAGGATTGCGCAGGCGGGAGTCGGGCTCGGTGGTCAAACAGGAGATGGGAATCGCCGTCCTGATGCTGGTCCCGGCCATGATCGCTCTCAGGCATTCTCCGCTTGCCCGGTACCATGGCGCTGAGCACGTGAGTATCGGTGAGTACGAGGTTAGCCTGAGCGGGGATGGAGACTTGACTGAATCGGGTCCGGCTCAGGCGACGCGCGAACATGATAGGTGTGGTTCGAATCTGCTGGGGCCTATGCTGGCGACCAGTGTGCTGGGCAATGTGATCATGCGTTCCATTACGAGGCGGCCTTCCCCGGTATTCACCTTGACTGTAGGGGTGCTGAGTATCGGTTCCGCAGTGGAGATCTTCCAATGGATGACCCGCAATCCCGGCTCGGCTCTGGCCCGTTTGCTCTCGCGCCCCGGCTACTGTCTCCAACACTATTTCACCACGGAGCAACCGACCTCTGAGCAGTTGGAAGTGGGTCGGGCAGCGCTTGCTGAGATCCTCCGCCTGGAGGGGTCAAGAGACTAATCCGTCAGTCTGCCTGTTGTTGGTAATCCCACGCGTATTGACGGATGAGAATAAGAAGGGAGGGAGAGTCTCATGGCTTGGAGCCGTCCAGACGGAGTGCGTGGTGGCCATCTGGATCTCGCCGCGGAATTAAAGAGGCTAGATGGCAAGGGCTATAAAGCATACAAGGATCTTGGTGGGGGGTGGGAGCTGCCCCTTGAGACATCTACTGCGAAGATCTCCTGCATTCTGTTCATGGACCATGTGCAGGGTGACCCCTACGCCGCTCCCAGCCGCATGCGACTCCGCATCTCCAGGAAAGATTCTGCAATCCCCACCGAAACTACGGAGAATCGCGCACGCCGCGTGGCTTTGGAAGACTATCTAACGCGGGTGGCGGACCGGATGGCTGGAAGGAGCGGCGTGCGCGTGGATGTGGGCGGACAGGAAGTCCTGCCCCGGACCTCCTGTATGGTGAACGGAGACTTTGCTGAGTTCCGGCTGGCGGCCGACCTCCCCGCTAAGGGTAGGCGCATCAAGGGAGGAGAGGCGCGCAGACTTCTCCTTGAGGATCTCCCAGAGGTGGCGCGGTGTCTTCTCTGGGAGGTGCAGGATCAGCCCGCCCTATGGCGCCATTTGCACGTTTCGGAGGATCAAGTTGCGTTGCGTTCTCAGCTCAGACAAGAGGGCTTGGTGGCGTTTGTGGGCCAAGGTTCCGTCTTGCCTCGCGCTTCTGGGGTCTCAGACCGGCCTCTGAGTGAGGGTGAGACGCTGGTGGTTCCTTTTGAGTCCCCTGAGAGCATGTTGGTCACCCTGGATGCCCCGCATGCAGGGAGTCTACGGGGGATGGGGATTCCTGCCGGCGTCACGGTCATAGCAGGCGGTGGTTTCCATGGCAAGAGCACACTCCTGCGCGCGCTGGAGCGGGGAGTGTATAACCATATCCCTGGGGATGGCCGGGAGCAGGTGGTCACGGTTGAGGACGCTGTGAAGATCCGGGCGGAGGACGGTAGGTCGGTGACGGGTGTGGATATCAGCCCGTTCATCGACCGTCTTCCTTTTGGCAAAGACACCCACAGTTTCAGCACTCCGAACGCGTCTGGATCCACCTCTCAGGCGGCGAACATCATGGAGGCTTTGGAGATAGGCACGGAGGTCCTCCTCATTGATGAAGATACTTCTGCCACGAACTTCATGGTCCGAGACGAAACCATGCGGCGCTTGGTTCCCAGAGATCGGGAGCCCATCACTCCTTTTATAGACCAGGTGAGGTATCTTGCCGAGCAACATGTGTCCACGATCGTGGTCATGGGTGGATCTGGTGAGTATCTTCGGGTTGCCGATGTGGTGATTGTGATGGACACATACCGGCCGTACGAGATGACCAACCGTTCCAGGGATATCGTGCGAAGTGCAGGGATCCGGGAATCCGAGGCCGGGGAAAATGACTTCTTCCGACCCGTTCATCGACCGGAGGGCCGGAGTGTGGTCCCCACGTCCATAGATCCCTACCGCGGCCGCAGGCGGAAGATCAAGCTACGGGGGATGGAGCGGATGCAGTTCGGCGGAGAGGAGTTGGAGTTGGGCTCTCTTGAGCAGCTGGTGGACGCAAGTCAGCTGCGGGCGGTGGGGGAGATGTTGGTCCATCTGCGCGACGACGGATACCTGGAAGAGGATTCGCTGCCGGAAGCGGCGGCCGCCCTGACGGCCAGAGTGGAGGCGGAGGGATTGGATATCCTGGCTCCATATGGAGGGCCGAAGGGGCGGCACCCTGGGGATTTTGCCATGGTGCGGTCTCTGGAGGTGGCGGCGGCTCTTAATCGGTTGCGGACCCTGAGGGTGAAGTCTATGTAGCGACTCAGGTGGTCAACCCGGGGAGGCGGGCGGTCTTCACGATGCACCACCCCGTGAGCACCATCCGTGCGCACCATCCGTGAGAACCACGCGGGATCCTCAGGTCCGCAGACGAGTGAACGTCGCGGAAAGTCGGGCTTGTGCATCCTCCAAAGACTGTGGGATCACCCGCACGTCTGCCACCACGGGCATGTAGTTGGTGTCTCCTCTCCAACGCGGTACCAGATGCATGTGCAGATGGTCCTTAATACCGGCTCCCGCCGCCTCCCCCAGATTGAGTCCCAGATTGACTCCCTCCGCATTGAATGCCTGCTTTAGCGCTCTCACAGCGTCTTGAGCCAGGCTCATGATCTCCGCGGTGGTCTCGGGAGGGAGGTGTTCTAGTTCAGCAACGTGAGCATGGGGAGCGATCATCAAGTGACCGTTGTTATAAGGGTAAGTATTCAGGAGCACGAATGCGGATGACCCTCGCCACAACACATGGTTGCCACAGTCATCCTCTTCCCCGAGCTTCCGGCAGAATATGCA
>Ga0075521_10000395_pt1 | contig 12450 bp, 10 predicted proteins | sample NGEPerD_FD_74785 | JGI IMG/M metagenome (GOLD analysis project Ga0075521, IMG submission 74785) | Arctic peat soil microbial communities from the Barrow Environmental Observatory site, Barrow, Alaska, USA - NGEE PermafrostAB12-D | ecosystem: Environmental > Terrestrial > Soil > Wetlands > Peat ...
CCCTTTCGCGAGCTCCGTTTTGCCGACACCCGTTGGGCCGACGAAGAGGAAGGATGCCGGCTTCCGCTTCTTGCGCAGATCGGCGCGCATGCGGCGCGCGGCATCCGCGAGATGATCGGCGGCGTCGTCCTGGCCGAGCACGCGCTCCCGAAGGCGCTCCTCGAGCTTGAGCAGCCGCTCGCGCTCACTCTCCATCATGCGCGAGATCGGAATTCCCGCGCGCCGCGCGACGACTTCGGCGATGATGTCGGGGCCGACCTCAGCCGGCACGAGCACGCCCGCGGCGGAGAGCTTTTCCCAGCGCTTGTCGAGATCCGCCTGCTGATCGCCGAGGAACTTGAGCGCGCCGTAGCGAAGCTCCGCCGCCTTCGCGACGTTGCCCGCGCCCTCCGCGGCATCGAGCTCGGCCTGCTTCTCCTGCGTCGCCTTACGCGTTGCCTGCAGCCCGTCGGAGACCTCCTTCTCGTCCTTCCAGCGCGCGAGAAGCACGTCGAGCTCCTTCTGCTTCTTCGCCGCGTCGGATGTCGCGTTCTTGAGATCGTCGCCCTTCCCTCCCCCCGACCCCTTCAAAGCCTCAATGCGCGCGTTGATGCGCACGAGCTCGCGCTCCTTCTCGTCGATCAGATTCGGCTTCGACTCGAGCTGCAGCCGGATGCGCGCCGCGGCCTCGTCGAGAATGTCGAAGGCCTTGTCGGGAAAGAATCTGTCGCGCAGGTGACGGCGCGCGAGCTTCACCACCGCGTGCAGCGCGTCCTCGCTGATGCGCACGCCGTGGTGCCGCTCGAAATTCCCCTTCACGCCGCGCAGCATCGCGAGCGTCATGTCATCATCGGGCTCTTCGACGATCACCTTCTCGAAGCGCCGCGCGAGCGCGCCGTCCTTCTCGATGTGCTCGCGATACTCGTCGTGCGTGGTCGCGCCGACGCAGCGGAGCTCGCCGCGCGCGAGCGCCGGCTTGAGAATGTTCGCCGCATCCATGCCGCCGGCGTTGCCGCCCGCACCAACCAACGTGTGCAGCTCATCGAGAAAAAGAATTACATCGTCGGTGCCGCGCACCTCGTCGACGATCGCCTTGATCCGCTCCTCGAACTCGCCACGATACTTGGCGCCCGCGACGAGCGCGGTGAGGTCGAGCGAGAGTAGCCGGCACTTGCGCAGCGACTCCGGCACGTCGCCCGCCGCGATCCGCAGGGCGAGCCCCTCGACCACAGCCGTCTTCCCGGTTCCCGGATCGCCGACGAGCACGGGGTTGTTCTTCGACTTGCGCAGCAGCGTCTGGATGAGCGCGCGCGTCTCGATGTCGCGCCCGATCACGGGCGAGAGCTTCCCGTCGCGCGCGCGCTGCGTGAGATCGGTCGAGAACTTCGCGAGCTGACTCGCGCCCGCCTCGGCTTGGCGCTCCTCCGTGGGCTGCATCACCGTCGGCGAGTCGAGCGCCGCGCCGATCGCCTCCGCCGTCCATCCCGAATCCTTGAGCGCCGTCGCAAGATCGCCCGAGCGAGAGTCCGTTGCCGCGAGCGCGACCTCGAGCGCTCCTACCGTGCTGCTCCCGCGCTTATCCGCCACCGCGAAGGCACGATCGAGCAAGTCGCGCAGCGAGCGCCCCGCGATCGGCTGCCGCCCCGGCTCGAGCTTCGTCGCATCGCGCTCATCGGGCATGCGCTCCACCGCCGCGAGCGCCGCCGCTGCGTCGAGCTTCACCTGCGCGGCCACGTGCTGCAGCGCGCCACCCTTGTCGAGCAGCACCTGCATCAGATGCTTCGAGTGGATGTAGCCAGAGCCCGCGCGGGCCGCGACACGCCGCGCCGACTCGAGCGCTGCGGAAAGGTCCATGGCGAGGCGACTCAGATCCATCTGTGGCTCTCCTTAGTTAGACATAGTGCGCGCTCGCCCGGCGTAGCCTGCGCGCCGGGATACGCTCACTTCGGTTTCTTCAACTTGATGACCGGCGTGCCGGTGGGCGTTGGCTCGGACGGGCGCGGCGCCATTGGCGGTGGCGCAACGGGCGCGACCGGCGACACCGACGGCGCCGGCGATGACATCGGCGGCGGCGGAGCGCTCCCCTCGGCTATCAGTCCGAGGCGGCGCTGATAGAGCAGCGCGCCGCGCACGCGATGGCCCGGCTGCACCGTGATGGTGAGCCCCGAGATCGTCGCGACGTCGGGCGGCGTGTCGAAGTTCATCGCGAAGTTGCGCTGCCCGGGAATCTCCGCCGCGATGTTCCGCGACGTCGGCCTGCTCGGCCCCGCGGTCGAGTTGATGCGCAGATCGACGCGCAGCTCCTCGCCAACCTGCCAGCTCGATGTGCCCTGCGGATCGCCCATGAGCACGATGCGATACTCGTGGCGCCCCGTGAGATTCATCTGCGAGAAGACGAACGTCAGGATGTCGCCATCGCGCTGCGGATGTCCCGGCGTCGCCACCGACACGTAGAAGTGCTCTCCGCCGCGATCGAGAAGGAAGCGCAGCGAGTCGATCGAGCGGTTGATGCGGTAGTCGATGTACTTCCCCTCGAGCGCTTCGCTCAGGCGCCGCAGCTGACCGATCGTCTGCTCCGCGCGCTCGAGCGAGTGCCGGAGATCGTCGCGCGGGTTCAGCTCGCGCCGCGTCGAGAGTGCCTGGCGCTCCTCTTCGAGCAGCGTCGCGTAGCTCGCGTCGGCGCCCGTGAGCGTCTGGAAGAAGCTCTGCGTGGACGCGCTGAGATCGAGCGCGACGGCGATGCGACGTCCGCAGCGATCGACCTGCTGGAAGAAGGCGAAGGGCGACATCGCCGGATCGAAAGTTTCGTACGCGACAGTGTCGAGCGCCATCACCGCGCGCTCGATGAACGCGAGGATGTCCGTGTCCGCGCGCACGTCGATGCCGCGGCGCGACACCTGGTCCGCGTAGCGCGCGACCGCGCGATGCAGCTCCGCGAATTCGCCCGCGAGCAGCACGATCTCCGCCTGCAGCGAGCGCCACCCGGTGTAGAGGGAGCTGTGCGCCATGAGCGTCGCGCACGACGGGATGAAGCGAGGGTCGAGCTCGAAGCCGAGCGTCTCGGACGCGCGGCGTACCTTGCCGATGGCGAGCGAGTGCGGCAGCGCGTCGGCGTCGACGCCGAGCGCGATCGTGTACTTGTTGCGGCGAAGCGCGGCGAAGTTCGGATTCGCGTCGTCGGACCCCACGCTCTCCGGATCCTCTTCCTTTCCCGTTCCCGCGACGAGGTACACCAACAGCTCGGTCGCGCCGGCCAGGTCGCCTCGCCCGAAATTCTGGCGGATGATGCTGTGCTCGTCGATGTCGACGATGTCGCCGCGTGATGTCAGCCCGCGCGCCTGGCGCACGGAGATGCTCACCGTCGTGCCGTCATCCTGCACGTCGACTTTGGGATCGTGCACGCCGAGGCCGCGCTCGGCGGCCTCGAGACGCACGCCGCCGCCCACGAGACCGCTCGCGGTCATGCAGTTCCGCAGCACCCATCCCACGGTGTTGTCGATGTACCGGTCCTGCAGCTTGAAATGCTCCGGCGTAAGCAGCATTCCAGTGGTCCAGTTGACCGACTTGAGCCCTTCTCCCGTCTCCTCCGGCATTACGCGGATCTCCTTTGCGGCGGTGCGCCAAGATAGCTGTTCACTCCCAGGACCGCTGCATCTTCGTTCGCCTGTGCGCCGCCCACGCGCGCGGGCTGTGTCGCATCGCCAACTCGCCACCGCTCGCGCACCGAGCGCGCGAGATGCATCGGCAGCACGAGCCGGTACAGCTCGTAGCGTTCGCGTCGCGCATCTTCACCATGGTGCGCTCGATACATCGTGAGGTCAATCGGGCCGTAGCGCACCTCGATCGATGCTTCGTCACGCAGCCCGGTGCCCGCGATGCTGTCGACGCCGAGTCGCGCGTTGCTGACGCCGAGCCTCGTCGTGCCGGTGCCGGCGAGCCTGACCATCCCCGCGTGCATCGTCACGCTTTCCACCGGCAAGGAGAAGACGAGCCGGCAGGCCACTCGTAGCGCGAGCTCCCGGCCGGCGATGCGATGCAGCGCTGGCAGCAGTCGCGCGATCGCGAACCAGCGCTCTTCGCTCCATCGCTCGGCCGAGAGCTGGAAGATCTCCTCGATCCAGCGGCGCGTGCGCACCATGTCATCCGGCGACGCAACGAAGTAGTCGCCGCCGCGGCGCACGCGGTGCGCGAGCTTGGCGAGCGGACTGTCGAACAGCGCGAAGAGTCGATCCGAGCGAAACTCGTACTCGTCCTCGTCTCGCATCGCGAACGGCAGCGAGTCGATCGCACTCGGTCCCGCCACCTTGAGCACGACGCGCGTACGAGCGGTGAGCGGCGTTCCCGGCGCCGGCGTCTGCTCGACGATCGTGCCCGGCTCCCAGCCGCGCCCAACGCTCTCGATCACCACGCGCGAGTCATCGACGCCGAGCGCGTAGAGCGACGTGAGCGCGGAGTCGATGGACTGGCGAGCGAGCCGGCGAGCACGGACGAGGTCGGGCATGGCCAGGGGTGCATTCTCATCGTCGCTCTCAGCGACCGGCGCGACGAGCGTCGAGATCGCCTCCTCGATGGTGCGTGCCGGTTTCTTCGCTGCCTCGGCGGACGGCTTCGCGCGCTTAGGCATTCGACATCACCGTCACGCGCACGCCACGTCCCATGATCGCGCGCTGCTGGAGGTGCGACTCGAGGAGCGTCGACAGTCGCGGCAGCTCCGACTCCGGATCCGCGAAATCACTCGGGGCCACGCGAACATCGACGACGTCGACCTGACGCACGCCATGCGGGCCGAGCTCGGATGCGGTGGCGACGTCGACGCTCTTAATGCGCGGCTCGAACGCGCGCGCCGTGATCTCGACATCATCGATCGTCACGACGCGATCGCGCGTGCGCAGCAGCTCGGCGAAGCGAATGCGCGCGTCGGCATAAGGCGGCGGCGCGCTGCCACCGCGCGACACCGCGAGATTGGCCACGCGCGCGGCAACGTTCGACAGCGGCGACGCGATGCGTTTCACCGAACCCACCTCCATGCCGTTCGCACGAGCGCCGTCGCAGAAGAGGAAGCGCGCCATCGCGTAGCCGTCGAAGCGTCCGGTCGGTTGGCGATGCGGGCGGCACTCCAGCTGTCCGCTGCGAAAGCGATAACGCCCTGCTTCCGCGGGCGCCGCGATGGAGGAGTCGTTGACGTACGCATCTCCCTTCTCGCCGCTCACGCTTAGCAAGCCGAGGAGATACTGATCGGTGCGGCCTTCCGGCCGAAGCGTGACTGAGCTCCCCATGCGATCGAACTGGATGCGCTCGTTGTAGATCTCGATGTTGCTCGCGGTGACCGCGTGCAGCGCGACGCGCTGTAGCTCGTCCGCCACGCGTGTGAGCCCCGCGGGGAGCGGGACCTGCACCCAGATGAGTGGCCGCTCGAGCGCGTCTTGCTGCTTCTCGGGGAGGAGAATCGCGAGTGCGTCGGCGAAGCGTGCCGGCGGCGACGACCGCATGCGGCGCTCAGCGGGAACGCTCGGGAAGACGACGCACTGCTTGCCATAGCTGCCGGGCGTCAACTCGAACGCGCTCGCGACATCGGCTGCCTCGTCGGACGCGGTGCCGGTGCTCACGATCTCATCTTCCTCGACCCGCGATGAGTCGTTCCACACCAGCGTCGTCACCCCGCCGCGCCCGCGCCTGGCGCGCAGCGTGCCGAGCTCGGAGACGGCGCCGATCTCCGAAAGGATCTGCCACGGGCTCCGCGACACCGCCTCGACCAGCGGACTGTCGATGCTCGTGACATCGAGGAAAATTCCGAGCCCACTCAGATGCGACGCGTCCGCGTCGAAGGCCATGAGCAACGTCGGCGGCGCATTGCGGAGCGCGAGCGGTGTGCTGCCGGGAAGAATTGGCGCCGTACCGATGCGCGCGCCGGCTACCGAGTGCAGCTTGCCGCCATCGTACACGCCGGCGAAGGCGAGCGACGTCGACGAGATCTCGATCGATTCATCGATCGTGAATCGCAGCTGCTCGCCGCTCGTCGAGTTGCCGGTGAGCTCCGTATCGAGCGCCAGTCGCTCGCGCTGATCGATGCTGCTGAACGAGACGACGGTCTGCGCGGGATTCGCGAGCCGCCCGGGGAGTGCGAGCCCATTCAACAGATCATCGAGCACCGCCACGGGGAAGACGTATTCGGATTCCTGGTAGATACGTTCGAGCTGCACGGCGAACGCCTGGAAGAGCGCCCCGAGCACAGGGTCCGGCTGCGGCTGCGTTCCGAAGCGCGACGCGACGGCCGCCTCGAACTCGCGGCGCATCTCCGCCGCGAGATCCGCGGCCGAGCGCGCGGATCCGCCGAGCACACCCGGGACGCGGCTCCCACCGCCAGCACTCTGCGCTCTCATGTCGGCGCGTCTTCACGGGTCGACTTCAACGGTATGGTCGGCTTGGGATTCGCGCGCCCGGTCGCCACACTGTCTTTCGACTCCGGCTCGACGAAGATGCCGGTCTGCGCTGGCGGCATGTTGAGCCCGGGAGGATTGAGCAGCACGAACAGCCCTTGCACGACGTTCTGCGCCTTCGCGATCGAGACCATCTGGTTGCCCTGCGAGACGATGGCGGTGGGACTCATGTCGATCGTGCTGGCCCCGCCCGCGAGAAACGCGATGCGCGTGTCGGATTGATGCACGTCCTCACCCGTCACTTCGATAAATCGTCCACCCTTGATGGACGTCTGATCATCGCCCTTGATGATTCGGGTCGCATCCTTGTCCACGAGCTCGACGAGATTCTTGCACTTGAGCTGGATGCGATCCGCGGCCTCGAGAAAGAGATCGCCGCCCGAGCTGATCGTGATGCGCGGTGCGCCGTTGACACCGTTACTCAGCTGCACGAGACAGGTGCCGCTCGGCGAGTGGATCTCGATCATCCCCGCGTCATCCATCACGATCGCGTTGCCGCTCTTCGTGACGATGCGCTTGGGAGTCGGGCCGGGGCTCACATCGGCGCCGTTCCACACCGCGCCGATGATGTACGGATGCTCTGGATCACCCTCCTCGAATCCGACCATGACCTCGTCGCCGATCTCGGGGAGAAAGGCTATTCCGCGCTCGTTGCCCGCGAACGGCGTGATGTAGCGGGCGAACATTTGGAGGGCCGGGTTGCCTGGCGGACTATCCTTGAACCTGATCTTGAGGCGGCCCAGTGCCAGCGGATCGACGTTGTCGACTACTTCGGCCGTGGTCAGTCCGAAAAGCGTCTCACGCGCCGGCTGGACGTAGTTGGAGAAGTTCGTCCAGGGCGTGGCGACGAAGGAGTTGGTATACTGATTTCCGTCGAAGAGATGCGTCACGCTCGTCAGCCCGACGACGCCCGGCGGGTTGGAGAGCTTGAAGTTTGCTCCCTCGCGAATGTCGACGGTGTCGCCCACGAGCAGCTCGATGTTCGTGGAGGAGCCCTCGATGCGCACTGCGGCTCCGCTTCTACGTTCCGCCTCCCGTTGGACCGCGTCGCGAAACTCCCCGACGTTCGACGAACGGGAGATCGTCTCGTAGAAATTTCCAGTGCCCGCGACCTGCAGGGCGCTCGCCTTCTGTTTGATCGCGTCGGTGAGATTCGTCGCGCCGGACGCGACCGCGTCCTGCTGGCGATCGAAGAGTCCCACTTCGCCCTTTCTCTGAAACTCATAGAACGCGCCCTTGAAGCGGGCGTTTCTCGGAATGATCCGTGACGTCAGCGCCTGCAGATTTTTCCCGAACGTGAGGTCGTGCGCCTTGTCATCGAAGCCATGGCGCGCCTCGAGCCCACCCTCGATTGGACGCACGAAGCAGTCGTGATCGTCGGCGAGTCGTCGCACAAATTCGAAATCGGACTCGCCGGCCTGGCGAAAATCCTGCTTGCGTACGAAGGGCGGCGTACTGCCGAGCTTCACGTCGAAGGCCTTCAGCAGGTCGACGATATTGCCATCAAGCGCATTTCCCTTGTGATGACGCGCGCTGAATTTCGCCGAATCAGAGAGCGCGACGAGCACGAAGATCGATCCGCCTCGCAGCTGATGCTGCTCCTCGCACGAATCGGTGAGGCCGACGAATGGCGTCGCCGTCTTCTTCGTCGCGTCGTCCGTGAGCGTAACCGTCACCTTCGGATTCACGAAATCCGCGAGCTTCAGCGGCTTGCTCGGATCACGATGGAAGGTGATGGACAGCCGATGATGCTGACCGAGCTCCTGCACGATCTCGAGACGTTCGACTTCGCGGTCGCGCAGCGTGAGTGCGCCGATCTTGACTTCGAGTCGAACGGCCATCGGCGCTAACCCGCGACCGGCGACGAGGCGGCCACGTTTCCGTAGGCCGGCTGGCCGTCGACCAACAAAGTGATGTTGAAGTTGCGCTCGCCCTGCACCCGCGAAGGGGGCCGCTTCACGGCAGACACGCGCGCCCAGTTGATGCCGAGCTCCGCGAATGCCGCGTTGACCGCGGTGATGATGCGTGGATGGTCCTGCACTTCCATGCTCGCGTCGGCGAACAGCTCCTGCAGTCCGAACCACGGCGCGTGCGGCCACGCCTGCTTGGAGGTCGCCGCCATGGCCTGTACCATCCCGAGCAGCGAGCTCACGGGATCCGTTCGCTCGAGCTGCCCCTCCGGCGTGATCCGAAGCGGCAGCGAGAGCATGCGAGACGACGAGAAGGGGGACGTCACTCGGTGAGCGTGAAGTTGCCGATATTATCGTCGTCCGTGACCACGGAGAACGTGCAATGCATCAGCTGGTCGGCGCGGCCGAGTCTCGTGTTCTCGGAGGCCTCGGTGGTGCCGAAGCTCGAGGTCCCGGTGATCTCCGGCCGGTACAGCTCGTAGCCGCAGCACCAGCCGGAGAACGAAAGCTCGCGTGCGTGCGTGTCAGTGCCCTCACCCGAAACGGGATTGCGCCATTCGACCTTGAACTTCTGCACGATGTCGTCGGCTTGAATCGAGATGTTGAAAAGTTTGGGCGCGACTCCGCTGCCCGGCGCGATCCCGTGGAGGTCGATTACGATGTGCACGCGGACCTCGAGCGACGATCCCGTGCGCCTGCCCATCGCGCTCACATCGCGGGTGACCTCCACACGTGCATCTTCGACCTCGAAGGTGATGCCCCCGTCCTCGATGGTGAAGAAGATCGTTCCGAAACGCGCGGAGTCTGCTGCAGAGGTCATCGAGTCATCGAGTGCGGGGGCACGCCATGGCGCGGTGCGGCGATGATCACCGCACCGCGCCGGAAATCACTTCGTGAACTTGAGCGCGCCGTATCCCTTGTCAGTGGTCGTCGCGACGAACTGCACGACCATGATGTTCGACATCATCATCGCCTCCGGCTTGTGATCGGCGATCGACATGCCGCCCTTGGCTGGACCGTCGGTGATGTCCGACATTGGCGTGCCCGGATTAAAGAACTCGAAGCCCGTCACGCTGCCCTGGAACTCGAGGTTCGCGAGCACGTTGGCGCCCTTCGCCTCGTTCGTGTACCACGTGATCGATACCTTCGCCAGCATCTCGTTCGCGAACATCGACTTCCAGACTTCCATCAGCACGTCCTGCGTGATGCGCGACTCATCGCTCGCATTCACCCACGCACTGATTCCCTGAATCTGATGACGTCCAGTCGCCTGCCCGGTCGCCTGATCGCGCGGTGACAGGATGCGCACGCGTGCTTCGTTCGGCCAGAGGTCGATCTTCCCCGCCTCAATGTGGCAGGCGCCGTAAGTACGAGCAGCCATCGTCGTTCCTCGTGATTGGGTTCGTGGAGAGCCGCCGGCGAGCGCCGGCAGGGTGAGTCGGGGAATCGATCGCCGCTCAGCGGCGCTTGAACAGCCCCGTGAGCCAGGAGAGAGCGCCGCCTTCCGCCGGTGCTGCCGGCGTGGCGGGTGGTGCAGCAGGCGCCGGCGGCCTCACCGGCGCGGCGGCCACCGGTTTCGCCGGCGCCGGATCCTCGTCGTCCACCACCTCTTCGCGAGGCAGTCCGCGCGAAGAGAAATTCAGCTTCGACATGTTCGAGTTGTAGCCGCGCGCCACTGGTCCGGACGCGTTCAGATCACGTGAGACGCGCACACCCATGTCGTCGTGCGAGCTCACACGCACGTCGGGCTTGCGCGGTGCCGGCGACGCGTCGTCGCTTTCGTCGGGCGTCTTCTTGTCGCCGGCCGCCATCTATTTCCCCTCTTCCTTGGAGAAGTTCGGCGTGTCGATTTTCAGGTTGAACGTCTCCGCCGGACCAACCGGCAGCACCTCCAGCCCCATGTCGAGCACGCCCATCGCGAACTTGTCCTCGGCCATGTCGATGTCGAGGTTGAAGTCGTAGATCGTGCCCTTCTGCTTCTCGCTGCGCAGGAACTCCTCGATCGGATCGCGCACCTGCGACTTCACCAGGTCGCGCGTGAGGCGCTGCTCCGCCACGCGACGCAGATAGACCGCGATGCGCCGCTCGAGGTAGCGCAGCACGCGATACGACGTGAAGAACTTGAGCACGCCGTTCGGATCCTCGGCCTGCGAGCGGCTGCCCACGAAGCAGAGATCATTGTCCTCGTTGCGGATGATCGAGACGACCTGCCGCTCCATCGACAAATGCTCCATCTGCGAGATACGCGGCTCGATGCGCGACTTTTCCACGCCGCGAATCTTGCCGAAGATCATGCCGACGGGCCCCTGCGCTATTCCGCCGCCGGTGGTGCGATCCGCTCGCGCGAGCGAGCCCGCGAAGAGCATCGATGCCGGTGAATAGAGATCGGCATCTTCCGAGTCGCCATCGGGCTCCTCGAACCAATGCTTCTCGCGCAGCTTCACGTAGCCCGCGATCACGACATCCGACGCAGCCTTGTCTTCCGGACGCTTGAGGAACTCGTACGCGCCGCCATCCGTGCGAAATTGATCGCTGAGCGAGCGGAAGCTCTTCTCATCCTTCAGATCGCCGATGAGCAGCATGCCCCACTTGTTCGAGATGTCTTCCAGGCGCTTGCGCACGACGTCCGGGATGTACCCCGGCACGACGAGATTGCAGATGAACTGCCGGAAGTTGAAGCTGTCGTTGCGCCCCTGCACGAACTCGTCGAGCGCGACGATCGTCGAGCTGTCGACGTCGCTCGTGATCGCCGTCGTGTCGGCGTTGAAGATGAAGAACTCGACCGGCGGACGCTGCACGCTGTCGCGCACTTCCGAGTTCTCGAAGAAGAGCTGGATCTGCTTGTAGCTCTTCTCGAGCGGGCGAATCTGCTTGTAGACGGCCTTCAGCACCTCGTCGCGCACCTTCTCCATGTCCGCGATCGCAGCGTCGAGCTTCTTGAGCGCCTGCGCGTGACTGTCCGACTGCGACAGCAGCGCGGAGAAGCTGGCCACGCGATCGAGAAACTGATGCGCGGATTCAGCGTTGAAGATCTCGCCCAACGACGTTTTCGGCGGCGCGGGGTGAATGACGTTGAAGATCTCTTCGATCGCCTTGCCCGCCGCCTTCTTGCCGATGATGTCGAAGGTCGTGCGCGTTTTGACTTCTTCGCTCATTTTGCCGCTCCTTCGCCGCCGGCGATGTTGCGCAGCTGCTGTTCGAACTCCGCCACGGCGTCGATGATTTCCTTGCGCTGGTCGGTATTCTCCCACGCCTTCTTCACCGAGAGCACGGCGAAGCGCTCGCGCATGCGGTGGAGAAGATCGATGCGGCTCTGCAGATCCGCGAGATCGTTGCGCTTGCCGGGCTCGCGCGAACGGATCTTCTTCGGATCGAAATCCTTGAGGCTCTTGAACTCCAGCTCGGCGACGAACTCCGTTCCTTCCTCACCAACGGTCGTCTTGAAGTCGAGCTTCGGCTTGAACTTCTCGAATGCCTCGGCCAGGCTGCTCACCTTGGTCGGCTGATCGTCCTCGGGACATTCCTGGCCGACGCGATCGACGGTCATCGGCAGCACCGTCGCAGTGGTATCCGTGGGTACTTCGCGTGGTGCGGAGCGGACACCCGCCCGCGAAACCTTCACAACTGGCATCTAACTCCTCCTCGAGATGAACCGCGCACCACAACAATGAACGAACACTTTCCGGTGAAAGAACCTCATCTAACGGTACTGCGTTATCGCGCCGTTACTTGACCGCTCGACGCGCCGTGGCTGCCGTGACGTCGGTAGGACGACGCGGCGGCGCTTCCGTGACTCCTCGGCGCACGCCGCCGCCTGATGGCGCCTGCTCCGGTGCCGCAGCCGTTGGCGCCGCGCGCGCTGCCACCGCCGGCGCAGCGACACTACTAGCGAGCTTGGCCACCGGCGGCCCCGCCATCGCCACCGATTCGTCGGGCCACATCATGCCCGGCAGCAAGAACCACAGTACTAATGCGACAAGCGCGAAAAAACCGAACACGAGGACATTGCTCTCGACGCGAGGCTGTTTCTGTTCGAAGGCGGTGATGCCCTGCGCTGTAGCCGTTCCGGAGTCGGCGACACCACTGAATGCCGGCAACGCGTAGAGCGGCGGCGTCCACCGCCC
>Ga0075521_10000396_pt1 | contig 12448 bp, 14 predicted proteins | sample NGEPerD_FD_74785 | JGI IMG/M metagenome (GOLD analysis project Ga0075521, IMG submission 74785) | Arctic peat soil microbial communities from the Barrow Environmental Observatory site, Barrow, Alaska, USA - NGEE PermafrostAB12-D | ecosystem: Environmental > Terrestrial > Soil > Wetlands > Peat ...
CGGTGTCGGCGTGTGCGGCGTCGTCCGCCCCGAGGACGGCATGGTGCGATACGCGCCCAACCTCGACTGGGTCGATGTGCCGCTCGGCCTGCTGCTCGCCAAAGAGCTGGGTGGGGACCTACCGGTGGCTGTACGGAACGAGGCAGACCTGGGGGTCAAGGCGGAGCACGTCCGCGGTGTGGCCACTGGCGTCCGCGACGTGATCTACCTCTCCGGCGAGGTGGGGGTCGGTGGCGGCATCATTCTCAGCGGTCGACCTCTGACCGGGGTCGGCGGGTACGCGGGGGAGATCGGGCACATGGGGGTGAACCCACGGGGTCGGCGCTGCCGGTGCGGCCGCCGCGGCTGCTGGGAGACCGAGGTCGGCGAAGACGCCGTCCTGCTCGCCACCGGGGCACCGCCCGGGATGGAGCTCGCCGACGTCCTGCTGGCGCACGCGGCCGGTGCGCCATGGACCCGAGCCGGCATTCGCCAGGTCGGTCACTGGTTGGGCGTGGGGATCGCCAACCTGGTGAACATCTTCAATCCGGCCATGATCGTTTTTGGCGGCGCTACCCGCGGCCTCTTCCCGGTGACCGAGACCACCATCCGGGAGGTGCTGCGCACCGCGCTCGCGGCGCCCCGATCTCAGGTGCTCCTCACGCTGCCGTCGTTGGGCGCCGACTCGGCCGTGTTCGGCGCCGCCGAGCTCGTGCTCGACCCGGTGCTCGACCATCCGTTCGACGCCCCCCCGCGGCGACCCGCCACATCCGCCACATCCGCGCAGTATTGACGAGGTGCCGACGAGGCACCGAGAGGTGAGCTGATGACCGACTACGCGCCTACCCGGGCAGACAAGTTCTCCTTCGGACTGTGGACCGTCGGCTGGCAGGGTGTCGACGTGTTCGGCTCGGCGATTCGGCCGCCGATGGAACCGGCTGTCGCGGTACACAAACTCTCCGAGCTCGGAGCGTACGGCATCACCTTCCACGACAACGACGTCTTCCCGTTCGGCTCCTCCGGCGCGGAACGGGAGGAGCGCCTCAAGCCCCTGCGCACGGCATTGGAGGACACCGGCCTGGCGGTGCCCATGGTGACCACCAACCTGTTCTCGCATCCGGTGTTCCGCGACGGCGGATTCACCAACAACGACCGGGACGTCCGCCGATTCGCCATCCGCAAGGTGGCCGACAACATCGACCTGGCCGCCGAGTTGGGGGCGGAGACCTTCGTCGCCTGGGGTGGGCGGGAAGGCGCGGAGTCCGGCGCGTCGAAGGACATCCGCGCCGCACTCGATCGCTACAAGGAGGCATTCGACCTCCTCACCTCCTACGCCCTGGACCGCGGCTACCCGATGCGCTTCGCCATCGAGCCCAAGCCGAACGAGCCGCGCGGCGACATCCTGCTGCCCACCATCGGGCACGCCCTCGCGTTCATCAACGAGCTGGAGCATTCCGAGATCGTCGGGCTCAACCCGGAGGTGGGCCACGAGGAGATGGCGGGCCTGAACTACGCACAGGGCCTCGCTCAGGCCCTGTGGCACGGCAAGCTGTTCCATATCGATCTCAACGGTCAGCACGGGCCACGCTTCGACCAGGACCTGAGGTTCGGCGCCGGCAACGCCCGCGGCGCGTTCTGGACCGTCGACATCGTCGAGTCGGGCGGCTACGAAGGGCCGCGGCACTTCGACTTCAAGCCGCCCCGGACCGAGGACATCGCCGGCGTCTGGGAATCGGCGGCCGGCTGCATGCGCAACTACCTCATCCTGCGGGAGAAGACCCGTACCTTCCGGGCGGACCCGCAGGTGCGCGACGCGCTGCACGACGCGCGGGTCGATGACCTGGCCCGGCCGACGTTGGCACCTGGGGAGACCCTCGAGGCGCTGCGGGCCGAGACATTCGATCCCGAGGAGGCGGGCCGGCGCGGTATGGCGTTCGAGCGCCTGGACCAGCTCGCGCTGGAATACCTCTACGGCGTCCGCGGGTAAGCTCAGTCCGCATCACAGGCGGGGCACGAACTGCTCGCCGCGCAGCGCGCGGTCGACCAGCCCGACGGCCACCGCAGCGCGCCGCAGCCGTAGCCCCTCGCGTTCGTAGGCGGCGATCGCGGCGTCGACGGCCTCCGGTGGCAGGACGCCGCGGAGATCGGCGCGAGCCGTGGCAAGGCCGCGGCCGGCCGCCTCGATCGCACTGGCCACATGACCGGCAGCGAAGCGGGCCAACAGCACCGGATAGGCGCGCAGGACGGAGTAGGACCGGTAGTCCGGCGGGCACAGGTCATACAGCCATCCCACGGCCCGCCGTTGGAACCCGGCCGTTCCGGGCGGCGGCAGCTCCGGTGGCCAGCCCGGGGGAAGGCTCATCCTCAGCGACGGGAGATCGGCACCAGCGCGGTCGGATCACGTTGCCGTCGGATGGCGGTCGCGCGCAGCCCGTCCACCATCGGCAGATACACCTCCTCTGCCTTGACGAACTGCAAGCGCGCCAAAGCGTAGAGGCCGAAGAGCACCCGCCGCAGATCGTCCGCCTGCTGGGCCGACTGCTGCCCGATCAGGGCATTGCGCTGGAGGGCGAGTTCGTGAGTGAGCGAAACGAGCTCCCGGCAGTCCCGGCTCAACGCACTGACCTCGCCGTCGATGAGTTCGGACAGGGCCACGGATTGAGCCACGACCTGCGGAATGAGCTGATCGGTCATGAACGTGTAGGCGTCGTCACAAGCTCGGCGGACCGCCCGCACATCGGCCTTCTCGACCAGACACGCGGTACGTCTGAGCCCTTCGGCCAATGGCTGTAGGCGGCGGAACTCGTGACGGAGTGCTTCAGTCATGGGGACCTCCGGCGGTAACACCCCGTCACAGACGCTAGCCCTCGGCAGAGTCAATCTGCAGAGTACTTCGTCCCACCCCGCGGCGACGGCGCTCCCCTGACATCGGGCACATCGCTACCGCGGGCGAACAGTCCCACGCACTCCACGTGCGCGGTCATCGGGAACACGTCGAAGGCGTGGAGGCGCTCCAGCGGATATCCGAAGGTGGCCAAGGTGGCCGTGTCCCGGGCGAGCGCGGACGGCTCGCAGGAAACGTAGCAGATCGCCCGCGGACGCAGCCGGGCCAGTGCGGCGACGACCTCCCGGCCGGCCCCGGTGCGGGGTGGGTCCAGCACGACGACGTCCGGCGCCGCGGGCAGCCGGCCCAGGAGTCGGCCATCGACCCGGGCCGTGCGCACCGAGACCGTTGTCAGGTCGCGCAGGTTCACGCGGGCGTCAGCGGCCGCCGTCCGGTCACCGTCGATCGCGAGCACCAGCCCCGCCGGCCCGACGGCTGCGGCCAAGGCGGCGGCGAAGAGTCCGACTCCGCAGTAGAGGTCGAGGGCACACTCTCCCGGCCGTGGACGGAGCATGGCCACCACGGTCCGGACCAGCACGTCGGCCGCGCCGGGATGCACCTGCCAGAACGCGCCGCCGCTGACCTCCCAGTCACGGCCGGCGGCGCGCTCACGGACGACTGCCCGCCCACGGTGGCGGCTAGTCGGCCGATCGGCCTGGTCCACGACCAGCACCGCCGCCGGCGCGTCCAACGGCGGCACGTCGCCGGGCGCAACACCGCCGCGCGGGTGCACGATGACGACGCGGTCACCGGAGGCCACGCCCACCGCCACCTCGACAGCTGTCGTCCGCGGCCAGTGCCGCCGCGTGACACCGAGGTCCTCCACCAGCGGGTGGGCAATGCGGCACCTGGTCACCGGCTCGATCTGGGCGGAGCGGTGCCGGTGGAAACCGACGCTTCCGTCCTCCCCGACCGCGAACCGCACCCGGGTGCGCCACCCCAGCCCCCCCGGTGCCTCGGGCATCGCGAGCACCTCGGGTTCGAGGGCCAAGCCGGCCAGGTGAGCGAACTGGTCGCGGATGACGGCTGCCTTGAGTCCCCGCTGGGCAGCGAGATCGACATGCTGCCAGTCGCACCCGCCGCACCGCCCGGGACCGGCGTGCGGACACGGCGGCGGCACGCGCTGCGGTGCCGGCCGGAGCACCTCGACGGCGTCGGCCCGCAGATACCGCCCGCGCTCCTCCGTGACGCGCACCCCGACCCGCTCCCCGGGCAGCGTGTGGCGGACGAAGACGACCCGGCCGTCCGGCCAGCGCGCCGTGCACACCCCCCCGTGCCCGACGCGGTCGATCTCGAGGGCGCGCACCATCAGGCCGCACCCTTCGAGTCCGCCGGCGGTCCGCCCGGACCGGTCGGCCGACGCCGAGTCTCCGGTCCTTTGCGGGTATCTCCGGCGACCGCGTAGATGAGCTCCTCCCTTTCCGCGCGGCTGCGGGAGCTACGCAGCTGCCACGGCACGCTGGTGACCATCACTCCAGGCTGGAAGCGCAGTCGGGTCTTGAGCCGCAGCGCGCTCTGGTTGTGCAGCAGGTGCTCCCACCAGTGCCCCACGACGTACTCGGGCACGTAGACGATGACCACGTCGCGCGGACTCTCCCGGCGGACGTCCCTGACGTAGTCGACCACGGAGGACGTCACCTCGCGGAAGGGTGAGTCCAACACCACCAACGACACAGGGATCCGACGCCGGTCCCACTCCAGCTGCAGCGCCCGGGCGTCCTGCGGGTCCACCTGCACGGTGACCGCGACCAGCGTGCTGGGGCGGGTGGCCCGGGCATAGTTCACCGCCTGCAACGTCGCCTTGTGGATCTTCGACACCAGGACCACCGCGTGGATCCGGGACGGCAGCGTGGTGTCCTCATCCGGGTCGGGCACCAGCTCGCGCCTGACCGTGTTGTAGTGCCGCTGGATGGCAACCATCGTGGCGTACACGATCGGCATGGCGATCACCACGATGTACGCCCCGTGGGTGAACTTCGTGAACAGTACGATGATCAACACGGTGCCGGTGATGACGGCGCCGATCGAATTGATCACTCGGGAGCGCTTCATGTGCCGGCGTTGCGCGGGGTCGGCCTCGCTGCGCAGATGGCGGTTCCAGTGCCGGATCATGCCGGACTGGCTGAGTGTGAAGGAAACGAACACGCCGACGATGTAGAGCTGGATCAGGCGGGTCGGGGACGCCTTGAACGCCACGATGAGCAGGCAGGCGAAGGCGGCCAGCAGCACGATTCCGTTGCTGTAGGCAAGTCGGTCACCCCGGGTGTGCAGCTGCCGGGGCAGATACCCGTCGCGAGCGAGGATCGAGCCGAGCACCGGAAATCCGTTGAAGGCGGTGTTCGCGGCGAGGACGAGGATGAGCGCGGTGACGAACTGCAGGTAGATGAACGGCACCGAGCCCGCGCCGAAGACGGTCGCACCGATCTGGGCGATCACGGTGCGCTGCTGGTACCCAGGGGGCGTGCCCAGCAGCTTGCCACCCGTTGCGGGGTCGATGACGTGCACGTCGGTGAGGACGGCGAGTGCCACGATGCCGAGGAACATCGTGACCGCGAGGCCGCCGAGCAGCGCCAGCGTGGTCGCCGCGTTCCTCGACTTGGGCTTCTTGAAGGCGGGCACCCCGTTGCTGATCGCCTCCACGCCGGTCAGCGCCGCGCAACCGGACGCGAACGCCCGCAACACCAAGAACATCAGCGCCAGACCGGTGAAGTCACGGGTCGCCTGGATGTGGTAACCGGCACTCTCGGCCTGCAGGTGGTCGCCGGTAGCGATCTTGGTCAACCCGACCGCCAGCATGACCCCGACACCGACCATGAAGCCGTACGTGGGAATGGCGAAGGCGGTCCCCGACTCCCGGACGCCACGCAGGTTGAGCAGTGTTATGACCACGACGATGGACACCGTCACGGCCACCTCGTGGCCGTGCAGCGATCGGAAGGCCGATGCCAGGTTGGCCACCCCGGCGCTGGCGGACACCGCCACCGTCAGCACGTAGTCGACCAGCAGGGCGCTGGCCACGATCAGACCCGCGGACCGTCCCAGGTTCGTGGTCGCGACCTCGTAGTCCCCGCCCCCGCTCGGGTAGGCGTGCACGTTCTGCCGGTAGGAGGCGACCACCACCAGCATGAGCACGGCCACGCCGGCCGCCAGGTACCACGAGAGGTGCAGGAGCGAGACCCCGCCGATGCCGAGAACGAGCAGGATCTCCTCCGGGGCGTAGGCCACGGAGGACAGCGCGTCACTGGCGAACACCGGTAGAGCGATCTTCTTCGGCAGCAGCGTCTCACCGAGCCGGTCACTCTGCAGCGGGCGGCCCACGAACAGGCGTTTGGGCAGGCTCGCCAGAGAGAGGGGCACAGCCAGATCGTAGGATGCGGTGCCCCCGGCCCCCCGCCCCAGTCAGCGTGTAGCTTCGAGTCGTGCACATTGTGATCATGGGCTGCGGGCGGGTCGGGTCGCGGTTGGCCAAGGGCCTCCTCGCCGACGGTCACACCGTCGCGGTCATCGATCGGGATCGCACGGCCTTCCGCCGACTGGGTGACGCCTTCGAAGGCCAGACCGTGTTCGGCGTCGGGTTCGACCGGGACACGCTGCTCGAGGCCGGCATCGAGCGGGCGGATGCCTTCGCGGCGGTCAGCAGCGGGGACAACTCCAACATCATCGCGGCTAGGGTGGCCCGTGAGACGTTCGCCGTCGAGAACGTCGTGGCCCGGATCTACGACCCGCGCCGGGCCGCCGTGTACCAGCGCCTGGGCATCCCCACCGTGGCCACGGTGCGTTGGGCCACGGACCAGATGAAGCGCCGGTTGCTGCCCTTCGGAGCCGAGCCCGAGTGGCGGGACGCCACCGGCACCGTCGTCCTCGCCGAGGTCCATGTGGATCCGTCGTGGATCGGACTACGCTGCACGGACATCGAGGAGCGCGCCCGCATTCGCCTGGCGTTCCTCACCCGATTGGGTGAAGCCCGCCTACCGGAGCACAATCTCGTCCTGCAGGAAGGCGATCTCCTCCACGTCGTGTCCCGCGGCGACGACCTGGCTCGCGTCGAGCGGGTGCTCGGCGCGGTGCCGGAAGGAGCGTAGATGCGCGTCGCCATCGCCGGAGCCGGCAACGTCGGCCGCTCCATCGCCGCGGAGTTGATCGGCAACGGCCACGACGTCCTCCTCATCGAGCGTGACGACCACGCCGTCAAGGCGGCCACCGTCCCCGGCGCGCGCTGGCTGCTGGCCGACGCGTGCGAGATCTCCTCGCTCGACGATGCGGGCTTGGAGGGCTATCAGGTCGCGATCGCGGCGACCGGGGACGACAAGGCAAACCTGGTCATGTCGCTGCTGGCCAAGACCGAGTACGGGGTCCCACGGGTGGTGGCCCGCGTCAATCACCCGAAGAACGAATGGCTGTTCAACGAGTCCTGGGGAGTCGATGTCGCGGTGTCCAGTCCCCGACTGCTCTCCGCGCTGGTCGAGGAGGCCGTCTCGGTGGGTGACCTGGTCCGGTTGATGTCCTTCCGGGAGGGCGAGGCCAGCCTGGTGGAGTTGACCCTGGCCGAGGACGCGGCGCTCGTCGGGTCACGTGTGGGCAGTGTGCCCTGGCCACCGGACACCGCGCTGGTCACCATCCTGCGCGGCGGCCGGGTGCTGGTGCCCAGCGCGGACGACCCGTTGGAGGCGGGCGACGAGTTGCTCTTCATCGCCGCCCCGGACGTCGAGGAACGGCTCGGGAAGCTCCTGACGACGGGCGAGGCCTAGCTCTCGACCGGGTGCCTGCAGTCCTGCTCAGCACTCCGGAGGCAGCAGGTCATAGATCGGATTGAACATCAGCCGACGCCCGTTGAGGGCGGCGACGCGGCCGCGCGCGAGGACCCGGCGGCCGGGTTCGATCCCGGCGATCTGCCGACGGCCAAGCCAGACCAGGTTGACCGTGCCGCTGCCGTCCCACAACTCGGCCTCCAGGGCAGGTACGCCGGCACGCGGGCGCAGGGTGACCGTGCGCAGAGTGCCGGCCACCTTCTCCCGCTGACGGTTGGCGCACCGGGAGACAGGCGTGGCGCCGAGCTCCTCGGCCGAGTCCTGCAGCTGCGCGGCGTGGAAATCGGTGGCGTCGGTGGCCAAGGTGTGGATCATCCGCTTGAGCAAGCCGCGCTCTCCCATCCCGCCAGGGTAGGCCCCTCTGACCGGCCGGGGAGACCTCGGTCAACGCACCTCGGTGATCTCCGGACCGCGTTGGAACGGTTCGATCCCCGGCGGCTCCTCCTCGGGCGCGCCGGCAGCCTCGAGGATCTCCTGCGGCACGGTCACCGGCAGCGGGTCGCGGGGGGCCATGGCGTCAGAGCCGCGGACCACGACGGTGCCGCGGAACGCCTCCTCCAGCGCACCGGCGGCGTTCTGATCGGCCCCCTCACCGGTGAACAGTCCGCGAAGGAACCAGCGCGGTCCGTCGACGCCGACGAAACGGGCCGGTTGCAGGGCGATCGAGCCGTCCGGCAACTGGACGGGGACCTGTCCGTGCAACTCGACGCCGAACGGTCCAGGCTGCTCGACCACCTCGCCGCCGGCTTCCCGGAGGGACTCGGCAATCTCGGTCCGGACCTCAGCCCAGATGCCGGTCCGGCGGGGGGCGGCGAACGCCGAGATCTGCACGGCGCCCTCACCGAGGAAGACGGTGGGCAGCACCATGTTGTCCGGCGTGACGTCCAGCTGGACCTGCGCGCCGTCGGGGATGGCCAGCTGTAGTCCACCGAGATCGAACCGCTCCGGATCGCCGTCGGACACCTCGGTCGCATCCCAGGGACCGTCCGGCCGAGAACTCAGCCCGCTCGCCTCCTCCGCCGGCGTGAGATCAGGCTCGCCGCCCGCTGTGACCCCCGCATCAAGGTCCGCCTCCGCGACCCCCGCGTCATCCTCCGACGTCGTCCCTGTCTCCTCGACCTGCTCGCTCGTCACGCTGTCGCTGTCACGACGCCGCTTCCGGAACACGTCACACTCCCTGCTGCTCGTCGGCCGGTTGAGGCGCCTGCGGCCCACTGACGCCACCCGTGGAACCGAAACCCCCGTCGGCCCGATTCGACGTCGTCAGGGACGCGGCCTCGACAAATTCTGCCGTCGCCACCTGCTGGATCACGAGTTGGGCGATCCGGTCACCTCGGCTGAGGTGGATCGCCTCACACCGGTCGAGGTTAACGAGGACCACCTGGATCTCGCCACGGTATCCACTGTCGATGGTGCCCGGCGCGTTGACCAATGCCAGGCCACAGGTGGCGGCGAGCCCCGACCGGGCGTGCACGAATCCCGCATAGCCGGCAGGGAGCTCCAGCGCCACGCCGGTCGGCACCACCGCCCGAGCCCCGGGAGGGAGGTCCACGTCGACCGCGGCCCGCAGGTCCGCGCCCGCGTCACCTGGGTGGGCGTAGGCCGGCAAGGGCAGCCCCGGGTCGAGCCGGCGGACGGGGATCTCCAGATCGTTCATCGGGGCCCTCACGGGTTGTACCTGCTCTCGGCGAAGCGGTCGTGCAGGTGCACGTGGTCGGCCTCCCACTCACTCGCGCGACCGAAAGTGGTGAAGTGGTCCAGCGGAACGACGGCGAACAGCGCCTCGGCCTCGGCGGCGAGCACGCCGTCCGCGTCGCCGATCCACCCGCTGGCCTTGGTCCGGATCAGCCGGCGGTCTGCGCCCAGACACTCCGCGACGATGTGCAGGCTCTCGCCCACGGGCAACGGATGCCGGTAGGTGACGGTGAGCCGCGCGGTCACCGCCGGCTGGCGTACCACCCACAGCAGTGCGCCCAGGGCCTCGTCGAACGCGGCCGCGATCACCCCACCGTGTGCCAGGCCGGGCGCGCCCTGATGGGCCTCGGCCACCGTGAGCCGGGCCTCGACAGACACCCCCGCGCCCAGGGTGACCTCCAGTTGCAGTCCGTGCGGCTGCTCAGGCCCGCAGCCGAAGCAGCGCGCGTAGTGCGGACCCATCGGCGTGCCCGGCGGCGGCGTGTCCGGATGCCGCTGGGGAACCTCCACGCCTCGCGACGATAGCCGCTCAGGAGGCGGCGAACACAACCCGTTCGGCGAGCCCGAGTGGCAGCATGCCGCTGCCCGCCAGCCGGTCGTGGAACTCCCGCAGCCCACCACCGCGGGCCATCCACTCCTCGCGCATCCGACCGATCTCGATCGCGCCGGTGAGGTAGGACGCCGCCTGGGTGGGCAATGCGCAGTAGCGGACCGCTTCGGCCCGCGCCGTCTCCGCGGAGAGCCCCAGCTCGTCGGTGAGGAAGCCGGCAGCCTGCTCGACGGTCATCTCGCCGGTGTGCAGGGCAGCGTCCACCACGACCCGTGCAGCCCGGAAGAGCCGCGCCGCCAGCTGGCCGATCTGCGCGACCGGATCGGTGAAGAAGCCCTCGTCGGCCAGCAGCTGCTCTGCGTAGAGGGCCCACCCCTCGACGAGGTACGCCGAGGAGAACACCTGCCGGATCGGCCGCGTGCAGGCCGATCCCAGCCAGGCCAGGTGCCAGTGGTGACCCGGATACGCCTCGTGCACAGCCGTCGTCGGGATTGTCATGCGACTGTTGCTGGCCAGCCGCTGCCGGACCTGTTCCGGCGACGCGCCGGCCGGGGTGAACGGCACGAAGAAGAATCCGACCCGCCCGCGGCCGAAGGGCGGGGGCTGCACATAGAACGCCACCGCGATGACCGCCCGCGAGTAGGGCGGTGCGGAGGTCACCACGCAACGCTCCCCGTCCGGCAGCGTGACCAGACCGCGCTGGACGCAGAAGGCCCGGGCTCGGGCGGTCCACTCCGCGTACTCCGCCCGCATCGCCTCCAGCGTCGGCGGCGCGTCGGCCGCGAGCCGAACGCGCCAGTCGTCGCTGTCGAGCTCGCGGGCCCGATCCCGCAGCCGCACGCTCAGCTCGTCGTAAGCTGCCTGGCCGCGCCTGGCGAGTTCCGCGGCGCCGTACCCGAGCCCCTCGGCCTCGGTGAGCAGGGCCGAGTAGGACTGCTCACCGAGTTTCCAGCAGCCGCGGGCCCGGCCGCGGAAATCCCTCAGCCAGCTGGCATGTTTGGCTACGTGGTCCGCGGCCGAGGCGGCGGCGGCGGCCAGTTCGGGGAAGTCGGGAGCTTCGGCCGGCAGCGACTCCCGCAGGTAGGTCACCGCGCCGAGAGCGTGCTCGACCGCCCGCCCGACCAGCAACGGAGCGGCCAGGTCCGGGTCCAGGTTCGCCCGCGCCTGGGCCAGCAGGTCAGGGAGCCGGCGCAGCCTGGCCACCGCCGAGGACACCAGCTCCGCCTCCGGAGCGGACCGGTGCAGGAACAAGCTGAAGACCCCGTCCACCGCGGGATCCAGGTAGCACTCGGCGTTGCGCTGCCAGTCCCCCCAGTTCCGCAGAATCGCCCGTCCCCGCAGCGTCATCCCGATGAGGTCCCGATCCACCTGCTCCTCGGCGCTCAGCGCCGGCTCCGCGAGGGCCGCAAAGCGAGCGGCCCAGTCCTCTTCCCTGCGCCGGCCTTCGGCAACGGCCCTGGCGGAGAGGTCCGGCAGGTCGGCGTCGTGACCGGGGATCCCTAGCCGGGTGGCCCGCGGGGGATCTGCCGCGCACTCCTCGTCGAGCAGCGCGGCCACCAACCGATCGAAGTCCGTCACGGGAGGCCAACTTAGCAACTGCGAGACTGACGGGATGCCCAGCTACTCGGCGGAGACGACGCCGACCGGGTCCCCGCGCACCACCTACGCCGAGCGCCTGCAGGTGCCGCTGTGGTGGTGGGTCGTGGCAGCAATGCTGGTGGCCGTGCTCGGTGCCGAGTTCCACGTCGGGCTCCCGCTGTGGGTCAAGGTGGTCACCTACGTCGTCTTCGGCGCCACCGCCGCGTTTCTGCTGCTGTTCGCCGGCGCCGTCCGGATCACCGTCGCCGACGGCATCCTGCAGGCCGGACGGGCCCGGCTACCGCTGCAGCACGCCGGCGACGTGCGCGTACTGGACCGGCCCGCGATGCACCGACTCCTCGGTCCGCAGGCCGATCCAGCCGCCTGGACGGTTACCCGGCCGTGGGTCCGCGGGGGCGTGGCGGTGGTTGTCAGCGATCCAGCCGACGACACTCCGTACTGGTTGCTGAGCACCCGACGACCAGACCAGCTGGCGGAGTCGATCGCCACAGGTCGGGCCAGGGCCACGGGAAGCTAACGTCGGTATGTGCGCGAGCCGGTGTGACATGCGAGTGTGATCCGGTACATGCCGCAGATGCCCGAGAGACATGACGAGAGATTCTGAGGAGGCCGAACGGATGGCACAGGCCGCATCCAAAATGGGCTGGAAGATCTTTGGCGGTGTTTCCGTCATGGGTGCCGGCATGCTCGCCCGCAAAGCGCTCACGACCGCGTGGACCAAGACCACCGGCAAGACACCGCCCGCGAACCCCGCCTCGGCGACGACCACCTGGCCGGAGGCATTGGCCTGGGCGACAGTGTCCGGCACGGCGATCGGCGTCGTGCGGGTCATCGCCCAGCGCAAGGCAGCGGACACCTGGCGGCGGGCCAGTGGCAGCCTGCCTCCCGGGTTGGAGGAAGAGGTCAGCTGAGGTCTCGATCGGCCATCCGGCG
>Ga0075521_10000400_pt1 | contig 12430 bp, 12 predicted proteins | sample NGEPerD_FD_74785 | JGI IMG/M metagenome (GOLD analysis project Ga0075521, IMG submission 74785) | Arctic peat soil microbial communities from the Barrow Environmental Observatory site, Barrow, Alaska, USA - NGEE PermafrostAB12-D | ecosystem: Environmental > Terrestrial > Soil > Wetlands > Peat ...
ACAATTGTAGCCGCTACCTCATTGAAAATCTCCATTCGGTTTTACAACAGGATCCGGGACCGGAAATCATGCAGATTGAAGTGGTGGATGATTTTAGTACCGACACCGATGTGGAAAACCTGGTCCGGGAAATTGGCGGGGGCAGGATTGGTTTTTACGGGCAGCCACAGAATGTGGGCAGCCTGCGAAATTTTGAAACCTGCCTGAACCGGGCGACCGGACAATACATTCATTTATTACATGGCGACGATCAGGTAAAACCTGGTTTTTATTCAGAAATAGAAAAACTCTTTACGCTCTTTCCACAGGCGGGCGCGGCATTCACCGGATTTATATTTGTGGATGAACAGAATCGGCGATTGTACGACAACCAAACCTTACTCGACAGTCCGGGTATTCTTCAAAACTGGCTGGTCCGGATTGCCAGCACGCAACTGATACAGGTACCTGCGATGGTAGTGAGAAGATCAGTGTATGAAAAACTGGGTGGTTTTTTCGGAGTGCATTATGGAGAAGACTGGGAAATGTGGGCGCGTATAGCTGCCCAATATCCCGTTGCACACAGTCCTGAAAAACTGGCACTATACCGGGTTCACCGGGATAATATCACCAGCAGGTATTTTCTTACCGGACAAAGTATAACGGATGCGATCCAGGTGGTGAACACCATTCAGAAATATCTACCGGCCGGTGAGAAAAAAAAGGCTAAACGGGCCGCAGAAAAACACCTCGCTTATTATTTTGCGCGTAGTTCAGATAAAATCTATCATCAGTATGGCAAACCTTTCGTTGCCCTGGAACAGGCCAGGCGCTCGCTGGGCCTGTATTTCAGCCCGGTCACTTTTTATTACTGGCTGAAGATGCGCGTGAAGATCGGCATCGGTTATAAAATGAATAAGGAGCCCGCAGCGAACCCGGTTGCTTAAGTTTTTGGAGATACTTCTTTTGCCCTGCGCTGGTCACTTTCCTTTTTTTTTCGGCATCACATAATCAAATAATTTCTTAAGGTTGTTGAATGGTTGCTCTATGCAATACCAGGAAATGGTGGCGCAGAGAACAGCCAGTATAAAATAGATCCAGAAACTGATATAAGGAGAGGCCAGCCATTTGCCGGCAGCAGAAAGATCATAGCCCCATTCACTGAGTGATCGCTGAGCCATGCCAAACATTTTCCAGAAAAACAGCGTGGCAATCAGGTGATACAAATAAATGCCGTAACTGACTTTTGACAGGTATTGCACCATTCCGTTTTCCAGGAATTTTTTTGTAAACCCTGTATAACCCCTGTTAGCGACATCGATAACCAAAATGGTGAAGAAAGAAATAAACACGCGGTCGAGCCCGATAAAAGTTCTTCGGTGGTTGGTGAAGATCAGTAAAATCCAAAATGGCAGGGCAATTAATGCCGCCCATTTTATCCATTGATTATTTTCTCTGCCCCGATAGTGCAGGAAGGCCAGCAGCGCTCCGGCAGCAAAACAATCCATACAGGCCGGCATGAGCACCAGCATGGGGAATACCGGCAACCGGGGATAGAACGTCAACATGGCCATACGGAAAAGAATACCGCCGAACACCATCAGACCAAATACTTTCGCCAGGTGCCTGGTCGGGATGAATAAAATAATCCAGGGCCAGATGATATAGAACTGCTCTTCTACGGCCAGCGTCCATAAATGGACCGCATACGGACCCCAGTCGTGCGTTAAGAAAATCCTTACATTATACAGGTAACCAAAATAATATCCGGGATGCTGCCTCAGGTCGAGGCCCTGCAGGGGAAAGAGCAGGAGGATGAACAGATACAGATAATAAGCGGGAAAAATCCGGAGTGTGCGGCGGGTGAGAAAAGCGACCGCCACTTTCCAGACAGGCATGGCTTTGTCCAGCGCTTTTTGTTTGGCATCAAGCAGGATGCGTGTAATCAGGTAACTGCTTAAAACAAAAAAGAAAATGATGAAGGAGCCTAAATCATAGTGCCAGGTTTTGAGGTTCATCAAAAAAAAGGAGAAATGGTAGACCACCACAAACAGGACGGCACAGAAACGCAGACCCGATAACTGAGGTTTAAACTTAAATCTGGTTACCGGCTTATTGGTCTCTATTGTTGACAATGCAGTGGTTTTGAATGGATGCGGTTGGTTTCCGGTCCTTTTAACGGGTAATTTCCCAATTTAGTACAGTTTCCCAAATATGGTGTTTTGGAAAAAAAACAGCAAATGCTTTTAAAACCGGAATACAGAAAGTATATTTATTGCTCCCATCATCCTTTGATCTCCTCCAAATATACATTTCCGGTCTGCCGGACTGCTGATCCGTACCTTAAAAGAAACCGATCGTAACCTTTAGCGACCTCTTTTAAATTGATCAGTATGAAAACTTCAAATGCCCGGGGCAATTCATTTTTATTTTTATTGGTTACCATCGGTTGTTTTTCTTTTAGTGCATTAAAAAGCCAAAACTGTAATCTGTGTAAGATTGGTTCCTTTCCTTCCGTAACCGTGTATCAGGCTTTTCAAACGGGTCATGGTATGGGGTTTGGTGTGGAAGCAGGCACCTGGAAAAAAGACGCCGGCAAATTCAGTTATTTTATCGGTACGAGTTTGGTTTGGGCCAACAACAGCAACACAAAAATAAAAACAACGACTCCTGCCGCCAATCAGACCCTGCTGAGTTTCTACCTCAAGGGGCAGTATCAGCTCACCAGTCACCTGTATGCCATTGCCGCTCCCGGAATTGTGAACCTAACGTATTTCGAATTCCAAACCGGATTAAGATACGTGATTCCGCTGACCCGGGTAATCGGTATTGGTGTAGAGCCGGCTTATGCTTTCGGCCAGAAGCAATTTGTAGTGAATGCAAACATGCATTTCGCACTTTGATAAAATAAAAAATCCATGCACAACTTCCGGCCATGCATGGATTAATATATTCTTCCCTTTAATGGGCTTTATCTACGTCATTGTATTTTGCCGTCCAGGAATCGATCTTGGCTTTATCTTTTTTTGATTCATAGATCGTAACCAACATATCATACGACTCACGCAGTGCTACTTTGTCTGCCTTCTTTAACTTACCCTGCGAACCCAACAACTGGTCAACCTTTTCCAGGTAAGGAACCGCTTCGTCGAAACGTTTAACAGCCATTGCACGGTATTCCTGTCTTTGTTTCAACTCATCTGCATTCGTATTTCCCTTGGGTTTTCCAAGCACCTGGTATTCCACTCCCTGGTTATAGGAAATCTGACCGAGTACCAGGTAGGCTTGCGGGAATGACGGATTAAGTTTCACGCTGGTAAGCAGTTTATCCTGTGCTTTCTTAACGAGTTCATCTGAATTGGCAACCTTCTTTCCCGTACTGGTATCCGTTGCATACTGATATAATTCAAGTCCGTAGTTGAAAAAATAGATCGAACTGTCCGGGTGTTCCTTGTTGATCTGTTCATACTTGGCGAAAAGTGAATCCTTTGGACCGTTCTTTCTCAGTTCATCCAGCGACAATTCATCATAAAAAAGATCATTCGGATATTTTGATTTGCCCAACGCAATGTATTTGGCAGCATTTGCTTTGTCGCCCTTTCGGATATAATAATCAGCAAGCCATTTATAAATTTCAGCCATATCGTTTCCTCCGATCCGGGAGATTCCTGAATCCGCTATTGTTCTATAGTAGATGGCAGCATCATCCCGCTTATTGTCTTTTTCTGCAGAAATACCCGCATACAACAGGGAGGTAGAATCCATACTCTGTTTGATCCATCCGTTTTTGTACATCAGATCAATCGCATTTACGGCAGTACTGAAAAATAACAGGGACTGGTCATAATTCTTCGCCTCGTAATTCGATACACCGGCCGAGAAAAGTCCCGGGTATATTACATTCAGCGGTTTATAACCATCGGCAATGATCAATACTTGTTTTTTATCGTCGTACTTAATGTAGTTCTTCAAGGCATCGAACGATTGGACCAGCGCATCCGGATACTGCACTTTCAATTGCGCATTCGTGCCGATCGTATCATATATTTTCACCTTGGTGTACCAGGCTTCTGCATTCTTTGAGAATTTTTCGGTCAGCAGTGCCTTGTCTATTTCGTCTTTGGCTTCGACGAATTTATTTGCCTTAAGCAAATCTTTCGCTTTATCAACAGATTGAGCAAACAATCCGGAACAAACTACAGCCAGTAAAAGGCCTAAAAGCATCCGTTTCATGAGATTTTTTATTTGAAGTTTTCTATTGACGTTATTCAGGAGCTGACTCCGGCGGTACTGTATCCAAAACCGGACCCTCACCTTCCTTACCTGCTTCGATGGTTGATTCCTCGTCAAGTTGTGTTATGGCTGCGATACCATCACCTTCATCCAGACGGATGAGTTTCACACCCTGGGTAGCCCGGCCCAGTTCACTGATACCGTTAACCGGCATCCGGATGGTAATTCCCGATTTGCAGGTAATCATCAGGTCTTCCTTTTCAGTAACGTCGAGGATGCCGACCAGTTTTCCTGTTTTTTCTGTGACCTGTATGGTTTTTATTCCTTTGCCTCCGCGATTCGTGACGCGGTATTCATCCACCTCGGTACGTTTGCCGAAGCCATTTTCGCTGACGACAAGCACCGTTTTGGAATTATCGTCCTTATTGACACATATCATGCCAATCACTTCATCCAGATTATCTTCGACTTCTATGCCGCTCACGCCTATAGCACCCCTGCCCGTAGGCCGGACGTTTTCTTCGGGGAACCGAATGGCGCGACCCGATTTAATGGCCATCATGATTTCGCAATTGCCATCCGTAAGCCTGGCCGTGAGCAGGTGATCATTTTCCAGAATCGTAATGGCATTTACTCCACTTTGTCTTGGCCGGCTGAAATCTTCGAGCAGGGTTTTTTTAATCACCCCTCTCTTGGTACAGAGCACAATATAATGGCTGTTCAGGAATTCATTATCCTTGATGTCTTTAACATCAATAATGGCTTTGATTTTATCATCGACCGGGATCTGGATCAGGTTCTGTACGGCCCTTCCCTTGCCTGTGCGGTCACCTTCGGGAATCTGGTAAACGTTCAGCCAGAAACACCTGCCCTTTTCCGTAAAGAAAAGCAGGGTATGATGTGAACTCGCTACAAAGAGGTGTTCTATATAATCTTCCAGCCTGGCTTTGCCACCACTCAAACCCCGGCCTCCCCGGCGTTGCTGACGGTATTCCGTAGCCGAAGTTCTCTTGATATATCCGTTATGGGAGATGGTGATGACCACATCTTCCTCTTTAATCAGATCCTTGATTTTCATTTCATCGTCCAGGTACGTGATCTCTGTTCTGCGCTTGTCGCCAAACTTCTCTTTGATTTCGAGAAGTTCTTTTCGGATCAGGGCAAACCGTTTGGCCTCGTCCTGTAAAAGGTCTTTAAGGAAGGCAATCTGTTTCTGTAATTCATCAAATTCATTCCGGATTTTATCCCTTTCCATGCCGGTCAGGCGCTGTAAACGCAGTTCCAGAATGGCTTTGGCCTGGATCTCACTCAGGCCCCAGCCTGCCTGTATCAGGTTTTCCTTCGCCAGGTCGGGTGTGGAGGAAGACCGGATCAGGGCGATCACTTCGTCCAGGTGATCCAGCGCGATCAGATAACCCTGAAGGATATGCGCTCTTTTTTCTGCCTCACGCAATTCAAACCGGGTGCGGCGAACAATCACTTCATGGCGGAATTCAACAAATTCTGAAATGATCTCTTTCAGATTCAATGTACGGGGACGACCCTTTACGAGCGCTACATTATTGATGCCATAGGAAGTTTGTAATTCTGTATGCTTGAACAACTGGTTGATGACCACATTGGCTACCGCGTCCCGCCGCAGATCGATCGCAATGCGGATGCCTTCCTTTTCATTGGATTCATTGTTTACACCCGTGATGCCATCTATCATTTTTTCATTCACCAGCTGGCCGATGCGGTCGCATACGCCGTCCACATTCACCTGGTACGGTGTTTCGGTGACGATGATCTGCTCGCGTCCATTGGTTTTGGTATCCACGTGTAATTTTCCCCGCAGTACCACCCGGCCGCGGCCTGTGTGCATAGCGGCTTTCACGCCTTCCATACCAAAAATCACACCGCCCGTCGGGAAATCCGGCGCTTTCACATACTGCATGAGCTCTTCCACACTGATATCCCTTTTATCAATGTAAGCGACACAACCATCTATGGATTCCGCAAGATTGTGCGGAAGCATATTGGTTGCCATGCCGACGGCAATTCCGCTGGCACCATTAATCAGTAACTGGGGAAACCGGGAAGGCAGTATCGTCGGCTCCGTGAGTGAATCGTCAAAATTCGGCTGGAAGTCTACGGTTTCTTTATCGATATCTTCCAGCATGGCTTCTGCCAGCCGGTGTAAACGCGCCTCGGTATAACGCATGGCTGCGGGTCCGTCCCCATCCTGGCTGCCAAAGTTTCCCTGCTTGTCTACCAACATATACCGAATGCTCCATTCCTGCGCCATCCTCACCATGGTATGGTAAATGGCAGCGTCTCCGTGCGGATGGTATTTACCCATCACTTCCCCCACGATACGGGCTGATTTTTTAAATGGTTTATTACTATTGCTGCCCAGTTCGTTCATTCCGTACAGAATGCGGCGGTGTACAGGTTTCAGCCCGTCCCGCACATCCGGCAGCGCCCTGCTCACGATAACTGACATAGAGTAATCTATGTAAGCCATCTTCATTTGCTCTTCTATGTTAATGGGAACTATGCGGTTATTATCCTGTGTTTCTTCCGGAATGATGTTCTCTTCCATAATTATTAAAATCCAGTAAAGCCCAATCTTTTATGAGGCATCAAAGATAATGAAATCAGGAGGGTTTGGGGCGAAAACAGCGCATATTTTCCGGCTTATTTTCGAGTCGATTTCCGGCGGACTGATGATATGATCTGATCAGATTTCCCCGGTTATTCAAGCCAGGCTCCTGTAACCATGCCCTTTTCCACTTCTACATATATATGTTCCTGCAGGGTGGTGGCAACCGATAAACCTACGTAATCCGGTTTAACGGGGAAAGCATTATAGCTTCTTTCAACCAGCACCAGGGTTTGTATTTTTTTTGGATGGGAATCCAGGAAAGGTTTGATGGCATATAACAAAGTTTTCCCGCTGTTACAAACATCGTCGATCAGGATGACCACCCGGTCCCGCATTGCCAGATCGCGGCTGAGTGTAACTTCCCGCGGATTTTTTTTATCCAGATTCACTGTAATCAATTCAGCAGACATCCCGGCAATTTCCTTCAGTAAATCCTGAATTATTTTCGCAATCGCAGTTCCGCTTTCCCGGATACCGGCAAGAATAAAACCCGTTTCCCCAAAATTTTTTTCCAGGATTTCAAAGGCCATACGTTTTAATTTCCTTGATGCCACTTCCGAATTGAGTATATAATTCTTCTCCATGCCACCAAGGTAAAGAAAATCATAAATCCTGCAAATCTGCTATAACTTCAGGTCATAAACCCGGATATGCACGGAATCCAGCAGATCGCTTTTATCATACTTGCTGTAACGGCCATCTGGCTTTTCAGCCGCAACATACTTCGCATCAGGAAAAATATTCTTTTGGGTAAAGAGGAAGATTGTTCTGATCAACCCGCCAGACGCTGGAAAAACCTGTTCCTACTGGCATTCGGCCAGAAGAAAATGTTCCGCAACCCGCTGGTGGCCGTCCTTCATTTTTTTATCTATGCCGGTTTTATTATTATCAACCTGGAAGTATTGGAAATTTTCCTGGATGGCATATTAAAGACGCACCGCCTGTTCAGGCCGCTGGGTGTTTCCTATATTTTGCTGATTGATGCTTTTGAAATGCTTGCCCTGCTGGTGATCCTGGCCTGTGTGATTTTTCTCATCAGGAGAAATTGGATCAAACTGAAACGATTCGCGAGTCATGACCTGGACGGATGGCCCATGTCTGATGCAAACTATATCCTCATCACTGAAATTATTCTGATGACGCTTTTCCTGACGATGAATGCATCAGATACTTTATTGCAGCAGAGATTGTACAGTCACTATGCGGTTGATCTCACAGGCAATTTCCTGGTCTCCCCCTGGCTTCACCCGGTTCTCAATGGATTATCCAATCATCGGCTGGTGCTCCTGGAAAGAGTTTGCTGGTGGTTGCATATTACCGGCATTTTTGCATTCTTGAATTACCTGCCCTATTCCAAACACCTACACATTCTGCTGGCTTTTCCAAATGCCTATTATGCCCGATTGTTACCTGAGGGAAAAATGCACAATATGAAATCGATTCAGCAGGAAGTACTGTATGCCATGCAACCCGAACTGGCGCCTGCTGAAACAACCGGAACGCCCAAATTCGGAGCCAAAGATGTATTCGACCTGAGTTGGCGGAACCTTCTGGATGCATACGCATGTACCGAATGCGGCCGATGCACGGCTGCCTGTCCTGCAAATCTCACCGGGAAAAAACTTTCTCCGCGTAAGATTATGATGGACACCAGGGACCGCCTCGAAGAAGTGTCCCGAAACCAGCGTAAAAACGGTGTGTTCCAACCGGACGGCAAACAACTACTCTGGGATTATATTTCTGTAGAAGAATTACGCGCCTGCACCAGCTGCAATGCGTGCGTGGAAGAATGTCCGGTCAGCATCAGTCCCCTGGAAATTATATTTGAGCTCCGCCGTTCCCTGGTAATGGAGGATTCCGACGCACCACCCGAATGGAATACCATGTTCGGAAATATTGAAAATAATTTCGCTCCCTGGAAATTCAGTCCCGATGAGCGGGAAACCTGGAAAAATGATTAAGCACGCCAAATTTGGTATACCAGTATCAGTGCAGCCAGAATAAAAATGATGCCCATCATTTTATTGAGCGTCTGGTTGCTGGTCTTCATTTTCATGACCAGCCCTTTCCCGCCGTACATATAAACAGCCAGTCCGCCGACGGTCCCCAGGCCGGAACCGAGTGTAAACAAATTGAAATAAGTGAAACCCGCGGGAAGCCATCCCTGGTTCAGGAAATATCCCGACCAGATAAACCAGAATGGGATTTGTGCCGGATTGAGTACACTTAGTGAGATGCCCAGGATAAACCGGTCCAGGTGATTGTTTAAGAGCAGGGCTTTTTTATCCGGATCCTGCCTGCGGGCACTCACAAAACTTAATATACCCAGCGCCAGGAAAAATAAAACAGCAAGCCAGTTGAAAACGGAGAGCAGGATGCGATTATCCATGACCCGGGACATACCAGACAGAATCAGGCGGAGGTAAAGCATTTCTATCAGCGCGACACCGGCCGAATACTTCCACGCGTTGCGGAAATTTTCCTGCACGGCGATCTGGGTAGCCGTCATGCTGATGGTACCCAGGGGCAGCTGTCCCAGAAAACTGAGTAAGAAACCAAGAAAAAAAGAGAACCCGTATAACATGTTCCACGTATTCGGTCAGAGGGATTTGTTTTGCATTTCTGCCAGTATCCTGGCGTCTGAAAAATTGTTCAGATACATCGAAACACCCCCGGACAATGAAAGATAAGGATATCCGAGTCTGTGGTTGGCGCGACTGATGGCATAAAGCAAACGCCAGTGACGAACAATTTCCTTCCAGGCAAAGAATATGGAATGGCGGGGATCATAAATATGGGTGGGTTCACTACCTGCACCGTTCACTTCGATTACGGAAAACGAATTTCCCTGTTCCAGCAATTCGCGGCTTTGATAACGGATATCGAGACGGCCATAATAAAAATTCGGCATGAGCCCGCAGAGATCGTTGATCATATTGACCAGTGCCGGATTCACAGATGCAGAATCATCGAGAAACAATGCGCCACGTGCGTGATTGCCGTAAGGAGAAACGATCAATGATTCGCCTTTTGGAACGACAAGGTCCAGCATAAGCGGTTCTGTTTTTTCCAGCAAAGGCAGCTGCAACAGGGCGCGGGAATTCTTTTTTAATAGTTCACGCACGGTTCCGGTCCCGTCTCCCAGCACTTTCAGGAATTCCTTTTGTACGATACCTGAGATATTTCCCTTCTGCTGCCCGGGAAAACGGTAATAGAAAATACCAGCTTCGTTTTCATAATGAATAAACTCCTGGATATGATAATCCATGCCTGCGGCAGCCGCATAGGCTAAAACTTCCTGCACACGATCCAGCTTTTTTATTCCCCGCCCGCGGCCCCCGATATCAGGTTTTCCGATCATCGGAAACTGAAATCCTGCAGTAAGCAATTGTTCCACTACCGTTTCGGGTGGGGTGCCCATTGTAAAAAAAATTGTCTTTGGCTGAAGGACGGAGGGCAGTAGTGAGAAAAGATCTTTTTTGGATTCACCCAAGTAGCCCCCATTTTTTATCGAGGGATTGGCGGCTGCAAAGAAAAAAAATGAACGGGCCCTCAGACAGAAATAAATAAATACCGGATAGAGTGGCAGGTAGATGCTATGAAAACTCCAATACTCCCAGTGCAGCAACCGGATCCAGAAGGGCTTATTTTTCCAGCCCTGTTTTTCGTTCATGCTTTTACGTAAATCGATTTTTGAAGCATCAGGAAACGCTCAGCGTTTTCTCCGCTGCGCAGATCAAGATACCGGAACGTAGCCGCTTCCGGACCAAGACGGATGTTGCTGATGCTGTTCGTGAATAACTGTCCGTCCCGGTTCATTAAAATACTGTTCGCGGGATCCCCCGCTCCTCCTTTCTGGTGAAACCGAATGATATCCAGTGTACCCGGATGAGGATGGGCAGCAAGCCATTCGTTGAACCAGGCTTCCCTTTTTCGTTCCTGGTCCGGACTATACAACGTTACTGAGGACCAGATTTGGGGTCTGTGGCTGTTTAAGGATTCCAGCCATTTCATCTGTCCGTCCCACCTGCCACACCAGAGATTTTTTTCATCAAATAGAATAACCGTAAAGGGTTCTATGCCTGTGCAATCGTATGTTTCAAAAGCGTCCACGGAAGAAGGCTGGGCGATCAGGTCGAGCAATACAAGTCCCCGGCTTTTCCGGTAATGGGGTTCCGGTTTGTGCGGTTTGATCGCACCATTCAATAATACGACGGCATTGCCCGATTCATTGACGGCTATCCAGCTGCCTCCGCCCATTGGATCCTTCGGATAAAGTATCTTATATCCGTTGAGTTCATATAACTCCGGAAAAACCGCCAGGGGCCGGTCTGTCTGTTCATCGCGACTGGAAGTAAAAAAATAGCTGTTTCCCGAAGGGACAAAACTTACTGTACACATTGTTTCCTGTACTTGAGTGTGGACGGGGCAACTCCATAGGAATCGTCAATAGAAATATCGCCCAATTCGCGCAAGCCGACGCGGATCAAAGCCATATGATGAATGGTATGTTCCAGGTTGTAAGCAATCTCCCTGTAATAATTGGTAACGATCTTTTCGGGCAGGTCTGAGGGATCGCCGTAATAAGTCAGGAGGCTGAGCGATTTATTTTCTTTACTGATCTGCCGGATGATTTCCTGCAAAAGGCGGGACGCAAAATTTTTATCGGTCTCGATCTGACGATCTCTTTTTCTCTTTTCATAATCCACTTCACCGCTCCCGTAACCCGCTTCCAGGCACAGAAACATCTCAATGATATGACGTACGTGCTGACCAACGGTATTTCCGGATAAATTTGTACAGGGAAAATCATATTGTCCTTTTCCCAACTGATCCAGAGAAAGAGACAGCTGCAGGAACACCTGACTCACGGTTTTTTGCAACTCCATAAAGCGTGTTTTCTAAAAATAATATTTTTTTGATTATCGGGCGATGACTTTTATATCGACAGTCAGCTCATTGGAAATGGTGCTGGATCCGCCCACGCCGTAATCCCTGCGATTCATAGTAAAACTGCCTGTAAAGGCCCAGCCGTCGCCGCTTTTTACTGCATTAAAAGGAAGGCTAATTTCCCGGCTTGTCCCTTTGATCGTAAGTGTGCCCTTAGCTTCATAACCGTCTTTTTTACCCGTTGCCCGGATCGCAGAGGATACGAAACGGATCATCGGATATTTTTTTACGTCAAAATAATCCTCTTCCTTCAGATGATTATCCCGGGATTCATTGTCGGTATTGATGGTTTCCGTTTTTATGTTTACCTGAAAAGACGATTTGGCGAGGTCGTCTGGATTAAATAGTATATCACCTTCCGGAGCAGCCAGACTACCTCCCGTTCTGAATCCAAAATTATGAATGGTAAACCGGATGGTTGATTCTTTGGCTACCGGATGCATCTGTCCGAACGCAAAGGACATGACCAGCTGGGCAAACAAAGTCAGGGTGGACAGGCGCGTGAGATATTTTCCGGGAAATGTTGATGTCATAGTTATTTTCTTTTCAGGGCCTGCTCTAATTGATGCTTATTGAGGAGAATCAGAATAGCGCAGCAGGCAAAAGTAATCAGTGCATAAA
>Ga0075521_10000402_pt1 | contig 12411 bp, 9 predicted proteins | sample NGEPerD_FD_74785 | JGI IMG/M metagenome (GOLD analysis project Ga0075521, IMG submission 74785) | Arctic peat soil microbial communities from the Barrow Environmental Observatory site, Barrow, Alaska, USA - NGEE PermafrostAB12-D | ecosystem: Environmental > Terrestrial > Soil > Wetlands > Peat ...
TAGACTCGTTCAATACAAAATCAAGAAAGGAGCTTTCCTCCGCCATCCCCTCAGGCTTCCTTCAGGCTCATTCTTCGATTAGAAAAGACTCTCCACGAGGGAGCTGGATGAACTGCGTAGGAGGTACCCCTCCCCCTCCCCCAAAATTCCTCAGTTTCTTCAACTTAGCGCGATTTTCTGTGCAAACAATTGAGTGCGTGAAGGTTATGGGTAAAATCCTGTGCCGTAAGGAGTTAGACTGGATTTTTTGGGGGCGGAAAGCTGTATGGGGAGGCAGATTGCGAAATACCCGAGAACAAGGGCGACGATTCACACGTTGAACCGCATAGATTTACAGTCCGAAAGACAGAGGGTTTGTTGTCTGCGTTTGGGGCGGAGACAGCTCTCCCTCATCCTTTCTATCGAGAATTGCACAGGCAGGAGGGCAACGCACCAAGCGAGATAGTCACAGTTCAGTGTGACGGCCGACCCATCCATCCCGTTTGTCAACGCGGCAGCCTTGATCTTGATGTTGATACTCGGTGTTTCACCGGACAACTACTGGTCGAGCGGGCGACCGATCTCCCAGTGGTGTCCGAACGGATCGACCACGCGGCCCAGGCGCCACCCGTATTCCTCGCCCACTGGATGTACTTCTTTTGCGCCAGATCTCACGGCCTGCGCGAACACCGCATCCGGATCGGCGACCGTCAAAATGATTCGAACCGAACCGCCACCGAGAGACTCAGGGCTGAAATTGCCATGCTCTGGGGACTCGTCTCCTACCCAAAACTCTGCGCCGTCCACGGAAAGCTTCGCCACCACGGATCCGGCGGGATCGTCCATGCGAAAGGCCTCAGTCGCCCCGAAAGCTGACTTGTAGAACTCGACGGCCTTGGCACCACCGCGGACCGAGAGCCACGGTGCGATGGTGCATTGGATCGAAGCGGACGGTTTTCTTTCAGAGGACATATCCCCTCCACAGGCAACGATGTTATACGGTTTCGTAATGCCTGCGGCCCTGTGCATGACCACCATTTTCAAGTCGAACTGACAAGGGCCAGACGGTTTGACTTGAAGGGAGCACACTTGCGATAGTACCCGGATGAAAAAAGCGAACTCGGTTAGTCGCAGTCGGGCCGTGAAGAGCAAAGATGCTCCCGAGACGGTAGACGAATACTTGGCACGCGTTCCGGAACCCGCCCGCACTACCTTGAACAAGGTTCGGGCGGTGATTCGGTCGGTTGTGCCAGCAGAGGCAACGGAAGCTATCAGCTATGGGGTTCCGACGTTTAAGTACAAAGGGCCGGTGATCTGGTTCGCTGCGTTTTCGAACCATTGCAGCGTGTTTCCCACCGCCTCCGTGATTGAGAAGTTCAAAAATGAACTCAAGGCCTACCAGACGTCGAAAGGCACGATCCAGTTCCCTGTGGACAAGCCTCTGCCTGCCGCTCTGCTGAAGAAGATGGTGAAGGCACGGCTCGCGGAGATTGAGAACAAGAAACAGCGCTGATCCGACACTTCGGGTCGGCCGATGCTTGCAGTCAACTGCGCCGTCGCGCCCGGTTGCCGCTTCCACCGAAGAAGCAGGCCAGCCCGAACACGTATCCGAAGTTGTACCAGGCGCCGTTGTTGTGCACCTCGTAGATGTTGACATCGCTTTTGAATAGCGAGAGTACGAACACAAACGGCGCGATGAATCCCTGCCACAGTCCGAGCCAGAATCCGGCGACGGTGTTCTTATTGCCCGGTGTGCCTTGCAGCTTGTTGGGGCCAGGAGCGCAAGCGGCGAGGGTGGCGAGCAGGAGCGCGATAAGGATGATGACGGGGAGTTTCATGGTGGTCTCCTGAACTTGATACGTGCGAGGTCGGGAAAAAGCTTCACCACAGAGACACAGAGGCACAGAGAAAAAGGCGGCTGTGAATTTGCATGGGTTGGTTATGATAAGGCCTGTTTACAACCGCTATGTGTTCCTACCAAGGGGCATTCGTAGAGCGAACGGCGGACTCAATGTCGTCAACTTTGGCTGCGGCAATCTGCCGGACGAATTCGATAATCGTCCTGCGATCACCTCTGCCGAATCGTTGAGTTACTCTCGGCAGACATACGGTACGGATCTGTCAGTTCGTTCCTGCCGAAACCGTCGCTTCATGCGGAGCGAAGGCGTCGGTCAGCGAGATCACGCGCATGTTCGTCTTTAGTTCGTCAAGCGACGCCGCGCTGGTGATGGTCAGATCGACTGGTTGGCCGGGCAGCAGGTCGAAGTAATTGTCCGATGGCTTCGCATCCAAGTTGCCGAAACTGATGTAAGCGCTCTCCGCCAAGACGGGCGAGGAGAGATGCAGCGTGTAGTTTGACTCGGTCGCGACGGGGTTGGATCCCACCCTATCGTCCCGCTGCGCGGGCCGCGAGGGTGGGGCACCCACATTCGATGGGGCAGCGGCGGTGAGCTTGCTTTCGATCTTTGCCTGCGGCAGTTGCATGTCTTTCGTGGGGACGAAGAACAATGTGTTGGTCGAAATTACCTTGTTGTCTACCAGCAGATCGGTGGCGGCGAAAATCTTGCCGAGGTCAGCATTCGGCAGGTTGGTGATGTCGAGCATAGGGATGGTGAGGTATACCTTGCTGGCGAGTGGCGCGACCTGGATGGTCTGCGACTTGTCGCTCAGCACCGCGCCATCGAAGCCTAGGATGCGCACGCGCAATGTTGCAACCATCGGCGCGATCTTGTCGGAGACCACATACACCGCTACATTGCCTTCCTCCTGGTGAGGCGAGACCAGCACCGGCGCGTAGAAGCGGCGGGCGTAGTAGTGCAGTGCCTTCCAGCGTCCGTAGTAATCGAGGCTCGACCACGAGGCCACCGGCCAGCAGTCGTTGAGTTGCCAGTAGATGGATCCCATGGTGCGGGGACGATTGCGCCTCAGATGCTCGGCTCCGATCTTGATGCCTTCGGCCTGCAACACCTGGCTGGCGTAAAGGAACGAGGCGAAGTCCTTGGGCTGGGGATAGTCGCGCAACATGTAGTCGCGGATGATGGCGTTGCCGGCTGCGTTCTTCTGATGCGCGAGCATGACGGGAGTGAAGATGTTGAGGCGATCCTCGGGAATGGTGAAGGTCTCGACGGTGCGCATTTCGGGGAACGACTGGAATCCGTACTCGGTCATGAAGCGCGGATTGTGCTTCTCGTAGTCGGCGAAAGGGACGCGGCCGTGCCAGACCGACCAGTCGTGCATGTCTCCGGACTGGTACTTGTCGGAGAGTTCTTCGTAGTCGGCGCTAGGCGAACTGGGCCAGTAGGGCGTTTCGGGCGCGAGGCGATTGACCGCAGCGGCCAGAATGCCGCTGAAGGTGGAAACGTAGTCCTGCCACATCTGAAAGCGGACGTCTGGACTTAGCTTGTCACGATCTTTCCAGGCGAGCGCGGCCTCGGTCTCGTTGTTGCCGCACCAGATGACGATGCTGGGATGGTTGCGTAACCGTTTGAGTTGCTGCTCAGCTTCCTGGGCGACGTTGAGCTTCCAGTCGTAGGTGCCGGGCTGCCAGTCGTTGCCGAACATGAAGTCCTGCCAGATCATGATTCCGAGTTCGTCGCAGAGGTCGTAGAACTCGTCGGTTTCGTAGTAGCCTCCACCCCAATGGCGAATCATGTTCATGTTGGCGTCCACCGCCGATTGCAAAACCTGGCGGTATTGCTGCGTGGTGACGCGGGTGGGGAAGCTGTCGAAGGGAATCACGTCGGCACCTTTGCCGAATACGGGGATTCCGTTCACGACGAACTCAAAGGAGCGTCCCCACTGGTCGGGTTCGCGCCGCAATACGATGGAACGCAGTCCAGTTTTGGCGGTAGCTTCGTCTAACGTCTGTTTGGCCGACTTTAGTTGGACTTGGAATTTGTAGATGGGCTGAGCGCCGTATCCGGCTGGATACCAGAGCTGCGGATTGCTGATGTCGATGGGCAGCGTGACGTGATTCACTCCCGGCTGAAGCTCGACGGTGCGAGTCGCGTCGGAATGCTTTACGGTGACTCCGTACTCCAGTGAGATCGTCGCGTTGCCGGCCTCCGAGGCGGTGACTTCGACCTCTGCGAGCAGATGAGCGACTGCGTTACTGACATCGAGCTGGCGAATGTGGACATTGGAGATGCGGGCCGTGTCCCAGGCTTCAAGGCGCACGGGACGCCAGATACCGCTGGTGACGAAACGCGGTCCCCAATCCCAACCAAACTCATAGGCGGCCTTGCGAATGTAAGTCTTGGGCTCGGTATGAGTACGTTCGCGCCAGGGGTCGTTGGCAGCAATCTCGGATGCGGCCTTGATCGGCGAAGGGAAAACCACGCGCAATGTATTCGCGCCGGGCTTGAGGTCGGCCTTCACGTTGACGCGCCACTGGCGAAACATGTTGTCGGCAGTGAGGATGAGCTTGTCGTTGAGATAGACCTTGGAGTAGGCGTCGAGTCCTTCGAATACCAGGTCAATGTTTTTCTGCGCGAGCAACGCCGGCGCCGCTTGCACCGTAGTGCGGTATTCCCAGTCGGCGTTCTCGATCCATTGCAGCTTGGCTTCGTTGTCGCGATAGAACGGGTCGGGAATTAGTTTGTTGCGCAATAGATCGAGGTGCACACTGCCCGGAACCACTGCCGGACGCCACTGCGTAGCGTCGTTTGTAGCCGCGGCGGGCGCCTGCGTGGGAGTCGTGGCCGGGACCTGGCGGAATTCCCATGCGGAGTTCAGCGACACGGTTTGCTTCTGGAGGGTCGCGGCCAGAGAAACAGAACCGAGGCAGGCGACGGCGAACAGCGAAATAAAAGAACAGATCTTTGCAAACAAAGGGATGGCTCCTATTTGATCCGAGCAAAAAGCGGTGCAGCTCGAGTCGCCAAATAGTAGCAAGGAAGCGTGGCGAGGGCTGTGATTTCGCCGGAACTATTGCGGAATTTCGGGTGCTGACGGGGGACGGAATGCGGCGAAGTGCGTGCCAGACGGCCTACGCGGCGCGATTACGGCCAAAGTAGCAGGCGGCCGCTATTTCAATGTTTTCGTCACAAGTGGTACTCTCTTTTCACGCGGAGTGGTCACAGATTTCCCGTACAATTGTGCTTCGAGACGAACCGGTCCCCGGTGATGGGCGGAGCGGGCAAACTCGATATGCCGTGTAGTCGCGATGATGTAGCGGTCCGGAGCAAGCGGGCCGACCGGTCCTGCCGGCGGTGTCCTCGGAACGACAATACTCTGGAGTTGCAATACTTTCGTCATCCTTTATGTTTGTGGATGAAGGCATCGGGTTGCCAGCATGCGCGTACTAAGTGTGAAATAACTGTGGCAGCATTCATATATTTATACGGTCCTCATAGAAAGAAGCAGTCGTAATGTCATCCAACGGTTTTCATAATCGTCCCTCACGCTTCGGAAACTTGCGTTCGCTATTCAGCATGTTTTCGAGCGATCTGGCCATCGATCTGGGAACGGCCAATACCCTGGTGTATGCCCGCGGCAAGGGCATCGTGGTCAACGAGCCTTCGATTGTCGCGATCAACAAAAATACTGGAGAGGTGGAAGCGGTAGGCAAGGAGGCCAAGGAAATGCTTGGTCGCACTCCCGGCAACATCGTCGCCATCAAGCCGATGAAAGATGGCGTGATCGCGGACTTCAAAGTCACCGAGAAGATGTTGAACTACTTCATCCAGAAGGCGCACAACCGCAAGATGCTGGTGCATCCACGCATCGTGATCGGCGTTCCGTCAGAGATTACGCAGGTGGAAAAGCGCGCAGTCATGGACTCTGCCTATCGCGCCAAGGCCAGCGAAGTGCATCTCGTAGAGCAGGCGATGGTAGCGGCCATCGGCGCAGGTCTGCCAATCACTGAGCCTAGCGGCAACATGGTGGTCGATATTGGCGGCGGCACCACCGATATCGCGGTGATTTCACTGAGCGGCATCGTGTACTCGCGGTCCGTCCGCATGGCGGGCAATCAGATGGACGAAGCCATCATGAATTTCATGAAGCGCAAATACAACCTGCTGATTGGCGAACGCACGGCCGAGCAGATCAAGTTGGAGATCGGCTCCGCGTACCCGCTGGAGAAACCACTGACCATGGAAATCAAGGGCCGCAATTTGATTGAAGGCGTGCCCAAGACGATCACCATTGACGACAGCGAAATCCGCGAGGCCGTGAGCGAATGCGTTTCGACCATCATGAATGCGATTCGAGTTGCGCTGGAGCGGACACCTCCGGAGTTGTCGGCTGACATCAGCGATCGCGGCATCGTGCTGACCGGTGGTGGCGCGTTGTTGAAGAACCTCGACAAGCGAATTCGCGAAGAGACGGGACTGCCGGTGTCGATCGCCGACGACCCGCTGTGCAGCGTAGTGCTGGGCACGGGAAAGATGCTGAGCGACTTCAAGCTGCTGCGCAAGATTTCGATCGACTAGCTGGATCGGCTGCCAGAGAAAATCGGTCAATAAGGATGTTTGCGGTAATGTCCTCGATCAGCGGACGGCCCAAAGCTTTCGACACGATACTGCTGGGCGGCCTGATCGCCGGGGCCTTGGACGGCCTCGATGCGGTGGTGTACTACGGTTGGGCCTTCGCGGTCACACCGACAGCGCTATTTCAACATATCGCCAGCGGACTTCTGGGATCCCGGTCATTCGGCGGAGGCTGGGCTACGACGGTACTTGGCGTCGCATGTCACTTCACGATTGCAATTGGAGCGGCGGCTGTTTTTTATGCTGCCAGCCGGGCAATTCCGTTCCTGGGGCAGAAACCATGGATTTCCGGGCCGGCATTCGGAATCTGCGTGTATGTCGTGATGCACTACATCGTGGTGCCGTTGTCGGCGGTGGCGCCCCGGAAGGTCCCCATGGCAGGTCTGGAGCTTGTCGACCAACTTTTTTCGCATATGTTTTTTGTTGGCCTTCCCATCGCACTCATGGCGCGACGATCGGCGCGCAGGTAACGCACTTCTAAGACTGGCAACGTTATGGACACTCTCCTCGGCCGCTATAAGAACCTGATCGTGCTGGCGGCCATCTTGTTCGCCCAGATTATTGCGCTCGCGATGCAGGTGCGGCGTCCGGCGGCAGAGGGCGAAACCCGCCTGATCCGCGTATGGGCCACAGCCGCTGTGACTCCCTTTGAGGAAGCCATCGTGCACACTCAGAAGTGGGCGCACGACAAGTGGAGTGGCTACGTTTACTTGCGGCATGTCGATCAGGAAAATCAGCAACTGCGGGCCGAAATCAACCGCATGAAGCTGGAGCAGGCGCGGCTGGCGGAAGATGCCAACATGGCGCGCCGCGTCCAGACGCTGCTGGCGTTCAAGGAACAATACCTAGAAAGCACCGTCGCGGCGCAGGTGATCGGCACCAGCGGCAGCGAACAGTCACGCGTCCTGTACATCGACAAGGGTTCCAGCGACGGCATCAAACTCGACATGGCGGTGATTACGCCTACCGGCATCGTAGGCAAGATTGTGCAGGTGTTTCCGGGATCGTCGCAGGTGTTGCCGATTAACGATCAATTGAGCGGAGTCGGTGCAGCGCTGAAGGCATTGCGGCTGCAAGGAATCCTGAAGGGCGCGGCGAACGGCACCACCACGTTGCAGTACATCATGAGCGATGAGCCGGTGAAGCTGGGTGAAGAAGTCATCACCAGCGGCGGCGATCGCATTTTTCCCAAGGGACTTCCGGTGGGCACGGTGGCTTCCGTGGAGCCGGGGAAAGACTTGTTCCTGAACATTCGCGTGATCCCGTCAGCCCGCCTCGACCGGCTGGAAGAGGTGCTGGTGGTCACCAAGATTCAGGACAAACTGCCTGACGCGAAAGATCTGGGACCGATTCGAGCCTCGGACATTTTGAGTGAGCGGCTGCCGGGAGTGCCGGTCACGCAGACTGTCGACGCGGCGGGGAATGCAGCGGGGACTGCGAGTGGGGCTGGCAATCCAACGCAGCCGAATGGAGCGCCAAGTGCGACGGCAGCGAAGCCTGGCGCGGCGACGAATTCCGGCCAGCAAAATGCGGCAGGGTCTTCGGGCACGGCGAAACCTGGGGCGGCAGGTTCAAGTGTGCCTAAGGCTACTGCTACGCCGGCAAGCAAGCCCGCCAACGGCGGCGCGAACTCAGCTCCCAAACCAAATCTTGGCGCCGGCACAACGCCCGGTGCCTCGGCACCGAAGCCGGTGCGCAAGGCGCCAGCTACGGTTTCTCCGGACGCCAATCCGACGCAACCGGCAACTCCACCCAGCGCCCAGGAGAACCCGCCGCGATGAGCACACGATCGATGCCATTTCGCGGAAGCTTCACCTCGCGCGAGCAAGTTTCGGTCTATGAGTTCAGCTGGCTCGCCACTGTCCTGATTCCGCTGATCGCCATATTCATTCAGGCGTTTCTGCCGACCAAGATCCGCTGGCTGCCCATCATCGATCTGCCGATGATGGTGGTGATCTTCTTTGCGGTGGCACGGCGCAACCCGATCAGCGGCTGCGTGACGGGCGCCATCATCGGCCTGCTGCAAGACCTGCTGGGCGGTCCGGCGCATCCCATCGGGATGTACGGCATCACCAACACAATCATCGGATATATGGCCTCGTCGCTGGGGGTGAAGATCGACATCGAGAATCCGGGATCGCGATTCCTGATCATCTATGGGTTCTTTGTCATCCACCAGGCGCTGTACTACGGAGTGGGACATGGGATGCTGCGGCAGCCGCTGGAATGGAGTTGGAGCCACGTCGCGATTTCCGCATTGGCCAATGCCGTAGTTGGGGTACTGGTGTTCAACCTGCTGGACCGTTTCAAACAACGATGAGCGTTGACTTCACAGCGACGCATAGGCTGGGCGCTCGTCATACCGCAACTAGACGAACTTCACACACGGTATATCGCGGGTGGTTGGATTACGCTTTCAGGGGTCCATCATGACGAGGTGGTGTGCGAAAGCGCCTTAGCGCCTGAGGTAAAGTCTTTTCTTACCTCAGCGGCTAAAGCCAGCCCTTAAGCAAGCGGCAATGCACCGCTGAAGCGGTGCTCCACCCAACTCACCCACAGTCAAACGGCTAAGAGGCGCTGGACTCGAGTTACACGACTTTTTTTGAATCCCGCGCGGCGGCGACTCGGATTAGAATAGGCAGAGGGACTTGCGCCATTCCCCCACCTGCGTGAGTATTGCCGAACCACAATTTGGACTGACCATGCGCGTCGGCGCAACCGCGAGTTTAGCGGCGCGCGCGGACCGGCTTAGTTTCAGGATTCGGCAAATGTTGCCGAGCCTCGATCGAGAGATGCAGTAACAGATGTTTGGTCGCGAGGAAAAGGTTTCCCCATTCCGGCTGACGGCAGTGCAGTACGTGCTGCTGGCGATTTTCTTGTTTCTCGCATTCGGCTTGTGGCGGCTGCAGGTTGCGCGCAGCGATTACTACAGTTCGCTGGCCGAACAGAACCGCATCAAGCAAGTACCCATCCTGGCGCCGCGCGGCAAGCTGCTGGACCGCGAAGGCCGCATCATCGTTGACAATTACCCTTCGTTTTCAGTGCTCCTGCTGCGCGATCAGAACCGCAATCTCGAGATCGATGCGGAGAAGATTGCCGAGGGGCTGCACATTCCTCCCGACGAACTGCGGACGCGACTGAAGCGCATGGCGGCGGTCCCGGGCTACCAGCCGATGTTTCTGAAGGACGACATCACTCCCGACGAACTGGCCTTCATCGAATCGCACCGTGCTGATTTACCGGAACTGGACATCATCACCGTGCATCGCCGCTTGTATCCCAAGGGCGGCTTCATGGCGCACGTAATCGGCTATGTCGGGCAGGTGAGCGAAGAGATGCTGACCCAGCCGCAATGGGAGCTCTATAACCCGGGCGACGTGGTTGGCATGTCGGGAGTCGAGCAATACTACAACGATGTGTTGATGGGCAAGAACGGCTCGCGCCAGGTGCTGGTCAACAGCCGAGGCAAGGAAGTCGGCACGCTAAGCGACGTACCGGCGATTCCGGGCAAGCAGCTCAAGCTAACGATTGATCTCGATCTGCAGATCGCGGCCGAAGAGGCACTGGAAGGCAAGCCGGGAGCGATTGTGGCCATGGATCCACGCACCGGAGAAATTCTAGCGATGGTGAGCCGTCCGGCGTTCGATCCCAACGCGTTTGCGGTGCGAGTCAGCCGCGACGAGTGGAACCGGCTGATGACCGATCCCGGCAAACCGCTGTTGAACAAAGCCATCCAGGCGCAGTTGGCGCCGGGTTCGGTGTTCAAGATCATCATGGCGACGGCCGGCATGCAAGAAGGGATTGCGCAGGACCTGGTGGTGAGTTGCGGCGGCGGCAAGAGCTTTTACGGGCGCTATTTCAAGTGCTGGATTGCCGCGAGGCACAGCACGCATGGCAGCGTGAATATCACCAAAGCGATCTACCAGTCCTGCGATTCGTACTTCTACACGCTGGCAGAAAAGCTTGGTATCAGCCGTATTGCAAAGTACGCCACCATGCTCGGCCTGGGACAGAAAACGGGAGTCGATCTGCCGCAAGAGGTGTCCGGCGTGATGCCGTCGGAAGAGTGGAAGATCAAGAACTACAAGCAAAAGTGGTACGCCGGCGAAACTATATCAGTGGGCATCGGACAGGGCGCAGTGGCGACCACACCAATTCAACTCGCACGGGCGGCTGGCGCAATCACCACCGGTGGAGCGCTGCGGCGTCCGCACATCGCGTTCCCCGAACAGTTTCCGCCGGAATTTAAGCAGGTGGCCGAATACAACGACGAAATCAGGATTCCGATCGACGAGAAGAATTGGGTGACCATCACGGACGCGATGGCGCAGGTGGTGTCGGGAATAGGGACGGCAGGACGGGCAGCAGTCCCGGGGATTGATATTGCTGGTAAGACGGGAAGCGCGCAGACGGTTTCCAACGATCTGAAGAAGAAGATGGGAGCCAGCGAGAAAGACCTCTACAAGGACAACGGATGGTTCGTTGGAGTGAGTCCGCGACGCAATCCCGAGATCGTGGTGGCTTGTTTGTTTGAGGGCGGCGAGCACGGAGCGTTGGCGGCAGCGGTAGCGACCAAGGTAATCAAGGCTTACGTGGAGAAGCAGCGCAACCGGCAAACGCAGGTTGCGAAAGCTGCGGCCGGTAATCAAGCTGAGGTGGCGGCCGTCTGGCATGACGGCGACGCCAAGCCGGGCGATAATAAGTTGCAAGGCGGACACTTCACGGTGCCACTGGATGCGAAGGTGAAGCCGGTAGCGGCAGCGCCAGGCATGTCGCAGAACGGTGGGTCCGCGCCGGCGTCGGATTTACAGGCGACGGAATCGCACCCTGAGATGGCCAGTCCTGAACCGGAGACTCCTCCGCAAGCGCAGCCGACGCAGCCTCCGCTGCGGCAAGAGGCCGCGCCTGATGGGCAGCCTGCGACCGAGCCGAATCCCAAGAAACCGGCAGCCAAGCCTGCGATTGCGCCTGCTGCGACTGCGGTTCGAGGGGCGCAGCCATGAGCCGTTACGTCTCGTATCGTGACTTCGACTGGGTCTTGCTGGCGCTGGTGCTGCTGATTTGCTCAATCGGCGTGGTTGAGATTTATAGCGCAACCCTCAACACCAAGTTCATGGGCGTGCACATCAAGCAGATCTATTGGGTGCTGGGTGGCGTGGCCCTGATGTTTGCCATGAGCATCGTCAGCTACCAGGCGTTAATTGAGCGGGTGCCCGTGTTCTACATCGTGTCGATCGCATCGTTGCTGGCGGTAGAGATTTTCGGCAAAAAGTATCTGGGCGCCCGGCGATGGGTGCAACTCGGCTCGTTTCACTTTCAGCCATCGGAATGGGTGAAGCTGGTGCTGATCCTGGCGATGGCCAAATATTTCGCCGACAACAAGGGCGAGTGCGACACGCAGGACATTGTGAAAGCCGGAGCCTTGGTGGGTATCCCAATGCTGATGGTACTGGCGCAACCCGACCTGGGGACGGCCTTGACCTATCTGCCCATCGCGATCATGGGCCTGTTCCTGGGTGGGATGAAGGCCAAGCACGGCCTGGTCATTGTGCTGATCGCGACCCTGTTGGCCCCGGTCGCGTGGCACGTCCTTAAGCCTTACCAGCGCGACCGTTTGACCACGTTTATCGAGCCGGAAGCCGATCCCCAGCACAAGGGATACCAGTTGATTCAGTCGCTGGTGGCGGTAGGGTCAGGCGGGATTTTCGGCAAGGGGACCGCCCAAGGCAGCCAGACGCAGGGCCAGTTCCTGCCGGTTCCCCATACCGACTTCATTTTCGCCGCCTATGCCGAGGAACATGGATTCATAGGCGCGATGGGCCTACTGCTGCTATACTTTATCGTGCTGATGCGTCTGATTCAGAACGCTCAGACGGCCCCTGACCGGGCTGGTGCCTTCGTGGTTATGGGAGTGGTGGCGGTTTTGGCCTTCCACATCCTA
>Ga0075521_10000403_pt1 | contig 12408 bp, 10 predicted proteins | sample NGEPerD_FD_74785 | JGI IMG/M metagenome (GOLD analysis project Ga0075521, IMG submission 74785) | Arctic peat soil microbial communities from the Barrow Environmental Observatory site, Barrow, Alaska, USA - NGEE PermafrostAB12-D | ecosystem: Environmental > Terrestrial > Soil > Wetlands > Peat ...
GCTGGGAAACCACAGCGCGATCTCGCGGGCAGCGGACTCGGCCGAATCGGAGCCGTGCACGAGGTTCTGCACGACCGCCTCCCCCCAGTCCCGGCCCAGGTCGCCGCGGATAGTGCCCGGCGCGGCGACGGTCGGGTCGGTCGCGCCGGCAAGCGAACGAAACCCCTCGACCGCCCGCTGCCCCTCCACGACCACGGCGACGACCGGCCCGGACCTCATGAACTCGACGAGCGGGTCGTAGAACGCTTTGCCGACGTGCTCGGCGTAGTGCTCGGCAAGCAACTGCGCCGTCGCGAAGCGCAACTCCAGCGCCACGAGGCGGTAACCCTTCCCCTCGATGCGACGCACCACCTCGCCGACGTAGCCGCGCCGGACACCGTCGGGCTTGACGAGGATCAAGCTTCGCTCGGGCGTGGGCGGCTCGCGCTGATCGGTCACCCGCAGAGCGTAGCGGCACGGCGATCTGTCACAATTGACCGAGCTGTCGCTAAGTAGCGACATGACCTTGATCGGTAGGGTCTGCCACTATGAGCGAGCATGAGCGCAACGCGGTCGTCATCGAGGACGACGCGGATGTCCGCGCGCTGCTGACCGAGTTGTTGCAACAAAGCGGCTTCACGGTGGCCGAGGCGGCGACCGGCAGCGACGGCGTGCGCCTGGTGCACGAACAGGACGCTGACCTGGTCACCCTCGACCTCAACCTCCCCGACCTCGACGGAATCGAAGTATGCCGCCGAATCCGAGAGATCAGCGAGGCCTACATCGTCATGCTCACCGGCCGCCCAGACGAAATCGATCGGCTGGTAGGCCTGGAGACCGGTGCCGATGACTACCTCACCAAGCCGTTCAGCCCGCGCGAGCTGCGCGCGCGCGTCGCCGCGCTGATGCGCCGGCCCCGGCGACGTCAGGCACCGCCCAAGCCCGAAGACACCGATACCGGCGGAGTCCTCCGCCATGGAGCCCTTGAGGTTGATCTTGAGGGCCGGCTGGCGTTGCTGAACGGGGCCGAACTGGACCTCACCCGTACCGAGTTCGACTTGCTGGCGACGTTGCTGAGCGGGCCGCGTCGGGTATGGGCGCGCGAGACACTGCTGCGCATGGTGTGGGGGCACGAGTGGGCCAGCGACGGGCATCTCGTCGAGGTCCACATGGGCAACCTGCGGCGCAAGCTCGGCGACGATCCCCGCAACGGCCGCTACATCCGGACGGTGCGCGGGGTGGGATACCGCCTCGGCTCAGGCGTTTCCTAGCGTCCCGTCGAACCGACAGCCGGACGGCGGCGGGAAAGAGCTGATCGACGCGCGTGCGACCTGTCGTTCGGAGAGCGGTGCGCGGCCGCCACCACGGTCGCGTCCCACCCGTCGCGACCCGATGGCATAGCCGGTGTTCTGCCGGGCCTACCCGCTCTGGGCGTCGTGATTGGCACCGCGGGCGATCAGCAGGCCGACCCGTTCCACCAGCTCACGCGGACTGAACGGCTTGGGGAGGTAGTCATCCGCCCCTGCGGCGTACCCCTCTTCCACGTCCTCGCTCGAACAGTTGGCACTGATCAGCAGGATTGCGCTCGTCACGTCGTCGTCCGCCTTCAACTGGCGGCACACCTCGAGTCCGCTCATGTCCGGCATCCGAATGTCGAGGACGACAGCTTGGTAGTTGTCGCGGCGGGCAGAGGCCAGCGCATCAATGCCCCCGTCGACGCCTTCGGCAACGAATCCGGCGTTGCGCAGGGCGAGCAGGAGGAGCATCTGGATATCGGCGTCGTCTTCAGCTATCAACACGGTGCTCGGGGACACCTGGCCATTCAGCACGGCATTCCTGCCCTCGTGACTTCAGTTGTGGGTGCGGCGGCCGCTTCCCCCCGCGGAATCGGCCGCCGCACCTGCGTAGCTACAGTAAACGATCCGAAATGTTCCGTACGCCTGACTGCGACCAAAGGTTGGCCGCACAGTGGCGCAAGAATTCCGCAGTGCCTGCTATGCGACGCCCGCTAGGACAAGAAAAGCCGAAAACCACCAGGAGTACCGACGAGCTCTCGCCGCAGGAGCAGCAGACGTACCCAGATCGCCACGAAGATCACCGCGATCACCACCAGCGCGAACAGCCATATGCCGGTCAGCACGAATGGCACTTGCAGCGCCGAGCCCAGCCCAATGCCGTAAGAGCGGCGCAGCGATCCCGCCGCGATCACCATGAGCACGGCCAAGGTAATCAGCAGGACGGTGCGTACCGTCCCCAGCCCGCCGCTGGTGAAGGCGATGGCGCGCGGGACCAGCAGGGTCACGACCGCCTCGAGCCCGAGCACCGCCGCCAAGGCCCCGCGGGTAGCTCGGTCGGCCCGGCGGGCACGCTCGGCCACCTGTTCGGCTGTGGGTGTGGACGGCACCTCGCTCATGTCGCGCCGAGTAACTCTCGTGCGTCCCCGGCCGTGACGACCGATCCGGTGACGAGCACCCCCGCGCCGGTGATGAGGCCGTCCGGGCTCTCTTCGGCCAGGCGAACGGCGGTCTCTACCGCGTCGCCGAGGTGCGGCTCGACGGCCACCCGCTCGGCACCGAACACCGCCACCGCCTCCCGAGCGAGTTCGTCAGGGCTCATCGCGCGCGGTGAGGAGTTCTGCGTGACCACGATCTCGTCCACGGCGGGCTCTAGCTTTTCGAGCATGCCTCGGACGTCCTTGTCTGCAAGCATCGCCACAACCGCGATCAGTCGGCGGAAATCGAAGGCCTCGGCCAGCGCCGCGACCGTGGCAGCCATTCCGTGGGGATTATGGGCGGAGTCGACCAGGATGGTCGGCGCCGAGCGCACCGGCTCCAGGCGCCCGGGCGAGCGGACCGACGCGAAGGCGGCCCGCACCACCTCACTGTCGAGTGGACCGTTTTCGGCGCCGGTCCCGAAGAAGGCTTCGACGGCGGCCAGGGCACACGCCGCGTTCTGCGCCTGGTGTGCTCCATGCAGCGGCAGGAACACGTCTGGGTAGACGCTAGCGAGCCCCTGCAGTGTCATGACCTGGCCGCCGACGGCGACCCGGCGCTCGACGACACCGAACTCCAGGCCCTCCCGCGCCACCGAGGCGCCCACCTCGACGGACCGACGCAACAGCACGCCGGCGGCATCGACCGGCTGGGCCGCCAGGATTGCAACGGCACCGGCCTTGATGATGCCCGCCTTCTCGACGGCGATCGTGGCGACGTCGGTCCCGAGAAGGTTGGTGTGGTCGAGGTCGATCGGCGTCACGATGGCGATCTCACCGTCGATGATGTTTGTCGCGTCCCACTCGCCACCGAGGCCGACCTCGACCACGGCGACGTCCACCGGCGTGTCGGCGAAGATTGAGTAGGCCATCGCGACCATCACCTCGAAGAAGCTGAGCTTGAGATCGAACTGTCCGTCGACGAGCTCGAGGTACGCAGCGATCTCGCGGTAGGCCTCGACGAAGGTGCGCGCGCTGATCGGCGCACCGTCGACCACGATGCGTTCGGTGATCTCTGCCAGGTGCGGGCTGGTGAACCGCCCCGTGCGCAGACCGAACCCGCGCAACAGATCGTCCACCATGCGGGCCGTGGTGGTCTTGCCGTTGGTGCCGGTGATGTGGATCGAGCGGTAGCTGCGCTGGGGGTCGCCGAGCAGGTCGAGCAGCGCCGTGATTCGCTCGCGGGTGGGGTGCATGCGGCCCTCACCCCAGCGGGCGGTCACCTGCGCCTCGACCTGCCGCATCAAAGCGGCGTACTTCTCCCCTTGCGTTGCAGCCACGACGAGCCAGTCTACGGACGCGCTGAGGCTCGTCCCAGCCCCGAAGGAGCTCGCTATTCGGACGGGAGCGCCGCGAGTGCCGCCTCGATGCGTTCGATGTCGCTGTGCGCAGCCGACAAGCGATCGCGCACTTTGGCGACCACCGCGTCAGGCGCCTTCCCGGTGAAGGAGTCGTTGCCCAGCTTGGCGGTGTTGACGTCACGTTCCTTCATGGCCGACACCAGGTCTTTCGCCAACCTGGCGCGCTCGGCCCCGATGTCGACGGTGCCGGACAGATCGAACTCCACCCTCACGCCGCCGCCCGTGGTCAGTGACGCGGTCGCCGTGAAGGCGTCGCCCGGCTCGGTCAGCCGCAACAGCGTCCGCACCTCCCGAACCTGTCCCGCCAGTGCGGTGATGCGCGCCGGGATCGGCTGGGACGGCCGCAACCCCTGATCACTGCGGAAGCGACGAACCTCGTTCACGACGGCCTGCAGCGCCTCGATCTCCGACTCGGCACCGGGATCGATGCGTGACTCGTCGGGGCGTGGCCAGTCGGCAATCACCAGCGACTCGCCACCCGTCAGCGCCGTCCACAGCGCCTCGGTGACAAACGGCGTCAGCGGGTGCAGCAGTCGCAGCAAGGTGTCGAGCACCTCGCCGAGCACGCGTCGCGTCGTGGGCGCGGCATCCGGTTCCGACAATGCCACCTTGGCCAGTTCCAGGTACCAGTCGCAGACCTCGTCCCAGGCGAAGTGGTAGAGCAGGTCGACGACCTTGGCGAATTCGTAGCGTTCGTAGAGTGCGTCGACCTGGGCCACCACCCGGTTCAGGCGCGACACGATCCAGGCGTTGGCCCCGTCGAGGTCCGCCGGCAGGCCGCCCTCGACGCTCGCTCCGTTCAGCCGGGCGAACCGTGTCGCATTCCACAGCTTGGTGCAGAAGTTGCGGGTGCCGACGACCCACTCCTCGTTGATCGCCTGGTCGGCGCCCGGGTTGGCGCCCTGCAGCAACGACAATCGCACCGCGTCCGCGCCGTAGGTGTCGATCCAGACCAACGGGTCCACCACGTTGCCCCGCGACTTGGACATCTTCTTTCCCGAACTGTCGCGCACCAGCCCATGGAGCAGCGCGGTTCGGAACGGCGGCTCGCCCTCCATCGCATACAGGCCGAACATCATCATCCGGACGACCCAGAAGAAGAGAATGTCGTAGCCGGTGATCAGCACGCTCGTCGGGTAGTAGCGACCCAGCTCGGTGCTCTCCTCGGGCCAGCCCATCGTCGAGAACGGCCACAGCGCTGAGGAGAACCACGTGTCGAGCACGTCATCGTCCTGAGTCCAGCCGAACGGTGGCGTCTCGTCCGGGCCGAAGCACGCATCGTCGCCATCGGGCGAGTACCAGACAGGGATTCGGTGACCCCACCACAGCTGTCGACTGATGCACCAGTCGCGCAGGCCGTCCAGCCACTGGAAGTAGCGGGTCGCCATCGACGCCGGCTCGATCACTGTGCGCCCGTCCCGAACGGCGTCACCCGCGGCCTTGGCCAGCGACTCGACCCGCACCCACCACTGCAGGGAAAGCCGCGGCTCGATTACCGTCTCGCACCGCGAGCAGTGCCCGACCGAGTGCGGGTAGGGACGCTTCAGGGCGACGATCCGGCCGTCCTCCCGCAGCGCAGCGACGATCGCGTAGCGCGCCTCGAGCCGGTCCAGCCCGGCGAACGGCCCCGGCGCAGTGATCACCGCGCGCTCGTCCATGATCGTCGGCATCGGGAGGTTGTGCCTGCGGCCGATCTCGAAGTCATTCGGATCGTGTGCCGGGGTCACCTTCACGGCGCCGGTGCCGAACGAGGGATCGACTTGCTCGTCGGCGACGATCGGGATCATCCGATTGGTGAGGGGCAGGGCCACTTCACGGCCAATCAGGTGCTGATAGCGCGTGTCGTCGGGATGCACGGCCACCGCAGTGTCACCGAGCATCGTCTCGGCGCGCGTGGTCGCGACGACGATGGAGCTATCGCCGTCGCCGTAGCGGATTGATACCAGCTCGCCGGCCTCCTCCTCGTGGTCCACCTCGATGTCAGACAGCGCCGTGAGGTCGCGCGGGCACCAGTTGATGATTCGCTCGGCCCGATAGATCAGCTCGTCGTCGTAGAGCCGCTTGAAGATCGTCTGGACGGCGCGGGACAGGCCTTCGTCCATCGTGAAGCGCTCTCGGGTCCAGTCCACCCCGTCCCCGAGCCTGCGCATCTGGTCGAGGATCTGTCCGCCGAAGCGCTCCTTCCAGTCCCATGCCTTGTCGATGAACTCCGCCCGCGAGTAGTCGAAGCGGCCCTTGCCCTCGGTCTCCGCGAGGTAGCGCTCGACCAGGTTCTGGACGGCGATACTTGCGTGATCCATGCCGGGCAGCCACAACACGTCAAACCCCCGCATGCGGGCTCGACGAGTAAGTGCGTCCATCATCGTCTGCTCGAGCGCATGCCCCAGGTGCAGCGTGCCGGTGACGTTGGGCGGCGGGATCACCAGCGAGAACGGGGGCTTGGTGCTCGTCGGGTCGGCGGTGAAGTAGCCGCGCTCGACCCAGCGCTCATACAGCGGCCGCTCCACGTCCGCCGGCTGGAACTGGCTCGGCAAGTCAGGGCGGGCGCTCGCGGAATCGGTCACAGCCAGAGTGTATGGACCTGCCCCACGCCGTCAGTCGCTACGTTCACCCGGGCCCGCCGCGCGCGATCGCACCCACCCGCACCGGCACGACGCGATCGGACGCATCAGACAGGGACAGGGCAGAATGTGCGATGACCAGACTGTGCGATGACCAGCAGAGGGAGTTGTCGCGTGAGCACTGCACGCACCCGGTGGGGAATCCTTGCCACGGGCGGTATCGCCCATTCCTTCGCTGAGGATCTGGCCCTCATCCCGGACGCCGAACTTGTCGCCGTCGGTTCGCGCAGCCAGGCTTCGGCCGACGCGTTCGGCGACGAGTTCGACGTTGCGCATCGGCACCCGTCCTACGCCGCGCTCGTCACCGACCCCGACGTCGATGCGGTCTACGTGTCCCCGCCGCATCCCGGCCATCACGCGGCGACACTGGCAGCGATCGCCGCGGGTAAGGCCGTCCTCGTCGAGAAGCCATTTGCGATGAACCTCGCCGAGTCCCGCGAGATGGTCGACGCCGCCCGCGCCGCCGAGACGTTGCTGATGGAGGCGATGTGGACCCGCTTCCTGCCGCACATGGTCCGAGTTCGCGAAATCCTCGCAGCAGGCACCCTCGGCGAGATCGTGTACCTGACCGCGGAACACGGTCAGTGGTTCCCCAAGGACGAAACGCACCGGCTGTTCGCGCCCGACCTCGGCGGCGGGGCGCTGCTGGACCTGGGTATCTATCCGCTGTCGTTCGCGAGCATGGTGCTCGGCACACCGAGCGAGGTGACGGCGCTCAGCACCGCCGCGTTCACCGGTGTCGATGCGACGACGTCGATGATCCTGCGCTACGAAACGGGAGCCCACGCGGTGCTGACGACCACGTTGGCCGCACGGTCGAACAACCCGGCGGTGATCTACGGCTCGCAGGGTCGACTGGAGATCGACGGCTGGTTCTACACGCCCGGCGGGATCCGCGTGATCGGCCACGACGGCACCGAGCTCGAACGTTTCGACCCGCCGTGGGAAGGGCGCGGCATGCAGTACGAGGCAGCCGAGCTGGGCCGGTGCCTCGCCGCGGGTCTGCTGGAGAGCCCCGCGCTGCCACTGGACGAGACGCTGTCAATCATGGCCACGATGGACGAGATCCGCCGCCAGATCGGGCTGATCTACCCCGGCGAGGTCGCGACCACGACGCCGTAGCCTGGCGCGTTGCGGTCAGGCGGACTTCTCGCGCGGGGCACGCTTGGGGGCTTCTCGCGGCACCAACGTCGGGTACACGTGATCGAGCACCGTCTCTCGGGTGATCAGCACGCTGGCGACGTCCTCGCGGGAGGGCACCTCGTACATCACTGAGAGCAACACTTCCTCCATGATCGCGCGCAGCCCACGGGCACCTGTGCCCCGCAACACGGCCTGGTCGGCGATCGCCTCGAGCGCGTCGAGGCTGAAGTCGAGCTCGACATTATCGAGCTCGAAGAGCTTGCCGTACTGCTTGACAAGGGCGTTGCGGGGCTCGGTGAGGATCTGGACGAGCGCCGCCCGATCCAGCGGCCGTACCGAGGTGATAATCGGCAGCCGGCCGATGAATTCCGGGATGAGCCCGAACTTGATGAGGTCCTCGGGCATGACCTCGCCGAAGACGTCGCGTTGCTCACGCTCGAACTTCGAGTGCACCTCCGCGCCGAAGCCGAGGCCCCTCTTGCCGATACGGGCCTCGATGATGCTGTCGAGCCCGGCAAAGGCACCGCCGACGATGAACAGCACGTTGGTGGTGTCGATCTGAATGAACTCCTGGTGCGGGTGCTTGCGTCCGCCCTGCGGGGGCACCGAGGCGGTTGTGCCTTCGAGAATCTTCAGCAACGCCTGCTGCACGCCCTCGCCGGACACATCCCGGGTGATCGACGGGTTCTCGGCCTTGCGGGCGATCTTGTCGACCTCGTCGATGTAGATGATCCCGGTCTCGGCGCGCTTCACGTCGTAGTCTGCGGCCTGGATGAGCTTGAGCAGGATGTTCTCGACGTCCTCGCCGACGTAGCCGGCCTCGGTCAGTGCGGTCGCGTCAGCGATGGCGAACGGAACGTTCAGCATGCGCGCAAGGGTCTGTGCCAGCAGCGTCTTGCCTGAGCCGGTCGGGCCTAGCAGCAGGATGTTCGACTTGGCCAGCTCCACTGCCGACTCGGCATTGCGGGGCTTGGCCTCGCCGCCTGCCTGCACGCGCTTGTAGTGATTGTAGACAGCGACCGCGAGGGTCTTCTTGGTCTGGTCCTGACCCACGACGTAGGCGTTGAGGAACTCGTTTATCTCGCTCGGCTTCGGCAGTTCGTCAAAAGTGAACTCGCTGGTCTCGGCGAGCTCCTCCTCGATGATTTCATTGCAGAGATCGATGCACTCGTCGCAGATGTAGACACCAGGACCCGCGATCAGCTTCTTGACCTGCTTCTGGCTCTTCCCGCAGAAAGAGCACTTCAGCAGGTCACCTGTCTCGCCGACACGTGGCACGGGCGACTCGTCCCCTCACTCTTGCTGGTCTGCCGGACCACACGCGATTGCGTGCAGGCCCCGAACGCTACCCAATATTGCCGCGGAAGTCCGCTGGAATGTCGCAGCGAATCCTGTGTCGTCACTGCTGCGCCGCGTCGTTCGGGCCGCCCGAAGGTGCGACACGCCGACGCGAGGGACTGTTACGTCAGATTTCCTCGACGATCTTGCGGGTCGAGATGACTTCATCGACGATGCCGTACTCCTTGGCCTGGATGGCCGTGAGAATCGTGTCGCGCTCGATATCGGCCCGCACCTTCTCCTCAGTCTGGCCGGTGTGCTTAGCCAGAATATTCTCCAGCAGGGCGCGCATCCGCAGGATCTCGTTGGCCTGGATCTCCAGATCGGTGACCTGACCCTGGCCCTCGCCGGAAGGCTGATGAATCAGCACCCGGGAGTTCTGCAACGCGTACCGCTTGCCCTTCGTCCCGGCCGCAAGCAGCACGGCAGCGGCCGACGCGGCCTGCCCCATGCAGTAGGTCTGGATTTCGGGCCGGACGAACTGCAGCGTGTCGTAGATCGCGGTCAATGCCGTGAACGACCCGCCCGGGGAGTTGATGTAGATCAGGATATCGCGGTCTGGATCGTTGGATTCCAGCACGATCAGTTGCGCGATGACGTCGTTGGCCACCACATCGTCGATCGGCGCCCCGAGGAAGATGATGCGCTCCTCGAAGAGCTTGTTGTACGGGTTGGATTCCTTGATTCCGTAGTTCGTCCGCTCGACAAACGATGGAAGCACGTACCGCGACTGCGGCAGATGCGGGTGGGTCGCGCCCGGTGGGGTAGTGAATTCATTCATGGTCTGCGTTCCTCTCAGGCCGGGGCCGGGCCGGCGCCGTTCGGGACCTGGGTCACGCGGCTCACCACCTGGTCGACGAAGCCGTACGCGAGTGCCTGATCGGCGGTGAACCATCGGTCGCGCTCGGAGTCGGCTCGGACTTGTTCCACCGGCTGACCGGTATGTTCGGCAATCAGGTTCGCCATCTCGATCTTGGTGAGCTTAAACTGCTCAGCCTGGATCGCGATGTCGGACGCAGTGCCGCCGATACCCGCCGAAGGCTGGTGCATGAGGATGCGCGCGTGCGGGAGCGCGTAGCGCTTTCCCCTGGTACCGGCCGAGAGCAAGAACTGACCCATCGAGGCGGCCAGTCCCATCGCGAACGTGGCGATGTCACAGTCGACGAAGGTCATGGTGTCGAAAATGGCCATGCCGGCGGTGACCGAGCCGCCCGGGGAGTTGATGTAGAGCGCGATGTCGCGGGTCGGATCCTCGGCGGCCAGCAGCAGCAGCTGGGCGCAGAGCTGGTTGGCGATGGTGTCGTCGACCGGCTGCCCGAGGAAGATGATCCGCTCGCGCAGCAGTCGGTCATACACCGAGTCATTGAGCGTCATGGAGCCCGTGCTTCTCATCTCGAGAGGCCGGGTCGGCTGGGGGTCGAAGCGACTCACGTCGGTGGACCTTCCTTCATCGGGGTGGTGACCACATCGACCCTAACCATGCGGCGGGCGCAACGAGGCCCGAAAAGCGCGTCGTTCGCTCAGGGCGTGACTGCGCGCATCGAGGTGATCCGCCCTAATCTCGGTCCCCGTCGGCTCCCGGAGCGTCGAGCGACTCCCCGTCGGATTCATCGGCGGACGCGCTGGCGGGCTCACCCTCAGCGAGCCCGGCAAGGTCGGCGAGCGCGGCCGGCGCGAGTGCCGACAGGTCGACGAGATTCCCGGACACATCTCTGATTACCGCCGACTCGAGCAGCCCCGCGAGCGCCTTGTTCCGCCGGATGTCGGCGATGAGGGCAGGCAGGTTGCCGCCCTGCACGAGCTGGTTCGCGAACTCCTGTGGCGCCATCTCGTACCGCGTGGCCTGGCGGACCAGGTACTCCGTGAGCTCGCCGTCGCCTACCTGCACCTCGGCCTTGTCGGCTATCGCGTCGAGGATGAACTGGGCCCGGACCGACTTCTCCGCACTCTGGCGCAGCTCGGCAGTGAAGTCCTCGCGGTTGGTGCCCTGCATCGCGAGGTAGCGCTCGAACAGTGCGTCATCGTGCCCGAGCGAGTGGACGATGTCATGCTCGCGATACTCGATCTCAGCGGTCACAGCCGACTCGGGCAGCGGGAAGTCGATGGTGTCGACGAGGCGCTCGACGAGCTTGTCGCGTGCCTGCGCGCCCTGTTCCAGGGTCTTCACGCGGGCGATCCGGGTGCGCAGGTCGTCGCGCAACTCGCTGATCGTGTCGAATTCGCTGGCCAACTGCGCGAACTCATCGTCCGCCACGGGGAGTTCCTTCTCCTTGACCGAGTTCACCGTGACGGTCACCTGCGCCTCATCGCCGGCCCGATCCCCCTGCTGCAGCGTGGCCGTGAAGGTGGCGGTGTCTCCGGCGGACTTGTCGATAATCGCGTCGTCGAGTCCGTCGATCAGGTCGCCGGAACCGACCTCGTAGGACATGCCTTTGGCGGACCCCGCATCAACCTCCTCGCCGTCGATCGATGCGATCAGGTCAATCGAGACATAGTCACCGGTCTGGACGGCCCGCTCGACGCCCTTGAGGGAGCCGAAGCGGTCACGCAGCGCATCGAGCTGCTCGTCGACGTCAGCGTCCTCGACGGCCACGTCATCGACAGTGAGCGCCACGTTGTCGAGATCGGGCAGGACCACCTCGGGACGGACGTCCACCTCGGCCGTGAAGGAGAGCGACTCGTTGTCGGAGATGTTGGTGACATCGATCTCCGGCTGGCCGAGCGCCCTGATCTCGTGCTCCTGGGCGGCCTCAACATACTTGCGGGGGACGGCCTCGTTGACGGCCTCTTCGAGGACGGCAGCCCGGCCGACGCGCTGGTCGATCACCCGGCTGGGCACCTTGCCGGGCCGAAACCCGGGGACGCGGATCTGCGAGCCGATCTTCTTGTAGGCCGCGTCGAGGCTCGGCTTGAGCTCGTCGAAGGGCACCTCGACAGAGAGCCGCACTCGGGTCGGGCTCAGGTTTTCGGCGGTGCTCTTCACGGCGCTGGTGCTCCCTCGAAGGACGGTAGGCATACGCATAACGGGCGGGGAACCGACCCGAGATGGACCGGCACGGTCGGGGTGGCGGGATTGGAACCCACGGCCCCTGGCTCCGAATTCATCCGCGGAGCGTCCGGTCAGTCTATGCCGCCCGATTCAGGGGACCGGTATCCGGTCGTCGTCCTGCCAACCGACGGTCAGCGACCACGAGCGGCGCGGTGCACGCGTGTCGGGTGTGACTTCCCATGCCGGGCAGGGGTGCGGGCCGCCGCGCAGCAGGGTCCCCGGGTGAGAACCCCGGGGACCCTGCGGTGGCGCTGCAAGCTATGAGGCAGAGCGGTTGCGGCGTACCGCCTTTTCGGTGCCAGCGAGTTGGTCGAGCGTGTCAGCGTTGGTACGCCGTGAGCGCGCGACTGCAGCGGTGCCAGCGGCTTCCCTCAGCTGCGCCTTGGCCGGCGCCGCGGCGCGCTTCTTATCCGCCGCGATGCGGCG
>Ga0075521_10000405_pt1 | contig 12391 bp, 7 predicted proteins | sample NGEPerD_FD_74785 | JGI IMG/M metagenome (GOLD analysis project Ga0075521, IMG submission 74785) | Arctic peat soil microbial communities from the Barrow Environmental Observatory site, Barrow, Alaska, USA - NGEE PermafrostAB12-D | ecosystem: Environmental > Terrestrial > Soil > Wetlands > Peat ...
CTGAATGCCGGCAGCGCGTAGAGCGGCGGCGTCCACCGCCCCGCTACCGCAGCCGCACAACAGCCACGACCATCGCCGCGGCTCACCGTGAGCGGGAAAACCCCGCGGGCGAGCCGGGCGCGAGCCCAGAGGGGAGCCGGGTAAGTCAATGCGCGCGTTGTAAATAGCGCGTCGCGAATGCCCGTAAATACACGATGTAGCAAGAGCGGATCTTCGGCTACTAAATACCGCTCGCCGTGAGTGCCCGCAAGTGCTTGCAGTTCCGCACCATCGGGCGCCGAGCCGATGCCGACGAGCCAGACGTAGCTGCCGCTGCTCGCCACCGCATTCACCGCGGCATCGCGACCCGCGGCTCCCGTCAGCAATCCCGGATCATCGGTGGCGCGCACGTCGTTCACACCATCCGTGATCACGAGCAGCGCTCCCCACGCATCCTTGGGCGCGTTCTCGAGCGCTCCTTTCACCACCTCCGACCCGATCTCGACCGCGCTGTACAATCCCGTGTTGCCTTCGGGCTGCGGCAGCGCGTCCACCTGCGCGAGCGCACTCTGCGGATCGGTGAACTGCGCCGCGCGAATGCGAGGCACGAGATTGCGGCTCGCGAACGCCGCGACGGCAACGCGCACGGAGCCGCGCGGCAGCTCGGAGATGAAGGTGCGCAGCGCCGAGCGCGTGAGCTCGATGCCCGCGCCCTTCATGCTGCCACTGATGTCGACGAGCACGAGCAGCGTGAGCGGATGCGCAATCGTCGCCGTCGAGCGCGCGATGCCGCCGGTGAGCGAGAGGTCGGCGATCGACGCCTTCCAATCCGAGGCACCCGTCTTGTCGTTCGATGCGCGCGCCTCTTCAGGGCGCAGCGGCACCGTCGCGCTCAAGCACGGCACGTCGGAGCTCTCCAGGCAGCGCACCATGGTCACTGGCGATGTCTGGGTCGCGACCTGCGCCGGCAGCGCGCTCGCAAGCGCGCTCACCATGAGCGCGAAGAGCGTCGCGCCACGCGCGCGCATCATGCGCTCACCCGCCGGCGTCGCCGAAAACGATACTGCGCGTCGCCAATCGCGATGCGATCCTCGTTCACCAATTCGGTGGGCGCGGAGATCGATTTCCCCGACACGCGCACGCCGCCGCCGCTCGCAGGCACGATGCGGCATCGCGTCGTCTCACACACGACCGTCGCGGCCGTCGAGCCGTCGCGCTCGAGGGGCACGGAGCCGCCGTTCAGGAGCCCCCATTCGCGCAGACGCGTGAGACCGACGCTGCCGCTCGCACCGCGCTCGAGCTCGAGAATCGCGACCGAGCGACGAAGCGACGGCGCGCACACGCCCGCGCCCACGCCGGCGCCCACGATCGCGAACGCGAGCGCCTGCCAGAACTCCGAGGGGCCTGGCAGCGAATACAGAAGCCCGGCGATGACGCCGGCGAGTGCGCCGTACCAGGCGCCATCCACGGTGCGCCGCTCGTCGTCCTGCCACCAGCGCATGCCGAGCGTGAGCCCGAGCGCGGTGCCGAGCACCGCCCACGCAACGATGCGCGCGAGCGGGAACGCGGCGGGCGCAAGCCGAGGCGTGAGCAAGCCGCCGAGCCCCGCGCCGGCCGCGCCACCGGCGACTCCGCCCACGAGCCCGAGCACCACGCCGAAGAGCGCACCGAGCGGAATGCTCGTACGGCGGCGGAGCGCGTCGCTGCCCGCGATGCAGCCGCCGGCGAAGACGCCGATCATTCCACCTTCGGCGAGATCGAGTCGCGCGTACGTCGGCAGCGCGTCGCTCAGATCCGTGATCGTCGAGCAGATGAACCACGCGATCAGCGCGCCGGCCATGCCGCTCACCGCGGCAGCATACGCTCCCTTGGGAACGAACGGCGCGAGCGCCGGGATCTTCACCGCGCGCGCGCGCCGCTGCATGTGCAGCTCGATCGTGCGCTGCGGGGAGATGCCGAGCTGTTGCGGCGCCTGCGTCGTGTCGAGATCGCGACCGCCCCACACCACGGAGAGCTCGTCCTCCGCCGTGCCCGAGATCACTACGCCCGTGCCGCGAAGCTCCTCGAGAATCTGTCGCACCTGCGGGCCGAGCGGTCGATCGTCATCGAGCGTGAACTGCGTTCGCTGCAGCCCGCGCTCCGTCGTGAACTCAACTGCGTATGCAGGCATTGAAGTCGGTCAGGGGCGATGAGGCTCGATGTGGTACAGCGACGCCGCAGCGCTCGAGACGCCGCGGCACAGCTGCGCGAGATCAATACTTCAAGTTGCGATGCTTGGCTTCCTTGATCGCGTCGGCATACCCCTGCTTCGCCGACTTCACATACAAATCGTTCGCCGCCGAATCGCTCTTCGCGATACCGCGTCCCTTCGCGTACATCGCCGCGAGGTTGAACTGCCCCTGCGCATCACCCTTCGCCGCCGCCGCCTGAAAGAGCTTCACGCCCCTGCTCTCATCCTTGTGCACGCCTTTGCCATCGATGTACATCGCGCCGAGCCGATTGAGCGCGTACAGATTGCCCTGGTCGGCCGCTTTCTGGAACCACGCCGAGGCTTCGTCCTCATCCTTGTCGACGACTTTGCCATCCAGATACGCGCGTCCGAGCTTCACCTGCGAATCGGCGTCGCCGAGCAGCGCCGCCTTTCGATACCAGTCGAGCGCCTGCTTCTGATCCTGCGGCACGCCGCGCCCCTGCTCGTACATCGACGCGAGCTGGAAGGTCGCATCCTTGTTGCCGGTCTCCGCCGCCCTGCGAAACCAGATCGCCGCCTGCGCCGGATCCTTGTTGACGCCGAGCCCCTGGTCGTAGATGACGGCGAGATTGCGCTGCGCCTGCTGATTCCCTGCATTCGCCTCGCGCGTGCATGCGAGGAGCGCCGCAGGATAATTCTTGTCGCTATATGCGTTGAGGCAGTTCGGCGTGGACGGCCTCGGCACCGTCGGCGTCTGCGTCGGAACGGGAACCGCCGCGGGCACGCTCGCGGCGACCTTCGCCGCTTCCATCGTCGGCGCCCAGCTGAACGTCTGTCCCGCGACGACGGCGACGCGTTGCGTCGCCGTCTTGAATCCGGGCGCAGTCGCGACGAGCTGATACTTGCCGGGAAGCAGCGAGAGCTGTCGTTCGGTGATCGTCTTTCCGTTGAGCGTCACGCGCGCGCCGGCGGGGAGTGATCCGATCGACACCGTGCCGCTGTCGGTTTTCGGAACAGCAGCGACGGACGGAGGCGTGGCGGGCGGAGTCGCGGGAACGACGACATTCGTTGGCGGCTCCTGCGTCGCATCGGGCGCGCCGTGCTTTGAATCGGAGAAGATGAACAGCCCGCCGCCGATCAGGAGCAGCGCGCTCACGACGGCAATGGGGATGATCGGCGCGCGCTTCCTCATGCTCGGCGCCTCCTCCTCCTCGGCCAGATCGTCGGGCACCATCACGCTCGGCGGCGTCGGGCTCTTCGCGGAGGGCTGCGGCGAGCGCGCGGAAGGCGCGGCAGCGCGCGGCGGGGGCGCGCTCGCCGCCTGCATGACGGAAGTCGGCGACGCGTACGTTGCACCGAGTGATGCGACGAGCGGCTTGATCACTTGCGTGACGCCGAGCGCATACGACTCGCTGCCGTCGCTCTCCTGCTCGCGCGTGAGTCGAAGCGCCACGAGCCGCCCGCTCTTGAGCTCGCGCGCGAAGTACACGACGCCGCCGCCTTCCGAGCGTTCCATTTCTCCGAGCACTTCGTACTCGCCTTCCGCGGCGCCCTTCACGGCCTTGAGCAGCTCTTCGGGCGATGCCTCGCCAGAGCGCGTGCCCGAAAGATCCTTTCCGCAGTTGCTGCAGAAACGGCCCCAGCCGACGAGGTCGACCTTGCATGATGGGCACTTGTTGCCCATGGCGGGGACAGAGGCATCGAGCTCGCGCACGACGCTCAGCTCGAACTCGCCACCATCGGGGCGGAGCTTGAGCGCGACGAGCTTCTGGGATGCGCGCTCGCGCGAGAGGTACACGACGCTCCCACGCTCCCCGCGGCCCATCTCTCCCAATATCTCATACTCCGCGGCGGCAGCTTCCTTCACCGCGCGCAGTAACTCATCGTCACCCTGGCCCCCCGGCGATCCAGTCAGCCGCGCAGACCCGGTCTGTCGCTCCATAGCTTCTCCGGCAGATAAGTCGTAAGCAATCTACAGCTACAGTAAGATGCCGGGATGCGTATGGAAAGGTTTACGACGCATGATTTTAGGCCGGCGGCTTATACGTCTTCGGCTTGAAAGTGGGCGGCTTCTGCTGAATATCGCTGCCCACGGAGTCCGCACGGTGACGCGCGCTGTCGTCGATCATGTTCGTGATCGCATCGACCTTGATCGACGCGGGGAGCGCAACGATGCCCTGATCCGGCTCGGCGACGGTCGGCGTCGCCGCAGTCGTCGCGCCTGCCTTCGCGGTGACGTGTGTCGCGTGCTTCGCGTCGGAGGGCGGTCCCTCATCCTGCGATGTCGGAGTCGCAGGGCCAGTGGGCACGAACTCCGGCTTCACGACTGCAGCCTCTGGCTTCGCGGCAGACACGTCGGGCTTGTGGGTGGTCGCCTCGGGCTTCGACGTCGGGATGATCGCGCTCGTGACGCCGGGCTTCACGACGCTGGCCGGTGGTCCGGCGGGAGCCGAGTCATGGCGGATCGCGAGCGTGTCCGTTGGCGCGGCGACGATCGGCTTCGCCTTGGCGACGGGAGTCGCGGCAGCGGGCGCCGACGATGCTTCGTAGCGCGAGAGGAAGAACCAGCCACCACCGGCGATCGCACCGAGCACGAGCAAGGCGGCGACGATCTTGAGCCACGGGCGACGCGGCTCGATCGGCCAGTCGAGGCTGATCTCGGGGCGCGGATCGGAGATGCGATGCGTCGTCGGCGGCGGCGAGTCGTGCACGATCGTATTTCGCCCCGAGGGCGTTTCGGCGACGAGGCGCGCGAACGAGTTGGTGAACGGACTGTGCGCGTGCGCGTCGGGCGCGAGTGAATGCTCGACCTGCAGCGAAGCGCTCGCGGCGACGGGTGGCGCGACGTTGTGCGGCGACATCGCGGGCGGCGCTTCGGTGAGCGGATGGAACGCGAGCGGCGACTCCATCGTGTGCGCGGTGGCGGCGCCGTGCGAGCTGTTGCCATTTCCGTTGCGCACGGGGATCGCGACCGTGCCGTTCGAGCCGCTGTTGCGCGGCACGGACGGCGAACGCATGCGATCGAAGAGCGGCGCTTCGGTGACTTCGATGAACGGCAGCGAGGACGTGCGCGTCGTGCGCGCGGGAGGAGGCGAGACGACGAACGAGGGCGGCGCGACGACCGGCGGCTTCATCACCGGCGGCGGAGCGGGCACTTCGACGACAGGCAGCGGAGCGACGGGAGGCTGCGCGACCACGGGAGGCTGCGCGACCACGGGAGGCTGCGCCACCACCGGCCGCGGCGCAGGCGGCGGTGCCGCCGCTGCGCGTCGCACCTGGAGCGCCGCGCGCGCCGCCACGACCGCGGGATGGTCCGCGCCCATCGCACCTTCGCGCACTTCGAGCGCGCGCTCGCGATGACGAATCTCCGCGTCGATGCGACCGCGCGCCGCATTGATGTCCGCCAGCGTCTCGAGCGCCGTCGCGACCGCGAGATCGTTCGGGAGCTGCAGCTTCTCGCGAATCTCGAGCGCACGACGCGCGAACGCCTCGCCGCCGTCGTAGTCCTCCTGATGCAGTCGCACCTTCGCGAGACTCGTCAGGATCGCGGCGACCTCTGGATGGCTGGCGCCGAGCGACTGCTCCTTGATCGACAGCAATCGCGCGAGCAGTGGGCCAGCGGACGCGTATTCGTTTTTGCGGAAATAGAGGCGCGCAAGATTGTTGAGCGTGACCGCGACGTCGGGGTGCGACTCGCCGAGATGCTGCTCGCTGATGCCGAGGGCGCGCTGGAAGAGCGGCTCCGCCTGATCGAGCTCGCCGCGCGCGTAGTGCAGCGCCGCGAGATTATTGATGTTCTGAACGAGACCGAAATGCTCGGGGCCAAGCACACGCTCGCGAATGGCGAGCGCGCGATGAAAGAGCGCCTCCGCCTGCGCGAAGTCTTTCTGCTTGTACTTGAGCTGCCCGAGATTGCTGAGGCTGGAGGCGAGGCGCACGTTGTCGGCGCCAAGCTGCGTCGCCTCGCGAATCGCCGCGAGAAACGATTGCTCTGCACGCGCGTAGTCGCCGTCCGTGAAGGACAGGCGACCAGCTTCGTTCTGCTGCTCCCAGCGGGTTTCGATCGTGTCGTTCATTCGCTCCTCCCTTCGATAAGACGCAGAGGAGTGCTTGCTGTAACCGGCTGAGCACGGCAAATATCAGGCGACGAAAAAGGGTCGGTTTTTCTCCTCTTGCGGCATCTGTTCGGGTGTGTACCTTGGACCGTATTCCTCCAGACCGAGTGCACGTCATGTCCACCGCCGCCGCAGAGCTCAAGCGCGACAAATTCCCCACACTTCGCGCCCTCACCCCCGTACTCGTGGTCGACAGCGTCGACTCATGTCTTCCGTTCTGGACCGATCACCTCGGTTTCGCCCTCACCAATCACGTTCCCGCGCCGGACGGATCGCTCACCTTCGCGATCCTGCAGCGCGGCGACATAGAAATCATGTATCAGAGCCGCGCCAGCGTAGTGGAGGACGGCACAATGACAGCGCAGGATTTGGCCGGGCACTCCGTGGCACTGTTCATCACGGTCGACTCGATCGACGACGCCGAGCGCGCCGTCGTCGGCGCACCCATCGTCAAGGCGCGCCACGACACATTTTACGGATCGACCGAGATCTATGTGAAGGAGCCGGGCGGTAACACGGTCGGCTTCTCGCAGATGCGCTAGCGTCGCCGTGCGAGCGCGTGAAGTTCCGCGCGATCAGGGTCGATACGCAACCGACACGTACGCCTGCGTGTGGTTCCGCACTGGGCCGCAGAGCGAGTAGCCGATCCCGCCGAGCAGGCTCGCGCCGGGCACGCGCACGATCCATACGCCATCCGTGCGCCAACTCCCTTCGATTCCGACCACCTGGCTCCACTCTCCGATCCGATCGTTGGCGCTTCCGATCCAGTAGTATGGGCGCCAGATCGGCCCCGGCATCGAGACACGCAACGTCGCGATCTCGATGCCCGTCGCCACCCCGATCGGAAGCACCGGCATCGAGACGCGCTGCGCGAGAAGCGAGGAGTCCATGAGCGGCGGCGCGAGACCGCCAAGCGCGAATCGCTCGAACTGTGGCGACGCAACCGACACCGCGCCGTACAGCCCATCCACCGCGATCTCGCGCCCCATCCCGTGCACCGCGAGCGAAGCGGTGAGCACCGCGCGCGACCATCCCTGATCGCCGAGCTCGCCGGCCGCCGCGGTGAGCGTCGCGCGCTCGGAGATACGCCAGTCGCGCGGAGTCTGGAGCGCGCCACCGCCGAGCGAGAGCTGCGCGACGGCGCGCCGCATCGACGGCAGGCGCGGCGGATCCACGGTTCCATACGACGCGAGCGCACGCAGGCTCAGGTCGTGCGACTGCTCGCCATCGTCGAGCTTCGTCCACGCGGAAAGTGCGCGATAGCGCGCGTCGAGCACCGACGGCGCGCTGTAATCGTGCTGTCGTGACGGCTGATTCTCGAGCGCGAACGCCTCGATGCCGAAGAGCGGCCGGCTCCCGCGAAATACGGCTCCAATCGACGCACCACTCCAGCTCGCGCGGTCGCCCCACTGCCCTTGCAGCAGCCACGTGAGCTTGCCGACAGGATCGGTACCCGCATACGCGAGCCCGATGGACTTCCCTTCACTCGCCCAGCTCGCCGACAGTAGCAGTCGCTGCGCGCGCGGACCAAGTCCGTACGATCGATCACTCGGAATTGGCGAAACAGCGAGCGAGTCGAGCGTTGCGGATACCGGCTGCTCGACGACCCACGGATAGCGCACGCGCGCGCTGTCGGCGCGTGGCGCGGCGGAATTCAGTCGCACGCGCGCGAGATCGAGCCCGCGCGCATGGAGGCGAAGAAAGTAGACCCAGCCGCTCTCGCTCACCTCGGGATCGAGCGCCGCCCCGCTCACGTTCGTGAGCGCGGTCGCGATGCCAGTTGCGCGATCCATGCGCGCGATGTTCGGCACGCCGCCAACCTCACTCGCGAACACGAGCTCCGAGCCACCGCGCGCGAACACCGGTGCGTATGCGCTCGCCTCCGCGTCGCCGACGATCGTCATCTCGCCGCCGGATGCGGGCATCGTCGCAACACGCCATCCGTCCGCTCGCTGTACCGCGAAGGCGATCATGCGGCCGTCGCGCGAGAATCTCGGCCGCGTGTAGAGATGCGTGCGATCGCCCTCGGCGCGCACCGTCATCGCGCCGGTGCGGAGATCCACGCGCACGATGTCGCATCGTCCGCCGGCGCAGCGATCCGCCACCGCCGTGCGCCCGTCGGGCGAGGGGTCGGCGTGGCGGATGCCGGCACCGTGCGTCACGCGGCGCACGGCACCCGTACGCCAGCTCCACACGAAGAGATCGCGGCGAAAGACGCCGTCACCTCGCGCCGCGAGCGCCGTCACCAGCAGTCGCCCGCCGTCCGCGAAGAAGCGCGGCTCGGCGAACGACACACCGCCGCGCGGATCGAGGCGCGCGAGAACTTCGAGCGGCGGCGGTCGCGACTCGATTGCCGGAACGTCCTCGGGGTCGAGCGCACGCGCGCGCGCCGCGCGCGCCAGCGCCGCGCTGTCAGGCGCGCGACGGTTGAGATCGAGGATGACGACGCGAGGCGCGTGCTGCGGATCGGTGAGCACGAGCGCCACCAGCGAGTCGGCGCGCGCGAGAGCGGGCGCGCCTGTCGCCCAGTGGAGCCGCTGCACCAACTCTCCCTCGCCTTCCGGCGCCAGCGAGTCGCCGGGAAGCGCGAGCAGCGCGCGCCGCGGCTCGCCATCGCGCGTATCGCGCGCATCGAGCGCGTCGTGCGTGAGCTCCGCGGTGAAGCGGCCGTACAGCTCATCCGGCGGCGCACCGTACACGCCGACGAATGCCTCGTTGAACGACCGCGGCACGCGCGCAGACATTCGCCTCCACAAGTGCACCACGCTCGAATCGCCGTTGCGCGCCGCGAGCCATTCGAGAAAGGCGGATCCCGCGAGATACGCCATGTCCCCGCCCTCGAAGCGCGACGACCGATCGAGCGCGGCGTACGTCGGCAGCTGCCCCTCGATCGCCCACTGTCGCAGCACCGCGGGGCGCCACACGCCGTGCGGACGCCCGATGCCACGCACGATCCGCCCCTCGACGAACGTGGCGTACCCCTCGGTCACCCACCGCGGCGCGCGCAGCGCGACTGGGCCGAACTTCACCGGCAACAGGCTCGTGAGCCGCCGCACCCCCGGATTTCTCGACTCGCGTGTGAGGTGCGCGATGTGCGCATACTCGTGGATCGAGAGCTGATCGCTCCACGCGCCGTTGCTCAGCGGTGACGAGGGATCCGGCGGCGTTGGCCAGAGGAAGATGAGCGGCTGATCGAGGAGCGGCATCGCGAATCCGTTCGACACGTTGTTCGGATCCTCGACGATCACCATCACGCGCGCCTTCGGTGCGCTACCGACGAGCGCCGACACAGCATCGTGCGCCGCATCGATGCGCGAGGCCACGTCGCGCGTCCACGGCGCGGCGTCATCCGTGTAGATGAAGCGGAAGTAGCGCGTGTCGAGCGTGCGCCAGTGCAGATGCGGCGTCGTCGTTTGCTGCGCCACCGCAACCCGCGCGACGAGCGCGGCGGCGCAGACGATCGAGCCCCACCAAAAGAAACGGAGTGCCGCGCGAGTCATGGCGCCAAGATGCACCCGCGCGGGTACTCCTACAACGACGCGGTTCACATGAGGGGGCCATTGTGACATCTTCCATGCATGACGACCGGGAAGACGCCGATGGAAGAGAGCGCAATGCGGGAGATCGTCGAGGTGCTTCCCTTCGGCGGCTGTCCCGTACCAGGCGTCGCGACCTCCGGACAGCCGGATGCCGGCGCGTGGAGCGCACTCGCCAAGGCGGGCTTCAAGTCCGTCGTCGATCTTCGCGAGGCCGCGGAGCCGCGTGGGCACGATGAAGTCGGCGAGATCGCGCGCGCCGGACTTCGATATTTTCCCCTCCCCGTGAGCCACGAGTCGCTCGGCGACCGACAGTTCGATGGGCTCCGCGACTTTCTTCGCGATCCGCTGAATCGTCCTGTACTCATACATTGTCAATCGGCGAATCGCGTGGGCGCACTGCTGCTGCCGTATCTCGCGCTGGACGAGCACCTCCCGCTCGACGAGGCGCAGCGACGCGCCGTCGCGGTTGGGCTGCGGTCGCCGGATTACTCCGCGATGGCGCTCGACTATGTCAAACGACACGCACAGACGGATGGCTGAATGATTCTGCGCCGCTTCCACGAACAACAGCTCGCCCAGATGAGCTATCTCATCGGGTGCAGCGCCACACGCGAGGCGATCGTCGTCGATCCGATTCGCGATCCCGACGTGTACATCCAGGCGGCGGCCGCGGCGGGGCTCAATATCACGCACGTGACGGAGACGCACATTCACGCCGACTACGTCTCCGGCTCACGGGAGCTCGTGGCGCGCACCGGCGCGCAGCTGTTGCTCTCGGCCGAGGGGCCGCCCACGTGGCGCTACGCGTTCGCGGAGAGTGACGGAGCCAAGCTCCTTCACGACGGCGACATATTCGATGTGGGTCGCGTGCGCTTCACCGTGCGCCACACGCCCGGCCACACGCCCGAGCACATCTCCTTCGTGGTAAAGGCGCTCGACACAGCCGAGGAGCCGGTCGCGATTCTCACTGGTGATTTCGTCTTCGTGAGCGATGTCGGCCGCCCCGATCTGCTCGAGCGCGCGGCGAACGAGGCCGGCACGAAGGAGGCGAGCGCGCGCCAGCTCTTCCTGTCGCTCAGCCGCATTCGCAAGCTCCCGGACTATCTGCAGATCTGGCCAGCGCATGGAGCCGGCAGCGCCTGCGGCAGGTCGCTGGGCGACATGCCGTCGTCGACGGTGGGGTACGAGCGCATGTCGAACTGGGCGTTCGCCGAGCGCAACGTCGACACGTTCGTCGATCGCGTGCTGGAGGGGCAGATCGAGCCGCCGCCCTACTTCGGTGTGATGAAGCGCATCAATCGCGACGGTCCGCCGGTGCTCGGCAAGCGCAAGGATCCGCCGTCGCCACCACCGGACTCGCTCGCCGAGCTCGGACTCGCGGGCGCGCTCGTCGTCGATGTGCGCCAGCCGGATCGCTTCGCGCGCGCGCACGTGCCCGGAACGCTCAACATTCCGTGGGGTGGGTCGTTCACAACGCTCGCGGGAACGTTGATTCCGTACGAGCACGATCTCTATCTGCTCGCCGATGATCGCGAGACCGCGCTCGCCGCCGCGCGCGCGCTCACCCTGATCGGGCTCGATCGCATCGCCGGCATCTTCGATGAGCAAGCGTGCATCGCCTGGGTCGATGGCGGGCGCGCACTCGGGCGCATTCGGCAGTTCTCGCCGCAGACACTCCTCGAGCAGGTCGCGAACAATGCGGTGATGCTCGTGGACGTGCGCTCGAAGAGCGAGTGGAACTCGGGTCATCACCGCGAGGCGCACCACATTCCGCTCGGCGAACTCCCGCGCGCACTGGCGACGCTCCCGCGCGATCGACCGATCGCGGTTTACTGCCAGCGCGGCTCGCGCTCGGCCGTCGCGTCGAGCCTGCTCTCCGCTGCGGGGATCGAGACGGTGAACGTGCCGGACGGGTGGCTCGGTATCGAGGCGGCGCAGGGTTCCTGAGCCGACGCGCGCTCACCCCATCGCGCGCTTCGAGAAGCTGCGTATGCCGAGCGTCCAGAAGATCGCGATGATGATGATCAGTGCCGCGCTCACCGCGCGGAGATCCATGTGCGGCATCCCCGGCGTGAGCACTCCGCGCATTCCCTCGGCGACGTACACGAGCGGGTTGATGAGCACCGCGTACTTCATGAATGGGAACACCGACAGGTTCTGCCAGGGATAGTACGCGCATCCGAAGAAGATCATCGGCGCGACGATCACGCTGAACATCAGGCCAATCTGCTGCGGGCTCACGAGCGATCCCATGAGCAGCCCGAGCACCGAGAACGCGGTAGCGCCGAGCAGCACGATGAAGAGCACGAGCGCGAAGTGCGTGGCGGTGAGCCCATCGATGGGCCCCATGATGAGCCGCGCGATCGGGAGCACGAAGAGCGCGGCGATGAGTCCCTGCAACACACCGGCGACGATCTTCTCGAGCGCGATCAGCTCGATGGAGATCGGCGCGAGCAGCCGGTCCTCGATCTCGCGCGTCCAGCCGAAGTCCGCGACCATCGGGAGCGCCACGGATTGCACGCTCGAGAAGGCGAGGCTCACGGCGAGCACGCCTGGAAGGAGCGCCG
>Ga0075521_10000407_pt1 | contig 12337 bp, 12 predicted proteins | sample NGEPerD_FD_74785 | JGI IMG/M metagenome (GOLD analysis project Ga0075521, IMG submission 74785) | Arctic peat soil microbial communities from the Barrow Environmental Observatory site, Barrow, Alaska, USA - NGEE PermafrostAB12-D | ecosystem: Environmental > Terrestrial > Soil > Wetlands > Peat ...
GGCACGGCAAGTCCGGCCTGTTGCACAACAGGGTATATTTCTTCCAGTCCGAATTCATTTCCCAGGGATTTCGGGTAAGACTTTTTGTAATAAGAAAACCCATTGAGCCGGTTCAGCAGGCGATCATCGACGTTTCCCCGGGAAGCGAGCAGCCCATTTTCATCAAATCCTTTTTCCGTGTGGGCAGCCAGAAGATTTAAGATCCTGTTAGCCGGACAAAGGTCAAATCCTGAAAACTTTTCGTGGTTGGCCGACAAATTTGCAATACCTCCTATGTTCAGAAAAAGATCGTATTCCTGAAATAAAAGTTTTTCGCCTATGGGAACAATGGGTGCCCCCTGGCCACCCAATGCAATATCCGTACTTCGGAAATCCGTGATCGTCCGGATGCCGGTAACAGCGGCGATCGCCGCTCCATCCCCAAGTTGCGCAGTTGTATGACGCGATGGAAAATGGAAAGCCGTGTGTCCGTGAGAAGCAATCAACTGGATCTGGTAAGCGAGGTTTTTTTCTTCCAGGAAATCATTTACACAATTTCCCAGATAATGACCATAAGCCGTATGCAGCAACAGGTATTCTTTAGCTGACAGACCGGCCAGACCGGCGAGGTTTTTTTTCCAGGTTTCGGGATATGGAATACAGGCTGATTCTGTAAGCTCAAACAGCCATTTTCCGGCGCCTTCTTCGAAGCGGACGAAGGCGATGTCCAATCCGTCGAGCGAGCTTCCACTCATCAGCCCGACCACATTATATTGCATGGGAAATGATTTTCTGATTCAATCTCTTTACTTTAGTTTTATCAATGGCGGAATTCCGAATATCGGATTTTTAATCTTTATCTATGGCGATAAATCTGAGTCAGCATTATTCGATCCTCTGTGACTGGATCGCTGAGATAAGGGATCAGACAATTCAGGCAGACCGTATGCGGTTTCGTCGGAATCTTGAAAGAATCGGAGAAATTGCAGGTTATGAAATCAGCAGGCAGCTGCCTTATGAAGAAAGGGACATTCAGACTCCGCTCGGAATAGCGGGCTCCAAACTGCTCAAAACCCAACCCGTACTGGCTACCATCCTTCGCGCAGGTCTCCCGCTGCATCAGGGACTGCTGAACGTTTTTGACAAAGCTGACAATGCTTTTGTTTCGGCCTACCGAAAACATGACCGTGACGGCTCATTTGATATCACCATGGGCTATATAACCTGTCCCGACCTTGAAAATCGCATTTTGATCATTTCAGATCCCATGCTGGCTACAGGATCTTCTATGGTAAAAACCATCCAGCAATTGAAGTCGGAAGGCAACCCCACTGAAATTCATATCGTTACTGCAATAGCATGCACGGTTGGCATTGAATATGTGCGCCGGGCACTCCCGGTTTGTAAGGTTTGGTGTGGCGCCATTGACGATGAACTAACCGCCAAAGGATATATCGTACCGGGTCTGGGTGACGCAGGGGACCTTTCATATGGTACTAAAGCCCAGTTCTAAAGCATCTGCAGTTACTTCATGGTTTCAGGTATTTTGTTTACTTTCAGGCCGCGTCCAATATGTAGTTTTCTATGAAATCCAAGACCTCGCAAAAGCCGGCCGTGACCAAAGGATCGTGTTTTATGAGAAGAATTATTTATGTACTGCTGGTATTTTCTTTCCTGTTACCTGATATTATCCAGGCACAGGATCCTGCATTTTCCCAATTTTTTGCTTCACCGTTAACCCTGAATCCGGCGCTTACCGGTAAATTCAGCGGCGTGGTGCGTGTTGCCGGAAACTATCGTGATCAGTGGCCTCAGATTAATAATGCGTTTATTACTTCCACCATCTCTGTAGATGGAAACATCCTGGTGAATAAGATTGCACCCGGTGACGCCTGGGGTGTCGGACTCATGACGATGACAGACCGTACAGCCAATGGTATATTGACCAGCAATTATGTGGCTCTTTCCACATCATACCAGAAAGCCTTGGACGAAAATGGCTGGAATCAGATCGGAATCGGTTTCCAGGGATCCTATGCCAATAAAAGACTTGACGGTACCAAGCTGAATTTTGAGGACCAGCTGGATCAACAGGGCGGCTGGACACTTCCCAGTTCAGAGGCGGTAAGTGGTCACCAGGTAAACCTCAGTTATTTCGATCTCAATGTGGGTGCGCTGTATAACGGATCTACCGACGGCAACAATAATTATTATTTTGGCGCTTCGGCTTATCATATCCTGCAACCGTCCGAATCGTTTACCGGCAACTCAGTATATACTTTACATCCCCGGTTTACATTACATGGTGGTTTTTCAACGCCATTATCACAGACAAACAATAATAATTTTATCCATTTCAGTGGAATGTACAGCAGGCAATCCAACGCGGTTGATGCGATGCTCGGTGGCGCCTGGTCGTATAACCTGAACAGTGATGAGCCGGCTTCTCCTCCCATCAACATCTATCTCGGTATGTGGGCGCGGTTCAGCAACCTTACAGATGCAATCATCCCCTATGTGGGTCTGGATGTCGGATCTTTTACGATTGGTATGTCGTACGACGTAAATGTTTCCTCACTGAAACCTGCTTCGCAGGGTCAGGGCGGTTTTGAAATCTCGGTTATCTACATCAAAAAACCTTCTGATGGCCGGAAAACCATTCCCTGTCCAAAATTCTAAGACTTTCTCGCACTCACGTATGGATTTCCTTTTACGATAAACCGGTATGGCAATTCTGCATCCTCGCGGGCTGACTCTACACCTATTCTTTTGGTGATTCCAACCTGGATCTTCTTATACCGAAGTCCGTCGTCTTCAATAAATATTTCATCTGAAAACAAGGATCCCCCACTATCTAATTTAGATATCCCGAGAGCCCGGGACAGGTTTCCCGGACCTTTGGTTAATGTAAAATCTGCAATGGGTTTACCTGTTCGAATCAGCATCTGATCCACGCCATCGATGGGTTCCAGTGCACGGATCAGCACACCATGCGGGACGTCCTTTTTATTGGTTATGACATTAAAAAGGGGGTGCGTGCCATAACAAATATAAACGTATGCGGTTGCCGGTGGTCCGTAGAGATGCTCAGACCGGGTAGTCCGTCTGCCCCCAAAAGCATGGGAAGCCCTGTCGTTTATGCCGGCATAGGCTTCCGTTTCCACAATACGACCGGAACAACGAATACCATCCCTCCGCGTGACCAGAATTTTTCCCAGCAGTTCACGTGCAATCTTTACAACATCTTTCCGGTCATAAAAACCGGAGTCAAGCTTTTGGGGCTCACGGGACATATAGACACTTGAAATCTAAATTAGTGTTATATTGAACGCCGTAAAAAACTGGTTTGCTAAAAGAAATTGTCATTGCCATCCAGGCCTATAGAAAGGCCCATATATTCATTGGAAAACACCGTTTGTGGAAGTGGATTCTGATTCCGGGTCTGGTTTATATGATCCTGTTTACCATCGGATTATATTTTTTCTGGATCTCCGCGGATTCGGCAGTTTCCAATCTCAGCCAGCTGACCGGCGTGGACCGGTGGCTGCACCACCAGCACAGCGCAGCCTGGAGTTTTGTTCTGATCATGGTGGGCATTATGGTGCGGCTGATCATGATGTTCTTTTACTTCTCCCTGTTTAAGTATCTGTTCCTCATATTGGGAAGCCCGGTTTTTTCTTACCTCAGTGAAAAAACGGAGTCGATCATTGAAGGAAGGGAGTTTGCTTTTAATACCTCCGTCTTCTTCCGCGACATCGGGCGGGGAATTCGCCTGGCATTCCGGAATTGTTTCTGGCAAACCGTATACACCATTTTCATCCTATTATTATCCCTGATACCCCTGGTGGGATCTATTGCCCCGGTGATCTCAGGACTTGTAGAATGTTATTACTACGGTTTCTCCATGTTGGATTACAGTTGTGAGCGACACAAATTATCCCCCGCGGACAGTATCCGTTTCATCACCCAGCGCCGCGGGCTGGCTGTTGGCAACGGACTGGTTTTTTATCTTATGCACTTTGTACCATTTGTCGGCTGGGTGCTTGCGCCTTCCTATGCACTGGTTGCGGCAACCATCAGCATCTACCATCAGAATATTGATACATGAGCCGGACTGCAACAGTTTATTTAATTCCCTGTTTTCTCGATGAAGACGGAATGGACGCCATGCCCGCCTATCTGCTGGCGGCTGTCAGGGAGGCAGAAGTTTTTTTTGTAGAGAATGAACGCAGCGCCAGACGTTATTTGAAAAAACTCTGGAAAGAGATGGATATCGACCGATATCTGTGGTTTACGATCCATAAGGCAGAAGAAACCGTAATGAGGGAATTTCTTCAGCAAATAAAACAGGGCAAACAAATTGCCATCCTGAGTGAAGCCGGATGTCCGGGTATTGCGGATCCCGGACAAATACTGGTAGCCGCAGCCCAGGAGGCCGGGGCCCTGATCAGACCCTTGGTCGGGCCGAGTTCTATCCTGCTCGCCCTGATGGCCAGTGGAATGAACGGACAACATTTCCAATTTAATGGTTATCTGCCTGTTGATGCAGCTGAACGCAGTCGTCGCATTAAAGAACTGGAGCAATTGTCCCGCAGGGAAGGCTACGCACAAATCTTTATCGAAACTCCATACCGGAATCATACGCTGCTGGAAAGCCTGATGAATACCTGCACCGGCACAACGCGGTTGTGCATTGCCGTTAACCTGACCGGCAAGAAAGAATCCATTCAGACCAAAACCATTGAATCCTGGCGTAAAGCCATTCCGGAAATCAACAAACAACCGGCGATTTTTATCCTTCAGACCTGAAAACGGGCCTTGAGATTTGTAACCCACATCCGTTTTCCGGACTTTTTTTATTCAAAGTTCTATGGTGTATAGGGTGTTGGCAGGCCTTTGGTGTCGCGCATGGAGATGACGCTATCCACTATAAAAACGGAAGTTCCGCGCCAGGGCAGTGCACCCATATATTCCTTGTAGTGCAGTTCAAAATCCTTACCGCTGTTTGCCATAAGCTTGGCAGCAACAGAGTCACTGGCCACAGAAAAACGGAATTCATTGGATTGAACGGAACCTGGCTGACCTCCCTGGAATCCAGCCTGAATCAACTTTCCTTCATAGGTCTTAAACACATATCCCTTTTTAACGAAGTTGTTCAGCTGGCCGGCTTTAACCCCTTCCCCGAACACCCAATAAAAATGCCAGGCAGACCACGCAATACCCAGGATCAGAATCACAAGCAGAAAAATGGTGAAGAATTTTTTCATACCGGCTGTTTTATAGTCCGTGTTTGTCAATCAGAAATATCAGGGCTGCCATATTAATCGCACCCAGTTCAAGTTCCCTTTTATTTACTTTTTCAAGAACATCGTTACCCGCATGGTGGTAGTCGAAATAACGCTGTGAATCTGGTATGAGTTCAGCTGCCAGGACGCCCGTTGAGTCATGCAAAGTCTCCACATCTGCACCTGCACCCGATGCAGTAAATTCATAAACCCCATATGGTTTTAACAGGGGAAGGAATTTTTGTATAACTGCCAACTCGTTTGATGATCCGTGAAAGCTGAATCCACGGGGTGTGAATCCACCGCCATCGCTCTCCAGGGCAAAGATATGTTTTTCCCCAGCCCTCCTGGCTTCAGATGCATATGCCTTTGCACCCCGTCCGCCGTTTTCTTCGTCAGTAAATAAAACGACCCGGAGGGTATGACGGGGTTTGTAGCCTGTTGCCTTCAACGTACGCAATACTTCCACTGACTGCACGCAACCTGTTCCGTCATCGCTTGCACCTTCTGCAGGATCCCAGGAATCGAGATGGCCGCCCACAGTAATAAACTGATCCGGAAATTCGGATCCTGCCCATTCTCCGATCACGTTGTAACCTATCGTATCGGGCAAGGCATGGGCCCGGGTAGAAATAAAAAGTCGTAAATCTTTTTGAGAAGCCGCAGCTGCTGCCAGTTTATCTGCGTCCTGCAAACCGATTGCCAATGCTGGTATTTTCGGGAAACTGTCATTATATATCATGGCGCCGGTATGCGGAAAATTATCTGTTGAACTGCTCATAGACCTGACCACAACGCCCAATGCACCATACTTCGCAGCCCGGCTTGCTCCGAACACCCTGTAGGGAACGGCTTCAGCATAAGCGTTAAAAACCCAGACAAAATCAACATTGAAAGGATGGTTATAAAAAACAATCTTTCCCTTGATCTCAGCCTTTCTTTTTTCCAGCTCATCAAAATCACGGATCAGTATCATGGGTGCTGTAATACCTTTCACCGGAGTAGAAACAGAATTTCCCAATGCAATAACTGCCAGGGATTGTCTGTTCTTTCCGGTTACCAGGGCTGCTTCATCTTTCCCGTCACGAACCCAGTGCGGTATCACTGCCTTTTGCAAATAAACCTTCTCAGCCCCGGCTTGTTTCAAAACATCCAGTCCCCATTTTTCGGCTGCGTAGGTTTGAGGGCTTCCTGAAAGTCGCGGCCCAATATGTTTTGTTAACTGAGTCAGATTGCCATAAGCGTTGCTGTGTCTGAAGATTTCATCAGCAATTTTTCTCAGGGTAACAGAATCAGATTGAGCATATGCGGAACCGGTAAATATAAAAAACAAAGAACCAAACAAAAACCAACGCATATCTGTTATTTTCCGCTAAGATAAGTATTGCTCAGATCTTATGAAGCTCCCTAAAATCTGATTAACTTCGTTCATTAAAAAACAGTACATGCGGATAGGAATCGTTTGTTATCCAACATTTGGCGGAAGCGGCGTGCTGGCGACGGAACTTGGAAAAGCGCTTGCCGACAAAGGACACCAGGTGCATTTCATTACTTACCAGCAACCCGTGAGGCTAACCGAATACAATGCCAATATTTTTTATCATGAAGTGCGTGTTACATCTTATCCCCTCTTCGACTATCCGCCATATGAAACTGCTTTGTCCAGCACGATGGTAGACGTTATCATCAACCATCAGCTGGACCTGTTGCACGTGCACTATGCCATACCGCATGCTTCAGCAGCTTACATGGCGAAAAAGATCGTAGCTACCCAGGGGATTACAATACCGGTTATTACAACCTTGCACGGAACAGATATCACCCTAGTCGGCAGGGACAAAACCTTGGCACCCGTAGTTGCTTTTTCCATTAATGAAAGTGATGCGATTACCGCTGTTTCGGAAAATCTGAGGGACGAAACCTACGATATATTCGATATCAAGAAAGAAATCGAAGTGATTCCGAATTTTGTCGATTTGAACCGGTTCAGTAAGAAAGCGATTGATCCCTTCAGGAAAGTAATCGCGCCAAACAACGAGCGCATCGTCGTACATGCGTCTAACTTCCGCAAGATCAAGCGGGTTATGGATGTGGTGAAGATTTTTAAGGAAATTAAGAACAAACTTCCGTCGAAATTACTGTTCGTGGGTGATGGCCCTGACCGGCATGATGCGGAAAACCTGAGTCGGGAAATGGGCATCTGTGATGACATACGCTTCATCGGAAAACAGGAGCAGATCGAGGAGATTCTTGCCGTTTCGGATCTGTTTATTCTTCCTTCAGAATATGAAAGTTTCGGGCTGGCTGCCCTTGAAGCGATGGCAGCGGGTGTGCCGCTGATCTCTTCAGATGCCGGTGGTTTGCCTGAAATAAATATCCAGGGGAAAACAGGCTTTATGAGTGCAGTAGGTGATGTAGATTCCATGAGCCGGAACGCCATAGCCATCCTCGAAAATGACGAAACTTTAAAGAGATTTAAAACAAACGCCGCTGAGCAGGCAAAAAAATTCGATATACATCATATCGTTCCGATCTACGAGAAACTATATGACCGGTTTCTCTTAAAACCCCAGGCGGCTAAACGGTTTACCTCTGAAAAAATCTGATGTCTATCTTCTGAGCCATTTTTCCGGATCGAAAAGACGATCCTTTTCATCAGAAAGCACAAATTCAAGCTGGCCAATTTCAGCCAGTTTGCCGATTAACTGACCGGTCTTCACCATTTCTCCTTTCGACACGGCTACGGTAGACAGATTGCAGTACGTTGTAAAATATTTTCCATGGCGGATCATAACCGCTGTTACATCCCCCACATTAAATACATTTTGGACCTGGCCATCAAACACCGCAGTTATCGAAGAGTTCGGGGCAGCCTCAATGGTAATCCCCTGGTTATTGTGCACAATCCCTTTGATATATTCATGAGGACCAAATCGCATGGCAATCGTTCCGGAAGCTATTGGCCAGGGAAGATGTCCTTTGTCTTTTTCAAAATTATCTGACAAGGCCAGATCAGCGCGGGTGTCAAATACGGTAGGCGCAGGCGGTTTTACCGCAGGGCTAACATTAGATGGCATGGTGCCTGTACCTGAAGGACCGGTTTTATTTTTTGCGATATCCGATTTCGCCGGAGTTGTACCGGCTGCATTGGCTGTAGCATCCACGCTGGCTTTCTTCTTCGCTTCCCGAATGGCTTCTTCCCTTGCCCGTCGTATGGCGGCTGCAATGGCATTAGACAGTTTCTGATCCTGTCGCTGTTTGGCATTCATTTCCTTTTTTAGCTCTTTTTCGTGGCTCTGCAGCTGCTCCACGACCTGGTCTTTTTCTTTTTTCTCCACTTCGAGCACCTGCCTTTCCTTATTTTGCTTTTGCAAAGCCTCATCTTTTTCGATGCGTTTTATTTTCAGACCGTCTATCTTATTTTGTAAAAGAGTTTGGGTTTGCAGGATATTTTCAGCCCGTTGTTCCCGATATGCCCTATATGATTTCAGGTACTCAACCCGTTTTACCGCATCATTAAAATTACCAGCCGCAAAAATAAAATTCAGGTAATCGTAATTGGTGCGGTTCTCATACGCATACACCACACTCTCCGCGTATTGTTTACGCAGGGTGTCGCGTTCATTTTTGAGTTTGATAATTTCCTGCCAGGAATTATTCATATCCTGCTGAATAAAATTCAGCTGTTGGTTGATATTGGCTATAGCTGCCTGGCGCAAACGTAATCTTTTTTGTAAAAGCGCTAATTGTCCGAGGGTCTGCTTGCGGTTTTTATGGGTGATGTCGAGTGACCGTTTTACGTCTTCGATTTCTTTCTGGATCGAAGCACGTTCTTTTTCAAGATCAGTGCGGCTCTGGTTTGGCGACTGGGACAAGCCGCTCATAACCGAAAAAAGGATTAAAATAAACAGGAATACCAGTTTGCGCATATGCGTTGATGGGTTCGCGATGAAGTTACTGTATAACGCTTTATTTGCGTTTATAATTTTTCGGAATCGAGAACGGAAAATTTAAAGTCTCGTTAAAAGAATATTTGTTGAAACTCATTTCCACGTCCAGTCTTCCTTTTTCCGATGCTACTATTTTACGGTAGGCCGAAAAATAGACCGTATCCGCTTTTTCATATTGACCGTAGCTGATATCAAATGAGCGGGCCTGCATGGGATCCACATCATCCAGAATACTGTGTTTTATACTCAGGTCGTTATTCAGCGTAAGGTAATTTCTGTAGGCGTGCCCTACGCTAAGCAGCGATATTCCCTGAGCGTCTTTTCGATAGTAGAGAATATTGCTATCCAGATAAATCGGATTTCCAAGCAGGATGGCCTGCAGGGTTTTAAAATCAAATGGCATATGGCTCATCTCCTGCAGGTAAGTAACTGATCTTAACTGGTAAACCTTGTCGAGTTTGTTAAGCACTTTTACACTGTCTGGCGTGATGATGGCTCTGAATGCCTCGATACCCAGCAGTGCGTTGATCGAAATCCAGATCATTTTATCTTTCTGCAAGCGGACAAATGCATTGAATTCATAGTCTTTCCCGTCACTACCCTCATAGTGCACTTTCATTTTAGCCGAAAAAGTCTGGCAGTCGATCCTGCTGGCCTGTATATGTTTGTATAGTTGTCTGATGGTTTTCAAAGAATCCTCGTGCAGGTCTTCTGCCGTTACAAGGGTAGTATCGGTTTTTACCAGCAGCGTGTCTTTTTTACTTATCGCTGTGGTAATTTTTTTTGCAGAGCGGCAGGAACTTTCTCCAATTCCAATGAAAATGATCCCCAATAATACAAAACTCCATTTCAGAAAACTCCCGCCTGTATTTTTCATATTCAAAATGCTGTTCTGTTTTTTTCAGGAGTATGAATTCATCACATATCTAACTCCTGTATATGTTTCATAATTTCCCGGTATGACCGAATCCTCCTTCATTTCGCACCGTCTGATTCAATTCAGAAACGGGCAGCCATTCTACTTTTTCAATCCTGTTCACCACCATTTGGGCAATACGGTCGCCCGGATGAATCATTTGATCCGTTCCGGAAAGATTGATCAGGATCACCTTCAGTTCCCCCCTGTAGTCTGAATCCACCGTGCCAGGTGAATTCAGGCAGGTAATGCCCTGTTTGAGGGCCAGTCCGCTGCGTGGTCTGATCTGGGCTTCATACCCGCCAGGAAGTTCGATGAAAATGCCCGTCGGGACTAGTTGTCGCTCCATGGGCTTTAGGCAGAACGGTTCGGCGATATTTGCCTTCAGGTCCATTCCGGCTGCACCGGAAGTTGCATAAGCGGGCAAAGGGTAAATCGATTGATTTATGATCTTAACGGGAATGGACATGGCCGCAAAGGTAACCTAATCCGGTTTCGTCAACAATACCACCGCCTGAGCCATAATGCCCTCCTCCCTGCCGATAAAACCAAGTTTTTCTGTAGTCGTTGCTTTGATAGAAATGTCGCTCGGAGCGATTTTCAGGATCAGCGAAATGATCGTCTGCATTCCCGGAGCAAATGCCATGATTTTAGGCTTCTCCAGGCAGACCATGGTATCCAGGTTTACCACGCGGAATTGTTTTTCCTGCACCAGTCTGTATGTTTTTTCCAAGAGGATCTTACTGTCAATCCCTTCCAGGTTCTTATCAGTATCAGGGAAGTGCGTGCCAATATCTCCCAGGCTAAGCGCACCCAGCAGTGCATCGCAGATGGCATGCAGCAATACATCGGCATCACTGTGACCCAGTGCACCTTTGTTGTGCGGAATCTCCACACCTCCGATCCAGAGTGTCCTGCCTGTTACAAGCTGATGGAAATCCGTTCCAATACCGATCCGGTAAGACATAGAGAGAAAATTGAAAATGTAAAAGATTGAAAAACTGAAAATGTATTCCAATTTTTCAATCTTTCAATTTTTCAAATTATTTACTGGTCTGATCCGCTTGCTGAAGTACCAACAGCTGGTCCGTCAAGATCAAATACCAATCCGAAGCGGATCGTATTAGACAACGGATTTCTCGTAATTCCTGATCCGGAAGGAATCAGGTAAGAGAAATTCAGACCGATCATATTGTATTTTAAGCCCACGCCCATGGTAAAATACTGCCGGTCGCCCTGCTCTTTACTTTCATAAAAATAACCCAGGCGAAATGCAAACTGATCGTTGTAGGTATATTCTGCACCAATAGATGCATTGATGGTGTTAAACTGGCCACTGAACGATTTGAACCAGCTGCTCACCACACTCTGGCTGTAATAAGCGTCTATTGCCGCCTGATCGACGGTGTCAGCACCATTTGTTGCAACGGGATAAGCGGGTACCAGAAGTTTATTCAAATCCAAACCAAAACTTATTTTGTTCTGCTCGTCAAATACCTTGGTATAATTTCCGCCAATACCCATATTTGCAGGAATAAATTCCTTTATCGTTGCATCATTAGTATATCCGATCTTGGTACCCAGATTCGATAAAACAAAACCCAGGGTCCATCCTTCCTGATTTGCTGCAACATTCTTATAGGTAAGAGACAGATCAGCTGCAACCGATGTTCCTGGCTTGTATGCGGATATACTTCCGCCATTAGTAGGAACAGCTCCAAGAGTAAGGTTCGAATAGATATAACGCATGGTCAGACCAATGGCGAATTTGTCAGATAGTTTTCTTGAATAGCCCAAATCGAAAGCGTATTCAAAAGGTCTTCCTTCACCCCAGCTTTGTCCCTGCATGTCTGAAAATTGAATGCTCCCCAGACTGAAATAACGGAGGGATGCAGAAAGGGCCTCGTTATCGTTAAGTTTATGATAGCCTGTGGCCGCCAGTAAATACACATCATTTAGTCCCAGGTCTTTAAGCCAGGGAGTATAAGTAACACCAATTCCCGTTTTATATTCAGAAAACGGGGTTTTGGAAAGATTGTAAAAAGCAGAGTTGGCATCCGGGGAAGTGGCAATCCCTTCTTCACCCAATCCTCCAGCCCGGGCGTCGGGCGATATCCTCAAAAAAGGGACCGCAGTAGTGGTCACGTTGAGAGGTTGCGTGCTTGACTGGGCACTTACGAAATAAACAGAAAGCAGGCCGCACAGCA
>Ga0075521_10000408_pt1 | contig 12329 bp, 3 predicted proteins | sample NGEPerD_FD_74785 | JGI IMG/M metagenome (GOLD analysis project Ga0075521, IMG submission 74785) | Arctic peat soil microbial communities from the Barrow Environmental Observatory site, Barrow, Alaska, USA - NGEE PermafrostAB12-D | ecosystem: Environmental > Terrestrial > Soil > Wetlands > Peat ...
AAGATTTATGAGAACAACCTGCTGACAGCACAGAAAAACGGCTACTATCCGAAGGAGAAAAATTACGATGCTGAATATGAAGAGAATGCAGAATCATCTGCCGGCGATGTGATTTACGAAAAGGAAATTGATACCAGGCTCCTGCCAAAATACGGCAGCAGCCGGTTGCTGCATATGGACATGGAAGATAAACTACCCGAGTTCAAAGGGATTTATCATGTGCTGATCCGCTCGACGAAAGATTATTGGGTGCGGGACAGTCGCCTGCTCTCCGTCTCCGACATCGGCCTCATCGCAAAAGAAGGCAGTGATCACCTTGTTGTATTTGCCAACTCCTTACAAAGTTCCCAGCCCCAGCCTGGCGTGAATGTTGTTGCCTATGGAGCCAATAACCAGGTGCTCGGTATGGCAACAACAGATGCCCAGGGTGTAGCAGATATCAAATTTCAACGCAGGGAATTCGCCGGATTTAAGCCGGCTATGGTCATCGCAAAAACAGCCGACGACTTCAACTTCCTGCCCTTCAATTCCACAAGGGTCAATACATCCCGGTTCGACGTGGGCGGGAAAACGCTGAATGTTACAGGTCTGGATGCATTTATATATCCGGAAAGAGACATCTACCGGCCAGGCGAAAAAATAAATTATTCCGTCATCCTGCGCGACTATAAATGGAAATCACCGGGAGAAATTCCCATCAAAATGAAATTTCTTTTTCCTAATGGAAAAGAATTTAAATCCTTTCGCAAAAGCCTGAACGAACAGGGATCCATGGAAAGCAGTATCGACCTGCCGGTGTCGGCCATTACCGGAACATACTCATTGGAAGTATACACCTCGAACGATATCCTTTTGTCGTCACAACCATTTCATGTGGAGGAATTCGTTCCGGACAGGATCAAATTAACAGCCAGACTGAATAAAGAATTTTATGAACCAGGTTATACGGCCGAACTGAAAATCCAGGCAGTCAATTTTTTCGGACCGCCGGCCGCAGGTCGGAATTATGAATGCGAAATCCAGTTGAAACAAAAAACGTTCTCAGCGAAAAAATTCAACAATTATGATTTCAGCCTGGCAAACCAGAAGACCTTCTCCGATAAAGTGAAACGCGAAGGCAAAACCAACGACGCCGGAGAGGCTTCTGAAAAATTTCTGGTAGAGGACATGTACCGTAACATCGGATTGCTCCAGGCTGATTTCTACAGTACAGTGTTTGATGAAACCGGCCGACCCGTCAGCCGGCTCACATCGGCACCCATCTACACACAGCCGGTATTTTTGGGTATCGCAGACGATGGGTCCTGGTACTATCCGCTGAACCAGCCGGTAGGCTTTCACCTGGTTGCACTTGATAAAAATCAGGCGGTCATTTCATCCTCCGCCGAAGTATCGGTTGTTAAACACGAGTACCGCACGGTGATTTCAAAAAACGGAAATTATTTCCGATATGAATCCCAGAAAGAAGACAAACTGATCCATAAGAGTACCGTGAAAGTGAGTGGTGACCAAACCACTTATTCCTTTGTTCCCCGCACACCGGGAGAATATGAATTGCGTGTGGCGATACCTGGCTCCGATACCTACGTGAGCAAATCCTTTTACAGTTACGGATCCTGGGGTTCCGACAACAGTTCATTTGAAGTGAATAATGAAGGGCAGGTAGATATTCAGCTGGACAAATCGTCCTATCAAACCGGCGAATCGGTCCGCGCGCTTTTTAAAGCGCCATTTGATGGTCGTTTGCTGGTAACACTGGAAACCGATAAACTCATCAGTTACCAGTGGGTGAATATTGAAAAACGTTCAGCCAGCGCTGAACTCAAACTCACTGCCGAAGCCATGCCGAATGCTTATATCACGGCGACCCTTATCAAACCCCATGATATTTCGGATATTCCGCTTACGGTGGCCCATGGATTTCAAAATCTGATGGTGGAAGAAAAAGAACGAAGGATTCCGGTAGAAATCGTAAACCAGAATAAAGTCAGGTCCCATACACAACAGGAAATTAAAATTAAAGCAGCACCCAACAGCCTCGTTACGCTCTCAGCCGTCGACAACGGTGTATTGCAGGTTTCAGATTTTCATACGCCTGATCCATATGGTTACTTTTATGCGCGTCGGGCATTGGGCGTGAATGATTTTGATCTCTATCCACTGCTGTTGCCGGAACTCAGAGCCCGTTTAAGCAGCACAGGAGGCGATACAGAAACAGATATGACTAAACGTACGAATCCGATGCCTGCCAAACGCATCAAAATACTTTCCTACTGGAGCGGCATTAAAAAAACTGACGCCAATGGGGAAGCCGTTTTCCAGGTAGACATTCCCCAGTTCTCGGGAGAAGTCCGACTTATGGCTGTTTCTTACCGTGATGAACATTTCGGGTCAGCCGAATCAAAAATGACCGTAGCAGATCCCCTGGTGCTGAGCACCGCGCTTCCGCGTTTCCTCAGCCCATCAGATTCCATCAGGGTTCCCGTTACACTTACCAACACCACAGGCCAAACCGCCACCGGATCAGCCACGCTGAATACCGTCGGCGGCCTCCTCGTTACAGGAAATAAAGAACTATCCTATTCCATCGCGCCTAACAGTGAAAAGCGCTTGTATTTCACCGTTAGTGCGGCCCCGGTTGTCGGTATCGGAAAAATTTCCCTGTCAGTAAACGGATCTTCAGGAAAGTTCCTAGATGAAACAGAAATCAGCATTCGCCCCACCGCCCCGTTGCAGAAACATACCGGCAGTGGCAGCATTCCCGGAGGATCCACGCAGACCCTCGGCTTCGATAATTCCGATTTTATTCCCTCCAGCATCAGCAGGCAGTTATTCCTCACCCGTTTCCCGGGTGCCGGATTGAGCAAATACCTGGGCTGGCTGCTGGAATATCCTTACGGCTGTACGGAACAAACCGTATCCATCGCTTTCCCTCAACTGTATTTTAGTGATTTGTCTAATGCCTTACATACGAATTACGCCAACAGCTCAGTGGCCAATTTCAATATTCAGGAAGCCATAAGAAAAATAAAAATGCGCCAGCTGTACAGCGGAGCCGTTACCCTTTGGGATAATGAAAAATCGGCTGACTGGTGGACCAGCATCTACGCCGCTCATTTTCTTATTGAAGCCGATAAAGCCGGTTTTGAGGTTGACAAAGGACTCATGGAAACCCTGCTGGGTTATATCAATTCAACATTGAAGGAAAGAAAAACGATTAATTATTATTACAATCGCGACCAGGTGAAGCGCATCGTGCCCAAGGAAGTGATCTATGGTTTGTATGTGCTGGCGCTGGCTTCCCGTCCGAATACACCCCTGATGAATTATTATAAGGCCAATCCGGCGCTGCTGAGCCTGGACTGTAAATACCTGCTGGCAGCGGCATATGCACTTTCCGGTGATAAAAACAGTTACCGGAATTTCCTGCCGGATCATTTTGCGGGAGAAACCGCTAACACAGAATCGGGTGGCAGTTTCTCATCGGATATCCGGGATGAAGCCATGGCCCTGGACGTACTGCTGGATGCAGATCCGGCGAGTAACCAGATTCCCGAGATGGCAGCTCATGTGGCAAACAAACTGAACGAGCGATATTGGTACAGCACACAGGAACTGGTATTCGGTTTCCTGTCGCTCGGAAAAATTGCCAAAAAAATGAAGACCTCGGATGCAACCGCTGAAGTTCGCGTCCAGGGAAAAAAGATCGTTGACTTCACCGGAGGTGATCTGAAAATTCCGGCAGCCCAGCTAAAAGCCGGTAAAACAGAAATTGCAGTGAATGGAAAAGGCAGCTTATTCTATTATTGGGAGGAAGAAGGCATTTCAGCCGGAGGCAACATTAAGGAATCGGACAATTACCTGAAAGTCAGGCGGCGGTTTTTTGACCGGTTCGGGAATCCGATCAACGGAAATACATTTAAACAGAACGAGCTGGTGATCGTACAGATTAGCCTGGAGAAATCCTACAGCAGTGATATTGAAAATGTCGTGATCACCGACATGATCCCGGCAGGTTTTGAAATCGAGAACCCACGCACCAAAGAACTTCCGGGCATGGATTGGATCAAGGATGATTACAGCCCTGTGGCCCTCGATGTTCGCGACGACCGGATCAATCTTTTTGTCAACGCCGAAAACCTGAAACAGAATTATTATTACGCGGTGCGGGCAGTTTCGCCAGGTGTATTTAAAATGGGCCCCGTTAGCGCAGATGCGATGTACAACGGAGAATACCATTCCTATAATGGAGGAGGAATAATAAAAGTGGTGGAGTAGCGCATTGGAATCCCTGGTGAATACTATGCAGGTTTGACAATCCCGATCGATAACTCCTGCAATTGTTTATCATCAATCGTTGCGGGCGCATCCAGCATCACATCCCGGCCGCTGTTGTTTTTGGGGAAGGCGATGAAGTCGCGGATACTCTCACTGCCGCCGAGAATGGCACAGAGCCGGTCGAATCCGAAGGCAATGCCTCCATGGGGTGGTGCTCCGTATTCAAAAGCACCAAGCAGGAAGCCGAATTTGTGATTGGCTTCTTCCCTGCTCATACCCAGGGCGTCGAACATTTTTTCCTGTAGTTCGCGCTGGAAGATCCGGATGGAACCACCGCCGATCTCATTTCCGTTCAGCACCATATCGTAGGCATTGGCCTTGATATTCGCATAAGGATGCTCGAGGTAACGCGCCGGATCGGGGATCGAAGGATCGTTATCGATCATCGTCGCGATCTGGTCGGGCTTGGGCGCGGTAAAGGGATGATGACGCGCCACCCAGCGATTGTCGTCTTCGCTGTATTCGAATAATGGAAAATCAATTACCCACAACAGTTTGAATTCTTCTTTCTTTCGTTTACCCATGCGTTCACCCAGTTCCAATCGCAGATCGCTGATGGCCTTGCGCGTTTTTTCTTCCCTGCCAGCAAGGATCAAAACAGCCTCCCCTTTTTGTGCATGGGCGAAATCAGCAATGGCTCTGAGACTTTCTTCCGAAAAGAATTTGTCCGCACTGCTTTTGAATGTCCCGTCTTCATTGTACCGGATATACACCATGCCCTGCATTCCGATCTGCGGGCGTTTAACCCAGTCCGTTAGTTCGTCGAATTGTTTTCTTGTCCAGGCTGAGCCTCCGGGCACTGCTATCGCTAAAACGGTTTCGGCATTGTCAAAGACGGGGAATCCTGCGTTGGCGATCAGGAACCCGTCTGCTTCCACAGCCCCTTTTCTTTTGATCGGGGATTTCAGGTTGGCAATGGTCATCCCATATCGTATATCCGGTTTGTCGTTTCCGTAAACCCACATGGCATCTTCCCAACTCATCCTTTCAATCTCATCTGTATATTCAATTCCCTTGACTTCCTTAAAAATATAGCGGATCATTCCTTCAAACATCCTCAGGATATCGTCCTGTTCTATAAAACTCATCTCGCAGTCGATCTGCGTGAATTCAGGCTGACGGTCGGCACGCAGGTCCTCGTCCCGGAAACATTTGACCACCTGGTAATAGCGGTCGTAACCACTCACCATCAACAGCTGCTTAAAGGTCTGCGGACTCTGGGGCAGGGCATAAAACTGACCGGGATTCATCCGGGAGGGCACCACAAAATCACGGGCACCCTCGGGGGTCGATTTAATCAGGAAGGGTGTTTCTATATCCATGAACTGGTTCTGGTGCAGGTAATTCCTGGCAGCCCGGTTTACGGCATAGCGGAGTTCAATATTCTTCCTGACGGCATTGCGGCGCAGGTCGAGATAGCGAAAACGCATCCGCAGGTCGTCGCCCCCATCGGTTTCGTCCTGGATGGTAAAAGGCGGCGTGACTGACTTGTTCAGGATGGTCAGCCGACTCACTTTGACCTCAATTTCGCCCGTCGGGATCTGGAGGTTTTTGCTGGACCTTTCCGAAACGAAACCGGTTGCCTGGATTACGAATTCCCGGCCCAGGGGGTTTTCGACCAGCGCCGCGTTCTGGGCTTCATCCAGCAAAAGCTGCGTAACTCCATAACGGTCACGGAGATCTATAAAGGTTATCCCACCAAATTTTCTGAGGGTTTGGACCCAGCCCGCCAGGGTTACTTCCCGGTTTACGTCTCCCAGTCTCAGCTCACCACAGGTGTTTGTTCTGAACATTATTCCTCGATTAGCCGGCAAAGGTAGGGCAATGACCCTTTGTGAGAAAAGGTTTAAATAATTTAAAAAACCGTTTGTACCCCCTTTCAATTATAAAAAATAGTTTTTATCTTGTATCCATCCGTACGATTCACCTCCTCATGATTAAACCCTTCCTGATCATTCCAATCTAACTTAAAACAACCCAATCCATACCTTGTAAGGCCGCCTGTTTTTGATCGGACCAACCTGACGCAATCAAAACGAAAAACGGACCTTATGGAATTTATTATTATTGTAGTCCTGGTTACGGCCGTACTGATCCTTCACCGACCCCTCACGACTTTGTTCAATAAACTGTATGTGAGGCGCCAGCAGCATAAATTCATTGAATGTGAGACCTTCTACCACAGCGTGGTTTCCAAATACATCCGTTTTTATAACCGCCTGAACCTGGAAGACCAGCGCAAATTTTTGTTCCGCACTTTCTTATTCAGAAAATCAAGGCGTTTTCATTATATCGAAGTAAGGGAAAGTGCAGAAATGCCCATCCTGATCAGTGCCGTAGCCATCCAGCTCACCTTCGGGCTGGACAAATACATGCTGAATTATTTCAATGATATCTTCGTTTTGAAAGACGATTACCATTATGGATTTTATTCCCGGCCTTTTATGGGGCATGTGGATCAGAGCGGTATTTATCTCTCCTGGGATAATTTTATCAAGGGCATCAGCGGCCTGACGCCGAATTGTAACGTCGGTCTCCACGAAATGGGGCATGCCCTGGCTTATGTGACGTTTATCACTGAAACTGAAGAGGACAAACACTTTAAAAAAGAATTTAAGAATTTCTCCAAAGTAGCCCGCCCTATTTTTGCCACCATGCAGGAGGGAAAGCGTAACCTGCTGGGTGAGTATGCTGCGGTCAATTACCATGAATTCTGGGCCGTTTCCGTAGAAACCTTCTTCGAAAATCCGGTTTGCCTGAAACATGAACTGCCGGAATTATACCAGGCCATGGTCAGCCTGCTTCGCCAGGATCCGCTTCAGATGCGGAGTAACAATTCCGGCAAAGCCCATTTTATACTAAAATCACTGAAAAAGGAAGAAGAAAGCCTGAATTAGCCTTTCTGACCGAATCGGGCATATCCATTCTATTATTTGTAGACTGACAAACAGTGTGTTATGAATTTTTTGCACAACCGGTTTAGGTCGAAACAGGTAACCAAGGCAGATTGCTTAAGTATGAGTTGGCTAAAACTGGGTACTCCCTTCGTAGTTTGTTCGCTTAGCTGAGCGAACACATAGCGAACACATAGCGAACACATAGCGAACACATAGCGAACAAACCCGGTAGAAGGTCAGGTTCAATTCCGAAGGATTCGGGGTGTACATTTTAAAACATGCCAGCAATTATCCGGATAATTACGTCATCTTAAGCCAGTGCGGTACCGGCTAAAGTGGGCGGGTTAAAATTTTCCCAAAGCGTTTGATGTCCGCCAGTATGTTAATTTCTTTTCTTTCCCGCAAATAATCTGCCAGTTGTCTGGCAAAATAAGGCGCCAGCGAACAGCCCTTGGTGCCCAGGCCATTCAGGATGCCGATTTGGGGAAATGAAGGATGAAAGCCCACAAAGGGTCTGCGTTCGAGTGTTGCTGGCCGGATGGCGGCAAAATGTTCCAGAATCCGGTAGGGCAATTTTAAAAAATGCTTCAACCAGTTTTCGGCCTGTATCCTGAAGGATTCGGTGGGCTGGTCATTTTCGAATGACCACTCATAGGAAGATCCGAGCCAGAAAATGTTCTCCATGTAAGGAACCAGGCTCATGCCTTTTTTAAATACAGCGTGCTGCGGAAGCTCATTGATTTCCACCAGCATCCCCTCTCCTTTGTTCAGGGCAAAGGGCAGTTTATCGAAATAGGGATTTGAAGCCGAGGATTTGCCGTCGCAGAAAATGATATAACCTGCTTGTATATCCGAATATTCAACACCCTGCTGAGTGACCCGAAGTTTCGAAAGATCGAATACTGATTCCGTCAATTGGTTGTTCATCTTCAACCAGGACTGCCATGCGGTCAATAATTTTTCTACGTTAACCAACAGGCAGGGGCTAATTGCTCCCCAGCCCAGCTCATACCTGAACCAGTGAGCATATTTTTCGCGATCATCGCCGGGTGTCAGGTATTCGGGGTCTTCGTCAAATCGTTTTTGAAATGCCTGTAACATCTGCACGCTGGGGAAAAAATCGATTACCGAAATGTCTTCAATCAATTGCTGATCCAGAAAAGATCCGAACTCCTTGTAAGCGCTACTGGCAAAAGGCATGAGCTCATCAATCATCCAGGTCGTAACCATTCGTCGCCCGGTAACCGGATTGATCAATCCTGCTGCACGTATGGAAGCGCCGTCGGGGTTTGGCTGATCAATCACCCGGAATGAAATACCCGCTTTATGCAGCCAGTAACCCAGCCAGGTTCCTGCCAGTCCCTGCCCTACGATTAATACTTCTTTTTCTTCCATTTTATTTTGATTCCACATGTATCCGGATGCCTTCGCTGTGCGCTGCGAATTCAGGTGCGTACATGCACTCCAGGCTGCTGATCCCGTTACTATAATTCCCTGCTGTTGTTACGAACACCGGATATTCAAAAACATAATCTCCCTTGGGCAACCGGTCGAAGAAAAAACTGGTGCTGGCATCCCGGGTTGTTTCGTAATATCCAAGTCCGTCCTGCCACTGATAACCACTCAGCACGTTGACGGGTTCAAGGCAGGCCGCCCGCATATCTTTCAGATGTATGTATTCCAGGTCACGATCCGTTTTCAATACAATGCGCATGATCAGTTTGTCGCCCGGCTTCAATTTATTTTGTTCGGTAACGGCCTCGAGCACCGGTCCTTTGCCTGCATCTTTTTCAATGAACAGATTTTTGGTTATGGACAATTGGGTTTGTGCACTGCTTATTTTATCCAGGTTTTCGAAATACTGCCAGTATATGGAGCCCCAGGAAGGGTTGACGGATGACGGTTGGCGGTTGGCGGTTGGCGGATTATCGTTGATCGTTGACCGTTGACCGTTGACCGACTCAATAACTTTAGAAATACCCACATTAATATCTCCCATATCCGGTTTTACCTGGTCGCCGGGAATTCGTTTTTTCAGATAGCCGGTGCCGGCTTCTGTTTTTTCTTCACTGCTGTTGATTACGTAAGACCCGAGTTTTATGCTAACCGTTTGATTTGAAGAAAGCCAGTCGCTTCCAGTCAGGAGCAGGGCATAACAGGCATCCGCAGTCGCTTTTGTGGACGGCCAGTGCGTTGTATGTTTTTGCTGCAGCAGCCAGTATTTCATCTGGTCGATATCTTTTTGCTCAGCATGTAAATCCTGAAAAGTTTCTATAAGGAGTGACTGGGTCTCCACGGGCGCTTCCTGCCAGTAATAGCCGTAGCTGACGGACTTCCAGTACGTCCCGGTTTCTGCAGAGGTCGTTGCATTTTCCTTCAGGGAGGCGAAGATATCATTTGCTGTTTTCCCTTCGCCAGTCCGATGCAAATACCCGGCGATCATGGCCTGCATATACACCGATTGCCTGGTCCAGTTGTCTATGGATTGTTTCTTGTAATAGTTTGTTGCAGCGATTCCATTTGCGGGTATGGATATATCCGGAAATAGACTCCGCATATACATGTACTGAATTTGAAGCGGGCCCAGGTTTTGTGCTGCCGGCCATTTATCACGACGCTCATAATCGGAATTGATTTCCCGGTCGAGATAACCAAGGCCTGACTTCACCATTTTATTCAATGCAGATTGTAAATCCGCCGGCAGGGCATTTAATTTTTTCAGCCTCCCGATACCAGATATAATATATTGGGTGATGTACCGATCGTCCCGGCCGCCTTTAAACCAGGGAAATCCACCAGCTTCAGATTGCATGAGCTGCAATTTATCGAGCGCTCCTTTCAAAGTGGACCGCATCTTCAACAGATCAAATAATAGAGCCATGTTTTTTTTCTGCTGTGTTTCAGTCTGTGCGTCCAGCACCCAGGGCGTTTCACGAAGAAGTGCGGATTTCAGTTCTTCATTTTTCTGCAGGTTGCTTACTAGAGCTGCAGTGTCGGTGTTTCTCCATTTTGCAAAAACCGCCTCTATGGCCGGTGTTGATTTAACAATATGCGTCGCCAGGGCGTTCGCATAAAAACGGTTGAAAGTCTGTTCGGCACATTCATATGGAAATTCCATAAGGTAAGGCAGGGACTGCACCGCATACCAGGCCGGGTTGGTGGTGTACTCAATAGTAAGCGCCTGGTTTTGCAAACTGTTGCTGGCTCCTGACTTCAGGAGTTTTTCGAACGCAAATCGCTGTTCTGTTTTTCCCGACATATTGATGGGCAGGGATTCCGTGACCAGCATGCGGTTGCTCAAAACCGGGACTGCCGCTTCTTCCCCGTCACTATATCCTGCGCCTGCCATATCCGTTTTTGCAACCACACGATAAGAAATGGGTTTTGTGAAATGAGCGGGTATGACCGCAGGAAAAAAAACAACCGTGCTCTGGGATGCATTCACCGTAAAAGGCTGACTCCCCTTCAGGTTTCCCAGAAGCTGGTCAACCGGCTGGTTGGTTTCAGCGTCCAGCCACTCGATCTGTACGGTGCCATTCATATTTTGTGCAGAAAGGTTGGCGATTTTGACGGGCAATAACATCGAATCGCCCTCTCTGAAGAATCTCGGCATATTCGTCTGGATCATCAGTTCTTTCTGTGTAATGATCTCTTTTTCTGAATAACCAAATGCCAGTTCTTTCGTGTGTGCGAGAATCATCCACTTCCATCGAGTTAGTGCATCGGGCATCGTGAAAGTAATTTCGACGTTTCCCTGAGTGTCAGTTTTTAAATCAGATTGGAAGAAAGCCGTTTCATTGAAATTTTTTCGGATCTGGACATGACTGTCTGATGGTTTTTGATTATCGGAACCTGGTTCTTTTTCATTTGGCTCTTCCATCTGCTTTTTATTGGGCGCGGCAAATTTCGCCATTTCAACTTTTGGGGGCGCTGAGTCCATGACGCCAGCGTCTTTTACATAACTGATTTTATCCGAGGCCGCTGATGCGCCAAACTTCATGTGCGCCATCATCACCCGGTTTCGATATTCAGGATTAATCAGGGCGTCATATTGAACAGTTACTCTTTCCCCTCCCCGGTTATTGAGCGGTGGTTTAATGATGGTGTGATCATCCCCAAAGCCGTCGTCCGCCTCCCATGGATTACCCGCGTTATAAATGGGGTAAATTCCAGGGATATTCCAGGAATGCGTTTTAAACTGGTCCAGAGAAGCGTCATACATCGAAGTCAGGATTTCGGCCGCCACATGATCTTTTTTTACACCACTGATTTTTATCTTCCATTGTTCGGGGTTGCCCGGCAAGGTTTTGTCTTTCCAGGTCAGATAAGAGATCGTCAATTCTTTATTTGTCCAGGGAACCCGAACCACATGATGGCTTGTGTACCATCGGTTGTTTATAACAAATACATCAGTGATGGCAATACCTCCGCGGTCTGCTTCATGTATATCCATTACCGAATGCCTGAATTGTTCATTCAGCTGGTAGTAGGTATATTTATTCGAGCTATCGTTCAACCCCTGCCTGCGACGGATCACATAGAGATTTTTTGCGTCTGAGCCCGTCTGAATATTCACTGCTGAGCCGGGATTCCCATCAACCTGGTCAATAGGCACAAAATTATAAGAGATAAAACCTGGTGGTTCGTTGTTGGCACTTATTTGAATAAATCTTTTGTCTATGATTTCCGTACCATCAATATCTGTAGCCCTAAAATCAAATTCGTACCAACCCGGTATCATAGCGTTAACCACTTTCTTATCCAGTGGCCAAAACCCATCGGCCTTAGAGCTGTCAGTACTTTGATAAACCATTGAAGACTTATCCCAGGTTTTTTCTTCAGACTCGTCACGGTATTCATCATTTGGGAAGAAGTTTATATACTCTTTTTCATTCATCACGAATTGATCCGGTTGCTCCCAATATCTTGCTCTGATCAACCGCTTAGGACTCTGCAATGCATAAATAGTCATCGTCAGATTCTTTTTTACATAAAGGCCAGAAGCGTTTTTGGTTGTGACGGGAATCCGATACAGACTGTCCCGCTCTACCCGTTCTTGGTCGGGAAGTTCGCTAAGGATTTCGAAAGAATGAT
>Ga0075521_10000409_pt1 | contig 12310 bp, 13 predicted proteins | sample NGEPerD_FD_74785 | JGI IMG/M metagenome (GOLD analysis project Ga0075521, IMG submission 74785) | Arctic peat soil microbial communities from the Barrow Environmental Observatory site, Barrow, Alaska, USA - NGEE PermafrostAB12-D | ecosystem: Environmental > Terrestrial > Soil > Wetlands > Peat ...
GGGCGCTTGAGGAGCTCGTAGGTGGCTTCGGCGCGTTCCCGGAAGCCGCCGAACATCGTCTCCAGCGCGGCGACGAACGTCGAGAGGTCCCGCAGCAGCTGCATCCCGACGATCTTGGCGAGCACGCTGGTGAACATGCCGATGCCGACCGAGAGCACCTTGACGTAGGCCCGGCCACCGGCCCGCGCCGGCGCCACGAGCACCCGGATCATGCGGCCGTCCAGGAAGCGGCTGAGCCGCTGCGGTGCGTCGAGGAAGTCCAGCGCGTTCCGGGTGGGTGGCGTGTCCACGACGATCAGGTCGTACAGGCCGGCCGCCTTGAGCTGGCCGAGCTTCTCCATCGCCATGTACTCCTGCGTGCCGGCGAAACTGGAGGACAGCGACTGGTAGAAGGGGTTGGCCAGGATCGCCTGTGCGCGCTCCGGGTCGGCGTGCGTGGCGACGACCTCGTCGAACGTCCGCTTCATGTCGAGCATCATGGCGTCGAGTTCGCCGCCGGCCGATTCGTCGATGCCGGCGACCCTGCGCGGTGTGTTATCCAGTTCGGTCAGGCCCATCGCCTGGGCCAGCCGGCGGGCCGGGTCGATGGTCAACACCGCGACGCGTCGGCCACGCTCGGCAGCCCGAACCGCCAACGCCGCCGCGGTGGTGGTCTTGCCCACACCCCCGGACCCGCAGCAGACCACCACACTCTCCCGGTCCAGCACGGCGTCAATATCCACTGTGAGATCCGCTGTGCCGTCGACTGTGCCGGCTTCGGCACCGGCCGCGGCCCTGGCGCTCACCGGACGCCCTGAGCGGCCAGCGCCCCGGCCAAGCGGTAGAGCCCCCCGAGGTCGACCCCGCCCTCGAGCAGCGGCAACTCGTAGGTGGGCCGGTCCACCCTTGCCAGCTCGTCGCGTTCGGTCTCCTCCAGGGCCACCCGTTGCGCGTGGTCGACCGCCTCGGCCACCAAGCCCTCCTCGATCGAGGGTGATTTCGGCAGCCCGCCGGCGCGCAGTCCGCGGCGCAGCTCCGCCGTGTCCAGTCGACCCTCGGCAACCGCCACCAGAGCGTCCGCCGGCAGTATCGGCTCCCGGGTCATGTTGACGATCACGGCTCCGACCGGCAGCCCCGCCTTGGTCAGTTGGCCGACGGCGTCCACGGTCTCCTGCACGGGCATCTCCTCCAGCAGGGTCACCAGGTGGACCGCCGTGTGCGCGGAGGCCAGCAAAGTCATGACGCTCTGTGCCTGGGAGTGGATTGGGCCCATCCGGGCAAGTCCGACCACCTCGCTGTTGACGTTGAGGAACCGGGCGATGCGCCCCGTGGGCGGGGCGTCCATCACCACCGCGTCATAGGCCGGCCGGCCGCCCTCGCGGCGGATCACGGCTTCCTTGATCTTGCCGGTGACCAGCACGTCGGCGATCCCGGGTGCAATGGTGGTGGCGAAATCGATGGCGCCCATCTTCTTCAACGCCCGGCCGGCGCGCCCGAGCTTGTAGAACATGTCGAGATACTCCAGCAGCGCCTGCTCCGGCTCGACCGCCATGGCGAGCACGTCGCCACCGTGCGGGGCCACGGCCACCTCGCGTTCGTCGTAGCCCAGCGGCGGACAATCGAACAACTGGGCGATGCCCTGACGGCCCTCCACCTCGGCGAGCAGCACCCGGCGCCCTCCGCCGGCGAGCGCCAGCGCGAGCGCGGCAGCGACTGTGGTCTTACCGGTGCCGCCCTTGCCCGAGACGACGTGCAGGCGTACGCCGGGGAAGTCACTCATCGCCTCTGACGATAGCTACTTGGTCGTGGTGAAACGGCCGACCACGGTGTCTGCTCTGCCACACTTGAGTGATGGTGGTGGAAATCGTCGCCGTGGTCGTGGTGCTGCTGGTCATCGCGGCCATCGTCAGTGGCGTGCGCATCGTGCAGCAGTACGAGCGGGCAGTGGTGTTCCGGCTCGGTCGGGTGCTCACCGGTAGCCGGGCGCCCGGTCTGACGGTAGTGATCCCGTTCGTGGACCGGGTGCAGAAGGTCAACATGCAGATCATCACCATGAGCGTCCCCGGCCAGGACGGCATCACCAAGGACAACGTCAGCGTCCGGGTGGACGCGGTGGTGTATTTCCGGGTGGTCGACCCGGTCAAGGCCGTGGTCAACGTGCAGAACTATATGTTCGCCGTTTCCCAGGTAGCGCAGACGTCGCTGCGCGCGGTGATCGGTCGCTCGGACATGGACGAGCTGCTGTCGGACCGGGATCGGATCAACTCCGAACTGCAGCGCATCATCGACGACCCCACCGAGGGGCCGTGGGGCGTCAAGATCGAGCGTGTCGAGATCAAGGACGTGGCGCTGCCCGAGTCGATGAAGCGGTCCATGTCCCGCCAGGCCGAAGCCGAGCGGGAGCGCCGAGCGCGGGTGATTGCGGCGGACGGTGAGTTCCAGGCGTCGAAGAGGTTGGCCGAGGCAGCCAAGACGATGGCCGCCGACCCGGCCGCGCTGCAGCTGCGTCTGCTGCAGACCGTGGTCGACGTGGCGGCGGAGAAGAACAGCACGCTGGTCATGCCCTTCCCGGTCGAGATCTTGCGCTTCTTCGACCGGGCGGTCCCCGGCGTTCAGTCCGGCAGTGCGCCCTCGACCGCGCCACCGGCGACGGACCTCGACCTGCCTCTGCCTGACCTACCCGACGTGCCGCCGGTGGAGGACCTGCCCGACGTGGAGGTCGAGGACTTCGACGGGCCGGCCGCCCTGCCGGCGTCGACCTTCACCCCCGCCGGCTCGCCCGCCGGTTCGGACTCCGTAACACCGGCGGGATCGGTACCGGTCGAGGAGGGCCGGCCGCGCCGCTGACTTGCTGGGCTGGCTCACCGACCGGAAGGGTCGGTAGCCTGCCGGTATGGCCATCTGGGAGTACGCCACGGTCCCACTGCTCGTGCACGCGACCAAGCAGATCCTGGACAACTGGGGCGCGGACGGCTGGGAGCTCGTTGCCGTCGTGCCCGGTCCGGGCGGTGGTGACCAGCTGGTCGCCTACCTCAAGCGTGAGAAGGCGTGACCCGCGTTGACCGCGGAGGAGAGGCTGGCTGAGCTCGGACTGCAGCTGCCAGCGGTGGCCAAACCGGTTGCCGCATATCTGCCTGCCGTGCGCAGCGGAAACCTGGTGTGGACCTCCGGGCAGCTGCCGTTCGTGGACGGTGTCCTGCTTGAGACGGGCAAGCTGGGTGTGGACCTCGACGCGCAGCGTGGCGCCGACCTGGCGCGCATCTGTGCGTTGAACGCCCTGGCGGCGGTGGCCGCGGAGGTCGGTGGGCTGCGCGGTGTGCGCCGCATCGTCAAGGTCGTCGGCTTCGTGGCCAGTGCTCCGGCCTTCACCGATCAGCCGACGGTGGTCAATGGCGCCAGCGAGCTGCTTGGGGCGGTACTCGGGGCGGCCGGCCAGCACGCTCGCAGCGCGGTCGGAGTAACCGCGTTGCCGCTGGACTCCCCGGTCGAGGTGGAGCTCCTCGCCGAGGTGGAGTGACCGACCACGTGGCGTCGGTTGCCGTGTGACCATACGGTCACCTAAGTTGGACTGATGGACGACGACCGCGTGTTCAAGGCGCTCGCGGACCCGACCCGTCGTCTGCTGCTCGACCGGCTCTTTGCCCGGGACGGCCGCACGCTCACAGAGCTGGCGGCCGAGGTGGACATGACGCGCTTCGGGGTGATGAAGCATCTGCGGGTGCTCGAAGACGCCGGGCTCGTCCTCACCCGCCGGTCGGGGCGGGAGAAGTTGCACCTTCTCAACCCGGTGCCGATCCGGCTCATCCATGACCGGTGGATCGACAAGTACACCGAGCGCCACGTGTCGGCGCTCGCCGACCTCAAGTCCGAGCTCGAACAGGACCGATGACCACGACACCAGCCGGCGCCGGTTGCCGGGACGATCGAGGGGAATCGTACGGGCGTGATCTCCGTCGATGACTACCTCTGGTTCGTGGACGAGGCGCTGGAGGGCATGGTGGACATCCTCACCGGGCTCGGTGAGGAACTGGTGAACCGTGCACCGGACCTCCCGGGAGCCAACAGCCCCTACGCGGTGCTCACGCACTGCCTGGGCGTCATGGACTACTGGGCCGGGTACGTCGTCGCCGGCCGGGTGATCTCCCGTGACCGCGGGTCGGAGTTCCGGGCCGCGGGTGCGGTGGCGGACCTGGTCGAAAGGACCCAGGAGGCGCGTCGGCGGCTGCAGGTTGACCTTGCGGGCCTCGACGCCTCGGCCCCACCGCGCGGTACGCCCGGGCGCCGGGACTCCGCTCTGCCCATCGGTCGGACCCAGGGTGGCGCGCTGCTGCACGTCTATGCGGAACTCGCCCAGCACCGGGGTCAGCTGGAGATCAGCCGGGATCTCCTTCGGGCAGGAGGGTGAAGGTCCTACCGCCGCCCCGGGCCGGGCGGGCACGAGCGGGTACGGTGTCGGCAGTCGGCGGCGACCGGCAGCCACCGGGACGGACGAGGGTGGCGAGGGCGTGCGCAACACGACGTCCGGCTCAGGGTCCGGCTCAGGGTCCGGTGCAACCCCGCGTGACGTAACGCCGCGCTCGACCCGCCGGGTGTTCCTGCGCCGGGGAGCACTCGGCGGCGGTGCGGTCCTCGCTGCGGCGGGCGCAGACTTCGTCCTGGGTGCGCCGGCGTCCGCGGTGAAGGCGCCATCTGTAGCCGTCACCTCCTCGATGGGGCCGACCTTCCCCGATTCACGGCTACGCGAGACTCGCGTGCTCTGGCAGGCCCGCACCGACCGACGGCTGGTCGCGCTCACCTTCGACGACGGGCCGCAGCCGGACTACACCGAAGGCGTCATCGAGGTGCTGCGCCGCTACCGGGTGCGGGCGACCTTCAACCTGGTCGGCCGACGGATCGTCGCCCACCCCGACCTGGTGGGCCGTGAGCTCGCCGATCGGCACGAGCTCGGCAACCACACGTGGCGGCATGCCAACCTCCCGCTGGAGTCTCCGGCCCGGGTACGGGAGGAACTGCAGCGCACCCACGACCTGATAGAGCGCCTGACCGGGCGCCCGCCGCGCACCCTGCGGCCCCCGTACGGGAATCTCTCCGGCGACGCCCTCAAGGCGGCGGCCGAGCTCGGCTATGACGTCGTCGGTTGGTCGGTGAAGTTCCACGAGGACCTCTTCGACGCTGCCGGCAACGCCGCCTACGTGGCGGCGCACCTCGCGCCCGGATCGGTCATCCTCGCCCACGACACCGGCAACCGGAGTCGGCTGCAGGACCTCCTCGCCTTGCCCGCGTTGATCGAGGCCGCCCGCCGGCAGGACTACGAGTTCGTCACGGTCTCCGAGCTGCTCTCCGCCTGAACACCCGCCCGGGTCACGATGCCGCGCAGATACGCCGCCTGCCCGGCGTGCTGGAGGTCGTCGGCGATGATGCTCACCAGCCGTACGCCAAGGGTGACGGGGGGATCCCACCTCTCGTCGACGACCCGCGACAGGTCCTCATCGCGTAGGCGCTCGACATAGCGGACAGTCACCGCGTGGACGGCGTCGTAGTAGCCGGTGAGCAGCAGCGGGCTGTCGACCCGGACCGCGGCCACCTCCTCGGGGGTCTGCCCGTACCCCGTCGCCGTCGGGTCGAACGGCAGCCCGAAGCGGCCGGTCCAGCCCGCCGAGGTCCAGACCTGCTCTGCCTGCGCGGCGTCGGCGATGTGGTCGTCCTGGATACGGGCCAGGTGCCACACCAACCACGCGATGGAGTTCGCCTCGAGGTCCGCTCGGTGGGCGAGCTCTTGGGCCGTCAGCCCGTCGACGGCGGCAGACACCGCCTCCTTGATCCGGCCGAATGCGTCGACCAGCACCTCTGCACTGCTCACCTGCGTTCCTCCTTGGTAACGGGGCCCCGAAGTGACCTCGGCGAGTCAGCCGCGGCCGCGCGTTCATCCTGCCCGGTGCCGTCCGCGACTGCCTGGGCCGGTGCCGGTGCCGTCGGGCGGCCTACCATCGCGGCATGAGCGGGAATGCCGCGTACGGCGAGCGGCGATTGCCGCCGGAGTTCGCCGACCGGGCGCGCGCCGCCGCCGGCGGCCACGTCGAGGCCGTGCCGGCCCGGGATTCCGCGACCGTCGTCCTGTTGCGGGACACGCGGGACGGCATACAGGCCTACCTGCTCCGCCGGGTGAGCTCGATGGCCTTTGCCGCGGGCATGCATGTCTTCCCCGGCGGTTCGGTCGACCCCCGCGACCTCACACTTCCCGAGTCGTGCTGGGCCGGGCCGCCGGCCACCGCGTGGGCGCGGGTCCTCACCGCCGAGCCAGGGTTGGCTCGGGCGCTGGTCTGCGCGGCGGTCCGGGAAACCTTCGAGGAGTCGGGCGTGGTGCTGGCCGGGCCATCCGCCAACGAGGTGGTCACCGACGCGACCGACGACAGCTGGGAGGCCGATCGGCTGGCGCTGCTTGACCGGTCCCGCTCGCTCAACGCAGTCCTCACCCGACGGCAGCTGGTGCTGCGGGCAGACCTGCTCCGGCCGTGGGCGCACTGGATCACCCCGGAGATCGAACCGCGCCGGTTCGACACGCGGTTCTTCATCGCCGCTTTGCCGACCGGGCAGCGGACGCGCCACGTCGGCGGCGAAGCCGACCGGGTGGAGTGGCTGACGCCGCGGGAGGCGCTGGATCGGGCCGTGGCCGGGGATGTCGGTCTGCTGCCACCCACCGCGTTCACCTTGGCCGAGCTGACCGGGTACCAGGACGTTGCGGCCGTACTGGCCGCGGCAGAGGCCCGCGACATCCGCCCCACGCTGCCGCGAGTGGTGATGAGTGGCGCGGATGCGATCGTGCTGTTACCCGGCGAACCGGGCTACCCGGCGTGAGCGGCGGCGGGACCATCGGTCGAGTCAACTCGCCGGTCGAACTGGCGGCCGGTGTGACGCTGGTCCGGGCACCGAACCCGGGCCCGATGACCCTGGACGGAACCAACACCTTCATCCTCGACGCCCCCGGTGGCGCCCTGGTCGTCGACCCTGGGCCCATCGACCCGGAGCACCTCTCGGTGGTCGCCGCGGTGGCGTCGGTGAGTGCCATCCTGCTGACCCACGGTCACCTCGACCACAGCGGCGGAGCAGCCATGCTCGCGGAGCTGACCGGCGCGCCGGTTCTGGCGCGTCACCCCGCCCATGGCGCCCCGCTGCCGGGCCACGGACAGACCTTGGCCGGCGTGCTGGAGGTGGTCGACGCGCCGGGACACACTGCGGACAGCGTCTGCTTTCGCTACCGCACCCGGGATCCCGACGGAGCCGCTCGGGAGTACCTGCTCACCGGCGACACCGTGCTGGGTCGCGGAACCACGGTCGTCTCGCATCCCGACGGCCGGCTGGTGGACTACCTGCGCACGTTGGACACCCTGCGTGTCGTGATCGACCAATCCCCCCCGGACCGCCTCCTGCCCGGGCACGGCCCGATCCGGGAGGACCCGGCGGAGCTACTCGCGTTCTACCGCAGCCACCGGCTGGAGCGCTTGGCGCAGATCCGGGCCGCGCTCGACGCCGGTGATCGGAGCGTGGCGCAGGTCGTCCGTCGGGTGTACGCCGACGTCGACCACGTGCTCTGGCCGGCTGCCGAGCGCTCAGTGCGGGCTCAACTGGACTATCTGAGCGAGACCCACGGGTGAGTATGCAGCCGGGGTGGGGACGAGTGCAGCGCACCGACGGTGCGGCGGGCGTGGTCCGGCGCCCGATGCCGGCGCGGTGTCCGGTCTGCGGCACCCCGCCGGTCTTCCGCGCCCGCTACTGCTTCGCCTGTGGGGCCAGCCTCTACGTGTCGGTAGAGGCCGCTGAGGCAACCGTGGAGCGGCGGATTGTCACTGTCCTTTTCGGGGACCTCTCCGACTTCACCGCCTGGGCTGAGGATCTCGACCCGGAGCGGGTCGGTTCGGTCACCGATCGGGTGCTGGCCGCGCTGGCCACCGCCGTCGAGGATCTCGGTGGTCACGTCGACAAGCTCACCGGGGACGGCATCATGGCCGTGTTCGGCGCGCCGATCGCCCACGAGGACGACCCGGAGCGTGCGATCCGGGCGGCCGCCCGCATGCAGCAGGACGTCCGTCGCCTTCTCGAGGACGAAGTGGGCGGTGGGCGCCGACTCGGACTGCGGGTCGGGCTGAACACCGGCGAGGTGCTCGCCGGGGTGCAGGCGGCGATGGCGTACACGGTCGTCGGAGACACCGTGAACACCGCATCCCGGCTCGCGGACGCGGCCCGGATCGGAGCCATTTTCGCGGGGCGGCGCACCGCGGAGGCAACGCGGGAAGCCGCGTCCTGGCGGGCGCTCAGCCCGCTGCGGCTGCGCGGCAAGCGGACCCCGGTGTCGGCCTTCGAGCTCGTCGCGTTGCGGCCGCCGACGGCGGTCCGGCTCGGGCTTGGTGATGAGGCCCGATTCCTCGGCCGGGACGGCGAGCTGGCATCGCTCGTCGCCCGGCTGCTCGAGTGCGCCGAGCGGGGTGAACCGGCTTCGGTGTTGGTCACCGGGGATGCCGGCATCGGCAAGACACGGCTGATCACCGAGCTGATCCGGGTGACCGAGGAGCGGCCGGACACCCACGTGCTCCGGGGGCGCTGCACGCCCTACGGCGAGGGTCGGGATCTGGCGCCCGTGCTGGACTGGGTACGGACCGCTGCCGGCATTGGCGAGGGAAGTGAGCCGGCGGTGGCGTGGACCCGGCTGCGCCGCACCGTCGCTCGGCTGTGGCTGCCGGATCGACTGCCGGTGAGCGCGGTCACCGAGGCGTTGGCTGCCCTGCTGGGGCTCAGCGAGCCCCAGGCACCACAGCCGCGGGACACCGTCACCCCGGGCGGCACCGCCGGGCTGGACGACCCACTGCTCGAGGGTGTGGCCGCGTTGATGGATGGCTTGGCGCGTAGTGGACCCTTGCTGCTCGTGCTCGACGACCTGCAGTGGGGGAGCCCGGAACTACAGGCCACTGTCGGCGCCGTCATGTCCCGGCTATCCGGCCCCGTGCTCCTCCTCGGCGCCCTCCGCAGCGCTCAGCGCGACCCCCGCTCAGGGGTGATCGCCGATTGGTGGCGAAGGCTTCCTGCCCCCGACGTGCTGATTCTGGAACCCCTGGCCGAGGGCAGCAGCGAGCAGCTGCTCGGCGCCTACCTCGGCGGGGCGACGCTGGCCGAGGATGCCCGTCAGCTGCTGCTGTCCCGGGCGCAGGGCAACCCGTTCTTCCTCGAGGCGCTGCTGCACTGGCTGGTCGACCGGCGGCTGCTGGTCCGGACCGAGGGGGCGTGGCAGCTCGAGGGCCCACTGCCGGCCGACGTGCTGCCGGCCGGGGTGCAGTCCGTGCTGGCCGCCCGGATCGATGACCTGGACCCCGACGTCCGCGCCGTGCTCGGCGAAGCGGCCGTTATCGGCACCACGTTCTCGCGCAGCGCACTCGCCGCCATGCACGGTTCGGACGGGCCGCCGCTGGCCTCGGCGCTGAACGCCCTCATCGAGCGTGGGCTGGTCGTCGCGCCGACGGACCTGTCCGGCGGTGCCGGGTACGCCTTCACCCACCGGCTCACCAGGGACGTAGCGTACGAGCGGATGTCGAAGGGCGAGCGGGCTCGCCGGCACGCCGCCGTCGCCGCCTGGGCGCGGACCGAGATGCCGGGGACGCCGGGCGAGGTGGATGCCGTCGTCGCCGGCCATGCCGAGCGGGCGCTGGCCCTGGCTGCCGAGATGGGCCTCCCGGAGGACGATCTCGCCTGGCAGGCGCGCCTGGTCGGCGCCGCGGCGCTCGGCCGGCTCGGTGATTTCGCCCTCGCGCGTGACGACGACCGCGCTGCCGACGGTTTCTTCTCGCGGGCGGCCGACGCCGGCGGCCAGGCGTTGTCGCCCCGGGACGGGCTGCGGCTGGTCGTCTCGCGATGCGCTGTCCGGGTGCGTCGCCACCACAGCTCGGGCGTGGAGGAGACCCTGCAGCCGGCGCTGGTCGCCACCGATCCGGCGATCAGGGCCGCCGCGTTGGTCGTCCTCGGGGATCTGCGCCGGCGGCGCGGGGAGGTGGATGCTGCCCGCCAGGCGTTCGTGTCCGCGCTGGCCGACGCGGGCGATAGCGGTACGGACCAGGTGATGGCTGAGGCGCTGCGTCACCTGGGGCTCCTGAACTACTCCGCGGGCCGACTGCTCGAGGCCGATGCCTGCTTCCGGGATGGTCTGCAGTTGGCCGAGCGCGTCGGTGACCGTCGTGGGGCCGGCTGGGCCCTGCAGCACCTGGCCTGGACGGCGACCACCCGTGGCCGGTACGCGGCCGCCGCCGCCGCGTTGGCGCAGGCGGGTGAGGTGTTCGCGGCGCTGGAGGACAGCGGTGGCCTGTCCTGGTGCGCGGGCACGGAGGCGTTTGTCCGCCTCCTGGCCGGCCGGTTGGCGGAGGCGCGGGAGTTGGCCAGCGGCCTCGTGCCCGTCGCCGAGGCTGTCGGCGAACGGTGGGGCGTGGCCGCCTGCTTGACGATCAGTGCGCACGCAGCAGCTGAATTGGGCGACACGGACGACGCGCTGCAGGATGCCATTGTGGCCCGGGACCGCTTCGCCGAGTTGCATGACACCTGGGGCCAGACCATGGCGATCATCGCGCTCGGCGTTGCGGTGCGCTGTTCGGGTCATCCACGTCGAGCGGTCCGCATCCTGCGCGAAGCGGTTGCGCTCAGCTCGGCGGGAGCACATCCGGTGACCGGTGCCTTGGCGCACGCCATCCTCGGCTACTGCTATCTGGACAAGGGGGACCCGATCTCCGCGGAGCGCGTCGCCCGGGACGCCTTGACCTACCTGGAGGGCCTCGAACTCGAGCCGCAGGCGGTTGTGGGTGTCCAGGTCCTTCTCGCGCAGGCGCTGCGGGGGCAGGGCCGGCTTGACGACGCGCTGGCGTTGCTGGCCACGGCGGTCGACGCGGATGTCGAGCCCACCCTGCTGTTCCCGCGGCGGCAGGCGCTGGCGCACCATGCCGGCGCCTTGCTCGACGCCGGTCGGGTCCAGGAGGCCGTCGTCGAGATCGAGCGGGCGCTCGCGGTGCCGGCGGAAGATGTGCGCTCCCGGGTGGTCACACTCCGCGTCCTGGCCGCCGTACGCGCTCGCATCGGTGACCCGGGCGGAGCGCGCGAGGCACTGAACGAGGCACTGGAGATCGCCAAGGTCGCGCAGCAGCGGACGGAGGTCGAGACGACCAAGGCCGCGCTGATCGCTTTGTCGGGACTATCGGGTATGTCCGGGATGGGCGGAATGCGGCGGACGCGGTAGCTACGGGTCAGCGGGCCCGTCGAGACAGCCGTTCGCTGTCGAGCAGCAGCACCGACCGTCCGTCCAGGCGGAGCCAGCCACGGCCGGCGAAGTCAGCCAGCGCCTTGTTCACCGTCTCGCGCGACGCCCCGACGAGTTGAGCCAACTCTTCCTGGGTCAGATCGTGCTGGACCCGCAGGCCCCCGCCCTCGGCGGACTGGCCGAACCGCTGGGCCAGGTCGAGCAGCGCCTTGGCCACTCGGCCTGGTACGTCGGAGAACACCAGGTCGGCCATCGCCTCGTTGGTCCGCCGGAGTCGGCGGGCCAACGCCGCTAGCAGCTGTTCGGCGACCTCTGGTCGGGCTCGGAGCCATTCGCGGAGCTCGCCGTGGTCAAGAGCGGCCATCGTGGCCTCGGTCAGCGCCGCCGCGGTCGCGGTCCGCGGGCCCGGGTCGAACAAGGACAGCTCACCGAAGAGCTCTCCCGGCCCGAGCAGCGTCAGGATGTTCTCCCGGCCGTCCGACGCCGAACGCGAGATCTTGACCTTGCCGGCCAAGACGACGAACAGCCGGTCACCCTTCTGCCCCTCGGCGAAGACGACGTGCCCGCGGCGGACGGTGCGGCGGGTCATCGCCGCCCGCAGGTGCGCCGCCGCCTCGTGGTCCAGTCCGTCGAACAGCGGCGCCGACAGCAGGACAGCGTCGAGGGGGTCCGGTGACGGCCCCGATGGGCTTGCCGACGTTTCCATCAGCCCTCCGGGCCAGATCTAGCCGCGCACGGCGCTCCGCTGCGGGCGTAGGGCGGCGAGCCGCCCACGTCCCCAGTAACGCTTGACGGCGGGAGCGTATCCCGTGCCGGTTACACCTTCCAGATCCCCCGGGGTCATCCCCGCCTGGTCAGGGATCGCCAGGTCGATGGTGCCCGGCTCGCGCAGCGACCGCTCGACCCGCTCCATGAGCAGCGGCAGTGCCAGCAGGGTCAGGGGGAAGAGAAGCAGCAGAAAGGCGAACATAGCGACAGCTAGCATCCCCGACGAGTCGTTTCCGTACACCAGCGGGTCCCTCCCATTTGTCCGCCCATGTGTCCCCC
>Ga0075521_10000410_pt1 | contig 12300 bp, 12 predicted proteins | sample NGEPerD_FD_74785 | JGI IMG/M metagenome (GOLD analysis project Ga0075521, IMG submission 74785) | Arctic peat soil microbial communities from the Barrow Environmental Observatory site, Barrow, Alaska, USA - NGEE PermafrostAB12-D | ecosystem: Environmental > Terrestrial > Soil > Wetlands > Peat ...
GGGATTATCTTTCTGCTGGAAAACGAGATGAGTTGCAACACCGCCACGGGCGGAGAGGCGGCGAAGACGCTGGCTGCGGTTCCGTCGCAGAATTTCATGTTGAACTGGGACCCCGGCAACGCGGCTGCTCGCGGCGAGATTCCCTATCCCAATGGCTTCGACATTCTGCCCAAGAATCGCATCGGGCATTGCCACTGCAAAGACGTCGTCCTGAAGCCGGGCGGCGAAGGATTTGAATGGATGCCGGTGGGCAAAGGGGTCATCAACTGGGTGGGACAATTCCAGGCGTTCAAACAATCTGGCTACCATCTCGGCGTCTCGCTTGAAACCCACTGGAACGGCGCCGGGACGCCGGAAGAATCATCGCGACAAAGTTGGGCAGGAATGAAGGCTGACCTGCAGAAAGCCGGGGCACTGTCATGAACAAATCGGACCACGGCGCGGAAGGTAACCATGGCGCAGTCAATCGCCGCGAATTTGTCGGCATGGCAGCCGGAGCCGTTGCGCTTGCGGCCTTTCCGTATTCGCGCGTTTTGGGTGCAACCAATCGCATTCGCATCGGACTGATCGGTGGCGGCGATCGCGGCCAGCAGGACTTAAAGGATGCAATTGCCCAACCCGATGTCGAGTGCGTCGCGATCGCCGACGTTTATTCCCTTCGCCGGGAGCAGGCAAAGGCCATCGCACCGTCTGCCGAGACCTATGACGATCCCCGACGCTTGCTCGACCGCAAGGACATCGACGCAGTGATCATCGCGACACCGCTGCACCTTCACGCGAAATATTTCCTGGACTTGCTATCCGCCGGGAAGGACGTGTACTGCGAGAAGACCATGACGTGGGACGTTCCCGAAGCAGTGGAATGCCTGCACGCCGCGCAGAGTTCCAAGCAAGTCGTGCAGATCGGATTGCAACACGAGAGCTCCGGCGAGTTGGCTGACGCCCGGTCCTGGTACAAGTCCGGGATGCTCGGCAAGGTGACCATGGTCGAATCGTGGATGAGCCGCAACACTCCGCACGGCCGTGGCCAGTGGTATCGCGAGATTCCCGTCGACTGTGACCATCAACACGTGAATTGGGATCTGTTCCTGATCAACCGGCCCAAGATGGCGTTTGACGCCAACAAGTACATGAACTGGCGATTGTTCTGGGAGTTCTCCGGCGGCAATGTTACCGAGAACATGGTCCATCAGATTGCCTGGATCATGACCGCCATGGATCTTCCGGTGCCGCAGGCAGCCGGCATGATGGGCGGCGTCTATTCCGAAAAAGATGGGCGCCAAGTGCCCGACACTATCGCCGTCACTTTCGAGTTCCCCAACGATCTCACGGTGCTCTGGCAATCCACGTTCAGCAACAGCCGTTTCGGATTGGGTGAGCGCTTTCTCGGTTCCGACGGCACGGTTGAACATGTCACGGGAGCGACCGACATGGTGACGGGCAAATACCAAGCCGGTATCAGCTACTATCCGGAGAAGACCAATCTCGCCGACGGTTCAGCCATGACCGGGCAATCCCAAGGCCAGAACCATATGGCGAACTGGATGGAGTGTATTCGTTCCCGCAATCAGAAAACCAACGCGCCGGTTGAGATCGGATACAAATCGGCGGTCGCCGCGCACATGGCGAATCTCGCGTATCGCGGAAACCGGCGCATCACCTTGCAGGAGGCGATGACCGCCAAACAAGAGTACTGAGACGTCTCAACTCCAGCGAAACCATTTCAGCGCGACGAGGAATGACACCCCGCCCCAAATTGCCAGAACTGCCAACGGCACCCATTGCGAACTCAATCCTGCGCCTTGCAGGATGATGGCGCGCAATGCATCGTTTAACGCAGTGAGCGGCAGCGCCTTGATCAGCGGCTGAATGGCATGCGGGAAGCGCTCGTACGAAAAGAACACGCCGGAGAAAATCCACATGGGCATCATCACCAGGTTGATCAATCCGCTCACGCTTTCGATTTTCTGCGCGCGGCTGGCTGTGAGCAGTCCAATGCCGCCGAACGACACTGCTCCTAATGCGGCCACCAGCAGAATGGCCAGCAGCGAGCCTTCAACCTTCATGTGAAACACCAGCACACCGAATCCCAGCAACAGGCCGACTTCGATGATCATGAGTATCAGCCGGCTGCTGCCCAGCGCCAGCAAGAAATCCGTGCGCCGCATGGGAGACGCGATAAAACGCTTCAGCAGTTTGCGCTGCCGCATGTCCACCACCGCAAACCCGATGCCCCACATGCCAGAGTTCATCAGGTTCATGCCCAGCAGTCCTGGAATCAGGAAGTCGATGTAGCGCGCTCCCGGCTCGCTGCTTTGCGTGGTCTCAGCTTTGAGCGGACTCGTTCTCCCCGCAGCGGTCTGCAGCGCGTCGTCCACCTGCGAGCGGGCCAGCACGCTTTCGGGCCGCGCCGGATCGTAGCGATAATGCACTCCGCTGTCGTCTGCGGTCACTACCAACGAATATTTACCCAGCCGGAATTGATCGAGCGCGACTGATTCGTCGAGCACATCGGCATGGATGGCGTTCTTCTGCGGAGAGCGTTGCAACAGTACGACCATCTGCTGCGCATGAGCGTTGTTGACCACCGCGATGGAAGTGACGTCGGCGGGCTTGTCGCGAAAGGCGATTCCCAACCCAAACGCCAGCAGCAACGGAAACACGAACACCCAGAAGATTACTTCGGGCTCGCGCCACAACTCTTTCATGCGCGCGCCGAGAATCGCCCAGTATCCGGCCCATCGGCCGTTGGTCTGGACCTGAGTCTGCAGCTTTTCTTCCGGCGGCGACTGCGTGTCGAGATGGGCCATCAGTCCTCCCTCAGATGACGGCCGGTGAGTTTCACGAATACGTCTTCCAGGCTCGCCTGCCGCGTCGTCAAGTGCGCCAATTGAGCGCCCCGTTGCTGCACCGCTGACAGCAGCGCGGGAATCGTGTGGTGCGGCTCCTCCACCTGCAGGCAGAAGAGTCCGTCATCGTTGCGGACGGACTGCACTCCCTGCAGTCGTCCCCACGCGTCATCGCCTCCGCCGTTGCCACCGCTGATAGAAAATTCCACCACGTGATGTCCACTGAGACCCGCAATCAATTCGGCGGGAGTGCCCTCGGCAATGATCTTCCCGTGGTCGATAATGGCCAGCCGGTCGCACAGTCGCTCGGCCTCGTCCATGTAGTGCGTGGTCAGCAGCACGGTGCCTTGGCGTTTTTGAAACTGGCGGATGATCTCCCACAGTTGCCGACGGCTCTGCGGATCGAGGCCGGTTGTCGGCTCATCGAGAAACAGGATCTTCGGATTGCCCACCAACGCCGTCGCCACCGCCAGCCGCTGCTTCTGTCCGCCCGAAAGTTTGCCCACCATGGCATCGGCTTTCTCGTTCAGCGACAGTTCGTCGAGAACGTGCGCCACCGGACTGGGATGGTGATAGAAGCTGGCGAACAGATGCAGGGTTTCGCGGACCGTCAGCTTTTCGGAAAGGCGCGTCTCCTGCAGCGAGATGCCCAGGCGCTCGCGCAACTCGCGTTCGTGGCCGTGCCATGTCATGCCGAGGATCTCGACGTCCCCCGAAGTCGGCTCCAAAAGCCCTTCGAGAATCTCGATGGTCGTAGTCTTGCCCGCGCCGTTCGGACCCAGCAGCCCGAAGCACTCGCCGGTCTCGATGGAAAGATCAAGTCCCCGAACGGCCTCGACCTTCCCGTCGTAGGTCTTCTTCAGGCCGCGACATCGAATGGCAGATTGCATACCGAGGCATCATACCGGAGAGGACTCGCGTACATGAAGATCAGAGACCGGCGCGCGATTTGGCCTGTCCAATTTCGGACAAACCAGTCTCAAAGCGAACGAGTGAGGCCGGCATTTATACCGCAAAGATCCTGCTTGTCCCAGCATTTTCAATCGCTTATAACTTGGCCAGCCAAATGCAACATCTCAGTTAGGACACTAATTTGCCGGAGTGACAGGATGCGTACGTTATTGCAGGATTTTCGCTTCGCCCTTCGCCAGTTCAAGAAATCCCCAGGCTTTGCGCTGACCACGATCCTGACGATCGCGTTGGGAATTGGCGGCACCACCGCCATCTTCAGCCTGGTGAATACTGTCCTGCTGCGGCCACTGCCGTTTCCTGAGCCGGATCGCATCATGTCGGTTGCGTCGCGCAACGACCGCACCCCGGGTCCTCGAGGAAACGTCGGGGCACCCTTGAGCTATCCGGACTTCTTTGACTGGCGCTCGCAAAACAAGTCATTCTCCGCACTGGCCAGCTTTCACGATAACGACTTCACCATGACCGGTATCGGCGAGCCCAAGCATCTGACTGGCCATGTGGTGGCGGCCGACTTCTTTCGCATCCTCGGCGTCAGTCCGGCGCTGGGCCGCGGCTTCAACCGGGACGACGAGAAGCCCGGCGTCCATGTAGTAGTCCTGAGCCACAGCTTGTGGGAAAGCGCATTCGGCTCTGCGAGTGACATCGTTGGCCGCTCCGTCACGCTGGATAACAAGAGCTACACCGTCGTCGGGGTCATGCCCCAGGGCTTCGAATTCCCCATCCAGAATCCCGCTCCCATGCTGTGGACGTCGCTGGGCGACGACGGCTACGATCCTGCCGGCCAGCCCATGACCGCCGAACGCGGTGCGCATTTCCTCGCCGTAATCGGAAGGTTGAATCCCGGCGTGACCAGCGACCAGGCACAGGCCGATCTCGAGGTGATCGCCCGCAATCTGTCGACGCAGTATCCCGACAGTAACCGGCACTTCGTTGGCGCTGTGGTCACAACCGAGTTGGAGAACCTGGTGGGTGACACTCGCCCCGCCCTGCGCATTCTATTCGGGGCGGTGACATTTGTATTGCTGATCGCATGCGCCAACGTGGCTGGGTTGCTGCTCGCCCGTGCCTCGCGGCGTCGTTCGGAATTTGCCGTCCGTGCAGCCTTGGGAGCCAGCCGGGGCCAGATCGTGCGCCAGATGCTGGTGGAGTCGGTTGCCCTGGGATTGTGCGGCGGAGTGGTCGGGATCGTGTTTGCGATCGGATTGCTGCGAGTTTTGTTGCAACTAGTGCCTTCCGATGTGCCGCGTCTCGGTCAAGTTTCGGTTGACGGAAGCGTGCTCGCCTTCGCCACCTTCATTTCCGTGATCACCGGATTGTTGTTCGGGGTGTTGCCGGCATGGCGTACATCGCTGGTGAATCCTTCGTCAGCCATGCGCGATGGCGGCCGCACCGCCTCTAGCGGCCGTGGACAGCATCGGCTGCAAAACTCGCTGGTAGTCGCTGAAACTGCCGTCGGTCTCGTGCTTCTGGTTGCTTCCGGACTGCTGATTCATAGCTTCGTCCGGTTATTGCAGGTGGATCCAGGATTCGACCGGCGCAACGTCCTCATTGCCAGCCTCTCGCTGCCTGACAGCCGCTATACAAGTGCGCAGTATGTACAGTTCTACAACCAGTTGCTGCCGCGAGTTCGCGCGCTGCCTGGTGTGCAGTCGGCGTCCGCGGGATGGCCGCTTCCGTTGACTAACACTGGAATGCGGATTTCGTTCGACATCGAAGGCCACCCTTTGCCCCAGGGCGACCGCAACGTCGCGCGGGTCTCGATTGCTGCCCCGGGATTCTTTGAAACCATGCGCATTCCGATTTTGCGGGGCCGCGAGTTCCTGGACACGGATGACGCCAAGGCCAATCCTGTCGTCATCGTAAGCCAGGCCTTCGCGCGAAAGTACTTTAGTGACGTGGACCCGATTGGCAAGCACATCACTCCGGGATTTTCCGACGGCACCGTGAAATCGGTTCCGCGCGAGATTATCGCGGTCGTCGCGGACGTAAAGTCGAGCCAGCTTTCCGAGGATGTAACTCCGGAATACTATCTTGCGTTCGCGCAGGCTGCGGGGCTTTCGCCGAAGCTGGTAATTCGCGCCACCGTAGATCCTGTCAGCCTGATTGCTCCCCTGCGCGGTCAGTTGGCGGAAATCGACAAGAACCTGCCACTCTACGACGTGAAAACCATGGATAGTTTGGTGTCGGAGTCGGCTGCCCAGTCTCGATTCCACGCCTTGCTCTTATCTTGCTTCGCGGCGATTGCGCTGTTGCTCTCGGCCATCGGTCTCTACGGCCTGCTTTCGTATCTGGTGGTACAGCGCACGCTGGAAATCGGAGTGCGCATCGCGCTGGGTGCCCAGCGAAGCAGCGTTCTGACGATGATCCTGCGCCGGGGTTTGACGCTGGCCGTGATTGGTTTGGCCATCGGCATCGCCTTGTCAGTGATGCTGACCCGGCTGATCAGTGGAATGTTATTCGGAGTGCGGCCGTCCGACCCGCTGACTTTCGTCGCGGTGTCGCTGGTGCTGCTCCTGATTTCCTTGCTCGCCAGCAGCGTGCCTGCCTACCGTGCAGCCACGCTCGATCCCATGAGGACGCTGCGCGACCAGTAGCGCTGCATTTCTGACTGCGCAGTCGCGGGCTTGCGCCGCCGTTGGGGCGGGATCGGGCCTTCTTGTTCTTATTCTTACTTCCCGCCCAGCAATTGCTGGGACAGGTACGTGCCCAGTCCCAGTTCCTTGATGGCGTGGAGTTGCGCTTCCAGAAAGTCCGCGTGGCGTTCTTCGTCGTGCAACAGGCTCTCGAACAGGTCTTTCGATCCGGCGTCACCCGCCTCGCGGCAGATCTTGGACGCATCGTTATATTCCTGCACTGCGTTGGTCTCGTCGACCAAGTCGATCTCCAGTTGCTGAGGCACGTTGACTCCGATCTTGGGAGTCAGGGGTACGGCAACGTTCGGCATTCCGTCGAGGAAGATCACCCGCTCGATCAGCCGCTCGGCGTGCTTCATCTCCTCGATGGCTCGCCCCTTCGTCAGCGCGGACAGCCGTTTGTATCCCCAGCTTTCGCACATTTCCGCCTGCACCATGTACTGCACCACCGCCGACATCTCGTTGCTGAGTGCCACATTCAGTTGCTCAATGACCTTTTCGTTGCCTCGCATTATGCGCTCCTGGTGAATAGTTAGGGTCGCTGGAATTCGCCTGAATTTCAGCGAGCCGCGTCACAGGGCTGGGTGACATCAAAGCCGCGCTCTTGGATTGGTCCGATACGACACCGACTGAGGTATGATTCCGTCCACGATAGTTCTGACCAGGGCCCCGTGATAACTCGCTAATTCCAGTCGGACTGAAACGGATTCAGGCCACTGCGCTTTAACCTTGTCAATTCGATGATGGGTCGTCTCGATCGAAAATCGGATGTGCCGCCGCATGCAGTGTCCAAGCAATCCTGGCGGACGGATGCACTTGCCTCATCGCGTTATGCCATGCACCCACTGCTGGCTCAATCTGGTGGCAGTCAGGACGGCCCCCTTTCCCGCGAAGCACCCCGCCTGGGCTACAACCTGCCGATTACGCCGGGCGTTCGCCAATCACCGCCGGTGCTTCTGCAGCAGACAAGCTCCCCGGTCATTCAAAGAAAGAGCGAAGTGGGAGCCGTGCTGGAGGGCATGCTCGCACTTCTGATTCTGTATGCCAGCGACGACTTGGAGTCGGAGATTCTTAAAGGGATTCTGGCTTCGCGGAGACCACTCAATTTGCAAGGCACGGACAAAGAGCAGGAAGCACAGCTGCGTGCCCATGTCGATGCGCGCAAGGGTGTCGTCGATTTCGCCGGAAAGAATAGATTTCAATATGCGACCAAAGATTACAAATACAACCCAGACTTCTGGGACGACGACAGTGACGCCCCGGAAAGGGCAGTGAAATCCGGCGTTGACCCAAAGGCCGCACTCGCCGACCTGCATGTGCATCCTGAAGAATATGCACTTGGCTGTAAGCAAGCTGCAGTCCTGACGATGCGGGCTGGAAGCAACTCTTCCCTGATCGTTAAGGACGAAAATGTGAGTGATCGCGACTGGATTCCTGGCGATTGGGGATACATCAAAAATCCTAAGGTAAAACCGGACCATGCCGGACAGGAAGGCCAGAACTTAATTTACCTGGGGGGCGGGCAATTCTGGGGAGCGATCGACGGCAAAACCACAAGAACGATGAAGGAGTGGCTTGCTCAAGTTTACAGTTGGGATGGTGTCGCCGAGCTTCAAACCTGGAGGAAGCGCCCGATCCTGGGAGTCGCGAAAACGAAGCCATGATGATCGCGGCGCGGCCCGCAAAGACCGCGCCTACCGTGTTTCTTTCCCTCATCCCTTCGGCTGCGGCACAATCCGCAGATAGGGGCGCGGAGCCTTCCAGCCATCCGGATAGGTCTTCTTGGCGTCTTCGTCCGACACCGAACCTGCGATGATTACGTCTTCGCCCTGCTTCCAGTTCACGGGCGTCGCCACCTTGTATTTCGCCGTCAGTTGCAGCGAATCGAGCACCCGCAGCACCTCGTCAAAGTTCCGCCCGGTGGTCATGGGATAGACCAGGATCAGTTTGATCTTCTTATCGGGTCCGACGATGAAAACATTGCGCACCGTCATGTTGTCGGCGGCCGTCCGTCCTTTTGAACTATCGCCCGCGGCGGCGGGAAGCATGTCGTAGAGCTTGGCTACATTCAGGTCGGAGTCTCCGATCATGGGATAGTTGGGCGCGTGTCCCTGCGTTTCCTTGATGTCGTTCGCCCAGCGCGCGTGATCGTCCACCGGATCGACGCTCAGTCCAATGATCTTTGTGTTGCGCTTGTCGAATTCCGGTTTGAGGATCGCCATGTAGCCGAGTTCCGTCGTGCACACGGGCGTAAAGTCCTTGGGGTGCGAGAACAGAACCGCCCACGAATCGCCAATCCATTCATGGAAGCGGATGCGGCCTATGGTCGTTTCAGCCATGAAATCCGGCGCGACATCACCAATCTTAAGACCCATTGCTTGTCTCCTCTTTGAGTTCGTTACCGATGTTCAAGATTGCTTCAGATTCAGCCCTACGCGCCGTTTGGCGGGACGTGGGAGGGATTAAGATACGTTACTGCAAGGCGGGATTGACGGTCAACACACGCCGAGTCTGCAAGCGCCGTCGCTGCTCGTGCAAAGCGCGATGCTGTTGATCCAGATGGATGTTAAGCCGGCAATTTTAACCGTAGTTCAGCTTTCTAGCATTCCACCCATCAATTCATTACCCACAACTCCGCCGTTTGTGGCAAGCTGTTTCCGCGAGGTTTTGCATGGCAGAATTCACGGTCAACGCACAGCGCTTCGATCCTTACAAGAATTTCAAGTTCCGCGTGAAGTGGGACGGCAAATACGTTGCGGGAATTTCCAAAGTTAGCCCGCTGATTCGCCACACTGAGGTCGTTGAGCACCGCGAGGGCGGGGACCCCAGCACCTCCCGCATGTCCCCTGGCCGCACCAAGTATGAGGCCATTACGCTGGAACGCGGCGTCACCCACGATGTTGCCTTCGAACAGTGGGCCAACAAAGTTTGGAATTACGGCGCTGGCCTCGGTTCCGAAGCTTCGCTGAAAGATTTCCGCAAGGACATTACCCTCGAGCTCTACAACGAGGCTGGTCAGAAGGTGATGGCTTATAACATTTTCCGTTGCTGGGTTTCGGAATATGAGGCGTTGCCTGATCTCGATGCCAACGGCGCCGCGGTGGCGATTCAGCTCATCAAGCTGGAAAACGAAGGATGGGAGCGGGACCTGGCGGTGGTCGAGCCTGTCGAGCCGTCATTCAACAATCCCCCATCGTAACCAGTAACGTTCAAAGGCTGCGGCATGTCATCGTTTCCCGGATCTCCAAAACTCGTGAAAGCGGGCTTCGTCCAACTCGACCCGGTGACGTCCGCGGTGCAGAGGATTCTCGTCTTTCAATACAATCCCGAGACGCTGGTGCGCCGTCTGGATGGCGTCGGTACCGCTCCGCCGCCTCCGCCGGGAGTGGCCGCTGCTCCGCGCGAGGTTGTTAGCTTCACCTTGGCCCTTGATGCCGCCGACAAGTTGCAAGCGGGCGACGCCGTCGCGCAGCAGAGCGGACTCTTGCCCGCGCTCTCGGCACTTGAGTTGCTGCTTTATCCCGCGGGCGGCGCCATCACCGTCTGGGTGTCAGGCGGACGCCGCGTCGTGCCGGTGCGCATCACAGAGATGCAAATTGTGGAGCAGGCGTTCGATCCCGCACTGAATCCCATCCGTGCCGAAGTTGCGGTTACACTTCTCGTGCTGAAGGACGCCGATCTAGCCAAGGATTCGCACGGCCGCGCGCTATGGGACGCCCACTTCGCGACGCTCCAGCAGTTGGCCAACACGGGATTCACTGGTGGCACACTGGCTTCACTGGGTCTGACGGGAATTTAGGTTCCCTTCATTGCGCCGGTCATTGCGCCGGAGTTTTCATAGCGAGGGAAACATGGCACAGGAACTGTTTGACGCCATTCGCGCAGACGACAAGGATAAGGTCGCTCAGCTCATCGCTGCTAATCCAAGCTTGGCGCGCGCCCGCAATGAAGCTGGCATATCCGCGTTGATGCAGGCCCGCTACGGATTCAGGCCTGAGATTGTGGAACTGCTGAGAAATGCCGTCGGAGATCTCGATGTCTTCGAAGCTGCTGCCCTGGGGGATGTGCCGCGCCTCCATGCGCTGCTGGCGAATGATCCGGGCCTTGCGAATAGCTTCAGTAGCGATGGATTTACCGCGCTGCACCTCGCGGCGTTCTTCGGACAACCCGCTGCCGTCGAAGCCTTGCTCCACTATGCCCCTGACGTGAACGCCGTGTCCCGCAATCCCATGAAGGTGGCCGTGATCAACGCTGCAGCGGCATCGCGCAACCTCGAGGTCGTGAAGCTGGTGCTGCAGGCGGGCGCTAATCCTGACGCTCAGCAGCAGGCCGGATACACCGCGCTGCATGAGGCGGCGGTGAACAATAATGCTGAGTTGGCCAAAGCGTTGCTAAGCGCTGCAGCCGACCCCCGCATACGTTCCGACGCAGGTCAGACCGCCGCCGAGATGGCGCGCGAGAAGGGTCACAACGAAATTGCGGAGATGGTGGAAGGAAAGAAGCCGAAGCTCGGCTGAACACATCTGCTACTACTGCTCGATTTTTTCCACCACCCGTGCCACCGAGTGCCGGCGCAGGATAACCATGCCAACGATCACCGCGCCCGACAACAGCAACACACGAAGTACCCCGGCATGCAGCACGGGGTCGCCCAGCAGAATCCGCAAGAATCCCATCCCGGCGCTGGTGGCGCAGAGAGCGAAATAGAGCTTCTCGGTGGCGCAATCGGCTACCTTCAACAGAATCAGGAGCACCGTGGTCACGACGATGTAAATCGTGAGCAGGACGACTCCGCCAACCACTTTGTCGCCGTGTAGCGAGAACGCCGCGGCGTGCGAGAGAGCGGTCTGCAAAGCCGCGATGCAGAGAAACAGTACGGTGTGAATGAGGGCGATGATAGCCCTCTTGCGGTTAGTGAGTATTCCGAATGACTTCATGACAACTCGAAATTACAGTAGACCGGACCTTGTTTCGCCCGGCTACTGGCTACGATTATTTTCCCTTCGCAGCCGCACCGCTGGCTGTGACCATGGTCACAGTCACCCTTTTTCGTCCGGACAATGAGTTTGGAGGCGCGGGTGGGAATCGAACCCACGCATAAAGGTTTTGCAGACCTCTCCCTTACCACTTGGGTACCGCGCCTCATCGGGGTGGGCTATATCGAAAACCCTCGCGCGAGGGCGAGGGTCAAAATTCTGGAGCGGGAGACGGGGGTCGAACCCGCGACTTCGACCTTGGCAAGGTCGCACTCTACCACTGAGTTACTCCCGCTCGGCCTTTTGATTATAACGAATCTATGAATACGGCGGCAAATGCGCAAAGCCGCGTCAATCGTGCTGCGCGTGGCTCCACTGCGGATCGCGCTCAGGGGGAACGATGGCTCCATCGCGCATGTGGATGATGCGATCGCCATACTCCGCGGCCTCGGGATTGTGCGTAATCATCAACACAGTCTGGCCCAATTCCTTGTTCGACTGCCGCAGCATGTTGAGCACGATCGCCGAGTTTTCCGAGTCGAGGTTTCCCGTGGGCTCGTCGGCCAGCACGATAGCGGGTTTGTTGGCCAGCGCACGCGCCAGCGCCACCCGCTGCTGTTCGCCTCCGCTCAGCTCCGAAGGACGGTGGTCCATGCGCTTGTCGATACCCAACAGCCGCGTGATGCGCTCGATGTGCTCGCGGTCGTGGCCCGCTTGAACCCCCGCAATGTCTTGCGCGATGTCGATGTTTCCTTGCGCGGAAAGCGTTGGCAGCAGGTTGAACTTCTGGAAGACGAATCCGATTTTCTGTTTGCGCACTCGAGTCCGCGCCGCGTCTGAGAGGGAAGTGAAATCAACTCCATCGATTGA
>Ga0075521_10000412_pt1 | contig 12269 bp, 11 predicted proteins | sample NGEPerD_FD_74785 | JGI IMG/M metagenome (GOLD analysis project Ga0075521, IMG submission 74785) | Arctic peat soil microbial communities from the Barrow Environmental Observatory site, Barrow, Alaska, USA - NGEE PermafrostAB12-D | ecosystem: Environmental > Terrestrial > Soil > Wetlands > Peat ...
TCCCACTGGTGGGCCTGCTCCAGCGCGCGCGCCCCTCGCAGCCGCAGCGCGTCGGCCTCGGGGCCTGACGCCGACGCCGCGGCTACCGCAAGATGGCTGGCCCGCTCGGCCGGGAGAGTCGTGGCCTCGGCGGCCCGCAGAGCGGCCGCATAGGCGAGTTCCGCCTCCCCGGCGAGGGCGTGGTGGCGCGCGGCCTCACCGTCGTCGTCGGCGGAACGCGCGATCCGGGCATGCAGCGTCTTCTTCTGCTCGGCATCCATGTCTCCTGCGGCTACTTCGGCGAGCAGCACATGCCTGATTTCGATACCGGACGGCACGGCGACCGCGAGCTCGGCGGCGAGCAGGCTCGCTGTTGCGGATTCCCCGAGTCCCTCGCGCGACACTGGACGTCCCGCGAGAGCGAGCATTCCGAACGCCTCCCGTCCAGCCGGGTCGAGCTGTCGCAAGCGCGCGGCAAGGGCGAGGCGCAGGCTCGGTGACGGCTCGCCGGACAGACTCAGCTCGTGCAGCAGCAGCGGATTCCCGCCAGTCCGCGCGAGCAGCCGAGCGACGGGCTCGGGACCCAGGTCCGGACGCAGCTCGCGCACCACCGCCTCGGCGCTGGTGGCGTCGAGCGGGTTCAGGGCGATCTCGACGAATCCGGCGGCGCGCATCCGGTCGAGGGCGAGGTCGGCCCCTGGGTCTCCGCGGCGCACCCCGGCGAGTGCACCGATGCGGCCGGCCAGCACGGTCAGTACCTCGAGCGTGGACCGGTCGGCCCATTGGGCATCGTCGATCAGCATGACCCCGGATCCGACCGCGGCCTCGACATCCTTGGCGACTGCGGTGGGGTCGCCCTCGACAACGTGACGGCGCAGCGCGCGATGCAGGGGCAGGTACTGCATCCAGGACAGTGTCGCCAGCGCGCCGCCCTCGAAAACCGCACGTCGACTGGACGCGGCCACTTCGCGTAGCAGCGTCGTCTTGCCGACGCCCGCCTCGCCGGAGACCACGACCGCCCGATCTTCGCTCAGCAGGCGGGTCAGTTCGGCGAGCTCGTCATCGCGGCCGAAAAGCACCTTCTGATCATGACACGCCGGTCTCGGGCAAAGAAGACAAGAAGGCCCGCCTCGCGCAACGAGACGGGCCGGACCGCGGTGTCAGGAGGTCAGCCCCGGACGACCTTGCCTGCCTTCAGGCATGACGTGCACACGGTGATGCGGCGGTGGGTGCCGGGCGCGACCAGCGCGCGGACCTTCTGCACATTCGGGTTCCACCGGCGGTGGGTACGGCGGTGGGAGTGCGAGACGGACATGCCGAAGCCGGGCCCTTTGCCGCAGACATCGCAGACGCTGGCCACTAGGGCCTCCTTCACGACGAACCGAATGGGACGACGAACCGAATGGGACGACGAACTGAGTGGAACGAACGAACTGAATTGGCGTACCGATCGGAGGTGCTGACCGGATGCCCGGACGCGACCGGGCCGCATTTGCGCAACCTTGGGAGTGTAACGGCTCGCCGATCAGGTCGCCAAACTGCTCACGGCGTCCTGTGCCGACCCCGACCAGTATTCTGCGGCAAACCCCACACCGATCGATGTGAGGCGTGCAACGGGTTTGGGGGGTACGTGCTCGAGGCGCTCGATGCGGCAGCCGTCCGCGGCTGGGGCCGCGCCGCATTGGCCTCCGTCGAGGCGCATCGCGCCGAACTCGACGCGCTCAACGTCTTCCCTATCCCCGACGGCGACACCGGGACCAACCTGGTGCTGACCCTGCGTGCGGGCGTCGAGGCCATGGACGCATCGTCCACCGATGCCGCCGAGGCTCTGCGCCAACTCGCACGCGGCGCCGTGCTGGGCGCGCGGGGAAACTCGGGCGTGATCATGTCCCAGCTGCTGCGCTCGCTCGCAGAGGCCGCGGCGGGGTCCGCGCTATGCGACGCAGCGGTGCTTCGCGACGGGCTGACGCGCGGGGCGCGTGATGCGCGTGACGCGGTGAAGGATCCGGTAGAGGGGACGATCCTGACGGTCGCCCAGGCGGCCGCCGACGCGGTGACAGACGAGTCTGCCGCGCTGGCCGAGGTCACCTCAGCTGCGCTCGCCGCCGCCGAACTGGCCCTGCTCCGCACCACTCAGCAGCTGGCCGAGCTCTCGCGCGCCGGCGTCGTCGACGCGGGCGGTCTGGGGCTGGTGCTCGTGCTGGAGGCGCTGGCCCGCGTCGTCGGCGCAGCCGGCACTGGCGAGCCGGGGCGCGCCGCGGCTGCCCTCCCGCGGATGGGGCTGTGCGACCCCGCGAGCAGCCCACATGCCTACGAGGTTCAATACCTGCTCGACGCCGAACCGGAGGCCGTCGCAGGACTGGGGGACACGCTCGCCGCGCTGGGCGATTCGGTCGTGGTGGTCGGCACCGGCGACGGCGTGTGGAACATCCACGTCCATGTGAGTGACGTCGGCGCAGCGGTCGAGGCGGGGATCGTCGCCGGGCGCCCACATCGCATCAGCGTGGTGCGCTTCGCCGACCGGGTCGACCCGCAGGCCGTGGTCGCACCCCCCGTGCGCACCGGCATCATGGTGATCGCGGTGGCCCCGAGCGATGGGCTGGGGCGCCTGTTCGAAGGCGAGGGCGTGCGGGTTGTCGCGGGCGGCATACCTTCGAAAGCCGACGTGGTAGCAGCGATCATGGCCTCCGGCGCGGCCGAGGTCGTGCTGCTGCCCATCGCCTCGGGAATCACTGGCGTCGCGGAGGCGGCGGCTGATCGGGTCCGCGGGGACGGTATTCGTGTCGCCGTCGTGCCCACCCGTTCGCCGGTACAGGCTCTCGCCGCCGTTGCGGTGCACGACCCCTCGCGCGGCTTCGAGGACGACGTGGTGGCCATGGCGGAGGCGGCCGCGGCGACGCGCTTCGCCGAGGTGACGGTCGCCGAACGCGAGTCGCTGACCTCGGTGGGTATCTGTCAGGCCGGTGATCACCTGGGCCTCATCGACGGGGAGGTCGTCGAGATCGGTCGCAGCCTGCTATCGGTTGCCTTTGCCCTCATCGACCGCCTGCTCGCAGTCGGCGCGGAGCTGCTGACCGTTCTCATCGGTGCCGACGCGAAGGCGGGCACGGAGAGCGTGATCGAGCGACACGTCCGGGAACGGTCACCGCTCACCGAAGTGAGCATCTATCAGATCGGCCGGACGAGGTTCCTGCTCGTCATCGGAGCCGAATGACCGGGCTGGACTCGCGACTGGACGAGGTGGTCGGCGGCCGCACCGCGAAGCCACTCGAGCGGGGGTTGGGGCTGCGTACGGTCGGGGATCTGCTGCGCCACTATCCGCGTCGTGTTGCCGAGCGTGGTGAGCTCACCGACCTCGCCTCGCTCCGAATCGACGAGGACGTCACCGTGCTGGCGCGGGTAGGCAGCGTGGCGGTGAAGGGATACGGACGGGCCGTCCGGCTCGAAGTGATCGTCAGCGATGGGCGGGGCAGCTTGCAGCTGGTGTTCTTCGGGCAACGCCAGACCTGGCGCGAACGCGACCTGCAGCCGGGCGTGCTGGGGCTGTTCTCCGGCAAGGTGGGCGATTTCAACGGACGTCGCCAGCTCGCCCATCCGGACTACGTGATGCTGCCGGACGACGAGCTGGCCGGGCACCAGGCCGATGCCTACGCCGGGGCGCTGATCCCGGTGTACCCGGCGACCAAGGACGTCCGCAGCTGGACGATCGCCAACTCGATCGACCACGTGCTCACGCTGCTCGACCCGCTGCCCGACCCGGTGCCGGCCGAGGTCCGGGCACGCCGCGGGCTGATTGCGTTCGACACGGCGATCCGCGGCATCCACCGTCCGGCCGACCGGGCCGCCTGGTACGCCGCACGACGCCGCCTGACGTGGGATGAGGCGTTCGCGGTGCAGCTCGCGCTGGCGCAGCGTCGGGAGGCGGCCGCCGCACGTCCCGCGGTATCCCGGCCCGGCCGATCCGGGGGATTGCTCGACGCGTTCGACGCGCGACTGCCGTTCACTCTTACGGGTGGCCAGCGCGAGATCGGGGACGTGCTGGCGGACGAACTCGCTCAATCGCACCCTATGCATCGACTGCTGCAGGGCGAGGTCGGCTCCGGTAAGACCGTCGTCGCTCTCCGGGCAATGCTCCAGGTGGTGGACGCGGGCGGTCAGGCCGCATTGCTCGCCCCCACCGAGGTCCTCGCAGCGCAGCACGCCCGCACCATCGCGGTGCTGCTGGGCCCGCTCGGGCAGGCTGGGCAGCTCGGCGGCGCCGACACGGCCACGCGAGTCGCGCTACTCACCGGGTCGCTTCCGGCGGCGGCGCGCAAGCAGGCCCTGCTGGACGCGGCCAGCGGCGCCGCGGGGGTGGTCGTCGGCACGCACGCCCTGATCCAGGAGCAGGTCAGCTTCGCCGAGCTCGGCCTGGTCGTGGTCGACGAGCAGCATCGCTTCGGTGTCGAGCAGCGCGACGCCCTGCGAGGTAAGGCGAGCCAGCCGCCGCACCTGCTCGTGATGACGGCGACGCCGATTCCCCGCACGGTCGCCATGACGGTTTTCGGTGACCTGGAAACGTCCACTCTCGCGGAGCTGCCAGCCGGCCGCTCGGCAATCCAGACGTCGGTCGTGCCGGTCGTCGACCGGCCCGCCTGGCTCGAGCGGGTGTGGCAACGCATCCGCGAGGAGGTCGCTGCCGGACGGCAGGCATACGTCGTCTGCCCGCGCATCGGCGCGGGACTCCCGGAACAGGGGGGCGAGCTCCCACTGGCAGCGGACGAGGCGACTCGGCGTCCCCCGGCCGCGGTCACCGAGGTGATCGAAACCCTTACCGCCGGGCCGCTGCACGGGCTGCGCCTCGCGCCACTTCATGGCCGGCTACCGACCGATGAGAAGGATCAGACGATGGCCGACTTCGCTGCGGGTCGAGTGGACGTGCTCGTGGCGACAACCGTCGTTGAGGTCGGTGTCGATGTGCCGAACGCCACGGTCATGGTGATCGTCGACGCCGAGCGCTTCGGCGTCTCGCAGTTGCACCAGCTTCGCGGGCGGGTGGGACGAGGTAGCGCGAAAGGCGTCTGCCTGCTGGTGACCGACCTGCCGGAGGGCAGCCCGTCCCGCGAGCGCCTCGACGCGGTCGCCGCGACCAACGATGGTTTCGAGCTGGCCCGCCTGGATGTCGAGCAGCGCCGCGAAGGCGACGTGCTCGGCGCGGCCCAGTCGGGCCGTCGCTCTGCGCTACGGCTGCTGTCGTTGCTGCGCGACGAAGATCTCATTGTGCAGGCGCGCACGGAAGCCAGCGACCTGGTGGCCGCCGACCCTGACCTGTCCGACAACCCGCTACTCGCCGCTGAAGTGGCCGCACTCGTGAGAGACGAGCGTGCCGAGTATCTGGACAAAGCGTGATTAAGCGCTCCGGACTGCCACCAGGTTGTCTCCTGTGGAGCAGCACGTGACGCGGATCGTCGGTGGGGCCGCGAAGGGTCGCCGCCTCACCGTCGCTTCGCGCGGCACCCGGCCGACCTCCGAGCTCGCCCGGGAGGCGCTGTTCAACTCGCTGCAGGGCATGCTTGACGTGCACGGAGCCCGGGTACTGGACCTGTTCGCCGGCACTGGGGCAGTGGGCCTGGAGGCCCTGTCCCGCGGTGCTCGAGCGGTCAGCTTCGTGGAGTCCGACCGAAGTGCTTGCAAGATCATCAAGCGAAATATCGACGCCGTCGGCATGCCCGGTGCGCAGCTGCATAGCCGGCAGGCGGCGACCTACCTGGTCAGCGCCGGGGTCGACGACCCGTTCGATCTGATCTTCGCCGATCCGCCCTATGCCTATCCTGAGGAGCACCTCACTGCGTTGCTCGGCACACTGAACATGGGCCGCTGGCTGGCGCCGGACGCGTTGGTCGTGATCGAGCGCGCGGCTCGTGGGGTGCAACCGCACTGGCCCGAGGAGATCACCTTGGTGAAAGAGCGTCGTTACGGCGAGGGCGTGCTTTGGTACGGTCGCCGACGATGAGTGAGAGCCCGCCCCCAGTACCCGTAGGCGAGCCCGGTGGACACATCCGCCGGGCAGTCTGTCCAGGATCCTTCGACCCGGTCACCAACGGCCATCTCGACATCATCGGCCGTGCCGCGCATCTATACGATGAGCTTGTCGTCGCAGTGTTCATCAACCAGGCCAAGTCCAGCCTGTTCACCGTCGAGGAACGTCGCGAACTGCTGACCGACGTCACAGCCGACTACGGCAATGTGCGCATCGACAGCTTCCACGGTCTGGTCGTCGACTACTGCCGTGAGCATGGGATTTCGGTGATCGTGAAGGGCCTGCGCGCGGTCAGCGACTTCGACTACGAACTGCAGATGGCGCAGATGAACCGTGGGCTGGCTGGGGTCGACACGCTGTTCATGCCCACCAACCCGGAATACAGCTTCCTGGCCTCTAGCCTGGTGAAAGAGATTGCGAAGTGGGGCGGCGATGTGTCCTCCCTCGTCCCGCCGAACGTTCTCAAAGGGTTGATTGAACGGGCCAGCGCCACGGAGTGAGCGGCTGGCACGCAGCGGAAGGTGCGGAAATGACGGATCAGTCGCTACGGCGTGCCGACAACCTCCTGACCGAACTCGTCGATCTGGTCGAGACCGCTCGCACGGTGCCTATGTCGTCATCGTGCATGCTCTCGCGCGAGCAGATGCTTGACCTGCTCGATGACTTGCGTGAGGTGCTGCCGCCCGAGATCGAGGAGGCGCGCCGGGTGATCGCCGGCCGCGACGCCCTACTGCACGACGCCTACAGCGAGGCCACCGCAACGCGCGACCGGGCGAGCGGCGAGGCGGAGTCGGTCCGGCAGGGCGCTCAATCCCACGCCGGTCAGCTCGTTCACACCGCCGAGGTGAAGGCGTATGAGATCCTCGAGCAGGGACGCGCCGAGCACGCGAATCTGGTGTCAGCTACCCGGGTGCATCAGGACGCCACGGCTGCCGCCGCGCAACTGCTCAGGGACGCGACCGAGTTTGACCACGTCACGCGCGAAGCCGCCGACTCCTATCGCGACCACGCCCGCCGCGAGGCAGACCGCTACAGCGCCGACGTGCGCGCCGAGGCCGAGGGCTACGCCGCCAAGCTCATCGCCGACAGTGAGGACTACGCCGAGCGCACCCTCGCCGAGCTGGCTGGGGTGTTGCATCGCGCTGCTGCCACCGCCGATCAAGGTCGCGTGGCTATCGCCGAGCGGCGCGCCCGAAGTGCGCAGCAGTACGCCCAGCCGCATCTCGAGCAAGGTGGCGCCGACGAGGCTGGGAGCGAGCCGAGGGACCCGGCCGTCGAGCAGCCCGGCAAGGGCGCGTCCGAAGGCTACGAGCGGTGGCGCGACGCCGCGATTTCTGCGTGACGCTCTTCCTCGGCTAAGCTGGTCAACGGCCTCATTTCCCGATCACGGCCGACGTCGTATGCCTGAGAACTCGACACCGAAACCACGCCGTCACTCCGGCGCCGACCCGCGCAGCCCCTTCGTCTTTGACGTTCGGGAGTTGGGCAGGCGGCCCGGTGAGATGCGTGAGTATCGGCGTAGTGTTCCCGCTCCTACGGCGCTCGGCAGTGATTTCATCGGAGTGCCGGAAGGTGCTCCGCTCGCGATCGACGTTCGACTGGAATCCGTTTCGGAGGGCGTGCTCGTCACGGGCACGGTCACCGCCACGGTGCACGGCGAATGCGGGCGGTGCCTCGACCCGGTGACCGATGAGCTGGTCGTCGACGTGATCGAGCTGTTCGCCTACCCGAACAGCGCGACCGAGAAGTCGACCAGCGAGGACGAGATCCATCGGGTTGATGGCGACTACCTCGACATCGAGCCGATGGTGCGCGACACGGTGGTACTGGGCTTGCCCTGGACCCCGCTGTGTCGGCCGGACTGTGCCGGCCTCTGTCCCACCTGTGGGCAGCGGTTGGACGCACTACCCGTCGGGCATGCACATGAAATGATCGACTCTCGCTGGGCGGCACTTGCGGTACTCACCCAAGCCCCGACCGACGAGCGCCTGAGCAATCCGACTGAGGAGTAATCGAGTGGCCGTCCCGAAGCGCAAGACGTCGCGCAGCAACACCCGGTCCCGCCGGTCGCAGTGGAAGACCACCGCGCCGACGCTGGTTGCGTGCCCAAACCGGGCATGCGATGCGATGAAGGTGCCGCACACCGTCTGTCACAACTGCGGGCAATACGACGGCAAGCAGGTCTTGGCGGTTTGATCGGCTCGCCCTATCCCGAACCGTCGCGATGACGGCTTCGCAGGACGGCCTTGCCGACGAGCTCGGCGTCACGCTGGACGCCGAGTTGCTTCGCCGTGTCCTGACGCACCGCTCCTACGCCTATGAGCACGGTGGGCTGCCGCACAACGAGCGGCTGGAGTTCCTCGGTGATTCCGTGCTCGGGCTCGTCGTCACCGAGACGCTCTACCGCACGCACCCGGACCTGCCCGAGGGCAAGCTCGCCAAGCTGCGTGCCTCCGTCGTGAACATGCGTGCCCTCGCCGACGTCGCGCGCGGGATCGGCCCGGACGGGCTCGGTGCCTATCTGCGCCTCGGGCGGGGCGAGGATGCCACCGGCGGCCGGGACAAGTCGAGCATCCTCGCCGATGCGCTCGAGGCAGTCCTCGGCGCCATCTACTACGAACACGGTCTTGCCGAATCTGCTCGGGTGGTGCACGCCCTGTTCGACGAGATGTTGCACGACGCGGCCGAGCTCGGTGCCCGCCTGGACTGGAAGACCAGCCTGCAGGAGCTCACGGCCGGGCGCGGTCTCGGGGTGCCTGAGTACCTGATGTCCTCGACCGGGCCCGACCACGAGAAGATGTTCACGGCCCGGGCTGTCGTCGGTGGGGTGCGCTTCGCCGCCTGCACCGGCCGGAGCAAGAAAGAAGCGGAGCAGGCCGCCGCAGAAGCGGCTTGGCGCGTGATCAGTGACGATCCCATGAACGGTGACGGCGCCCTCGGCGGCTCCGGACGTGACACTGCCCATCGGGCAGCCGCCGACCCGGCCGACCGCATCGTCGGCTAAACCGGGTGCCGGAACTGCCCGAGGTCGAGACTGTCCGCGCGGGGCTCCAGCGCTGGTTGTCCGGCCGCACCATCGCCTCGGTCGAAATCCGGCATGCACGGGCCGTGCGCCGCCATCTCGCCGGCCCGCAGGATCTCGCTGCCCGCCTCATCGGTGCCCGGATCGAGGCGGTGTCCCGGCGGGGCAAGTACCTGTGGCTGCCGCTGTCCTCGCCGGGGCCGGCGTCGCCGGCCGGGCCCGATCGCGGGGAGTGCCTGGTCGCCCACCTCGGGATGAGCGGTCAGCTGCTCGTCCAGCCCGCCGACGCACCGCAGGAGCGACACCTGCACGTCCGGCTCGGGTTCGCCGACGGTGGCCGCGAGTTGCGCTTCATCGACCAGCGGACGTTCGGCGGTGTGCTGCTCGACCACCTGGTACCGGCGAGCGACCGCAGCGACGAGTCCGTCCCGGGGCAGGTTGCCCACATCGCCCGGGATCCACTCGACCCGTACTTCGACGACGTGCTCTTCTCGGTGCGCCTACGCCGACGCGACTCGGCACTCAAGCGGGCATTGCTCGATCAGGGCCTCGTGTCGGGCATCGGCAACATCTATGCCGACGAATCGCTGTGGCGGGCGCGCCTGCACGGCGAGCGGCGCGGGGTGACGCTGCGGCCCACTGCGGTGCGCGACCTGCTCGGCCACATCCGTGACGTCCTGGCCGACGCCGTCGCGGCCGGGGGTACGTCCTTCGACGCGCTATACGTCAACGTTAATGGGCAAAGCGGCTATTTCGACCGGTCGCTCTCGGCCTACGGGCGCGCGGGGGAACCCTGTCCACGATGCGGGACGCCGATCCGCCGGGTCGCGTTCATGAATCGCTCCAGCTCGTTCTGCCCGTGCTGCCAGCGTCCGCCGCGCCCGCGCGCCCGGAAGGAGTGACGAAGCTGACACTGCGCCCGCAGGCCCGACAACAGCCGCATGTTGACCGGTCGTTACGTCAGTGAGACCATGATGTGACATGACGGGAGCCCGTCGCGCCGTTCGGCCCCAGCGTCACAGGTTGATCGTGTTGCGCCCGCTCGCCCGCCTCGTCATACATGCGAAAGCGGTCGATGGTCGACCGGCACACCCCCGAAGTGCCGTCCGGTCCTGACACCAGGGTGATACTGAAGGGTCGCCACATGGCACGCGCCTTGATCGGCTACGTAGGGATCAGCAACGACCGAATCCTTGCCAGTGAGGTGGCCCGGCTCCGTCGCCGGGTGACCGAACTGGAAGCAGAGCTCGCAGACCAGCGGGCGAGCCACCGGGCAGAACTCGACCTCGAGCTGCACCGGATCGCCGAGGCTGCCGAGTCCGTCCTCACCTGAGGGCCGCTCACCCAGCAGTCAGGGCGCATGCGAGCACGATGCGTGCCGTTGCGCCTGCACGCCCGGCAGCCGCGCTAAGTTCGTGCTGACGCACCCTCGCCAAGGTGTGGATGCGGCCGAGCTGATCCCGGGAGATTCGTGCATCTCAAGTCGCTCACCCTGCGGGGGTTCAAGTCCTTCGCATCGGCAACCACGCTGCGGTTCGAGCCGGGGATCACCGCCGTCGTCGGGCCGAACGGTTCCGGCAAGAGCAATGTCGTCGATGCCATCGCCTGGGTACTCGGGGAGCAAGGGGCCAAGGCGCTGCGCGGCGGCAAGATGGAAGACGTCGTCTTCGCGGGCACCGCCACCCGCCCGCCCTTGGGTCGTGCCGAGGTCACGCTGAGCATCGACAACTCCGACAACGCTCTGCCGATCGACTACACCGAGGTCTCGATCACCCGGCGAATGTTTCGCGAAGGCACCAGCGAGTACGAGATCAACGGCGAGCAGGTCCGCCTGCTTGACGTTCAGGAGCTGCTCTCCGACTCCGGCATCGGCCGCGAGATGCACGTCATCGTCGGCCAGGGACAGCTCGACACCGTGTTGAGCGCCCGTCCCGAAGATCGCCGTGGCTTCATCGAGGAAGCCGCTGGCGTCCTCAAGCACCGCAAGCGCAAGGAGAAGGCGCTTCGGAAGCTGGACGCGATGCAGGCCAATCTGACCCGGGTCACCGACCTCACCAACGAGCTGCGGCGCCAGCTCAAGCCGCTCGGCAAGCAGGCTGAGATCGCCCGCCGGGCCGCGGGCGTGCAGGCAGAGCTGCGCGATTCCCGGCTCCGGCTGCTCGCCGACGACCTGGTCACCCTGCGCGAGGAGCTGCGCAAGGAAGTGGCCGACGAGGACGCGATCCGTGCGCGGCGCGCCCGTGTCGAAGCGGACGTCGAGCAGGCGCGTTCACGCGAGAGCGAGCTGGAACAAGCGATGCTGGCCGATGCCCCGCTGGTGGCTCGCACCCAGGACGCGTGGTACCGCCTTGCCTCGCTCGAGGAGCGTTTCCGGGGGACCGCCGCGCTGGCTGCTGAGCGGGCCCGGCACCTGGCCGCCGAGCCCGAGGAGCGCCTGAGCGGACCGGACCCCGAGGCGCTGGAGGCCGAGGCCGCCCGGGTGAAGGTCGAGGAGGAGCGGCTGCAGGAGCGTCTGACTGACGCCCGGGCGGCACTGAGCGAGACCGTCACCGAGCGGCTGGAGCTGGAGCAGCGCCTCGCCGAGGCCGACCGTGCCCTGGTGGCTGCCGCCCGCGCGGTCGCCGACCGGCGCGAGGGGCTGGCTACCCTTGCCGGCCAGGTGAACGCCTTGCGCAGCAGGGCCGCTGCCGCCGGCGACGAGATCGCCCGGCTCAGCACCGCATCCGGCGAGGCCCGTGAGCGCGCTGGGCGGGCCGAGGCGGAGCTGTCCCGGGTCCGGTCCGAGGTTGGGGCCTTGGACGACGGTGAGCTCGGGTTGGACGCCCGTCACGAGTCCGCGCTGGCCGCTGCCGAGGCACTCGACACCCGGGTGCGTGAGTTGACGGCCGGCGAACGGGATGCCGAGCGCGAGCGCGCGACCTGGGCGGCGCGCGCCGAAGCACTCGCGCTCGGGCTGGCCCGAAAAGACGGCGGCGGCGCACTGCTCGCGGCGGGTGCACGCGCTCCGGGGGTGCTGGGTTCGGTTGCCACATTGCTGACGGTCGAGCCCGGCCACGAAGCAGCGCTGGCGGCGGCGCTGGGCGCGATCGCCGACGCCATCGCCGTGGCCTCACCGGCCGATGCGGTCAGTGCATTGCAGCTGCTGAGGTCCGAGGACGCCGGACGCGCCGGGCTGCTCGTCAGCGAACCGGTGTCGGCGTCGGACCGCGCCGGCTGGCCGGCTCTTGCCAACGGCGCGCGCTGGGCCAT
>Ga0075521_10000413_pt1 | contig 12264 bp, 7 predicted proteins | sample NGEPerD_FD_74785 | JGI IMG/M metagenome (GOLD analysis project Ga0075521, IMG submission 74785) | Arctic peat soil microbial communities from the Barrow Environmental Observatory site, Barrow, Alaska, USA - NGEE PermafrostAB12-D | ecosystem: Environmental > Terrestrial > Soil > Wetlands > Peat ...
CACCCAACTCGACGACGTTCCTTGCACGCGCAGCATGAGTCCGCCGCCGTCGGAATGGTCGCCTTCGCCCGCCGTCTGAACCTGGCGGGTCGAGAGCTTGTGAAGCACCGAAGTGCGCTGATTGGTTTGCATCCGAATCCTCCACCAAACCGCCCATTCCGCCAGCCATTCCGCCAGTGAATCGCGGCATGCTGGTGCACTGTGTTGCAACGACGTTGCACGCAGGTCAGTGTCAGCGAGGGAGAAAGCGTCGTCAATTCAACGACTTACGGGACTGCTCGCCTCACTACGCTGCACTGTCGTGCACGTAATAAGGCGATTGTGGGCTGGGGTCACTCGAACATCGACCCGCATGCCGCTCCAATGCTCACATTCCGGCGTTGCGCGGAAATGAGTTACCCACAAACTTACCCATACGGTGCCGAGCGAAGGCGGGCCTGTGTGACTAACGGATCACGTCCAGCCAGGGCATGACGATCACGAGCAGACCGGCGAAGTAGATCAGCCCGAAAACGAGCCCGAACTTCCAGAAGTCCCCCTTGCCGATGAACCCGCTGCCGTAGTACATCGGCGCCGGTCCTGTCGCATAGGGCGAAATGACGCCCATCAGCCCGAGCGAATAGAGGCACAGAAGCGTCAACGTCGCAACAGGCAGGCCCGGAATGCCGATCCCGACCGCCAGCACCACCGGCAGAACGGCCGCGGCGTGCGACGTGATGCTCGAGAAGAAGTAGTGGATCCAGAAGAAGAGCACGACGAGCAGGATCACCGCAGCTGTCGACGACATCGACGTCAGCGGCCTGGCGAAGCCCTCCGCGACCCATTTGACGAAGCCGATGTCGTTCAGCCCCGAAGCGAGGGTGAGCAGGGACGTGAAGTAGAAGAACACTTCCCACGCGCTCTTCTCGGAAACGATGTCGTTGAAGTCGATGACGCCGGTGACGAGCAGCAGGGAGATGATGACGAAGACGACGGTCGTCGCATTGATGTAGTTGGCTCCGAGGACCGGCAGCTTGATGTTCGGGTTCGAGCCGGTGATCCACAGGAACATCGCCAGCAGGACGAGCGCGCTCATGATCCATTCGTTGCGCGACAGCGGCCCCATCGTCTTCAGCTCGTTCGCGGCCCACGTGACGGTTTCCGGGCTGTCCTTGATCTCGGGCCGGCAGATCAGGTAGGAAAGCAACGGAACCAGCAGCATCAGCACGATGCCGAGCGGGGCGAATCCGAGGAACCACTGCGACCAGGTGATGTCGATGCCGACCGTCTTCCTGGCGATCGCGAGGGCGGCCGCGTTCGGGGCAAGTGCCGTGAGGAACATCGAGCTCGTGACCGCGGTGGCGGCGAACGCCGTCCACATGACGTAGGTGCCGATCCGGCCCGCGGTCGGCCCCGGTTCCGAGCCGTAGAGCTTCGGGATCTGGCTCACGATCGGGTAGATCGTTCCGCCGCTGCGCGCAGTGTTCGAAGGCGTCGCCGGCGCGAGAACGAAGTCGGCAAAGGCGATCGCGTAGCCCAGGCCCAGCGTCTTCTTGCCCAGGGCACGCACCAGCACGAGGGCGATGCGTCTTCCCAGGCCGCTCTTGCGATAGCCAATCGCGAAGATGAAGGCACCGACGATCAGCCAGACCGTGCTTTCGGCGAAGCCCGAGAGCGCCCAGCGCAGCGACTTGTTCGGGTCGGACTCGACGTAGCCCAGCACGGCGGCGACGGTCAGGCCGATGAGCCCCACGGCGCCGACCGGCATCGACTCGAGAACCAGCCCGGTGATCACCGCGGCAAACACGGCGAAGTAGTGCCACTGGTTGTCTTTGAGGCCGGCGGGCGTCGGGACGAGATAGACGACGAGCCAGACCGCCAGTGGAGCGACCGTCTTCCAGGTGATCTTCATTGCTTCTCCCCGGATGGGCAATGTGCGCAGGGAGCGCCTAGGCGACGAACTTGCACAGCGACGCCGCAGTGCGCGTATCCATATTGCGGCCGCGATTGAGATGGTCGTCGATTTCAGCGGCACATCCGAGCATGCGCGGATAGAGGAAGGTGGTGAACGCGGCCGTTTCCAGCTCACGCTCGCCGATCTCGCCCGATGCCAGCGGCTTCCAGAGCATCTTCAGCAGCAGCGCTGCAATCACCGCGTCGACGTTCACGCAATAGACGTTGCGCGAGACCCCGGCTTCAAAGAGCTGCTGCACCAGCGCGCGGTAGAACTCGTGGAACACGTTGCTTTCGCCGCGCTCGTCGAACAGCTTGGCAATGAACACCTCACGCGGGTCGTGGTTGACGGGCTTGTCCTTGAATACCGGGTGGTTCACACCCGGCAGCTTGGCGATATCCAGGCTGCCCACCGTCTTCTTCTGGCTCTTGTACTGCGCGTACTGCTGCACGGCCTTTGCGGCCAATGTCTTCAGGTCGATCCCATGGTCCTTTGCGCCTGGGTCTTTCAAGCCGGTGCCGCGGAACTGCTCGTTGAGGTAGGTGATGCCCTCGTAGCCGTTGCCACCGTGAGCGTAGCCGGTATGCGTGAGGAAGCCGATGAGCGCCGTGTTGAGCTGCACGCGCTCGGGCTGCTCCGGCCCGTCGGCGGACACTGCCCCCTTGGCGCCTTGCGCCGATATGGCGCCCGGACCATTGGTGAGCAGCAGCCCGACGAGCGTCTGAAATGCGAACAGGTCATCGGCACCGGGCAGGCGCCCCAGCAGGGCCGCGAAGGCGACCTCGCCTAGGCTTGCGCTGCACAGCAGGTCGTGCGCGTCGATGCCGCAGAACCGGCCGCGTTCATGGCGTGCAGCGTCGGCCGACGCGCCGATCAAGGTGCCGAACAACTGCAGCCACCACGGAAAGCCTTCCGCCGTCGCGCGCGAGATGCGCTTGCGACTCAAAGGTCCCCATGCCAGCGTCGCCGAGATCGCGGCCAGCACCGCAGCTTCGGTCGGATGGCCCGGCACACTCCCGAGCCAGCGCAGAAATACGGACCGTCCTCCGCGCGCTTCGACGCCGGCGAGCAGCGACTCTGCACGCGCATCGGGCACGTTGGCAGTCAGCTCAGGCAGGTCCCCCCTATCCACCTTCGTGATGTCGAAGCGCTCGCTGATCGACGCGCCAAACTCCATTCCCAGCCCGGCCGCGTGGAAGCGTTCGATCATGAACCTGAGTGCGTCGCGCGCCGCCGCCTGCCGGCGCGGCCCGACGATGGCGGCTGCCGCTGCCAGCACTGCATTGGGCGCGTTGCCCGCTTCCCGGCTGGCCTGCGCCGCCGCGAGCTCGGGCCGGCCATGCAGGTTGACGTACGCTGCCACCGCCGGTGCGATCAGCCGGCGGTCGTTCTCGCCGCCCGGATCGTGAAGCAGGGCCAGCGCGACGTTCGACTCGAACGGCAGGGTCGCCGCCTGCAGCATGCTGACGCCATACAGGCTGCTCACCTGCGTCTTCGCGTCCATCTGCGAGGCGCCGGAAGCGTCCTTCATCGCCTGGCGCGGCACGACGCCGCCGATCTGCGTGTTGAGCAGTGCCACCTGCGCGTTGTAAGGCGCAACCGCCTCCACGACCGGCAACCGCAGGTCGTCGGGCAGGCTGAGGCCTTCGTCGGAACCGAACCACGCCTTCAGCGCCAGCGTGCCTTCGGGAGCGAAATCGGGCAACGTCGCGTTGGCGCGCATCACCGCGGTGAGCGCGGCCGGGATGTGGGCGATGTTGGCCACCACGGCGCCCTTGGCCGAGAACACGGGCTGCCCGGGGGTGAAGAGGGCGTCCACGCCGAACTTCTTCATGAACCAGCGTTCCTTGGCCTGTGCATCGTCGTGCCCGCCGGCCATCGCACCGGCATGGCCGACGGCGCGCGTCAGCTTGCTCTTCCAGCGGCCAACGACGCAGGCCACTACCGGCTTGGTGAACGTGGCGTCGAGCTCGTAGTAGCCACCCGGCTCGCAATAGAGGACAGCCGCCTTGCTGCGCGCGTCGTTTGCGAGCGCGAAGGCGAACTCCGGCGCCGCGTAGTGAATGTAGACGTCCTTGCCGCTGGAGATGACGGTCGTCGTGCCCCAGCCCGCCATGCGAAGGTATTGCGCAATCGTCGTCGAGAAGCCGCCCGAGTTGGAAAAGATCGCGATCGACCCCTGCCGCAGCGAATCGCCGGGCTTGTCGCCGCCGAGCGCGCCGCCGATCCGCACCTGGTTCCACGAGTCGGCCACGCCCAGCCCGTTGGCGCCGAAGATGTCGATGCCGTTCTGCTGGCCCATCGCGCGAATCTCGCGCGCATCGTGAACCGCGATCTTCTCGGTGACGATGAAGATCTTGCGCAGGTCGGGGTTGACGCGGATCAGTTCGGCCACGCCGTCACGTGCCGCGGAGGGCGGCAGGTACACGACGCCGCAATTGAAGCGGTGGCCGGCGACCAGGCCCTCGCGCACGCTGTTGTAGACAGGGATATTGCCGATCGGGGTCTCGAGCACGGCGCCGCCTTTGCCCGGGGCCGTGCCGAACACGACATTCCCGCCCGAATAGGCATGGCTCACCGGCGTCACCTCGCTCGATTCGCCGCCGAGGATATTGAGCACGCAGACGCGGTCGTCGCGCGATGCAATCTCGGTCAGCGAACTCAGGCCCACGAAGTACCTGAAGTCGCCCACACCTCTTTTCTGCCAGCTTGTTGTATGCATGAAGATCCCTCCGGCTCACGCAGCCTGGGAGGCCGCGGCGGCCTCGATGCCGAGGCGCGCAGCGACCTGCTTGCGCCCACCGGCCTTCATCCACGCGTCGGCGCGCTTGGCGAACTGGATCACTTCGCTCATGTCGGAATCGAAGCCGAACAGGCGATACGGAAGCCCGAGCGCGTCGCAGGTGTCCCTCAAGGCGCCCATCCCGCGCACCAGGTTCGGGCCGCCCCGGCCCAGCACCACGTAGAGCGGCGTCGGCCCGTGCGCACTGAAGTGCTCGCGTAACGCGTCGGCCATCGCCCGCAGTGTCTCGAAGATGTCGGTGTTGTTGCTCTTGCCGCCAATGATGAATAGCACATTGGCCTGTCTGAGCCAATGCTTGAAGCAGATGCGCGCGACGGCCTTCATCTTCTCGTAGGGCGGATTGCCGCCGAAATCCGAGCTGATGATCGCGTCGTCTCCGAGCATTTCGGTCACGAGCGAATTCGCGCCGCCGCCAAAGGTCGGCGCGAGCACCGTGCCCTTGTCGTTGATCACGTAGACGTCGCTCTGCCCTTGGTGGGTACGCAGCGTGTTGATCTCCTGCTCGAAGTCCGAGTAGTCGGCTGCGAACAAGTGCGCCGGCAGGTTCAGGCGCAGCCAGCGCGGGTCGTCGCGGTCGAATCCGCACTTGAAATCGCAAGCGACAGGGCTGAGGCGGCCATCCTTGCTCTGGCGCATCCGAATCGGGTTCAATTCCAGTGTCGTCATGCCGAAGTTGTGGAACAGCTCCCATAGCTTGGGAAGCTGCTGCACCAGCGGCGAGATGATCTCCTTCGGCGCGCCGATCTCGGTCAGCGCATTCGCCACCACGAACGCCTTCAGGCCGGTCAATGGGTCGAATGGCACCTGTGCCAATTGGCTCTTGTCGAGCTCCTCTATGTCCATGCCGCCGAGATGCGTCAACGTCATGGTCGGTGCCCGAAAGCGGGTCGAGTCACCGATCGAGAAGTAGACCTCGTGCTCGGCCGGCACGCCGGCCTCGAAGGTCACGCCATTGGCCTTGGCCTTGACGTGGCCGACCTGGTGCTCGGCGAAATACAGACGCTCCTTCTCGGCCAGCGCGGTTTGGAGATCCTTCGCGCGGCCAAGCAGTCCGGCCTTGCCCTTCTTGCCGATACCGCCCTTGAACACCGGCTTGATGAATATCAGGCCGTATTTGTCGATCAGCGTCTTGATCTGTTCCTCGCTGGCGCCGGGGCCGAGCACTTCGGTGGCGGGGAAGCCGACGAATTCGAGCAGGCGTGCGCCGTGCAACATCCCGGTAATCTGCATAGTTTGGATCTCCCGTCGATATCTAGTGCTTGAACTCGTCCGCCGCAATCCCGAATTTCCGCAGCTTGTCGTGCAATGTCTGCCGCGCTATTCCAAGTGCGGTCGCCGTCGCGGGTTGATCGCCTCTGTGCCTCCTGAGCTCTTCGACAATCACGGCACGCTCGAAGTGCTCGACCTGCTGCGGCAGTCCGCGCGGCAGCCCGGGCGCCCGCTCACCGGCGCCACGTACCTGCGTCAGGCGGTCGCCGAGCAGGCCCAGCACGAAGCGGTCTGCGACATTGCGCAGTTCGCGCACGTTCCCGGGCCAGGCGTAGCCCGTCAGCTCGGCCAGTTGTGCAGGGCTCAGCAGCGGCGCGGCGCGGTCATAGCGGCTGGCCGCCATCAGCGTGAAGTGCTCGAACAACAAGGGGATGTCCTCGCGTCGTTCGCGTAACGCCGGCAGCTCGATGATGGCGACGCCGATTCGGTAATACAGGTCGGCCCTGAACCTGTGCTGGTCGCTCAGTGACTTGAGGTCCTCCTTGCTGGCAGCGACAACCCGGCAATCGAAGGGAATGGCCTTGTTCGACCCGATGCGCTCGATGCTTCGCTCCTGCAGGGCGCGCAACAGCTTGATCTGCACCGTCAGCGGCATGCTCTCGATTTCGTCGAGGAACAGGGTGCCGCCGTGCGCGTGTTCGAACTTGCCCACCCTCACCCGATTGGCGCTCGTGAACGCCCCCGCTTCATGTCCGAAGAGCTCGCTCTCCGCCAGAGCCTCGGGCAGGCCGCCGCAATTGAGCGGCACGAAGTTCTGCCGCCGGCGCTCGCTGTGCTCGTGCAGGCAGCGCGCGACGAGCTCCTTGCCGGTGCCGGTCTCGCCGTAGATCAGCACGTCGGCCGATGTCTCCGCGAGCGTCATGACGGTACGGCGAACTTGCTGCATCTGCGCGGATCGGCCGATCAACACCGCCTGGATGCCGTGCCAGTTCTCCAGCGCGTCGCGCAGCACCCGTACCTGAAGAGCGAGCTGGCGGCGCTCCAGCGCGTGGCGAACGACGGCCGCCAGGCGCTCGGAGGTGAACGGCTTCTCGATGAAGTCGTAGGCACCTTCGCGCATCGCCTGCACGGCCATGGCGATGTGACCGTGTCCGGTCACTAGAACCACCGGGAGTTCCGAATCGATCGTGCGTATTTCGTTCAGCCAGTCGGTGCCGCTCAACCCCGGCAGGCGAACGTCGCAGACCACGATGGCCGGCACCCCAAAGGTGATCAGCGAGCGAGCGCGTTCGGCACTCGCGTACGACTCGACCTGGAAGCCGGCCAGCCCGAGAGCCTGTGCGGTGCTCACCCGGACATCATCATCGTCCTCGATCAGCATCACCCGAATAGAAAGGCCTTCACCCATTTTGGGATTGCTCTTGTGGCACTGCGATCGGCAGATCGACGGTGAAACACGCGCCGCCCTCCTCTCGGTTGGCGGCGCGAAGCGTGCCGCCGGCAGCACGCGCGAGTTGGGCCGAGATGACCAGACCGAGCCCGAGTCCGGCACCGGCCGGCTTGCTGGTGACGAACGGCTCGAACAGGCGTGGCAGGATGTCGGCGCGGATCCCCGGGCCGGTGTCGGTGACCTGCAGCACCGCCCGGCCCTGGTTCGACCGAGCCTGGACGCGCAGGATCCTCTGCGGCGCTCTCTCCATCGCGTCGATGGCGTTTCTCATCAGGTTGATGAGCAAGCTTTCAACGGCCGCCTCGTCAGCCAGGACGCTCAGCTCGGCGGGCAGCACGTCGACCACGACGATGATGTCGCGCTCCTTCAGTTCCGCGCCGAGGAGGGCTTGCGCATCGGCGATGCTGCGCACCAGCGGCACCGCTGCCGGTGGCACGTCGCTGCGGTGGGCGAAGGTCTTCAGGCGCGAGGTCAGTCGCGCCAAGCGGTCGACCATGCCGGAAATGCGCTGCAGATTGCCACGAACGTCTTCGAGGCGGTCGTGCTCGAGCAGAATGCCGGCGCTGTCCGACAGCGTGCGCAGTGCCGTCAACGGCTGGTTCAGCTCGTGCACCATGCCGGCGGACATCTGGCCCAGCGCCGCCATCTTGCCGGCGTGAACCAGATCGCTCTGTGCGGCGCGCAGTTGCGCCGTTCGAGCGACGACGGTGGACTCGAGGTTGTCGTGCGCCGCCTGCAACGCGGCCCGGCTGGCCAGCTTCTGGCGCACGGCACGCCGGCGCTGCCAAAGCGTCACAGCCGCGAGGATCAGCACCGCCATCGCCAAGCTGGCGGTGACAGCAGCGTAGCGCGCCGCAGCACGCAGCGGTGCCAGTTCGTCGAGCGCGACCAGGCGCCACGGGGCGCGCTGGAGCTTCCGCGTCGACGCAAACTGGGCCACCCCGTCCAGTTCCACGACCTGCGCGTCGGAACTCAGGGCCTGGGTCGTGGCCCAGTTCAGCGGCAGCAAGGCCGCTTCGCCGTAAGGTCGAGAACGCGAGACCTCCGCCCGCTGGCTGGCGTCCAAGGGTGCCACCGGCCTGTACTTCAAGTCCTCGCGCGTCGACAGGATCACGACGCCGCGCTCATCGACCAACATCACCTGCCCCGGCAGCTTGCGCCAGGCGCTCTCGGCTTCCTCGATGTTGACCTTGACCGCAACGATGCCGCGCAGGACTTCGGCGCGGCGCAAGGCATACGACAGGTAGTAGCCCGGCTTGCGGCTGGTGATGCCGACGCCGTAAAAGCGGCCGCGTCCCTTCTTCACGGCGTCGCTAACGTAGGGTCGAAACGACAGGTCCTGGCCGATAGTGGTGCCGGGCTGGTCCCAGTCCGACGCGGCCACGGAGGTGCCTGTCGCGTCGAGCACGTAGAGCATCTCGGCGCCGGCGGTGGCATTGACCCCGTTCAGGTAGCGATTGACGGAATCGCGCAGCCGAGGATCGGTCGGGGCGTCGAGAAGCGCCGGCACCACGGGGGTCATTTCCAGCAGCGCGGGCAGGTAGTCGAATCGGGCCAGGTCGGCATCGAGCCCGGTCGCCAGCATGTCGAGCCTGTGCGCTGCCGCTTCACGCAGGCGTGACAGACCGGCCCGAAGCGCTGCCTCGTGGCCGATGTAGGCCGCCGCGGCGATCAAGGCCAGCGCGACGCACCAGCGCAGCAGTCCACGCCAGCGGCGCGGGCTTCGCGTTGGTGAATCGACGCCGGGTGTGGACGCGGCCGAGGACATGGGCCCGGTATCGCACAAGCTTCCACGGGTCGCATCGGGGGGAGCCCGGTGATCGTACCTGGGAGGCAGGCTGGATCGCACCGCAGATCGGACCGGAGGTCCGCTCATGCGTATTTCAGCTCGCCGGTCTTGCCGCGGAAAACGCGGTACGAAAAGACCGTGTAGCCGGCAATCGCCGGCACCGAGATGCAGGTGCCGAAGAGAATCACCTTCAGCGCCTCGGGACTGCTGGCGGCCTGCCAGATCGTCAACTGGTCGAGCACCACGTACGGGTAGATGCTGTAGGCGAGGCCCAGGAACCCGAGAACGAACACGATGACCAGCAGAACGAAAGGCAGCCAGCACACCGGTCCGCGGACATGGCGCGTGGCGAGCAGGCCACGCACCGCGAGCAGGCTCACGCCGCTCATCAACGGGATCGCCGCCAGTGCGATCACTTCCGGCAGCGCGAACCAGCGAGTGCGAACCGTCGCGCTGACCCATGGCGTGGCCATCGAGATCAGCACCAGGCCGCCGACCATCGGCGCCCAGGCGATGCGCGCCCACTGCACCGCGCGTTCCTGCAGTTGGCCTTCGGTCTTCATGATCAGCCAGGTCGCGCCCATCAGCACATAGGCCATCGGCAGCGCGACGGCAATCGCCGCGGCGAAGAGCGGATAGTTCCAGCCCGTGCCGAAGCCGCTGACATAGCGCCCGAGCATCCAGCCCTGAGCCACGGCGGCGAGCGTCGAGCCGGCGAAAAAGAGGCGATCCCAGGCCTTCTTGTGGGTGTCCTTGGCCTTGACGCGAAAGTCGAACGCGACGCCGCGCAGCGTCAGCCCGACCAGCATCAGCGCGACCGGCAGGTAGAGCTCGCCGAGCACCAGGCCGTGCGCCTTCGGGAACGCGACCAGCAGGATGCCGACGCCGAGCACGAGCCAGGTCTCGTTGGCGTCCCAGAACGGGCCGATCGACGCGATCAGCACATCCTTCTCGGCATCGGTTGCGCGGTGCATCAGCATGCCCACGCCGAGGTCGTAACCGTCGCTGATGACGTAGACGAGCATCGAAGCGCCCATCAGCGCCATGAAGACGACGGGCAGCACCCTGTCGAAGCTCATCACGTCCATGCGGCGCTCCCGGCGGGTAGCACCGGCGACGTCGCTGCGCCGGCGGCCCGCTCGATCGCATCGAGCTGCAGAAGCTCTTCGGGCTTCTCCGCCATGTACTTCAGCACGCTGACATAGGCGACGATGAGCGCGAGGTAGAGCGCCAGATAGAGCACCAGTGTCGCGCCGATCATGGCCGAAGGCACGGCCGAGGTCACGTCCGCCGTGCGGATCAGGCCGTAGACGATGAAGGGCTGGCGGCCGATCTCGGTCACATACCAGCCGGCCACGGTGGCGATCCAGCCCGAAATCGTCATCCCCGCGAAGAACCAGAGCAACGCGCGCGGCAGGCGCTCGGCCCGCCACAGCACGCGCCGGTAGAGCCACCATCCGAGCCAGCTCGTCGCGAGCATCAGCAGCCCGATACCGACCATCGCGCGAAAGGCGAAAAACAGCGGCAACGGCGGCGGATGCCGGTCGCGAAAGTCGTTCAGGCCCTTGATCTCGCCGTCGAGCTCGTGCGTGAGGATCAGGCTCGCCAGTTTCGGCAGCTTGAGCTCGAACCGATTGGTGCGAGCCTCGCTGTCGGGAATGGCGAACAGCAACAGCGGCGCACCGCGCTCGGTGTCCCACACGCCTTCCACCGCCGCGATCTTGGCCGGCTGATGGTGCAGCGTGTTCAAGCCGTGCATGTCGCCGACGACGATCTGCACCGGGATCAAGAGCGCCGCCAGCGTGAGCCCGACGCGCAGCACCCGCGGCGCCGAGCGCTGCGCCACGCCGCGCAACAGTTGCCAGGAGCTCAGGCCGGTGAGCAGGAACGCGCAGGTCAGTCCCGACGCCAGCACCATGTGCGCGAAGCGATACGGGAACGACGGGTTGAAGACGACATCGAACCAGCTTTTCACATGGTAGACGCCGTCGACGATCTCATGGCCGGACGGCGTCTGCATCCACGAGTTCAGCGCCAGGATCCAGAAAGCGCTCAGCGTCGTGCCGAACGCGACAAAAAAGGTCGACATCAGGTGAACCCGCTCGCTGACCTTGCCGTGACCGAACAGCATCACGCCGAGGAATCCCGCTTCGAGAAAGAACGCCGTCAGCACCTCGTAGCCCAGCAGCGGTCCGGCGATGTTGCCGACCTTCTGCATGAAGCCGGGCCAGTTGGTGCCGAACTGGAAGCTCATCGTGATGCCGCTGACGACGCCTAGCGCGAAGGTCAGCGCGAACACCTTGGTCCAGAAGCGGTAGGCGTCGAGCCAGCCGTGCGCCGCGACCCGGTCGTTGCCGTGGCGTGTCTCGAGCCAGCGCCACCGGAAGAACAGCAACAGCCAGCCCATGCCGATGCTGATCGTCGGGAACAGGATGTGAAAGGTGATGTTGGCCGCGAACTGCATGCGGGCGAGAAGCAGCGCGTCCATCATCACTTTCTCGCTACTTCCTGCGCGACGGGCTCGGCACTGGCGCAGCACCCCCTTGGTGCAACGCGTCGGACATGCCGATGAGTACGCCGCTGACCAGCGTCGAATAGCTGTCGAGCATCGCCTGCGACGCTCGCAGGCCTAGGGCACGCCCGTCGCGCAGGTTCTTCTGCGCGCTGTCCATCAGTTGCTCTATCGTCGCGCTGGCCTGTGCGCCGGTGCCGGTGCCCTTGCCCTGAGTCGCCTTCAGCACTTCGGCCCAGGGCCCTACCAGCGACGCCCGCGACCCTTCAGCGGCCTTGCGCAACGCCGCGAAAAGCGCGTCTTCCATCTTCTCGATGTCGGCCAGCGCCTTCTTCACCTGCGTCTCGCGCAGGTCCGCGCCCCGATCGACCATCTGCTGAAGCGCCTTGCGATTCGCCTGCACCGCTTGTTCGAGTGCCGCGTCCATGCCGGCAACCGCCCTGGCGAGCAGGGTCTCGACGTCGGTCAAAGGCAGCGGACTGTTGGCTACCCCGGTCGAGGCGGCCTTCGCCACGGTGTTCAGCACCTGCTTGATGTTCGCCAGGCTCAGCTCGCGGCCCTGCAAGGC
>Ga0075521_10000418_pt1 | contig 12233 bp, 10 predicted proteins | sample NGEPerD_FD_74785 | JGI IMG/M metagenome (GOLD analysis project Ga0075521, IMG submission 74785) | Arctic peat soil microbial communities from the Barrow Environmental Observatory site, Barrow, Alaska, USA - NGEE PermafrostAB12-D | ecosystem: Environmental > Terrestrial > Soil > Wetlands > Peat ...
TTCCGAGGAGCCGCCGCCGATATCGAACAGCACCGCGCCGTCGGCCTGCGGATCGATTAGCGTCGTGCAGCCGGTGGCGGCGAGACGCGCCTCGGTCTCGCGATCGATCACTTCAAGCTCGAGGCCGACGTCTTGCGCGACGCGGGCGCGGAAATCCTCACCGTTCTCGGCCGCGCGGCAGGCTTCGGTCGCGATCAGGCGGGCACGGGTGACGCCCTTGTTCTTCATCTTGTTGCGGCAGATCGTGAGCGCGGCGATGGCGCGCTCGATCGCGGCCTCGCTGATGCGCCGCGAACTGGAGACGCCCTCGCCGAGCCGGATGATGCGGGAAAAAGCGTCGACGACGCGGAAGCCGTCGCCGGCAGGACGCGCCACCAATAGACGGCAATTATTGGTGCCGAGATCGAGCGCGGCGTAGCTGGGGCCGCCGCGATCGCTGCCCAAGCCGCCGTCGAGCCGTCCGGGCGACCGCCGACCCCATCGGGACCGCCCTGGCGGTGCCCGATCCATAGCGGGGCCGAGGCCCGGGGTATCCCCGGCCTCGCCGCTCATAGTCTCTAGCCTTCCTGCCGCGCCCGGCCGCTTCCCTGCGCTCCACGGGGCAGCAATTGTTCCATCGATCTCGAAAAGTGTAACAGCGCCCCTGGTACACGCAACCCTCATGCCCGAAAGCTATTCTTGTAGAAGCGGCTTTGCTGCTTTATCTGGTGTTTCCCGACCAAGAACACCCCAGCCCCGGCATGGATGACAGAACCACTGAAGCCGCGCTTTCGCTGACCAAATTCGGCATCGGTCAGCCGGTATTGCGCAGCGAGGACCCCACGCTGGTGCGCGGCGAAGGCCGCTATACCGACGACGTCAGCCGGCCCGGCCAGGCCTATGCGGTGATGGTGCGTAGCAGCGTGGCGCACGGTGTCATCCGCGGCATCGACACCGCCGCCGCCAAGGCGATGCCGGGGGTGCTGGCGGTCTATACCGCGGCCGATCTGGCCGGCTACGGCGGGCTCAAATGTAATTTACCGCTCAAGAGCCGCGACGGCTCACCGATCCGCTATACGCCGCGGCCGGCGCTCGCTGGCGACAAAGTGCGCTACGTCGGCGATCCGATCGCCTGCGTCATCGCGGAGACAATCGCGCAAGCCAAAGACGCGGCCGAGGCCGTTGTGCCCGACATCGAACCGTTGCCAGCGGTGATCAGCGCGCGCGAGGCGGCAAAACCCGGCGCACCGAAAGTCTGGGATGACGTGCCGGGCAATATCGCACTCGATTATCACTATGGCGACAAGGACAAAGTCGCCGAGGCTTTCGCCAAAGCTGCGCATGTCGTGCGTTTGCCCCTGGTCAATCAGCGCCTGGTGGTGAATACGATCGAGCCGCGTTCGGCCATCGGCGAGTTCGACGCTAAGGCTGAAAAATGGACGCTTCATTCATGCAGTCAGGGCGTCTTCGGGCTCAAGAACATGATGGCGGACATTCTCGGCGCGCCCGCCGCCAAAGTGCGCGTCCTCACCGGCAATGTGGGCGGTTCGTTCGGGATGAAAGCGGCATCCTATCCGGAATACGTCTGCATCCTGCACGGCGCCCGCGCGCTGGGCCGTCCGGTGAAATGGACCGATGAGCGTTCGGGGAGTTTTGTGTCCGACCACCACGGCCGCGACTACGACATGACCGTCGAAGTGGCCTTCGATAAAGACGGCTTGATCCTGGCGATCCGTCTCACTGGCTACGGAAATTTGGGCGGCTATTGCGCGGCGTTCGGCCCGCTGCTGCCGACCGTCAATGTCACGAAGAACATCGTCAGCATGTACCGCACCCCGTTGCTCGAGGTCGCGACCCAATGCGTCTTCACCAACACGGTGCTGGTCTCGGCCTATCGCGGCGCCGGGCGGCCGGAAGGCTCCTTTAGTATGGAGCGCACGATGGATTATGCCGCGGCCGAACTCGGCATAGACCGGTTCGAACTGCGGCGGCGTAATTTCATCAAAGCGCGCGAGATGCCTTTCAAAGCGGCCTCCGGCATGGAATACGACTGCGGCGATTTTCCGGGCGTGTTCAAGGACGCGCTCGCGCGCGCCGACGTCAAAGGCTTCAAGCGGCGCAAGCGCGAGAGCAAACGCGCCGGCAGACTGCGCGGGCTTGGGCTCGCCTGCTATGTCGAAACCACCGCGGCGATGACCGCGGAACAGGGCGCCATACGATTTAATGCCGACGGCACGGTGACGATTGTCACCGGCACGCTCGATTACGGGCAAGGACACGCCTCGGCGTTCGCGCAGGTGCTTACCGAAAAGCTCGGCATCCCGTTCGATCGCATCCGCCTGGTGCAAGGCGACAGCGATCAGCTCGTCACTGGCGGCGGCACCGGCGGTTCACGCTCGGCCATGCTGAGCGGAACGGCGATCGCGCAAGCGTCGGAAAAGGTCATCGCTAACGGTAAGCAGATCGCCGCGCATGTTCTCGAAGCATCGGCGGGCGATATCGAATTCAAAAACGGGTGCTTCGTGATTGCCGGCACCGACCGCTCGATTCCCATCATGGAGCTGGCGGAACGCTTACGCAGCGGAATAAAGCTGCCCGAGGGCGCGCCCTCTTCGCTCGACGTGACGCATGTCACGGAGCAAATTCCCGGCACCTACCCGAATGGCGTTCATATCGCCGAAGTGGAAATCGATCCGGACACCGGCTTGACCCGGACTGTGAAATTCACCGCCGTCAATGATTTCGGAACTGTCATCAATCCGATGCTGGTGGAAGGCCAGATCCAGGGCGGCGTGATGCAGGGCCTGGGCCAGGTGCTACTGGAGGGCGCGGTTTACGATGCCGACGGCCAGTTGGTCACCGGATCGTTCATGGACTACGCCATGCCGCGTGCGCACGACGCGCCGATGATCGAGGTGGCGAACCATCCGGTACCGACTAAAACCAATCCGATCGGCGCCAAGGGCTGCGGCGAGGCCGGCGCGTCCGGCGGCCTGCCCGCGGTCGCCAATGCAGTGATCGACGCGCTGTCCGAATACGGCATCCGCCATTTGGAAATGCCGATGACCCCCTCGCGCATCTGGCAGGCGATTGAAGCGGCCAAGCGCAAGCAGTCCGCGTTATGAGTCAAGCCACCGAACTCCTGGGCGCCAGCCGCGCGCCGCACACGCGCATCGTCGGCGCGGTCAGCGCGGCGCATTTCGTCTCGCACTATTATATCCTGCTGCTGGCGCCGCTGCTGCCCTTCGTGCGCGCCGAGTACGGCGTAAGCTATACCGAGATCGGAATAGCACTTGCCGCTTTCAACGTCGTGTCGACCGTGTTGCAAACGCCGGTCGGGTTTCTGGTCGATTGGCTGGGCGCGCGCATCCTATTGATCGTCGGGCTGGCGATCGGCGCAGCGGCGTTCACAGTCGCCGGACTGGTCGATTCGTTCTGGATGATGGTGGCGATGTTCGCGCTCGCCGGCGTCGGCAACACGGTCTATCATCCGGCCGACTATGCGCTGCTCTCGCAGCACGTTCCCGCCGACCGCATCGGTCAGGTCTTCTCGGTGCACACCTTCGCCGGCATGCTGGGATCGGCGGTGGCGCCGGCGAGCCTGCTGATGATGCAAAGCCTGTGGGGATGGCGAGGCGCCTTCATCGGCGCTGGCCTGCTCGGCTTCGCGGTGGCGGCGCTGCTGTTGGCGGTGCGCGAAACCCCGGAAACGAAGGCGCCCGCACCGGCGCCGCGCGAGGCGGATGCCACTGCCGCGGTCGGCTGGCGCCTTTTGCTTTCGCCGGCGATCCTGCTCAATCTCGTTTTCTTCGTGCTGCTCGCGATGATGAGCGGCGGCACGTACAATTATTCCGTGGTCGCACTCGGCGCGCTTTATGGAACACCGGTGACCGTCGCCAACGCAGCGCTGTCCGCCAATCTGCTGCTGTCGGCGATCGGCGTGCTGATCGGCGGCCTGCTGGTCGGGCGCACCAAACGCCATGGACTGGTGGCAACCCTTGGTCTTGCCGGGATCGCGCTGTTCATCGCGCTGGTCGCGCAATTCGACCTCGGCTCGCTGGCGCTGATCGCGGCGATGGCGGCGGCCGGCTTCTGCTCGGGCGTCATCATGCCGTCGCGTGATATGATCGTGCGCGAGGTCACCCCGCCCGGCTCGTTCGGCAAGGTATTTGGCTTCGTCACCACCGGCTTCAATATCGGCGGCATTATTTCGCCGCTGATGTTCGGCGCCATCATGGACCATGGCAGCCCGAAGCTGGTGTTGGTGCTGGTGGCTGCATTCAGCCTGATCGCCATCGTGACGGTGGCGAGCCGGCCGCGCCGGGCGGCCTGATACCGACGCTTCGTGCGTGCGGGCGGACTTGTCAAATCGGCCGAATTGCCCCATGTCAGGGGCCTCCGGCAGATAGGCGGCGGATCATTTCGACCGCCGACGCGTCCGGCCTTGCTGGGGGATAGTTCAACGGTAGAACATCGGACTCTGACTCCGAGAATCTTGGTTCGAATCCAGGTCCCCCAGCCAACCAGTCCTGTCTCCCGCCTACGGCTTCGAGACATGCCGAAGAAGCCCACATTGGTGGGGGCTTTTGCTGTTTTAATCCCGTCTCCATTCACCGAATTTGGCACCGTTTTGGCAAATAGACCCGCCTGTCTCCGTGGCTTGTTTTTGACTAACGGTTTGCGGGGGCCAACCTGAATGGAAAGCACTGTCTGGTACTGGCCTGTTTTGACCCCTAGTGGCCGGTTTTGAAAATACAGTGGCCTATTTTCATAATTGTTCGATTTTGACTCACAGCACGAAATGATTCATGCATGTGCATTAGGGCGCGCTTCGAATCCGAAGCTAAAAGCTGGAATCTCATACTTTAGAAGTTCAGGCTATGTGCACGCAAAAATTGTTGAACCGCCCGCTCGCTTGGCGGTTCCCTTGGCTGAATAAACATTCGGGTAGTGGATCAGATTGGATTTATGTTCTAAATTCGGACCTAGCAGCGTCGCGCGAATGGCTGCATATTGGCAAGATGGCACCATCATCCAAAAAAACTGCAAGCTATAGGAAGCGCGCGAAAGACATTAATAAACGCTTGAAGGAGCGCGCCTCGACCGCAGATCGCGTAAAGCTAACCAAGAAGCAAAAAGCTCTAAGCGACATGGCCGACAACGAAGATTGGCTGGCGGGCAAGCCTGGGTCGCAGTTGAAATGACCGACCACAGCAACGCCCCCGCCAACTCGCCAAGCTCATCGTCGATATTGCGGCGGGAGGTCTACCCGGATGTGGGGATATCGCAGCAGAGATGAAAGACGAATGCCACAACCAGGAGAGCTTCTTTAGCTTGAAATAGGCGCAAGTCGGCATCGGGCACTGGCGCGAGCACTGCAAGACAACCAAACCGCACACGTCGCCCGGATATCGACCGCCTGCGCCACAGACGATAAAACCGTTCCTGACACCGCCAGATCAGGCCGCGCCAATGCAATAATCTTTCCATCACGCTGGTACAAAATCTGTCGGGCCAGCACAAATAATCCGTCAGGCCACATTCTCACGCTCGGCATTCAAGCTATTTGGGAAATATCAGATGAATGCATCAGTCATGAATAGCAACGACTTAAGGATGATGGCGCGCTGTGTTGAGCTCTCGCGACACGCAACGAGCCAAAGAGAGCTTCCATTCGCATGCGTGATCTGCAAGGACGGCGAAATTGTCGTCGAAGCGACAAACCGAGTTAAACGAGACGCAGATGTGACTAGGCACGCAGAAATGGTCGCCATTTCAGAAGCGCAGAGGAAACTTGGGAAAAAGAAACTCTCTCGTTGCACGCTTTATTCGAACGTGGAGCCGTGCGCCATGTGTTCCTACTGCATTCGGGAGACCCGCATAAGTCGGGTCGTTTATGCCATTAGATCTCCGATCATGGGCGGATTCTCTAAATGGAAACTCCTTCAAGACAAAGAGCTTTCAGCCGTCATTCCGGAGATTTTTGGTAAAGCTCCCTTAGTCATAGGTGGAGTTCTTGAACGCGAAGCCGAAGCCGTCTGGCACGACTGGCATCCGCTGATCTGGAGAATCATAAAATCTCGCGGCTGCTTCAGTGGCATCCCGCCCCAACCAAGCGGCCGAGATGCTGAGACACCACGTCGTGGTAGCTTCTTCCGCCATCTTTTAACGTTCCATCACTAGCAACGCGGATAAAATGAATAGTTGAAATTTTCCAATTTCTGTATCTCAGCCGTGTCCGTCCCGAAACTCATATCCGCACGTAGCGATGATGCAGTCCCGACAGAACAGGGCTTAGCGGCAATGATTCCGTCTCTTTGGACCGCTCGACCCATTGGGGCGTCCTTGTGCAGCGATAAGTGCGTGCGCGATTCATTATAATATTAGCAAGCGTACATGGTCAGAGTTTGCCGCAGGTGTGGCTCGCCAAAGATCAGCATGCGATCCAGGCACTCGCGGCGCACAGTACCGATCAGACGCTCCACGTGACCATTTCGCCACGGTGACCGGGGTGAGACCGACCGGTCGCGGATACCTGGTTCTCACTCGGCACGTAAAGACATGCCCGTAGGCACGATCATTGTCGCGCACCAGATAGGACTGCGCTAATCCCCAGGTGAAGGCATCGGTAATCTATTGGGCAGCCACTCGGCCGTCGGATGCCGTGTCACCTCGCACCACAGAAGCTGCCGCCCTCGGTCGCCCCGTTCATTTTGCGCGGGGAGTGTCTTTACGGCATCGACTCGGTCATGTGTCCGCTAGATCGCCGCAGAGAGGCGTGGAAAAGACTGGAAACCGAGCTTGACCGCCCCAAACTCGCCGCTATGACCCGTGAAATAGACCTTTCCGGGGTGGCCGAGGCTGGCGTGGCCATCCTGGCCTGCCAGGTCCGTGGCCGGATCGTGGTCAAAATCGGGTAAATACGTTTAGGATTTGTCGACGAACGGCGTGGCATAGTCCGCTAGGTTTTAAAAACCGGCCTTGGTTTTGTTAAATTGGTTGCGTCAGTCGGAGTTGCGTGATGTTGCGTGGATTTGCGTTGCTGACCGGCCTGTTGGCCACCGTGCCGGCGATGGCCGGCGAGATGTCCGCGGACGAAGCTCGCCGCTTCGTCATCGGCACGATGTTCAACTACACCTGTTTCGAAGGCACGCGCGGCCAAGGCCGCGTCTTGTCCGACGGCTCGGTGGTCGGCTCCATCCAAGTCCGCGGCTCTGGCCAGGTGCGCTACGCGCAGCTGCCGCCCGGCACGTTGCGGGTGAAGGGCGAGGCGGTTTGCGCCTCGCTGCGCGGTCTGCCGGTCGAGCCGTGCTTCAATCTGGAACGCACCAGCGACAACAGCTTCCGCGGTTCGATCTCGGGGCTGGGCTTCGCCTCTTGCGAATTCAATCGCCACAACGCACGCACAACCGTGATGCATAGCGCGCGCAGCACTCAGCCGCTCGGCTTGCGCCCTTCGCTCACCGCGAACAACAACTAGAGCAATCGGCGCTTATGGTGGCGCGTACCCTGCGTGTTGGAAGTGGTTGGCACATTCCTGCGGGGTGAAGGCCTGTAGCGCCTCGCCGACTTTTCCCAAAGTGCATTGCGGGTTCTCGCTGCAGCCTTTCTCAGAAGCGTCTTGGGCTTGGCGAAGGCCATCTCGAAAGGGTTCAGATCCGGGGAATAGGGTCGAAGGTAGATGAGGCCGTCGGGCAGATGGGGCTGAATCGTGGGCTGCGTACCAGCGATGGTCTGCTTGCCCGGCTCTGGCTGGTTTGGCTTGGCGCCGCGCTCGTGAGCTTCGGCGCTGGGCCGGTGTTACGGCTCTCACGATGTGCCGGACTGGAGCAAAGTTTCTCTCGCCGCTCAGATTGGCGCGAACATTGCTTACCCTGTCGCCTGCGCCGCCGGATGCCTATTTCTACTAGCCACCTGCCTGCGGTTCAGCCGCAATCATATAAAAATTCTCGACAACCTCTCGGCAAACGCCTATGCGATGTACTTGGTGCATTACATTTTCGTGGTGTGTCTGCAATACGCCCTTCTCGGCAGCAACCTGTTTCCGATCGCCAAGGTCGCCATCGTGCTCAGCTGCACCCAGATCCTGAATTGGGCGAGCAGCACTGCTTTCAATCGCTTCGCCCTTGGGCCCCGGCGCTGTGCCAGCCAAGGAGCGATTGGGCCGGTGCCGCATTGACCGGCTTTTGGGAAGAGTGGGGAACTTCATGCCGCTGAATCTGACTCTCGCCTCGCGTAATCTCTTTCACGACCGGCTTCGTTTCGTCGCCACCATGGTTGGAATCGTTTTTTCCGTCGTGCTCGTGATGGTGCAGATGGGTCTCTATCTCGGCTTTGGGCGGATGGTGACCACGGTGATTGATCACACGTCCGCCGATCTGTGGGTCATGCGCCACGGAACTAAATGTTTCGAGGACCCATCGCTGCTGAGCGCCAGCAAGCAGACCCGTGTCGCTGCGACCGCCGGTGTTGCCGAGGCCATTCCGCTGGTCATTGGCTTTTCCGGCTGGATCCTGCCGAGCGGAGAGATAACGCCGGTATTTGTCGTCGGCTCGGACTTGCAGACCTTGAAACCATGGAACGTCACCGAAGGCACGGTTGAGGCGCTCTCGGCACCCGGCGCGGTTGCCGTTGACCGCTCCTATTTCGAACGGCTCGGCGTGTCGGGAATAGGCTCAAAGGCCGATATTCGCGGCCATCCCGTCAGCGTGGCTGCGGTGACCGACGGCATCCGCTCATTTACGACGACTCCTTACATCTTCAGCGAGATGAGCCGTGCGCGCACCTATACCGGCATTCCATCGACCATGGCGAGCTACATGCTGGTCAAGCTAAGCCCAGGCGCGGACCTCGAGCATGTCCGCCGCGATCTCCAGGCGAGCCTGCCCGACTCCGATGTTCTCACGTCAGCAGAGTTTCGCGAGCGCAGCCGCTCATACTGGCTTTTTGGGACCGGGGCGGGTGCCGCGCTTTTCGCAGGCGCAATCCTGGGGATAATCGTCGGCACAGTGATTGTCGGGCAGACGCTCTATTCGAGCACCAAGGACCATCTCGATGAGTTTGCCACGCTACGCGCGATGGGTTCCTCGCACGGCTATATCTACAGCGTAATCATCTACCAGGCGCTACTCAACGCAGTCATCGGCTTCGGCCTTGCGACCCTCATCGGATTTGCCGTCGTGCGATTTACGATGAGCAGCGCGCTTCCGGTCTTGCTCACGCCCCCGCTTATTCTCGCGATGCTGGCCTTGACCGTGATTATGTGCGTCGCTTCAGCGCTTGCCGCCATCTTTCGGGTGCTTCGCGTCGACCCTGTCATGGTCTTCACGCGATGAGCGTTTCTGTTCTCGAAGCAAAGGACGTCACAACAGTCCTGGGCCGCGGCGCTGCGCAGGTGCACGCTCTGAGGGACGTCAACCTGTCGCTGCGGGGTGGCGAGCTGACAGTGCTGATGGGGCCGTCAGGGAGCGGCAAAACCACGCTTCTCTCGGTTCTCGGATGCATGCTGGCGCCTACCTCGGGGACGGTACGAGTCTGCGGCCAAACGGCAGATGGGACTGACGCCGAGGCGCTAGCGAAACTCCGCCGAGATCATGTCGGCTTCGTTTTCCAATCGTATCATCTGTTTCCGACGCTCACGGCGGCGGAGAATGTTCAAGTGGCGCTCGATGTGCGCGGCATACATGGTGAAGAGGCGCAGGCGAAGTCGCGCGCCGCATTGGAGCGAGTGGGGCTTGCGCACAAGACCGCGAGCTATCCGCTCGCGTTGAGCGGTGGCGAGCAGCAACGGATCGCGATCGCGCGCGCGATAGTTTCCGATCCTTCCGCGATCCTTGCCGATGAACCCACGGCGGCCTTGGATGCCGGTAACGGTCAGGCCATCATGAGAATCCTTGCCGAGATCGCCAAGGACCCGGCGCGCGGCGTTCTGGTCGTGACGCACGATTCGCGCGTGATGTCGTTCGCGGACCGCATTATACACATCGAGGACGGCCGTCTCGTCGGCGACGAGCGCGGCAGCGCTGATGCCGCAAAGATGCGAACCGAGCCTCTCTCTGGACGTCGTGCGTGAACCCAAGCCACAGGATTTCACGGCGGCCATGCTGAAGAATTAGCTACCCGTATATTCTGGCCTACCATATCTTCTGTGCAATGAGCCGAAGGCCACGGGTCTTCGGCCTTTCCGCGCCTGCGACCGGGGCGTAAGATGAGCGGCGTTTAAGGTTCCATTGAAACCCACTGCGGCCACTCGGTTGTTGTCGCACTGATGTCGCATCTTACGATAGGACGGTCATGTACGCTCGCACCGGCGCGGCTCTTCTGTTCATTCTTATGACCGGCGCTGCGGCGCTGGCGGCCAACGAAAGGTCTCCCAATTCGTCCACAACCCAGTCACAAGGGACGGAAGACGAACAATCAGCGTGCACGTCGGACGCGATGAAGTTCTGCGATGAGGATATACCGAACACGTTCGCTGTGCTCGCGTGCCTTCAAGCTCACCGCAAAAGACTTACCAAGGCCTGCCGTCACGTTTTGGACTCGAATGGTCAGTAGTGCGATTGCTGGCCAGAAAGAGTTTTTGTGCCAGCGCGATGGAAGAATTATTGCATTTGTGGGGCCTGATCTAGCGGTATCAGGAACGGGTTCATCGTCTGTGGCGCAGGTGGCCGATATCCGAGCGATAAATGCTGTCTGACCGTGTTGCACAACTCGACAACATAACGCCGACCGCGCCAAAGAACGGGAAGTTTTTTATTCCTGGCATCCATGGTTCGGCTTTCGGGTCTTCGTGCACGAAGTGGTGGTCAGGGAAAGTACGCGGGTTTTTCGCTTTGCTGGGACAGCGCAGTTAGAGGCCCACTGCCTTGAAGTTTCCGAATGGATGTTTGACCGAGCAGCGTGCTGCGGCGTAGCGCGCGACGAATCGCGCGGTTGAACTGCACTGCTCTGCAGCGGTTGAAGTCATTGATTCTTGAGGGTTCCGGCACGCCGACCGGCGCGATGATAGAGGCTCGACCTTGTTCCTTGTCGCTGGAAGGAGAGGCCGATGCGACGCCTGGACCACCGTCGTCATTTCCCGCAACTCGATCTGTTTCGACCAGCCGCCTCGACACTGGAGTGGCACCAACTGCCCGTGGCGGTGTGTGGGAAAGCGACGCGCCTGATGGTGAGCAGGCACACCTCCCCCAGCCGCCGCCGCCCACGCCCACGCCCACGCGGTGAAATGCGCGGCGTCGGCCATGGGGATCTCCTATGCACTACATGAATAGGCCCGTTTCAACTCAAGTTGAGGGGGGTCGCGATTGAACGCGAAAAGGGGTCGGTGTTGGATGCGATTTGACATCAGCAGGGACGGATCCTCGAAGCACTTGGTTCCGCGCGGCTTAATCCAGAGATCGGTGGACGCATGATCAATCACCGTCGTCACTTTGCGCCCAAAGGCAAGATACAAGTCAATCTGGACGATTACGAGAACGATAGAAAACACGACACTGAACACGGTCGCAATGAAGCGGCGCCGATCATGAAACAAATTTCGGAATGCGAGAATATAGATTAATGGCATGCTAACAAAACTCAGTGTCGTATCCGTCCAACGAAATTTCGGCCTTCACGCACCGCGTACTCCCCGTTTTGCCGTAACCAGTTTAGAGACAAATGGTACGGTGCCCAACCCGGCTGTGATGGCCCAGCTCATGATCAAGGTGCCGCCGAATACGATCGCGGCTTTCCCGATCGCAAGCAGCCCGGTATCCAGCAGCGCATATTGCAGCCAGATGGCGAACACGTAATGGACCAGATATATCCCGTAGGCATTGGCCGATAGGCTGTCAAACGCTCGGGTGCGCTCGCGTGCAAAGCGCAGACAGACCGCCAGCAAGAACAGGCACCCAGCCGCGCAGGCGACAACGAAGCCGAGACCGGCAGCAAGTTTCAGGACGAGAGGGGCATTGCTCCAATCCGCCATCGTCATGGAGGTCGGCGCGGCCCAAAGTACAAAGCCGGCGACGGCCGCAGCGAGCCATACCAGCCAGTGCCGCGCCAGAGCGCCGTCGCAGGCAAGCAGACCGAGATCGAGGCGAGAAGCCCCGACCGCGAAGCCAACAAAGAAATACACCAGGTCGTGCAGCGGCCGGCTGAACTGAAACGAGATCGGGCCGACGTTCGCCCAATTGAACGGTGAATAGGCGAGCGCCAAGGGCACATAGGCCAGCGCGGATACCATCACCAGAGCGACAAAGAACCGGACTGGA